>Ga0335069_10000171_pt1 | contig 112906 bp, 97 predicted proteins | sample Lox_Sample_11_FD_206714 | JGI IMG/M metagenome (GOLD analysis project Ga0335069, IMG submission 206714) | Soil microbial communities from Loxahatchee National Wildlife Refuge, Florida, United States - Lox_Sample_1.1 | ecosystem: Environmental > Terrestrial > Soil > Wetlands | place: USA...
GTAGAGGCTGCGGCGGAGGCCCCGCTGAGGTATTCGTCCTTCGCGTATTCCTTCGTGCCGCGAATAATGCCGTTGGCGGCCACGTCCCCCACCGCTTCCGTGACTTCGGAAATCGGGGTTGGGATATTGATGATCAACCCCACGCCATATTGCGCGGAATTCTTCTCGCGCGCCAGCACCGGCGAAATCAGCGCGAAAACCAGCAATATAGCTATGCGGAGCCAAACACGGATTGCGCTTCGACTGTGCAGAATTATGCGATGAGTCCCGGGCGCGGTTGCCACAAACAACTCCATGAGCTCCGAGCTAAAGAGTGTGATACGGAGCCTTCGCTACTGTCAACTCAGACGCAGGCAGCGCTTCGCGTTGCTTAAGGATGGGAAGAGGTTGTCAACAGTTGGTAAAAAAAAAGTTGCGAGTCGCTATTGCACTTTTCCTTAGCTGGGTAGTAATATCCATCCCGCTTAGAAATCCCGGTAGGACCACCCGACCGGAAAAAGTTTGCTCTTGCGCCGCCAATCTGCCTTGGCGCGCGGTTGGGATTCGTCAAAGGACCTCTATTTTGGTTCGTGGGGAACCTGGGGGTTTTCAAAACCTGAAAGTGATCTGAGGAGTGCAGCATGCGTTTGTGGGCGCAGTCTCATCTCTGTCAGAAGCCGCAGCGGGCAATTTCTGCTGTAACCGCTGCAATCGCGTTAGCTCTCTTGATCCTGAGCGCGGCTCAGCCAGCCTCAGCCCTTCCAGCGTTCGCAAGAAAGTACGGCCTGCGCTGCTCGGCCTGCCATGAGAGCTGGCCGATGCTCAACTATTTTGGGCAGAAGTTTAAAGACAACGGCTATCAGTTGATGAACGATCGCGATTCGCCGATCTGGCAGAATCCCGGTTACTGGCCGATCACCATGCGCATCACGCCCTTCTGGAGCCGCGAGAACACCAACAAAGTTGCTGTCGATAGTTCTCCGACCGGCGAGCAGAGCATAACTCAAACGGGATTCAACATCAGCGGCCTCGACATCCTGACCGGCGGGACGCTCGAGAAAAACGTCTCTTTCCTGCTCGTTCCCTCCTCCGACGAAACTGGCGCCTTCCACTTCGAATCCGTCAACGCGCGTTTCGATAACCTTCTCAACAGCCCTTGGCTCAACGTCAAATTTGGCAAGTTCGAACTGGATAACTTCATCTCGGAAAAACGAACTCTCACCCTGTCAGCCAATGGCGGAGCTTTTCAGCTCTACCATTTCATCCCGGTCGGCGACGGGAACATTTTCGGCCAGGTGGGCGACAACCAGTTAGGCGTTGAGTGGATGGGCCACTCGGCCAATGATCGTACGCGTCTTTCCGCGGCAGTCTTTAGCTCTGTGGACGGCAACGTTGACCTGCCCTATGGGCGGAATTCCTACACCGGCTTCTTTGCCGCAAGTCAGGCCTTTGATACTGGCAAACTCGGCGTCCAGCGCCTTGGCGCCTACGCGATGATTGGTGAGGCACCGACCGCATACCTTACCCAGGGCGACGCCCCCATACCCGGTTCGGGCACCGCCAACAAGGACTTCGAGCGCTTCGGATTTGAAGGGTTGTTCTACGTCACCAATCACCTTGACTTCCAGGTCTACACCCAACACGGCTCCGATAGCGCGTGGTTTGGCGCCTGCTACGGCGACATTATTGACGGCGCGACCGGATGCCAGAACAACAACATGGGAGGCGGTTTGCCGGCCGGATATAGGCGCCCGACGTGGAACGGCGCGTTCGTCGAAACCCACTACGTCTGGAATCCTCAGTTCATCATCATCCAGCGCTCGGAGTGGGTGCGGATGTCGCAACAGGTCACCTCTGACCTGCCGTCGAATCTGGGCAACATCGACAACTATGTTTTCGGCTGGCGCTACAACCCGTTCATGAACAACCGCGCCGGATTCGCCCTGCACAACGAATATTCGTGGTTCCGGCAAAGAGGAACGTCTCCGGTAACCAATACCGACCTGACCAGCAACAGCGTGATGCTCGGGTTTGACTTCGACTTCTAAACAGGAGAACAGCAATGCGGACAAAATTGATGCAGTCGACATTGTTGGTGATCGCGGCCACTGTTCTCTTGTGTGCCGCATCGCCCGCGCAGGTCACGGAATACCAGGAAAAAGAATGGCTGGGATCCCCAGCCGCGACCAGTCACGTCGAAGGCAGGGAAGGACACGCCCCGGACGGCGCCATGGACTACCGGCGCTACTGCGTTGTGTGTCACGGCCAACTCGGCGATGGCAACGGCGAGAGCGCGCAGTGGATCGACCCGAAGCCGCGCGATTTTACTCTCGGAGTTTTCAAGTGCCGTTCAACTCCGACGGGGACGCTGCCTACCGACCAGGACCTTTACGATACGATCGGCCGCGGTCTCGACCGCTCGAACATGCCGCCGTGGAACACGCTCAGCGATCAGGAGCGCACCGATCTTGTCGCGTGGATCAAGCACTTCTCTCCGCGTTGGCAGACGGAGAAGCCCGGCACGCCCATCGTCATCCCGCCAGAACCTGAAGTGACGGCGGAAAGAATCAAGGCCGGACAGGACGTGTTCAATAAAGTCCAGTGCTGGAAGTGTCACGGTGTGACGGGTAAGGCCAACGGCCCCTCCGCATCAACTCTTCAGGATGATCTGGGCCGGCCCATCCTGCCATACAACTTCGCCGAGGGCGGCCGCTTCAAATGCGGCGAAACCGACAGCGATCTCTACCGGATCTTCATGACCGGTCTGGATGGCACCCCCATGCCCTCATTCGCCGACAACATCAAGCCGGACGAGGCATGGGACCTGGTGTTCTTCTTGCGGACACTACAACCATTTCACACGAAGGCAAAAGAACTGGCCAAGGGCTTGAACTTGAAGCCGATCAACCCGAATGCGCCACCGCCTTCTCAGTAGGAAGACAAGACAGATTCAGGAGACTTTTAAATGAAGAATTGGTACAAGCGCCCCTTTCCAATACTAGCGGTGGTAGTTGTTCTTGCTGCCGGAGCATTTATTGGCCAGCGCGTAAAGGCCGCCGGCGATGGCTCGATCAGTGGAACAGTCAAGCTCACCGGAACTGCCCCTCATATGAAGGGCATCGATATGTCCAAGGATCCGTATTGTGTGTCGCAGCATAAAGACAAGCCTGCGACTTTGGAAAATGTAGTTGTCGGTTCGAACGGCGGCCTTCAAAACGTCGTTCTCTACCTCTCGGAAGGACTAAGCGGCAGTGCAGCGAGCGCGGTTTCATCCGCTGAGCCGACTTTCGATCAGAAGGGTTGCATGTATACGCCGCATGTCATCGCCGTCAATCCGGACGAGAAGTTCAAGGTGGTCACGAGCGATCAGACAACCCACAACATCCATCCACTGCCCGCGGCCGGCACGGGCAATATCGGATGGAATAAATCTCAACCGCCTGGCGCGCCGCCGATCGAGGCGAGCTGGAAGAATCAGGAAATCGCCATTCCCGTTAAGTGCAACATCCATCCCTGGATGCACGGCTGGCACGTGGTGGTGAAAGGGCCCTATGCCGTGACCGACGACAACGGCAACTTCACCATCAAGAATGTTCCTCCCGGCTCTTACACCGTGACTGCGTGGCAGGAAGATCTGGGGACGCAGACCGCCAAGGTGACAGTTGCCGGCGGGCAGGCGGCGAAGGCCGATTTCACCTTCAAAGGCAAGTAGCAAGCGAGATCAGGGGGGCGATGGGATTGGAAACCTCGCCCCGTGTGGGGACCTATGGATACTGCAATTGGAGTGTTTTCTGCACGCGACCATGCCGAGGAAGCGGTCAGGGAATTACGCAAGCAGGGTGTTCCCGAGCAGTCCATTGTTTTCTTGACGCGCTCGGAGAGCGAAGCGAAAACAATATCGAAACAACTCGGCGCAACCGTTGGAGGATTTGTCGGCGGGGCCACAGGAATGTCTGCCGGGGTTGTGGCGGCCACTCTTTTGCTGCCTGGGGTCGGCGCTGTATTTGCTCTAGGTTTCGGCGCGGCCGCTCTCTTAGGACTGGCGGGAGCCGGCGCGGGCGCAGGTATGGGTTCGTTTGCAGCGCACGACAATGAGGCACCTCAGCCCACCGCCGACGGAAAAGCGGCCGAGGATGTCAATTTCTTTCGTGAAGTTCTGAAAGAAGGGCGCTCGCTCATCGTGGTACGGGCCGAATCGCCTGAGATTGCCAAGTCAGCCTGCGCCATCCTCGACCAACTCGGCATCGGCATGCAGGGCAAGACACCTGTCCGCATGCAGACAAAATCCCGGCAAGTCGGAGATGTTGTCGTGCTCGATGTCAGTGGCCGGATCACGCACGGTGAAGGCAATGTGATGCTGCGTGAGATCGTTCGCGATCTGGCTGATAAGGGTACGAGCCGGATTGTCTTAAACCTCAATGACGTCCATTACATCGACAGCTCCGGTCTCGGGGAACTAGTGAAGACGCACACTACCATCCACAACAAAGGCGGCGAGTTGAAACTCGCAAGTCTCAACAAGCGAGTCCAGGACCTGCTTGAGATGACGCGTCTGGCGGCAGTCTTCGACATTCAGAAAGACGAGACCAGCGCTCTCCAATCTTTCGGCAAGACCTCGCCCCGTGTAACGGCGTGACGCTAAAGACCACATGCCAAACACTGGATCCTGAAACGAACTGCCGCAACTTAAAGCCAGATCCCGTTCTGCCGGGATGCAACCTGTTTTGCAAAGCAAGGCCAGCAACAGCGGAACTAACATGAGGCGAACATGGCGAAGTCATTAGCGATCATAATCGTCGTAATCGCGATTCTTTCCGCGATTCCAATCGTCCGCCATACCTGGTGGATGCCCGAAGACATCTCGACTCACGGCCATCCGATCGATGAGCAGATGTCGGAGACGATGGCGGAGGCGGGCATTTCCTTCCTCGCTTCACAGATCCTTCTCGCGGTCTTCATCTGGAAATTTGCGCGCCCCCGTCCAGGAGAGAAGATTAGGAGCTTTCCGGGCGGCGCCATGGGCCTTGTGATCGCCGCCTTCCTGTTGGTCGGAACGGAGGTATTGGCACTGGGAGCTTTTGGAGCTAAAGCATGGGCCAATGTTTATCTCCAACCGCCCGCGGCCGATGCTATGCCCATTCAGGTGCAGGCTGGTCAGTTTGCCTTTTACTTCCGCTATCCAGGCCCGGACGGCACCTTCGGTCCCATCCATCCCGATCAGATCAACGAAGGGAACGAGAATTTCTTCGGCATCGATACCACCCATGACGCGGACTCCAAGGATGACATCGTAACCGCCGAAATGGCGATCCCCGTGAACAAGGAAATTCATCTTCTGATGCACTCCAAAGATGTTGGGCACTCTTTCTTCGTTCCCGAACTGCGCGTGCACCAGGACTTCGTTCCCGGCCTCGATCTTTCGATTCACTTCAACGCGACCAAGATAGGCCGTTACGAAATTGTCTGTACGCAATTGTGCGGCCTTGGACACTACAACATGAAGGCGTATCTCAGCGTCATGTCGCAGTCTGATTTCGACGACTGGTTGAAGAAGCAGGCAGCCTTGCAATAAATGCTGTGCCTCGCTGATCGACGCGAGGAAATCTCTTGAGGTGGGGACCCAGATGCACGACATGTCAGCGCAAGCCCATGCAGCTCACGCACCGACAGGCTTCATCCGAAAGCACATTTTCAGCCTCGATCACAAAGTCATCGGCAAGCAGTACTATGGACTCGCTTTTCTGGCCGCTATCGTCGGCATGTTCCTGTCGTGGATCATGCGCCTGCACCTGGGCTGGACGAGCCTCGCCATTCCAGGGCTGCACTTCCTTTCTAAGACTGGCGCGCCCGGCGACGTGATGACACCGGAATACTACCTCCAGTTGATGACCATGCACGGCACCATCATGGTGTTCTTCGTGCTCACGACCGCGCCCTTCGCTGCCTTCGGCAATTTCTTTCTGCCCATTCAGGTCGGCGCAGAAGACATGCCCTTCCCGCATTTCAACATGATGTCGTTCTGGGTGACGTTCGTTTCCTTCGGGGTGATGGTCGCTTCGTTCTTTGTCCCGGATGGCCCCACCCTCGCCGGCTGGACCCAATATGCTCCGTTGAGTGCGGTCGGTTCGGCTGCGGGTCCTGGTCAAGGTCTCGGCGAAGTGCTTTGGGCCTCCTCGATTGCCATCTTCTGTGTCGGCCAGCTTCTCGGCTCGCTGAATTTCATCACCACCACCCTCGACATGCGTACCAAGGGCATGAGCCTGTGGCGCATGCCGCTCACCAGTTGGGCGTGGTTTATCACTTCGATCATGGGCCTCACGGCTTTTGCGGTCCTGATGCCCGCATGCATACTGCTTGTTCTTGATCACGTCGCAGGCACCAGCTTCTTCGTCCCGTCGAACCTTGTCATCAACGATCAGCTTCAACCGCACTCCGGCGGCTCGACTCTGCTCTGGCAACATCTCTTCTGGTTCTTCGGACATCCTGAGGTCTACATCGCCATCGTTCCTGCCATGGGCATTGTGTCGCACATTTTGCTGGCGACCATCCGCCGCCCGCTGCTCAGTCATCGCGTTCTTGTCTATTCGATGTCGGGCATCGCTGTGCTCAGCTATATGGTCTATGGTCACCACATGTTTGTCAGCGGAATGAATCCGGTCTCCTCCATCGCGTTCTCATTTCCGACGCTCATCATCACGATTCCCGCGACCATCATTGTTCTGATCTGGCTGGGCAGTCTTTACGGCTCGAGGATGCGCCTCAACACGGCCTGCCTGTTTTCACTTGGCATGATCTCTATGTTCATCACCGGCGGCGTCAGCGGATTCTTCCTCGCGCAACCGTCACTCGACATCATGCTGCACGCCACTTATTTCGTCGTCGGCCACTTCCATTTTGTGATGGCCGTCTCCGCGATGTTTGGTATCTTCGCCGGCACCTACTTCTGGTTCCCCAAGATGTTCGGCCGCATGATGAATGAGACCCTCGGCAAAATACACTTCGTGCTGAGCTTCATCGGCGCCTACTGTATCTTCATGCCGTTCCACTATCTCGGCCTCGCGAGCAACGTCCGCCGCTACCAGGCATTCACCGACGATTACCTCCAGCCGCTGATTCCCGTCCATCGCTTCATCACCGTCGCTGCCATCGCCACTGGCGCCGTGCAGCTGATCTTCCTCTACAACTTCATCCACAGCTACTTCTGGGGCAAGCCCGCGCCCGACAACCCGTGGCAAGCCACATCGCTCGAGTGGTCTACAACTTCCCCGCCGCCATTCGATAACTTTGGCGGAAAGCTTCCGGTCGTCTATCACGATCCCTATCAGTACGGCATCGAGGGTTCGACCGAAGATTACGTAATGCAAACCGATCCCCGGCAAATTCAAACGCAGGGCGATGAAGCCTAGTCGGCGCAAGTAGCAGGAGTCTATAGAAATGGCAACGACAATTCATCCTCCGGCAGGCAGCGCAACTCGGAACTTATCCCGGCCAACCAGCGGCTCGGGAAATGGCGGCTGGCGCAACCTCGTTCCCGAATCCGGCAATCGCCGCGCCGTCCAGGAATATGCTCCGCCCCCATCATCAACCGCGGTCTGGGTGTTCGTCGCAGCGGTGTGCATGACATTTGCCGCGCTGACGAGCGCATTGGTCGTCCGCAAAGGCGGAGCCGTCGAGTGGCGTCACTTCACGCTTCCCTCCATCCTTTATCTGAACACGGCAATCCTGCTCGCTAGCAGTGTGACGTTAGAAATCTCGCGCCGCCGCATCGCTTCGTTTATGGGCGGCCTGAACGCCGCCGCAGCCAGCCCGGCGCGCTGGCTCTACGCAACGCTCGCTCTCGGTTTTCTATTTCTCGCGGGGCAGTACTTGGCGTGGCGCGAACTCAGTGCGCAAGGCCTGTTCCTCGCGACCAATCCCAGCAGCTCTTTTTTCTACGTATTCACCGCCATGCACGCGCTGCATCTGTCCGGCGGACTCTACGCGATGATCCGCGTCATTCGCAAACTCAACCATCACACGCTGCGCCGCGTCACCATGGATGCGACCGCGCACTACTGGCATTTCATGGACGTTCTGTGGATTTACCTGCTCGTCTTGCTGTGGGCGAAACTCTAACGACTCGAGGGGAGGCTCTGTGAGCCAAGCTGATCTGACAATGGGACACCATCATCCACCAGGCATGGTGGTTGGCCTGCCTCCATTTGTAGTGTCCGCGAAAAAGATGGCGATGTGGCTCTTCATCATCGCCGATGCCGCGACCTTCGCCGCATGTCTCGTGGCCTATGGCTTCCTGCGCAATGGCAGCGCGAATTGGCCGCGGCCCTTCCACAGCATCACCAACGTTGCCATCATGACCTTCATCCTGCTCACCAGCAGCTTGACCATGCTTCTCGGTGTGCGCGCCGCTAAGGCTGGCGACAAAGGCGGCGCATTCCGCTGGACGATCGTCACGGCGGTGTTCGGCATAGTGTTCGCCGCGCTGCATATCCGCGAGTGGCTCGGCCTCATCGACGAAGGTATGACCATGTTCCACAATCCCTGGGGCACCGGTCTCTTTGGCGCGTCGTTCTTCAGCATCACCGGCTTGCATCTCCTCCACGTAACCGGCGGAGTCATTGCACTGCTTGCTGTGGGCGCCCGCTATATGGGTGGCCGCTACAACGCCGACGATCTCGAAATCACCGGCCTCTACTGGCACTTTGTCGATCTGGTCTGGATGTTTGTCGTCCCGTTCGTCTATCTCTTGAATCTCGGACACTAGAATTCGCGAGGAGTAAGAACCATGGCCCACGTTCCACCCGATGTCCAGCCCCATGAGGCGCCCGCAAAGTACACCGATCCGCTGGGCAGGTATTTGTTGATCTATGCCTGCATCCTCATTCTCGCGGCGCTCCAGTTCGTCATCGCCTATGCGCATCTGGACACCGAGCACATGTTCGCGCGCATGTTGTTCGTCGCCATCGCAGAAGCGGGTCTCGCCCTCATTTTCTTCATGCACCTCTGGGCCGAGAAAAGAGGCTTCCTGCTCTTCGTCGTCGTCTTCACCGGTTTTGTCTTGCTCGCGCTCCAATACGGCTGGACCGACAGTTACCGCATGGAAGTCGGCGCCCCATATTCGCAGCCCAAGGCGGGCACAGTTTTGCAATGAATCGCGGAGAAGTATAAGTTAATGATCCACTCGCCGAAACTCTACCTTCGTGGAATCGCCGTTCTGGCGGTCTTGCTTTTCGCAAGCGCGATGCCCGCATTCAGCCAGGGCTGCGCCCTTTGCTATACCCAGGCAGCCGCGTCCGGCCGCCAGATGATTGAAGCTCTGCGCAGCGGAATTCTGATCCTCGTCATCCCGCCCACCCTGGGCACCATCGGCGTTCTTTTTCTCCTGCGTCAACGGCGCAACCAGATCCGCCAGATCGAGTCGAAGAGTTCCCGCTTAGACTGGTAATTGTTCGCTCAGCAAGAGGCCAACCGGAAAATCGCGCAGAATTTCGCCGAGCGCCAACCTCCGTTCCAGTCCATCATTTCTCACGGCGATACATTCCCCCGTAAATGCGTGATGTACGCAAGGAGCGGCGAGACGCGGAACCTCCAGTTCCGTTCCTTCCCACAAAGCCTGACCGCACGGGCTCTCGAAAGCGTCTCCGAGCAGCGACGCACAAAGCCTGGGCACTGCGACAATCGCAGTCCTGCCTTCGTGCTCTCGGGCAAACGCGCAAATATGATTCGCCTTGCTGCCGCGGACGGTGAGCGGCGTGTAGTCGCCGTCTTGAAACAGGGCAACGGCATTCTTGCGGATCGACAGTGCCCGTTGCATCAGAAACATCTTGATCGAACCATCCCGCACATCCGGGAGAGCTTCTCTGGCAAAATCGCGAAGCTCGGTGCGCGGCGCACCGGCTTTCGGCAACTTCCCCATCGCTTGCCTGCGTAACTCATAGTCGACCGGCCGCCGGTTGTCCGGATCGACCAGGCTGAAGTCCCATAATTCGTTGCCCTGGTAAATGTCCGGAACCCCGGGGAGCGTCATCCTCAGTAGGCACTGCGACAGGCTGTTGAACATGCCGGCGCGCGCTATTTTCTTTTGAAATTCGCCGAAGTCCTCAAGGAACCTGTTGCCTGCGCGTTTTTCGAGGATCGCGCGAATAAACTTGGTGAGCGCGTTCTCATAAGCTTCATTCCGGTTCGCCCAACTCGTGAGCTCTTTCGCCTCGCGCACGGCTTTCAGCATGTACTCTTCAATTCGCGCCGTGTACGCCTTCGAATCGGCTTCGCCCAACTCGGCGAGCGGCCAGGTTCCCAGCAGTGTCTGATAAAGAAGATAGTCGTCGTTCCTGGTCGGAGCGATGGCGCCATCAACCATCGACTTCTTGCTCCGATTCCATTCCCGCCATTTCCTCAAGCTCAGCCGCCACGGTCCCGGCATCTCTGACAGTACATTGATTCGTGCCCGCACATCTTCCGACCGCTTGGAATCGTGCGTCGAAGAGGCCAGCATCGAGTGCGGCCAGTGCTCCGCGCGAAACTCGTTAGCCTCATGGAACTCTTCCAAGGTCGTTCCAAATTTCGCGGGATTGCCTCCAACCTCGTTCAGCGAAACCAGCCGGTTATAGCGATAAAACGCCGTGTCTTCAAGGCCCTTGGCCATCACCGCCGCGGTTACCTGCTGAAACTTCATCGCAAACCGCGTCACCGCCCGCCTGTAGCAGCCAGACTGCGACCCGTTAACATCGAGCACCAGAATTCTTTGGACGAAATCGAACACGCTGAGATCGGCAGCATTGCTGCGCCGCCGCGCTCCCCCTACAGCTCGAGTCACAAGCCGTCGATCCTCGTCAGACACCTCTCCCTCACGCACATAAGTGCGGTAAACGGGAAAACAGGCAATGATCTCAGCGAGAGCGCTGCGCAAGGCATTCAAGGTGAAATCGCAGGTGTGCCGGTTCGAAAGTGCGATCCGGCTTAGCAGATTGGAAAGCACGCTCAGTTCGCTCGCCAGCCCGACCTTCAAAATAAGTTTTCGGCACGTATACGTCAGGTCCGAATATTCCTCGCGCCTGCCCGCGAACGCGCGATAGATGCGCTCCATCTTCGAAACAGCAGTCGTGTCCACGAACAGCCCATTAATAAGGTTGGCCACGTCATAACCGGTAGTCCCCTCGATCGGCCAATCCTCACGTAGCCGTTCTTTCCCCGTCAGAATCTTTTCGACCACCACATACGCATCGATTTGCTCGTCCCCCGGACGCGCTTGCGCAAACTCTCCGCTGAGTTGAAGCAGGTATTTCTTCGGATCGTAAAGCCCGTCTGGATGGTCGATCCGCAGCCCGTTCACTCTTCCTTGCGCGACGAGATCGAGAATGAATTGGTGCGTCTTGCGGAACACCTCCTGGTTCTCCATCCGCAACGCCGCCAGTTCATTGACGTCGAAAAAGCGCCGGTAGTTGATGTCGTCCGCCGCCACCCGCCACTGCGCCAGCCGGAATGCCTGCGCCTTGATGAGTTCGTGGAGCTGTTCGAAACTCTGAGGTGAGCTCGGGTTCCCATTGATTTCCTCCACGGTTGCGCGGATGGACTCGCGGATGTCGGGAGATCGGCCAACAAGCGCCGCCAGCCGCCGCTTTTGAACCTCTTTCTCCTGTCTCCGTTCCGCCCGTTCCTCGGCCGTCAGTTCATGGCCCCGCTTCGGAAGGTGGCTGAATGCGGTCGAGATACTTTGTAGTTCCAGGAATTCTTCCTGCCGGCTGCGCGGTTGTTCCTGCATCTTTCCAGCACGCGCGCTCAGTATCCGCGGATACTCGCTCGGATCGATTGGAAATCGGTGATTGAAATAAAAGATGCTGAACTCGCCGCATTCAGCGTCGAACGTCAGCTTCAGGTCCCCACGTTCCAGGACATTTCCGTACTGATCTTCCAGAACCGGAATCAAAACCTTCCCCCGCAGTTCATCCTTAATAGGGTTCCAGTCAATATCGAAAAACTCCGCATATTCCGACGCTTCGCCATTTTCGAGCACGTCGAGCCACCAGGCATTGTCGCTTCCCATTACGCCCATGTGATTCGGCACAATGTCGAGAATCTGGCCCATCCCATGCCGGTGCAACTCGGCGACAAAATGCGCGTAGTCCTCCGCCGTGCCGATCTCGGGATTTAACGAGTTGTGGTCGACGATGTCATATCCATGCATGCTGCCAGGCCGCGCCCGCAGATACGGCGACGCATAGCAATGACTGACTCCCAGCGCCGCCAGATAAGGCACGAGATCCGCCGCGTCTCGGAAGGTAAAGCCGCGATTGAACTGCAACCGATACGTCGCGGTCGGGACCGCCAGGGGGAGACTCATGATCGACGGAAACCGATAACAGGAACTGAGAAACTATGCGATGTGGTTGACGCCGCAGTGGTTTGCCGGTATTAACGTTAAGACACGCTGAAGCGGGAAGAAATACAGCCCATCCTGTAGCCCTCATCAGCGCGTTCGAGAACGCTCTTTTTGGAGATGGATCCCTGAGAATAGCCATTGCTTTGCGCACGGAAGCAGTGGCGGAGTCGAAGGATCCCTAATCACATACCCCCAGCTTTTACGGAATTCATCCTTGCCATCGAGCAGCGCGACGGTCCACTACTTCTGAGCCACTTCCTTGTGTGCTACTTCCTTGGGCGCCACTGCAACGCATGTAGCGCTGATTACCACCCCATCGCAAATGATTTTACCGTCCGCTCGTTGCGTGCACGGGCGCGTGAAACTTTCGGCCGTCATCTTCAAGCACCGGCCTGGCACGAACAGACTCGTGCTTGCCCGCTTCGGAGTAGTCGCACACCCCATCATCGTCACGCATAGTGCCGCGACCATGAGTTGGGCATAAGGCCCGCTTTCCCGGGAGAATTTGTGGATTGTGTGCCCGCGGGCCGCAAGAGCGTTCTGTCTTTTCGCGGCTCGGGCAGCGGAAGTAAACTGCTGAAACTCACATTCGTTACTCATCTCAACACCGCGTGCTTGAGATGTCCGGTATGTCGCCCTGCAATACTTTTTTGCCTTAGCCCGACACGTAAAGAAGATGAATGTTGCCTGCAAAAATCCTGTATTCCGGTTGCAAGGTGCCGCGTCCTGAAGAGTCTTCCCAGCCCCGCAGGGGCGACCCAGCTTAGCCCGGCGACTCGGCGCGCGGTAAGGTGGGGAAAGACGATTTAAGTCCCGTAGGGGCGTCCCACTTCTCTGGCACACACGAAGGGCGGGCCATTTACAACTTGTACAATTGTGCAATCATACCGGAATGAAACTGGGACGAAGCCAGCCCGACCTTTATTTATCAATAACATAGCGAACGAATGTCTACGCTTCGTCTCCGCCGCAACTCCTTATTTATCAAAAAAATTGGCAATATTTTGCTCGTAAGTTATTGATTCCAGTAGATCGCTGCCAGGGGTATCGAGTTCCAACTGGTGAACAGGTCGGCACACCTGCGCTGCTTTCCTCTGTCACCATAAATGGTCTCTCCCTGTTGCATCTAATGATGTCTTACCTCGACGCTACCGATACTCCTGTATTGTTCAACTTCGAGGCTCTACTGAATGATCGTTTCTGTCGTCAGCAGAACATTCCCGGACAACTGTCGTTCTGGTGAAACGGAAGGCATATGGCACTAATCGTCTGGCCCGGAAAACCCTATCCCCTCGGCGCAACCTGGGATGGCGAAGGCGTCAACTTTGCCCTGTTTTCCGAGCGCGCCGAGAAAGTAGAATTGTGCCTCTTTGATGAAGGCGGGCGTCGCGAAATCCACCGCATTACGCTCACCGAGCAGACCGATCAGGTGTGGCATTGCTATCTCCCCGAAGCGCGTCCCGGATTGCTGTACGGTTACCGCGTTCACGGACCCTACGATCCGCAAAATGGTTTGCGTTTCAATCGCAATAAGCTCTTGCTCGATCCCTACGCCAAGCAGATTCAGAACGGCATTCGCTGGCACGACGCGCATTTCGGATACAAGATCGGTCATCGCAACGCCGACCTCTCTTTCGACCGCCGCGACAGCGCTCCCGGAATGTTGAAGAGCGTCGTCGTCGATGAGGCATTCACCTGGGGCTCGGACCGCCCGCCGAAAACGCCTTGGCACCGCACCATCATCTACGAAGCGCATGTCAAAGGCCTGACGATCCAGCATCCCGATGTCCCCGCGCCCTTGCGCGGTACTTATGCCGCACTGGCAACGGCTCCAATCGTCGACTATCTCACCCGCCTGGGCGTCACCGCGGTCGAACTTCTTCCCGTACATTCCTTCGTCGATGACCGCCAGCTCATCGAGCGCGGCCTGCGCAATTACTGGGGCTACAACTCGATCGGCTTCTTTGCGCCCGAGCCAAGATATTGCGCAACGAACAGCATTAACGAGTTCAAGACGATGGTGAAGGCGCTCCACTCCGCCGGCATCGAGGTCATCCTCGACGTTGTTTACAACCATACGGCCGAGGGCAACCAGCTTGGTCCCACGCTTTCGTTCCGGGGTATCGACAATCCTGCTTACTATCGCCTCGTCCCCGACAACCAACGCTATTATCTCGACTACACCGGCACCGGCAACACGCTCAACATGCGTCACCCGCGCGTGCTGCAGTTGATCATGGACAGCCTGCGCTACTGGGTCCTCGAAATGCACGTGGATGGCTTTCGTTTCGACCTCGCCGCCACGCTCGCCCGCGAATTGCATGAAGTCGACCGCCTCGGTGCCTTCCTCGACATCATCCACCAGGATCCCGTTCTTTCCCAGGTCAAGCTGATCGCCGAGCCATGGGATCTTGGCGAAGGGGGATACCAGGTCGGCAAATTCCCGGTCGGCTGGGCGGAATGGAACGACAAGTACCGCGACGCGGTTCGGTCCTACTGGAAGGGCGATGGCGGCCTGATCGGTGAACTCGCCTATCGCATCACAGGCTCCAGCGACCTTTACGCGCGCAGTGGACGCAAGCCCTACGCGAGCATCAATTTCGTGACCGCCCACGATGGCTTCACGCTCCAAGATCTCGTCAGCTACAACGGCAAACATAACGAAGCCAACGGCGAAGACAATCGCGATGGCACCGATGACAACAGAAGCTGGAACTGCGGCGCCGAAGGCCCCACCGCCGATCCCGAGGTGAGGCAACTCCGCGCCCGCCAGAAGCGAAACATTCTGGCCACACTTCTCCTGTCGCAGGGAGTTCCGATGATGTTGGCGGGAGACGAGATCGGCCACACCCAACAAGGCAACAACAACGCCTACTGCCAGGACAATGAGATCAGTTGGATTTCATGGGATCCCGCGCAGATGGATACGGACCTGCTTGCTTTCGTCCGGCGGCTGATCGCTTTGCGCAAAGATCATCCTGCCTTCCGGCGCAGAAATTTCTTCCAGGGGCGCAACATCAAGGGCGCGGAGGTTACCGATATCGCATGGCTTCGGCCGGACGGGCAGCAGATGACCGACGACGAATGGAACCAAAACTTTGCGCGCAGCCTGTGCGTTTCGCTCTCGGGCGAAGCCGTCGATGAAGTTGACGAACGCGGCCAGCACGTGCGGGACGAGAATTTTCTCCTGCTGTTGAATGCCCATCATGAGGAGATTCCGTTTACTCTTCCCCCCGCCGCAGAGAACTCGGGTTGGATCGCCCTGATCGATACTTCATGCCAGACGACTCGTCGCCCCGATGCTTTTTACGGCGGTAGTTCGTCCTATCCGCTGCAGGCGCGCTCTCTGGCGTTGCTCGTCGAGCGCTCTGCCTCGCAGGTGCGCGCGGAGGACCGCCGCCTTCCTTCCGCATGAGAAGCAGACACGAAATGCCCTTTGGGGCTGAATGCCGCGATGAGGGCGGCGCGCGTTTTCGCTTGTGGGCGCCAAAGGCAAAATCGGTGACGTTGCGAATTAGTGCCCCCACCGATGATGCGCGCATCGGAGACGATGCGTCATGGCAGGCGCTGCCCATGGCTGGCCACTCGGATGGCTGGTTCGAGATGGTGATCGACACCGCGAATCGTGGTTTTCTCTACCAATACTTGATCGATGGAGGGCAGGCGGTTCCCGATCCTGCTTCAAGGTTTCAACCCGCCGGTGTCCACGGACCAAGCGAAGTGATCGATCCGCGGTCGTATGAATGGCACGATGCAAGCTGGCACGGCAGGCCGTGGCGGGAAGCTGTTATTTACGAACTGCACGTCGGGACGTTTTCCGCAGAAGGCGCCTACAGCGGCATTGAGAAGAAGCTGGACTACCTGGCTGATCTCGGCGTCACAGCGATCGAACTGATGCCGATTTCCAGTTTTCCCGGAAGGCGAAACTGGGGATACGATGGCGTCCTTCCTTTTGCACCGACGGCCAACTACGGGCATCCCGACGAGTTAAAGCACCTCATCGATACGGCGCACGCCAAGAATTTGATGGTGCTCTTGGATGTCGTTTATAACCACTTTGGCCCAGAAGGAAATTATCTTTGGCTCTATGCGCCGCAATTTTTCACGGATCGCCACCACACGCCATGGGGTCAGGCAATCAACTTCGACGGTCCAGAAAGCCGCGCGGTGCGGGATTATTTCATCCATAACGCGCTGTACTGGCTTGATGAATATCACTTCGATGGCCTTCGGCTAGACGCGATCCATGCCATTCGGGACGATTCGCGACCCGATATTTTGACTGAACTCGCGGAGACTGTTCGAAATCGCTACGCGGACAAGCGCATCGTGCATCTGGTGCTGGAGAATGACCACAATGCGGCGCATTATCTGCAAGCTACGCACATAAAGTCAGCCGCAGGCGCGCGAAGCAGAGTCGCGTTGTACGATGCTCAATGGAACGACGACATTCATCATGCGCTTCATGTCCTTCTGACCGGGGAACGAGGAGCGTATTACTCGGACTATGCCGATGATCCAATTGTCCATCTTGGTCGCTGCTTAACTGAGGGATTCAGTTATCAGGGGCAAACTTCACAATACAGAAACGGTGAGTTGCGAGGAGAGCCCAGCCGCGACCTGCCGCTAGCCGGGTTTGTGAACTTTCTTCAAAATCACGATCAGGTGGGCAATCGCGCATTTGGCGAGCGCATAAACCGCCTCACCGATCCGGCGGCATTGAGAGCGGCTATGGCGATACTTTTATTGGCACCCTCGCCGCCTTTGCTGTTCATGGGAGAGGAATTCGCAGCCGCCACTCCGTTTCTATTCTTTTGCGATTTCGGGCCAGAGCTGGCACAAAAGGTAAGCGAAGGCCGCCGCAGTGAATATCCTCAATTTATGGTCTCTGGCGAGTCTGAGATCCCCGATCCCAATTGCGCAAAAACCTTCGCTGCTTCAAAACTAGACTGGTCCTCAATCGACGGTTCGGCTCAGGCTGAATGGTTGCGATTTTATCGTACGTTGCTCGACATCCGACGCCGGGAGATAGTTCCGATCATCGCTGCTGTTCTGCCTGGAAGAGCGAAATATCAGTGTGTTGCTTCGTCTGCAATTACCTCGAATTGGCCGCTTCACGAGGAAGGCACCCTTATTCTGCGGGCGAATCTCGGAAAGAACCCGCTACGGTTGGAGAAGCCAGAGGGGCGGCTCCTGTACGCCACAGCGCTAGACCAAAGCGACGCTGTGGGTGAACTTCCGCCCTACTCGGCGACTTGGTATCTTCGATAGTCAGCCTACCCCGAACACCTGATTCCTTTCTGATCGCGTCCGCCCAATGATTGAGTCAAACGGGAGTGCCGCGCGAGCGACTGTCGGCGCGGAAGACTCTCAAGGAGGCCGCAATGATCCGCAAAATGAGATCTGGCGAGTACCGCCTGTACTCACGAAAGAAAGACGCTAAGACCGGCAAGCGTCGCAACCTCGGAACCTTCAAAACTCGAAGCGCCGCACAGGCTCATGAAAGAGCCGTGCAGTATTTCAAACATCACTGAGCCGCAACCGACGGCGGGACATGGGAACCCATTTTCGCGGTCCGCGCCAAGGTGAGAATGGCCGGAGTTTTCATGCCAAGGACGAAACAGAAGCCCAAATCCGGAGCCTCAAAACGCTGGGTTGCCAAGGTGAAAACCAATTCCACCCACCCGCCGGAAGGCTTATTCAAGAAGAACGCCGCCACCATTGCCCGGTCGCTTGCTTCCAAACGAGTATCCCCCAAAGGGCCCGCTTCCGGGATGCGGATGCTCGTCTACTACATCAATCGGGCGGGCCAAGGCCTCAGCGCGAGCCGCAAGGCCGAACTGCAGAAAGCCAAAGGAATTTTGTCCGAGCGTATAAAGCAGGCCAAATCCGCAACGAAAGCAGCATAACGCCCCACGGTTTCGGGCCCGGGCTTACAGCAAGCAATCAATTCGCATACCAGAATTACTCGATGGAGAATCTGGCGGCTGGCTTCTATGCTGGGCCGCACGTGGAATAAAGATTCTCTTTGACGCGCCACGCAAAGGGGACGCCCCATGATTAATCGCCCGACAAATCTTTGTACCTCGGAAGCCACACTGACCCGCTTGGCCCAGGAAGGCCACATCGCGGCATTCTCCACCTTGTTTGATCTGCATAAGGCGACTATCTATTCGCTCTGTCTGCGTTCGACGGAGACCCCGGCCGAGGCAGAGCAAATGCTGCATTCCATTTTCGGCGATGCCTTTCGCGCTATCGCAGTTCCGGGTGACAGCGGCGCATTCTCCGAGTTACTTTATCGAGCCGCTGATATTCGCATTCAGATGTATGAGCGCCAGCATCACTTGGCGGGACCCTATCTCGATCATCTCGTGCAACTCGCGGCCGAGCCTATCGCCGCCACGCGCAGCGGCTCACGCATCGGCGGCATGATCGCGAGATGGCGAGGCGCACGCGCCCGTCTTTCCGGTCAGCACGCCTAAAACATCTCTCTGGACTGAATTCTCGAGGTTGCCTGCTGCAACCGCAATTCCTCGCCTGCGGTTTCTTTTAAACCTGCAAAGTGCTGTCTGCATCGAAGCTTGCACTTTTAAGTTCGGATCCAACGCTGGCAAGCGCGAGGAAAATTCAATTCTATGGTGACATCCAAAAACTCAGTTGGTGAGAACAGTGCCACATCCGTTGGGCGACGAGGTTGGCTGCAATCCGCAGCCTTTGCTGCCGCTTCTGCATTGGCATTCCCAGGTTCACGTGTTCTGGCTCAAGGAGTCGGTGTAGGCCAGGGAACCTCTTCTTCCGCACCTTCCGATCAGCGCGATTCGACGCGGCCTTTCCGGCAGAAGATGATCGGCTTCATGCTTGCGCACGAACAGTTTCCTGTGCCACAACTTCTCGAGTTGGCCATCGCGGCCGAGGAAGCCGGGTTCGATCTGCTTGCGACGAGCGACCATTTCCAGCCCTGGCAAGCGGATGAGGGTCACGCCGGCGAAGCATGGGCCACGATGGCGGCGCTTGGCCAGCGCACTCGCAGAGTTTGGATCGGTCCCACCGTCACTTGCCCGACGTTTCGATATAACCCAGGAGTTGTAGCCGAGGCATTCGCGACGCTGTGGATGCAAAGTTGTATGACCCGCCTGCAAGCAAGATTCCGCTGCTTATGGCGGCGAACGGTCCCAAGGCGATGAGACGCGCCGGCCAATATGCGGACGGATTGATTACCGACCCGAAAACTTGGAAGGAGCACAAGAACGAATTTGAAGAAGGTGCGAAGCTCGCCGGCAAGGACGCCAAGCAGATGCCGGTGCTCGTCGAGTACTACGTCGTTGTGGGGAACGAGGAAGACGCCAAGCACGCCGCGCAACTTTGGCGTTTCGGCCCCAAGGCATTCAAATCGTATTACAACGTTCGCGATCCGCAGGAGATCCAACGCCTTGCCGAAGCCGAGATCCCGCTGAAGATAGTTTACGAAGAGTGGCCCGGCAGCACCGATCCCGCGGTCCATATCAAAGCCGTAAAAGCGCTATTCGATAGCGGAGCGAGCATCGTCAACATCCATTCCGGACAGGCCGATCAACGTCGGGTAATCGACTTTTACGGCAAAGAAGTTATTCCGAGACTGAATCTAGGATGAGGATTGTACTTTCGTCAAAACGCGCTTGATAAGCACAACGGGGGCGGATGCCTGCGCATCATAGGCCACGGTTGAATTTGAAAAAGTGAGGTGAAAACCGTGAAATTTCTCTCCGCAAACCTGGATAACCTTCGCAAACTATACATCGATGAACTACAGCACCTGCACTCGGCGGAGACGCAGATTACTGAAGCTCTGCCGAAAATGATCGAAGCAGCCACCGATCCACAACTCAAGAACGCTCTGCAAACCCATCTTAGCGAGACGGAAACTCACGTCACGCGACTTGACGAAATCCTGAACGCATCCGAAGGCGAGGTTGACTCGAAGAAATGCAAGGTCATGGCGTCGCTACTGTCGGCTGGCGAGGACCTTCTCAAGGACACCACCGACGATGCCGTTCGCGATGCCGCCATCATCGCCGCTGCACAAAGGGTCGAGCACTACGAAATTGCCAGCTACGGCACGGTGCGTACTTTCGCTGAAATTCTGGGCGAGGAACAACACGCCGATCTTCTCGAAACAACTTTGGAAGAAGAGAAGCACGCGGACGCGATCTTGACCGAAATCTCCGATACCGCAAACACGAGAGCCGATAAAGCAGCCTGATTTCGGTTTTCGCCGCGCTCAGCGTCTCAGCCCACTTCGTCTCAGCAGTTAGCCAGCACACGAGGAGGCACGTATGGCAGCCAAGAAAAAATCAGGGGGCAGGAAGTACGGCAAAGCAGCTGGAAAGTCGGTGAAGAGCGCAATGCACCGCAAGAAAAGCGGCACGCTCCGGTCCGGCAAAGGTGGCAAGGGCGGCAAAGTGAAAAGCCGCAAGCAAGCCATCGCCATCGGCCTTTCTGAAGCTCGGAAGAAGGGCGCCAAGGTGCCGAAAAAGAAATCGTCTTAGACGGATCGAACTTACGAAGAAAGGAAGCCGCCTTGTCTGAAGAAAAGATAAGGCGGCATTTTCTGTCTGAACTCTCTTTTCAGAGCGGCGAGAGCTCATCTTCTCTGACGTGCGACTTCTTTTTTGCCAACCGTTCTTCCAGAAACTCCTTCGCCAGTTGTTGGCCTCCCAGCCCGAACGCAATTGCCAATGCGAACATGACCGCCCCAAAGGCAGTCCCGAACGCGATCATGATCGTTCTCTCCGCTATTCCCAGCACTTCGAAAGCCATGGAGAGGACGAAGATGATGATTGCGATGCGGACCGAAACGCTTGCCAACCGCGACGAACGAAAATTCGCGTTTACTGCGGCAAGCAGGGCAGCGCGCGAAAAGAAACTCGCCGCCAGCAATCCTAGAAAGAGGATCACCAAAGCGGCAAACAATCTTGGCAGGAAGAGGAAAAAGCGGGCCGTGTAGTCTTCCAGGCCCACGATGCCGAGAATGCTTACCCCGAGCAAAACGAAGCCCACCCACACGACCCAAAACACAAACCGGCTGAGCAACTCAGTGGATGAAGGCAGCGCCGCCTGATTCAGCAATTGTGAGGCTCCGGTATGCTCCGAGAGTTTGGAGAATCGGCTCCAGCGCAGGATGCTCCGCACCATCGCCTTGACCGCATAAGCAATCAGCCATCCCACCAACGCGATGACCAGCAACACGATGACTCGCGGCAAGTAATGAGCGATGCCTGCCTGGAGTTCGTGCAAGACTTGCATGAGTTCGCTCACAATGATGTCCCACATATTCATCTCACTTCCTTTCAGCCCACACTTTCAGGAGGTACGGCTTCAATCGCTCGAACTCGCCGCACAAAGTCTCAACACTCCTCTCGACCTCTTCTGCTGGGGTGTCCTGGTTTTCCAGCAGAAAACTGAGGGCTCTTCCTCGGTAAAGCGGCACCAAGGCCTGGACGATGTGGTCGCGGCTGATGACCGATTGGTGATACGAAGCGGCAAACTCAAAAACAGTTTTGGCCCAAACCTCGGCCGGATAGCGAAAGTTGTTCAGATCGAGGGCCGCGATTCGCTGCAGCTCGGCGAGCGTGGAATCCCTGAGAACCGACTTAAAGACAGCATCCAGTTCCGCGACACCGTTCACAAACATCTCACGGATGCGTGCCAGATCGACCGTGACCGGTTCCAAAGTCACCTCCGGCTGCGGGCCAAAGGCTGGCACCTGCTGGCAAGAAGTGACGGCGCTCCAATACTGAAACTGAACATCGAGAGAGGCGAACAAAGCCCCGACCGTCCGGCGCATGGCATCAACCAGGTCCGCGCCGCGATCCTGTGCTGGCTTGTCGCCTAAGAATGACTGGCACATCTTGTACTTGCCCGTGATCGCCATAATCGTTAGGAACATTTCCGGGCCACTCCGAGCGCCATCGCCGTGCCACCCTTCATTGCCAAGAAAGTCGGTGGCCAGATGGCCGGAGATGGCGAACTCGGACGCATAAGGCTCCCGGAGTCCGCTACCGTAAACCGCCCTGATCATCGGATAAAGAAGATTGCGCATGAGAAGGCCGGCGAATTTTTGCCGCCGATAAACCGGCGAGACAAGATCGAATCCATCTTTGTAAATAGGAAGCACCAGGCGCTGCAGCCAGTCGGTTTCAATGGTCGTCGAGTCGGGGGAGATGATGACGCAGGCTCTCGCACGCAACAGGTCGGCGGCTGAGAGAATTGTTCGCAGCGCGACCCGTGGTTCCGGACCGTGTCCGTATCGCGTAAAAATTACGGGCAGCGTACGCAATGCGTACACCTTCGACGCGCGCCACACATCATCGATCGATATGCCAGTGACCAGATCTCGCGTTCCATCCTGCGACCCGCCATCGGCGTCGATGATGACCACCCGCTCGCGGGGAAAACACTTGAGGATTCCCGCCTGGATTGCCCGCACGACGGGCTCAATGGTCTTGAGATTGTTATAGGTTGGCAGTCCCACAACGATGTCGACTTCGCCGACATTCATGAGCTGGCGAAGAAATTCATCGTTCAAAAGTGCTTCTTCTGCCAAACCATCCTCCCGTCAAAGTCTCTATCGACACCTTCGATGATGCATGGCGCTGTTTCGCGCTGGCTTGAATTCAGATCCGCCTTAGCCGGAACCAGTAGAACTGGTACGGCCCCATCGTTAGCAGGTAAGGCAGATCTCCGATGCGCGGAAAGATATTCTTGCCGAACATCTCAATCAGAATGTTTCCCTTGTATTGCTTGAGGTCGAGCTCCACAGCCTGCGCCGCGCTGGAAAGGTTGTTCACGACCAGAACCGTTTCTTTGTCGAGCTTCCGAACATAAGCGAGCACCCTATGGTTCGCGGGATATAAGAACTCGATCGAGCCCGACCCGAAAACTGGTGTCGACCGCCGCACCCGAATAATTTGCTTCATCCATGAGAGGAGCGAGTGATCGAAGCGCTTCTGCGACTGCACATTCACCGCTTGATACCCGTATAGTGGATTCGAAATCAACGGCGAATACAAAATCTCCGGATCAGCCGTCGAGAACCCGCCGTTACTGCCTCCGCTCCACTGCATGGGCGTGCGTACGCCATTGCGGTCACCCAAATGAATGTTGTCCCCCATTCCGATCTCGTCACCGTAATAGATGATGGGAGTTCCGGGAAGGGACATCAGCATTCCGGTCATCAGTTCGATGCGTCGCCGGTCGTTGTCGAGTAGAGGCGCCAAGCGCCGCCGGATGCCGAGATTCAACCGCATCGTCCTGTCCGTGGCATAGATGTCATACATATAATCGCGCTCGATGTCGGTGACCATTTCGAGCGTCAATTCGTCGTGATTTCGCAGGAAAATTGCCCATTGGCAAGCAGCGGGTATATCCGGGGTCTGTTGCAGGATCTCGGTAATTGGCTTGCGGTCTTCGAGGCGTAGGCCCATAAACATACGCGGCATCAAGGGGAAGTGGAAGGCCATGTGAAACTCATCGCCGTTTCCGAAATACGGGCGCAGATCCGCGGGCCACTGGTTGGCCTCTGCTAAGAGCATCGTGCCGGGAAACTCATCGTCCACTTTCTTACGCAACCAGCGAATGATCTCGTGCGTCTCCGGCAGGTTCTCGCAGTTTGTTCCTTCCCGTTCGATCAGATAGGGAACCGCGTCCAACCGAAAGCCGTCCACGCCAAGATCGAGCCAGAACTTCATCACCTGCCACATCTCTTCGCGAACGGCAGGATTATCGAAATTCAAATCTGGCTGATGACTGAAAAAACGATGCCAGTAATAAGACTTTGAAACCGGGTCCCATGCCCAGTTCGACATCTCCGTGTCGAGAAAGATGATCCGCGTCCCGCGATATCTCGTGTCCGTATCGCTCCACACGTACCAGTCGCGCTTCGGATTCTGTTGCGAACTTCTCGACTCCTGAAACCAGGGATGCTGGTCCGAGGTGTGATTTGCCACGAGTTCGATGATCACGCTGAGACCGCGCTCGTGCGCGACCGAAAGGAACGACTTAAAGTCCTCAAGCGTTCCGTACCTTGGATGAACCGCGCGGTAGTCGGAAATGTCGTACCCGTCATCTCGCAGCGGCGATGGAAAGAACGGCATCAGCCAGATTGCATCGACCCCGAGATCCTGCAGATAGTCGAGCTTTTGCGCCAAGCCCTGAAAATCCCCGATGCCGTCGCCATTGCTGTCAAAGAACGTGCGCACGTGGACCTGATAAATGATCGTGTCCTTATACCAGCCGGCCTCCCTTTTGAGTTGCAACCGTCCTCCGTGGTCGTTGCACTCCTCACGCGCTTAGCGTTAGATGCCCGACCGACTCATTTCGTGCGTTTTGAAATTTTACGATTTAGAATTCTCCAGGGGTTTCGAACGTTTGTATAGGACTCCGGAAGAAGCGCATGCGGTCTTCACTTGATTGTATGCGGCAGTGCTGAGAGATAGTCGGGCCCATGGAGCCTTTGGAAGCAATCTGGCAATAGATTGCGGAGCGGAATGTTGGGCGATGCCAGAGCCATCCCTCGGTGCGGGCTTCGCATCTGATTTAGGCGCAAATCGCCGAGTGCGAACCTGCCTCGGCTTTGCGCACCAACTGCCAAAAATTTACCGCAGGCACGGTATTCAGGGCCATCGACTCCTCTCGCCTGGTGTAGCGGGAAGCCCACGTATAGTCACGCTGTCGCCTCTCTACTCCGGCCTGCCGTGCAAATTCCACCGGATCTGCCCTATGATAGAAAGGCAGTCACACAGCCGCGTGCGGGCGTGGCGGAATGGCATACGCAGCGGACTTAAGGAAAACTTGAGTGCTCGTCTGGGAAACCGGCGATGCAGAACTGCTCAAATTCGGGGAAACCCTAGAGGGCAATCCCGAGCCAAGACCGGTGAAACCAGCCGGGAAGGTGTAGAGACTAGACGGGCAGCACCTAAGCTCCGGAGGCTTCCGGGGGACGGTGAAGGGATAGTCCAGACCGCAAACCTGGCGTGAGCGCTCTCGCGCTTCACGTTTCGGGCGGCGAAAGCCGTAGACGGTACGAAAATCCGCAGGGCTTAAAAGGCCCATGAGGGTTCAAGTCCCTCCGCCCGCACCACGTATTCCTCCGAGACCCTCCTCCGCAGACCTGCAAATGGAGGCTGAGTCAATTTTCAAAAGCAGCGCTGCCGAACATCACCGCGGATTTGCACCAGATATTTCAATCGGGTATTCGACTACAAATGTACTAACCCACGCTGTAAAGCAGTGACGACCGCTTGGGTGCGGTCGCTGACATTCAACCGCATCAAAATCGTGCTTACGTGACTTTTCACCGTCGCTTCTGTAATTCCCAGCAATTGCGCGATTTCCTTGTTGCTTTTGCCGGCAACGAGCAGGTGCAGGACCTCGAGTTCGCGAGCGCTCAGATCAGAATCGGGCATACGCGACGCTAAAGCGCTTGCCACCGGGGGTGGAAGAAAACGCTTTCCTGCGTGCACTCGTTGCACGGCTTCGACGAGAGTCTGGTATGGCATGCCCTTGATGATGTAGCCTTGCGCACCCGCTTCGAAGGCACGGTGAATGTCCTCGTCTCCATCGTATGTGGTCACGATGATGAAGTGTGCCTGCGGCCAGTTCTTGCGGATGGCGGCGATCGCCTCAACGCCACCTAACTTCCCCGGCAAGCGCAAGTCCATCAGAGTCACATTGGGCTTATGACGAGGAAACAGTGTGACCGCTTCTTCTCCGGTATCTGCCTGGGCCACTACCGTCATATCTGGGCGCGCATTGACGATAGCGGCGATGCCGACGCGAACGAGCGGGTGGTCATCTACGACCATCACACTGATCTTCCCGCTCGGCGTCATCGCTTGATCTCCGGAACGTCTTTGGTAATTTCAGTCTCCATGCGCGGCACTTCGATGGTAAGCCGCGTTCCTTCGCCAACCCGACTGTCAATCGTGAATTCGCCGCCAATGCGCTCGACGCGTTCGCGAATCCCGATGAGACCGTAGTGTCCGTTCGCAGAGACAGACAGTGCACCCGGGTCAAATCCCGCGCCGTCATCGCTGATGTGGACGATGCAGCGGTCGCGTTCGAAATCGGCATCCATGTGCACGGCTGAGGGCTTGCCGTGGCGGGTGGCATTGTAGAGAGCCTCGCGTGCCACCATCAGCACTTCATGCACCGTAGACTGATCGAAGCCGAAGGGCTTCCCCGAGACCCGGCATTCTATCGGGACGCCGAATTCATGGCCAATCTGCTCCGCCATTCTTTCCAATTGGGGCGCGATGTCCGCGGCTGGACTCTGCCGCAGGTTCCAGACAGCCTGGCGCGCTTCGTCAATCGTAAAACGTAACTGGGTGCGAGCATAATCGAGCAACTCGTCGCCAGTGCCATTTTTGGGCTCGCCCAGGCTAGAGTGCGCTTCGAGGAGAGTCGATACGCCGACGCAGCCCTGAATAAGGGTGTCGTGCATCTCACGAGCCAAACGGTTGCGCTCCTGAAGAACGGCGGAGAAGCGACTGTGAAGCTGGCGCAGGCGCAACTGATACGCGGCCCATACCAGAGTGGCGGCTAGAGCCAAGGTGAGACCCACGAACCAATAAGTGCGATAGAAATGGGGTTTTTGCGTGACCTCGATCGACGCCTCCACCACCTGATCGGGATCGTTCATCTCGAAGGCCGCGACACGAAACTGATATTGGCCCGGCGGAAGGTTGGTGTAGTAAGCGGAGCGGCGGGTAGACACATCGCTCCAGCCTTTGTCGAAGCCATGCAGCATGTAGCGAAAACGAACGCGCTCCTGAGAGCGGAGGAGCACGACCCCGAAGTCCACTTCGAGCTTGGTATTGTCTGGGTCTAACTCGATGCGTGCGTTCGTGGGCAGCTGCTTGCCATCGGCGACCAGGCGATCGATCACAACTGGTGCGGGTTGGGAGGGACGTGCCTCGTCAATGGGGATGCGGACTGGACCTTTGCTGCTGGGGAACCAGACCTCACCGGCGGCGGTGAGAATGCCCGCGGGCTTTTCGCCGCCGCACATCTGAATGGTCTCAAGGCCCTCGGAGACGCCATAGAGCGTAAGCGGCACGGAAAAAGACGAGTCATTGGCGGCATTGTCGAGAGCGCGGCGATTGATGACTGAGATGCCTTGCGGCCCGCTCATCCAGAGATTGCCGCGCTTATCTTCGAGTAGTTCGAAGACGCCATTGCTGGCGAGGCCCTGTGCGGTTGTGAAGTGAGTGAGCTTGCCGCTGCGCCAGCGATAGAGTCCCCCGGTGCGAGTGCCAAACCATAGCCCGCCACTCGGATCTTCGTGCAGCGACCAGACCTTTTCGTTCTGGAGCGCGGCGGTAACGGCATCGGAGACGAATGCATCGCCATGAATGTGGCTCACACCACGGTCAGTGCCGATCCAGATGTCGCCTTTGCGGTCCTCAAGCAGAGAACGGGTGCTGAAATAGCAGAGCCCGTCACGCATCTGGTAATTGGTAATGCCCTGCGGCCGCCAGCGGCTCACGCCTTCATCGGTCGCGATCCAGATGCTGCCATCCCTAGCTTGGAGAAAGGCGCGAACGAAGTTGTTGACCAGGCCATTCTCGGTGGAGTACTGAACGAGCTGGCCCGCAGCTTCGCGGTAGGCACCGCGACCTTCGGTGCCGATCCACAATGCGCCATCGCGATCACGGAAAACATTGCGCACGCGTACGCCTTCGGCACCGGGAAAACGATACCGTGTGGCTTGGCCATTGTGATACCGGAAGAGATTGACGGCGGCAATCCAGACATCGCCATTGCGATCCTGGTAAACGGTCTCGGCATCGGAATCGGCGGCGTCGGGAAGGTTGACGGTTTGCACAGCTGTCTTGCTGAGGCGCACCATTCCGGCCTGGGTTCCGATCCAGAGATTATGTTCGACATCTTCGAAGAGGTTAAGGAGCGTGTTGCTGGGCAGGGCCGCGGGCGCAGTCATCTCGGAGAACTGGTGGTCGCGGTAAGTATGGAGGCCACGTCCGATCATGCCAATCCACAGCGTTCCGTCCGAGGTCTCCCGGAGAAAACGCACGGTGCCGTTGATGTCGGAAACGCGCTGAAAGCGCTGGCCGGTTGGCGTCAAAGATTGCAGGCCGGAGACTGTGCCGACCCAGATTACGCCGTCGCTGGTCTCGAGGATGGTTTTGACGCGGTTCTGGCTGGCGAGACCGGCGAGTTGATACTCGACAAATTTACCTCCATCGAGACGGAAGAGGCGAGAGCCTCCGACCCAGATTCCACCGCGGCGGTCTTCGTAGAGTGCGTGGACAGCGAGCGGTGGCATGTCGTTCTTGTCATCGACGCGATCGAGATGATCGCCGTTGAGCCGGAATAGGCCGCTGTCGGTCGCAACCCATATGTTGCCAGCGCGATCTTCAAGGATGGCGCGAACGAAGGAATTGGTGAGACCGTCGTTAGTGGTGAAGGCGTGGAAAACTCCATCGCGATAGCGGATGAGGCCTCCGCCTTCGAGGCCGATCCAGAGCGTGTTGTCGCGCGAGACGCTGAGGCAGAAGACATTGTTCTCGACGAAGGCGGGCGTGTTGTCGCGGTCGAAGACCTGAAAGCGCTCGCCGTCGAAATGCACGAGGCCGCCAGTTGTGCCGATCCAGAGATAGCGGTCCTGAGTTTGAGCGAAGGCCTGAACGACTTGTTCGGGGAGACCGTCCTGCATTTTCCAGACACGCTGCGTGTAGATGGCGGAAGCACTTTTGCTGGCTGAGAGTAGCGCAGGTAAGACGAGCGTGACGAGCAAAGCGAGTGCGAGCGCGCGGCGCATGCGTGAGGACGACCGAAATCGGGAGAACAGCAAATGGTACTACGCGAGAGCGAGATAGGGGTGTGATTGGCATTCCAGGGCGCGCTTGCGACCCGCAAGGAAAAAGCTGGCGACCGAAGGCAGATCAAATGGTTTCAAAGTCTTGGGGATGAGTCATTGCGGAATCACAGCCGGGCCCTTGCCCATAACTCCTTTATTGGGAATACTTTGCTGATTCTAAAGCAGCCAAAATCGCTTGTAATAAGGAGCGGGCATTCCAGTTGTCTGGAATGCCCACTATTGCGGGTGTTTCGAATTCGCCATCGGTTAGAAAGTAAACTTCAACCCCAGCTGCACGATGCGGTGGCCGAACTTGTTGGTCATGATGCCGGCGGTGGTTGCATTTGTCGGCAGCGTTCCAAAGTCGGTGTAGGTTAGGTTCATGGCGGCGTCGGTTGTGCCCGGGCCGATGAACGGATTGAAGTTGGTGACGCCGTAGATAGGATGGTTGAGGAAATTGAAAGCCTCGGCGCGGAATTGCAGGCCCTTAGACTCTCTGATCTTGAAGTTCTTGAAGAGCGTAAGGTCGCTGTTCGTGAACATTGGACCGTGAATGTAGGGGATGCGATAGTTGCCGTTGTTCCCTGGCGTTGGTGACTGGAAGCATGCGGCATTGAAGAGTTGATGTGAGCCCAGACCGGCTTTCGGATCGCAGACCAGCAGGGGGAGCGGATTCTCGTCGGGCGTGCCGACGATGAAGCGCCCACCGTTGTTGTTGCCCGCATTGGCGGTGCTGCCTCCGAGCACCAACTGTCCCGTCGCGAACTCGCCGTCTACGCCGGTCATAGAAATGTTGTAACCGTTGCTGCCCTGGAAACTGCTGGCGGCGGTAAAGACGGGAGCTCCACTATCGAACTCGGTAATTCCGCTCAATTGCCAGCCATCGAGCACGCCATTGAGAAGCGCGTTGTTGCCGAGATAGTCCTTACTGACGGATGGCAAATAGATGTTGAAAGAGACCTTTAGCTGCTGCGTGTGATCCCAGGCGAGTGGACCGTAGCCGCGGCTAAGATCAAATGCATCGGCAAAGTTGTGGCCGAGAGCCTTGCCGAAGGTGTAGGCGACCCAGTAGTTGAACCGGCCCTTGGCGCGCGCAGCGGAAAGCTGGAATGCATTGTAGTTGGCTTTGAGGATGTGCGCCGCTGGATAGATGCCGGCGATGTTGTAGTACGGGCGGCAATTCTGTGGGGAGCAATACTGCTCTTCCCACTGGCCCGGCCATTGGACGTTGGTTTCAGCGCCTTGGGGAACAGGATTGATGTTGCGCCAGCCCACGAGGTTGCTGCTCTGGTTGCCGACATAGGCGAGCGAGACCAGCGTGCCGCCAGGGACCTGTTGTTGCGTGGTGAAATTGTAGGAGTATGTGCGCGGCATCTTGTCTTCGTTGGTCGCCACGTTCAACCAAGGGAACGCCGCTGACTGGCTGTAGCCGGCCAGTTGATTCAGATAGATTCCGCCACTGGGCGAGAAATAGTTCATGACTTGCAGCGGGGGATTCTGAACCAATTTGAAGCCGGCGGAGATTCCTTCATCGCGATAAAAGTTGGTGCCGAATCCCCCGCGGAGGACGGTCTTACCCTTGCCGAAAATGTCCCAAGCGAAGCCGACGGAAGGAGCCAGCTGGAAATTGACGGGCTGGAATCCGGATAATGGCACGCTGGGATCGATGGCGTGGGTTTCGATCCCAGTGTAATCGGCAATGCCCGCGGATGGGTCATACTTGGAGGGATCGAAGATAGCGATCTCGCCTTGCTTGTTGTACCACCAACCAATGTGGTCGACACGTAATCCATAATTCAAATTGAAGCGATGGCCGATTTTCCAGTTATCGAGCGCGTAGAAATCGTACTCGTTGGCGGCGAAGTCGAGGTTCACCGTGGCTGTTCCTTGCGAGAACATCGACACGTGGCCAAGAAACAGATCGGCATAGGGATTGGTGGTGAGCGAATTCCAAGAAGCGAGAGTGATAGCACCCTGATCAAGATAGGAATTGTCGCCAGTGCGCTGCGACCAGGTTTGATGGCTCCAGTAGAACCCAGCCTTGAGCAGGTGAGTGCGGACGACTTTGGAGATATTTTCGGAGAGGGTATAGGTCCACTTCGGCGCGTCCTGGTTGGGGATAACGCCGCCCTCGTTGAAAAAATCGGCAACGCCGTCCGTGGCTGCGCTGCCGCCGACGTTAGGGATAACATCGAGGCCGTTATTGTAAACGCCATAGTAGGGATATCCGAGCTTGGAGGCGGAAACAGCGTCGGGGTTCCCGAGATAGTTTTGATAGAGCAGATGCGTTGCGGTGAAGTTGAGTTCGTTCGTAAGGGTGGGCGTGAAGGTGTGCGAGAAGTTCGCCGCGATCGAATGGGAAATGTTCGACCCGACTACATCGCCGGGATAGGGATTGACCGGCCAATATTGCCACAAGCCATAGGGGAACGGGATCGTCTCGCCTTCGTGATTGTAGCGGGCGGAGAAACGATCGCGGGAGTTTGCGACGTAGTCGAGCTTGACGAGTTGCTGGGCGCGATTCTGTTGGTTCACGATGTCGCTAATGTAGTTGTAGCCGCCGGTTTGTGAAGGATCGGCATTGGGCTGATGGTAGAGGTTGAGAAGAACCTGGCCTCCTTGGTCGACCCATGATGTGTTAAGCATTCCTTCCCCGGAACAAAACGGCAACGTGGTCCATGTGTCTGACGGGCAAGGCTGGTTTCCGACGATACCGGCGCCACCCAGGTCGGTTACATTGGTGAAATTGCCGTTGCGCATGTCGGCGGTCGGGACGGCTGCTCTCTTGACGCCGAGGTCGACCCCTTGACGCATCCACTCGAACCCAGCGAAGAAGAATAGTTTGTCGCGCTTCTCGTTGAACTTGGAGCCGGGAATAACAACCGGACCGCCGATATTGAAGCCGGGATACTGATAGCGGCTGCCGGGACGCGCGACATCGAGGAAGTTATTCTGCCAGTCATTGGCATTCATGCTGCTGTCGCGCACGGTGTAATAGACCTCGCCATGGAAATCCTTGGTACCGGATTTTGTGACGGTCTCCATCACGATCGGGCCGTTGGGGTTCTCAGCGGAAAAACTGGCCGTCTCGACTTTGACTTCCTGAATCATCTCCACGTTGGGGGTTACCGCGGCGCCGCCGTTGAACCCGGTGTCGGTTACATTGCCACCGTCGCTGACAACTGCCAATTGGTCGAAGCGTGTCCCGTTGACGGTGTAAGCGCCCGCGCCAGTATTGAACGAGGTGGTTTCGGGATCATAGACACCGTTCCATCCGCCGCTATTCTGCGCGCCAGGAAGAATCTTCAGCAGTTCGACCGCGTTGCGTCCGATGATGGAAAGGTCATCGACTTGCTTGGAGGTCAGCGTGTAGGAGACGTCTCCCGAACTTTCCGGGATGACCTGCGCGGGAGCCGCAGTTACTTCAACGGTGTCCGCTCCACCGGCTACTTTGAGCGCGATCTGTTTGAGGTCAATCTGATCGTTGATGTGGAGGATGATGCCGGTCTGCCTGAATGCTGCGAAGCCCTGGGCTTCAACCTTGACGTCGTAGGTGCTGGCGGGAATGCCGATAAATGAGAAGAAGCCGGCGCCGTTGGAGGCGGTTTCACGGGCCGCTTTGTTGCCTTGCGAGATCAGTTGCACCTTCGCGCCCGAGACGACCGCGCCCGAGGCGTCGTAGACGGTTCCGGTGAGAGTGCAGGTTCCGTTACCTTGCGCCAAGGCAAAGGGCGCGGACACGAGAAGAGATATGAGAATGAGGCCAACTGCGAGTTGCTTCATTGTTGCGTAACCCATGTTTTCACCTCGGAGCTTCGCGGCTCCCGTGGCATCAGTCGAAGTGGGCCAGAAAACTGCCTTGCCTCTGGCCGCACACACTGTAGCGCCGCGGGGGAAGCCGCGAATCCGTCTAAAGTAGGAACGATGCGAATTATTTGAGGCGGGGTACCGGAATGGATACTTCGCGAAGGATTCGAGGTAGTGGATGGGCTGCGGAGCATGAGGTGGGATTTGGGGCGAGGGAAGTTATTTGCGACCGGGTTGGTCAAACACCATTATCACCGGCAGGGCATTGCCTTGCTGATCAAAAAAACCACGGGCAGCCAAGTCTCCTTTCACCGCGGGTTCCCACCAGAAGACACCTTTGCCGTGGCCTCCGGGCGTGGCGAGGACCGCGGCATTTACCGCTTCGAGGAAGTCGCGCTGTCCGTCGGGTGACTCGGGAAAGGGCGCAGGCTTGCCGAGGTAATTGCCCGGCTGCCAGTTGTAAGCGGCCTCAACCACGATGATGTCTTTGTTATAGCGCTTGGCCATAAATACCAGGTTGCGGCGTAAGTCGCCCACTGAGCCGTGCCACCAGGGATAGTAAGACTGGCCGATGACGTCGTAAGGAATACGATAGGAGTCGAGCTTGTCAAAGAAAGCTTTGGTGGCGGGCAGGTCGCACGACCGCTCAATGTGAATCATGATCTTGGGGCGAGGGGCGCCGGCGCGGCCGGCATCGAGGCCGCGGATACCGGCATCGACGAGGTCGGCGAAGTTCTTCCAATGACCAGGCAGCTTGCCGTCGGGCCAGAGCATGCCATTAGTGATTTCGTTGCCGATCTGAACCATGTCGGGGAGGACGCCGGCATCACGGAAGGCGGCAATGGTGTTTCGCGTGTAGTCGAAGACGGCAGCGGCGAGTTCTTTGTGCGACTTGCCTTGCCAGGCCTTTGGGATAGGCTGCTTGGCGGGATCGGCCCAGTCGTCGGCATAGTGAAAATCGAGAAGGAATTTGAAGCCGAGTTCGCGGGCGTCTTTGGCCTCGGCGATCGTATAGGCGAGATTGTTCGGCAGTTCGGTGGGCGTGTGGAAAAGGCGCAGGCGAATCCAGTTGTAGCCGTGGCTTTTGAGGATCTCGAGCACGGGCTTGGGCGTTCCATGGTCTTTGAATACCGCGCCCTGTTGCTCGGCCTGGCGGAGGAAGGAGACGTCGGCGCCGATGGCGTAGTCCTGGGCCGGGGCGTAAGGGACGGCAAAGAACGCGGTGGCAAGCACTAAGGTCGCCCAAATCCTCATAACTGAACCTCGCTGCATATGGACTTCGTCACACGGGCAGTCTCGCGCCTTCTCACAAGTGAACCGCGCTATTTGGAATCGGACGCCGTGGCTTGGCGCGACAATCCAACTTTAGGCGGATTACTATTGCCGGCTCAAGTGCTAGTTTTTTGTTCGGGATCGTCATGTATAGCCATCGAGATGGATCCGGACGGCACGGAACTGCCCGGAAAGCTCTCTTACTCTCCTTATTTGTGGCGGCGGCAGTCATGTCCGCCCTAGCCGAAGCTCCCTCGTCCCCGATAGTAATCGACGCGCGTAACGCGGCGCCGCCGCCAACTCCGCTGCCGTTCCCGGTCGGTGGTACGTCCCCCACTGGGCATGTGCTGGGCGCTAACAACCGTTACCTGACGATGGACGGGAAGCCGTGGTTCCCGGTTATGGGGGAATTTCACTATTCACGATATCCGGACACGCAGTGGGAGAAAGAGTTGCTGAAGACCAAGGCGGGCGGCATCCAGGTCATCTCGACTTATGTTTTCTGGATTCACCATGAGGAGGTGGAAGGGGAATTCAACTGGAGCGGGCAGCGCGATCTGCGGCGATTTGTTCAACTGTGCGCAAAGCATGGACTCTATGTTTGGGTTCGCATCGGACCGTGGGACCATGGCGAGGTGCGGAATGGCGGCCTGCCCGACTGGGTACTGAAGAAGACTGCGACGCGAGAGAACAATCCCGTTTACCTGGGTTACGTTCGCCGGTTCTACGGAGAGATCGGGAAGCAGACTCAAGGGTTGTTCTGGAAGGATGGCGGACCGATTATCGGCGTGCAACTGGAGAATGAGTACAGTGCACGCGGGCCGGGAAAAGGCGCAGAGCATATCTTCGAACTGCGGCACATCGCCCGCGAAGCCGGACTTGACGCTCCTTTTTATACGGTGACGGGATGGGACAACGCGGTGATTCCGACGCGCGACGTGCTGCCGGTGTTCAGCGGCTATGCCGATGGGTTCTGGTGGCCTTCGCGCACGGAGCTGCCACCGAATCCTAATTACTTTTTCACCTTGACGCGCTGCCAAGAAAACATTGGCGACGACCTGCGTTCGAAACACCCCGAGATCGACGCGGTAGATGCGCACTACCCGTATCTCACGGCCGAGATGGGCGCGGGAATGGCAAGTTCTTATCATCGGCGTCCGGTATTGAGCGCCGACGACACGGCGGCCATGGCGGTGGTGAAGCTCGGGTCGGGTGTGACTGCCTATGGATATTACATGTTTCACGGGGGTACGAATCCGGAGGGCGCGAAGACAACCTTGCAGGAATCACGGGCGACGGGATATCCGAATGACTTGCCTGTCAAGTCCTACGACTTTGCGGCGCCACTCGGCGAGTTCGGCCAGGAGGGCCCCTCGTACCGCGTCTTGAAGATGCTCGATTTGTTTATGGGGGATTTCGGCGAGGCGCTGGCACCGATGACGCCGTACTTCCCGAAAGTGAGGCCGAAGGGGATAATTGACACTGCGACAGCGCGGGTTGCGGCGCGGCTTCGCGATGATCGTGGTTTTCTTTTTCTTAATAATCATGAACGCGCGCGACACCTGCCAGAACGCAGGAATTTTCAGGTTGAGATTAAGATGCGGTCTGGCGATCTCAAAGTGCCGCGAACGCCCATCAGCATTCCTTCCGACGCCTATGCCATCTGGCCGGTGAACCTCGATCTTGGTGGCATAGTGTTGCGCTACGCGACCGCACAACCTCTTTGCAAACTCGGGGATCCGGCAACCTATGTGTTTTTCGCGTTGCCGGGAATTGCGCCGCAGCTGGCTTTCGAGAATAAGAAAGATGTCGTTGTCGAAAACTTCTCGGGGGAGATCACCCGGGAGCAGAACACGACCTATGTTCACGGCATCGAGCCGGGTCCGAAGATCGCCGTGCAGGTTCGGTCCAACAACGGCAGGCAGATTGAAATTCTGGTTCTGACGCAAGAAGAGGCGCTGAACATGTGGAAGTCAAAGCTGAGGGGAAAGGAACGGCTCGTTCTCTCTCGTGCAAGCCTCTACTTTGATGGCGGCGAGGTCTACTTGGCGGCTCACGATGGCTCGGCGATGAAAGCCGCGTTCTATCCGGCGTTAGGAGATTCTCCGGCTGGATTCAACCGGGAGGACGACGATGGAGCATTCCAGGTACTCGGCGCCCCGGTGTCGCCTCTGTTGATCCGAGCGAACATCGAAGAAAAGCGGGGGGCGAGCGCGTTGCCTCCGCCCCAAGCCAGCAGGGAGGTGGCGCAGCTCCCCGGGGCGTCAGCATTTGAAGCAGCTGCCCGCTGGGCGATCGATGTGCCACGGGAGACGGCTCGAGCCTGTGATGGTCTGCTGCTGGAGATCGCCTATGAAGGCGATATTGCGCGGCTCTACGCTGGAGAACGTCTCGTCTCCGATAACTTCTACAATGGAACTCCCTGGCTGGTGGGAATGGATCGAATTTCGGCGAATGAGTGGTCGAAGCTCGAGTTGAGAATCTTGCCACTTCATGAACACGCACCTATTTACGTTCCCACCGGCGCGTGGCCCGCAATTCCTCGGGGTGGGCAGGTGGCTGATGTGAAGGGTCTCCAGATTTTGCCTGAATACGAACTGGTGATGAGTCTGGAACCTTAGTCATCGCTTCAACGCCCAAGCTGGAACCATCGTTGTCACGATTCCGACTTGGGGGTGCCGAGTTCTCCAAGAACAGCAGAGGAGCAGACTGTCCAGAGTTGATTTCGATGAAACAGCTGGAACGACCTGGAATCCTCCTATCCGAAGGCGCTCAATCTGCTCGCAGCTGGGGTTGCGCCAAACCCTGCCAGAGCGCGCTATGATCGCGAAGCGGCGGCGAATTGCTTGGCCACGAGGTCTCGGGAAGGCACTCTTTGTCAGCATCCGATTTCGCATCGAGCGCACGCAATTGCCCTTCTAGGGGGGTGTGCGCGTGCCAAATGATGGCTGCGGATTACCTGTCAGGAAACCCGCGATCCGCTCGCGCGCCGAGAGTTCGAGAATTTATGCTCTTGCGTTGAGCGCAGGAATGCTGCAGGCGAACTGCGGGTTTCTTGTCCACTCGCTTCGCTCGGGCTTGGATGACAATCTCCAAAAATCCAGGATTGCAGGTGCAATATAATTAAAAGTGTTGGCAGCCGGACCGGATGATCGCCTCGGCCATGCCGGGGAGGAAAGTCCGAACTCCGCAGAGCAGTGTGCCGGATAACGTCCGGGACGACCGGTTCAAGCCGGTTGGACGGAAAGTACCACAGAGAACATACCGCCGGGGCCGCGAGGCTCAGGTAAGGGTGAAAAGGTGCGGTAAGAGCGCACCGCCGGGCGAGTAATCGCGCGGGCAGGGCAAACCCCACACGGAGCAAGACCAAATAGGGAGGAAGTTCCGTCGCCGCTTTTGCGGAGGCGGATGCGTGCCGGCTCGGTGCGCCAAACCTCCGGGTAGGTCGCTAGAGCCGGGCAGTAATGCACGGCCCAGAGGAATGATCGTCCTGCAGCATTCTTGTTGCAGACAGAATTCGGCTTACAGGTCCGGCTGCCACAACTGATTGTAAACAAACTGCTATTGACTTAGCGTCCACTTTTCCAATGGAGTGGCGGTTATGGCACGCATCAACATCCTCAAACAGGTGGCGCATCTTGGCGCCCGCTGAGCGTTCTCCCGAACTGAACGGATGGCTGCAATCGGCGAAGCTATCATTTCACAGTTCTTTATTAGAAGAGGTCTAAGGTGCTCAGAGAAAACAAAGAGATGGATACAGCTCTGCGAACAGGTGTTGGTAAAAAAGGATCACAAAAAGATGATCGAGTTTGCTAAGGAGATCAACAAAATTCTCGACGAGAAAGAGCGGCGGTCAGAAAATCCTGCTCAACCAAGCGACGGCCGCATGAGTAAAGCTGCGGCCGTGGGTAATCTGGCGCTGTAACGTTGCTTTGGAATCTCTCTGCAAAATTTCGTTGCCGGGCAAACTTGCATCGAGTAAGCAGTGCATCGCAGGCACTTACTAGCACGGGCATAACCCGCCCTTAGTGCTTTGGCGCCAGCATGAACCCATAGATTGCGAGCGCCAGACCTACCAGGAGCGGAATTACGCCTACCAGGTACGCGGGTTCCGAATGTTCGATGCCCCGTAAAAAAATCATGACCCCAATCCCTACGCCCGCCGTGATCAACCCTCCGAGCTTCATGCCTTCTACCCGCTTCCGTACAGCGATGTTCTCCTGTTCTCGCAGATAGTCGAGCGCCGACTTCGCCGCCTCACCCGAGCTCTCCGAGATCTTCTTGAGCGCATCCGCCATGTAATAGGATTCGCGCTCTTTGCGGCGCGCGTCCGACCAGGACGCGACTGCGAGAAACGAAAACAGGGAAATGCTGCCGACGATGGGAATCAGAAAAGCTCCAAGGTCCACGATACTTCCGCCCATGAGTTCCACTTGATCCTCCTTCTGCAATTCTTCGATTTCGTAGGGTATGACCGGACCAGAGAGCGCTCGGTTGCATTTTCTTGGGCCCGTTTCCCGCCGGACAGGCCGCACGCAAGCGGCTTTAAAATAATGCAACCGCCCGGTGCTCTGTCCTGTCGTACCCTTGTGGACGGAATCTACAGCCCATGGCAATAACCGCAGCCGACGACCAACTCGCGGTCGAGCGCGTACTGGCGGGCGACATTCCCGCCTTCGAGGGGATCGTTCGCCGCTGGCAGTCGCCGCTTGTAAACTTGGCCTATCGCTTTTGCCACGACCGCGGCCGCTCCGAGGAGATGGCGCAGGAGGCCTTCCTGCGTGCCTACCGCAATCTCAAGCAGTGGCGCAAGGAAGCCGCATTTTCGACATGGCTCTTCGCTCTCGCCACGAATTTCTATCGCTCCGAGCTGCGCCGTATCCCGGTGCACGTTCCCATCGACGATATCCATGAACCCGCCGACCCGCGAGCCCAGGATGGCGGCCTGGAGGCGAAAGATCGCGACCGCGCCGTGCGCCGTGCCGTTTTCGCGCTGCCGGAAAAATACCGCGAGGCTCTGATCCTTTTTTATTTTCACGAAATGGACGTGCCGGCAGCCGCAAGCAGTCTCGGCCTGCCGGAAGGAACGTTCAAGGCGCGCCTGTTTCGCGGACGCGAAATCTTGCGCGGAAAGCTGCCGCAATTGCTAGCCGTCTCACGATTGAAGGAAGCATGATGGCCGAGTCACCGATACCCGGATCGATTTTGCAGCGGGCGATGATGCCGGGTGCCGGACAGACGTACGAGCGCGATAAGATGGAAACAGGAGGGCGCATGAACAACGACGAACTCGACCGCATTCTGTCGAAGCAGGACGACATCCAGCCCTCCTCGGGGTTCGCCGCGTCGGTAATGGAAGCGGTGCACGAGGAAGCTTCCGCTCCGCCGCCAATTCCATTTCCCTGGAAACGCGCGCTGCCCGTGCTGATTTTCGCAGTCCTTGCGTTGGCCGCAGTTGTGGCGGCAGGAGCTGTGGGCATCGCGCAGTTCGGTCGCAATGTTACTCCGGAGGCAGCATCGTCTTTATGGGATCTCTTGCCGCCCTACCTGCACGGACCCGCCGGCACAGCCGCGGCATGGACGGCAGCCTCGCTGCTCGCGGCATTCATTTCCGTGAAACTATCTTTGCGCCTGGCAGGAGGCCGGGTCTAGCGGCCGTCGTGAAGTCAACCAGTTCCTAGGCATGGCTCATTGCGCCTTCGCCTTTCGGCGTCCTCGCGCCTTGATCCACGAAATATAGTTCTTGGGTACATCGAGTTCCTTGAGTTCCTTCCATGCCGCGATTGCGTCCTGACGTGTTGCCCCGCCTTCGCCTTTGAGGAACTCAGCGACGAAGTTGATGTAGCGGACGTGATGGATCTTCTCAAAGCGCCCTTTCTTGTTCAGGGCAATAAACTGGCGCACCAGGTCGCCATACGTTGGGTGCTTGCCACGTGTGATCTGCTCCTCTCGCCACCGGTTCAGGCGGTACCAGATGCCAGATTTCTCCTGAGCATCCGGCGCCATCGAGCGGGCCTGTTCAACGATGAAATTCTTTGTCAGGCGATTGCTGGTGTAGTTTTCAATCGGCAGCGTCATGCTCAGGCCACGTTCAAGGTCTTTTATGCCCGTCTTGCGCAATGCCCGCTTGGTTGGCAACGCTGTCTTTCCGGTGCGCAGAAATGCCACGATGGCCCGTTCCAGTTCGTCTTTTCGCAGCCTGCTCGCGGCTGGGATGCCAATCCGTTCAGCGAAATCCTTCAATTCGTTGACATACCAGTAACCGTTCTCGAACTCGCGCAGCGTCATGTTTGGAGAGAGGGGATTGCGCATATCCACGACAGCCTACCTCTTCCGTCGATGCCAACCAAATCCCCATATCCGGCTTCGAAGGGGGGCCCCCTACATAACATCCGATCCCTGTAAACCCACGCCAAAATAACCAACCCTGCTAGACTCAATCGGGAACTAACACGTACTATCGGCTCGTACTGACAACTGAGAGCTGATAGCTGACAGCCGCCCGCCATGCATATCTCCGAAGCCATCAAGATCGCGCTGCAATCGCTCTGGGCCAACAAGCTCCGGTCGGTGCTCACGCTGCTCGGAGTCGTCATCGGCGTCGCTGCTGTAATCGCGGTGGTCACCTTCGTGAGTGGCATCAAGGGCTACGTCGGAGAAAAGGTGCTCAATCTCGGCGCCGACGCTTTTATTATGTGCAAGGTCTCGCCCGCGACCACGAACATCGATAAATACCTCGAGGGAATGAAGCGCAAGGACCTTACCATGGACGACTACCGCGCGGTGCGTGAGGGCTGCAAGCTCTGCCAAAACGTGGGGGCCTATGCTTTCAAGCAAACCGGTCACGTGAAATACGGCGAGCACTCCCTCAGTGACACGAGGGTATGGGGAATGACTCCGGCGGTTGCGGTCATACGCGACGTCGATATCGACGTAGGGCGCATGTTCGGAGAGTCGGACTTGGAACATGACGCGGCCGTGGCCGTGATCGGCACCGACGTCGTGGACAATCTGTTGCCGGGCGTCGATCCGCTGGGAAAGGAAATACGGGTGGATGGGTGGGTCTACCGCGTCGTCGGCGTGGGAGCAAAGAAGGGCTCGACGCTCGGGCAAAGCGCGGACAACTATGTGTTCCTGCCCATGACCTCGTGGATGAAGCAGTATGGCACCCGCGACATGAATATGCGGATTGCCGCGAAGACTCCGGGTGAAGATCAGATGGACGCGACAATGGACGAAGCCCGTGTCATTGTCCGGGCGCGGCGGCACGATCTTCCCGGCCAACCCGATTCCTTTGACATGGAGAATAACGCCAACCTGATGAGCATCTTCGCTGGCCTGACGGACACCTTCTTCATCGCCATGATTGGCATTGCAGCAATCTCCATGGTTGTTGGCGGCATCGTCATCATGAACATCATGCTCGTCTCGGTCACCGAGCGCACAAGAGAAGTAGGAATCCGCAAAGCCATGGGCGCAAAGCGCCGTGACGTGCTGCTGCAATTTCTGATCGAAGCGGTGACGCTGGCCCTCTTTGGCGGATTTCTCGGTGTCCTGCTCGGCGTGGGCATAGCGAAGGGTGTGACGCTGGCGGTAGGCCTGCCATCAGCAATTAAACTGTGGGCGGTATTTGCGGGATTGATGGTAGCGACAAGCGTAGGCGTCTTCTTCGGCGTCTATCCAGCAAGGAAGGCAGCAACGCTGGATCCGATAGCGGCGTTAAGGTTTGAAATGTAGAGATGTTGACGAAAAGCGTCATCGTTATTTTGCTTTTTGGAGCTTGGAGCTTGGAGCTTGGAGCTTGAGAACTGAGAACTGAGAACTGCTTTGGTCGGACGAAGCGAATTCGGTGAAATCATCGCGATGGCGCTGGCCACTATCCGCAGCAATAAGCTGCGCTCCGGCCTCACCGTGCTGGGCATCGTCATCGGCGTCGCCGTTGTCATCGGAATCTCATCCATCGTGCGCGGCCTCAACAATAACGTCAGTAGCATGATCAGCAGCATGGGGTCGAACATCATCTTCGCCTTCCACATGCCCATGACTTTTGGTCCGCCCACCGAGGAACTGCGCAAACGCAAGGAACTTACCTTCGACGATGCCGATGCGATGAAAGACCTGCCTCACGTGAAGGCAGTGACTGCCGGGGTGCAGTATATCGAGCCGCAATTCGGCAGCGGTACGTTCACGGTCAAATACGGCAATCGCAAGGCGAAGCAAACGATTCTCGAGGGCGACACCGCCTCCGCCAAAGATGTCTTCGACCTGGATCTCGCGTCCGGCCGCTGGTTCAGCCAGACCGACGATGAGCGCCGCTCGCCTGTGATCATCCTCGGCGCAGACACGAAAACCGAGCTGTTCGGCGATTCCGATGCGCTTGGCAAGGAGATCAGCATCGAAGGCCAGCTGTTCGAAGTGATCGGAGTGGCCAAGGTTGAAAAGAGCGCATTCGGTGGCGGCAAAAACCCGGATGACAACAAGGTCTATTTCCCGCTGTCGACATTTCATGCGCTGCATCCTGAGCTGAAACAGCACTTCATCAGCGTGAAGGCGACCTCGCACGACGATATGCCGAAAGCCATCGACGAGATGCGCGAACTGTTGCGCCGCCGCCGCCGCGTACCTGCCGACAAGCCGGATAACTTTTCCATCTTCACGCAGGATTCGCTTTCGGATGTATGGAACCAGATCTCAAGTGCCATCTTCATCTTTATGTTTGCGGTATCCAGCGTAGCGCTGATCGTCGGCGGCGTCGGCGTGATGAACATCATGCTCGTCTCGGTAACCGAGCGCACCCGCGAGATCGGTGTCCGCAAAGCGATTGGTGCGCGCAAGGGTGACATCCTCATGCAGTTCACGCTGGAGGCCATCACGCTGACCGCCCTAGGTGGAATTCTCGGCGTGACTGTCGGCGCGGTCATCACGTATGCGATCCGTGCTATTTGGGATTCGTTGCCGGCGACGATGTCCTTATTCTGGTCGGTCTTCGGTTTCCTCTCAGCCGCGCTGGAAGGTTTGCTCTTCGGCATCTATCCAGCATGGAAGGCCGCGAATCTCGACCCGATCGAATCGCTGCGCTACGAGTAGCGCACAGACGAAGCGCCACCAACTCCGATTGTTAAGAACAAGAGACTACCAGGCCAAAGAGCCGCGAAGCGGCGTAAGATTACAGCCCACGGCGTAAGCCGTGGGTAGCATCGAGTTGCGAACGAGCCCTGGAGGGGCATAAGAACATAAGCGGGATGAATCTCAGGACCTTGCTCGAAATTGTTGCCCTTCTCGGCACGGCTGGTTCGCTGTCGTTCTACCTCGTCGCCGCCTTTAGTTTGCTCGATTTCCTGAAACACAATCGAAAAACTCTAAACGGCTCCTTCTTACCTCCGGTTTCGATCCTGAAGCCTCTCAAAGGCGTCGATCCCGAAATCTGGCAAAGCTTCTGCTCTCACGCCGAACAAGACTATCCAGAATTCGAAATAATCTTCGGCGTAAGCAACTCGGCCGATCCGGCCTGCGAAATCGTCCGCGAGCTGCAGGCAACTTACCCTGAGCGCAGAATCAAACTCGTCGTCGCTGATCGCATCCTGGGAACGAATGTCAAGGTCAGCACGCTGGCGCAGATGGTCCCACAAGCCGCGCACGGGATTCTGCTGGTCAACGACAGCGACATTCGCGTCGGACGAGATTACTTGAAGCGGGTCGTACCTCCGCTCGCCGATCCTCAGGTGGGTTTGGTCACCTGTCTCTATCGCGCTGAACCAGCCAGCACTTTGGGTTCACGCCTGGAAGCGCTGGGCATCGCCACTGACTTTGTCCCCGGCGTGCTGAGCGCGAGATTCTTGGAGAAGGGCCTGCACTTCGGCCTCGGCTCAACGCTCGCTTTTCGACGCAGCGATCTAGCCTCCATCGGCGGTTTCGAATCGATCCTAGACTACCTCGCCGACGACTACGAACTTGGACGCCGAATAGCGAGTACAGGAAAGCGTGTCGAACTGGGCCCGGCGACTGTCACAACATTTCTCCCGCCATACTCGCTCGCTGAATTCTGGCAGCACCAACTTCGTTGGTCCCGCACAATCCGCGACGCGCGGCGAGGCGGATACCTTGGCCTGCTCTTCACCTTTGGCCTGCCATGGTCATTGTTAATGGTGAGCGCGTCCGGCGGCGCGCTATGGGCGTGGTTTCTTGCCGCGCTGACGTATGGCGTCAGGCTGGGTCTCGCGTCCGCGACGGCTTCTCAAGTTATCGGCGATCGCTATACGGCGAGCAACATTTTCCTGCTTCCATTGCGCGATCTGCTCGCGCCATTTGTCTGGCTCGTTGGACTATTCGGAAATACAATCCACTGGCGAGGGGACGATTTCTATCTTAAGGACGGTCGCCTCTCAAAAAGAAACCGAGTTCTGCAGTGATCCTCTGTGTCCTCCGTGGTTATACCTTTTGACTTTTACGGCGACGAATTCAGCCGGTTGGAGTAAATCGTCTTCCCGCCCCGCCGGGCAATGACGTAAGAACTGAGCCCGTGCAGCGCCGCCGGATCATCCTGATCCGTCCACAAGAACACACGCCCAGGCCCATTCCATAACTTCACAAACGAGTCCTGCGTCTCCCACACCGGAGGCGCCTCGGGAAACTGCGCTCCATACCACATGTTGCCGCCGGGCGAGCGCAAGCTGAGCAATCGATACCCGCCGTAAAAGTTGAGCGTCGAGGCGTTCTCGTATAAGCCGGTTGCCACTACCCGATCTCCCGGCTGGTATTGCGCGCGAATCGCCAACGCCAGATCCTTCGACGAAATGATGGGCGAGAAAATTCCAAAAGCAATCCGCACGCAGGCGAGCACCACCACCATCATCAAAGCGAGCGCCCAATTGCCTCCGCCTGCTCGACCCACGCGCCTCAATAGCCAATTCGCCAGCGTGCCCACAAGAAACGCACCCGAAAAAAGCGCAAGCGGCAATCGAAACGCTCCCATCGCCTGCGGCGTCAGATCTAAAAAATGTCCGAACGACAGCGCATAGTCCTGGGGATTCTTTCGCAGCAGATCTGATAAGTCCGTTCCCGGCGCGGGCGTTTTCGAATAAAAGAGCAAAGCAAATCCGACAACCGCAATTGCCAATCCCACCACTAGCAATGCAACGGAGGAGATTCTCCCCGCCCGCCGATCGCGGCTTCCCAACTCAGTTTCACGTTCCCTCGCGAGCCATCCACCAACAATCAGAGCCATCCCCGGGATCGCGGGAATTGTGTAGTACTCCTGACGCGTTGAAAGGCTGAAGAATCCGACAATCACCATCGCCCACAAGAAAAATAGCAGATAAGCCCTCTGCCGCCGCGTCATCGGCCCGCGGAAATGCCGCCATCGCCGGGGAACGTCCATCAGCGCTTGCGGTAAAAACGCAGTCCATGGAACGAGCCATAACACCAGCAGCACCCAGAACAAAAGCAGCGGCACCTTGTCGTAATCATGCGGAACGCGCGTGCCCAGAAAACGGTTTACATGTTCGTTGACGAAATAAAACCACAGAAATCCGCGAACATTCCCTTGCGGAGGATTTCTCAGCGCTGCCAGAACATGCCACGGCGCCGCAGCCAGCAAAAACACAAGTGTGCTCGAAACGAGCCGCAGACGCAGCAAGTGCCGCAGATTTCCGGTAAGCAGCAAATAAAGCCCCACCGCCCCCACCGGAAAGACAAGTCCAATCAAACCCTTGGTGAGCACATTCAGCGCGCACATGGCAGCTAGTCCCCAACACACGAGCCGCGACGGCCTTTCCTGTTCGAGGGACACCAGAAAGAACCAGAACGTCAGCGTAAGCCAGAGTCCAACCAATACATCCGGAATCAGAAATCGCGTAAAAAGAAATGGCCCGAGCGCCGTGGCCAGCACCAGAGCCGAATTGAACCCGCCCTCGCCGCCCAACGCCCATCGCCCGAGCCCGTATGTTGCCAGGATCATCGCCAGCACGCCGACCATGAGAGGGAACCGCGTGCTCCACTCGCTAATGCCGAACAGTTCGTAACTCACGGCCACGCTCCAGTACATCAGCGGAGCTTTTTCCAGATAGCGCTCCCCGTTCACGTAAAGTGTGACCCAGTCTTGACGCTGCAGCATCTCCTTCGCCGCTTCGGCATGAACGGTGTCCGCATCGTCCAGCAGCGGCGCGCCCGATAGGCCTACCACATAAATAACGATCCACAACCCGACGAGCACAAACAAAGCGACTCGCCAGTCCGCAAGCGCTCCGGAAGGCCGTGTTGCCGCCTGGCCCATAACCTCTGTGACAGTCTCTGAGGAACTCATTCGAAGATAGAAACCAACTCGCTATTCCACCACATCCGCGTCGAGTACGCGATCCTGCTCAAGATAATGTGACACCGCATATTGCGCCAGAAGCGGCGTCTGCAGCCGGATCTCGGCGCCAATCCATTCGCCTTTTGAATGCCCGGCGTTCTCAGCATGACTGCACCCGCCGCCTCCACAGCCGAACTGCGGTCCAAATGCCGCGCTCTGGATCTGGTCAAACTGCTTGATGCCGCGCCACGCCTCATCGCCAACCGTTCCGCCAACATCGATCTTCAGCCGTATCGTCGCCATTTGCGTTCTCGTCTTTAGATGCAGCGAATCATGTCGGGTTTAGACCGCCGCAACTGTGCCCGCATTTCTCTCGCCCGCCACCTCGCGATAGATTTCCAATATCCGCGCCACCGAACTCTCCCATGAGAATCGTGCGGCCTGCTCATATCCCGTGCGCTTCATGCGCTCGCGCACTTCGCCGTCCAGCAGCGCCTGCTGCAGCGCCCGTCGTATTTCAAAAACATTTTCCGGATTGACCGTCAGTGCCGCACTCCCAACCACCTCCGGCAGACTCGATGTGTTCGATGTGACCACCGGTGTCCCATGTGCCATGGCCTCCAGCGGCGGCAACCCGAAGCCCTCGTAAAGCGACGGGAAAACGAACACCTTCGCGACATCGTAGAAGATGCGCAGCACCTCGATCGGCACAAATCCGAGGAACCGCACATCGTTCTGCACTCCGCCGCTCACTACCGTCCGGCGCAGCCGCGGGTGGCTCGACAGATCGTCCCCAATAATGATCAACTTCAGATCCCCATACCGCCGCTCTTTGGCCAGCTCATTCTTCAGCGCGGAAAACGCCTCAATAATCCGCACGACATTCTTATGGGGCCGGATCGCGCCCGCATACAAAAGAAATGGATACGTCACCTGATACCGCTCGGCGATCATCTGCCGGTCGGTGTCGCTGGCATGTCCATGCAGAAAGCGCTCGTCAATCGCGTTGTACACGACTTCAATCCGCTCATCGGGGATCCCGAGCAACTTTTCGATCTCGTTCTTCGTGAACTGCGAAACTGCGATCACTCGCGCCGCAGTGCGCAGTACCCGGCGAGTCAGATAGAAATGCAGGCTCCGGCGCACGCTCGAAAAATTGCGCGTCGCATACATGTGCTCAAGCAGGTCGTGCACCGTCAGCACATACGGACACGCCAGCCCGCGTGGCATCCAGAACATGTGCGGAATGTGAGCCAGATCGCAGTCAAGCCGCCGCACAATCGCGCGAAACTCCACCCACCCCTTCAGCGTATTGTCGGCAGCCGCGAGTTCTGCAGCCTTGAAATTTGCGGGGAGCGAGCCAAACTCGGCCACCTTCGCCGAAGGTCCGATCAGAAAGTAAGTGTCGCGCTCATCCAGCCGCGCCAGATTCCGGACGACATTGCGGATGTAAGTCCCAATGCCAAACTCCGTCATGCGGCGGATGTCGATCGCGACTTTCACCAGGAGAATTTAAACACAGGCAAGATGGCGGATGAAGAAAATTCACGAAGGCCGGTGCAGTTGAGGAATCTCGGAGTGTCTTTGCGGGAAAGACCCCCGTGCAACTCTGTGTCCGCTGTGGTGATCGGTTTTTCGCCGGTCTAAGACGCAGCAGCGGTCTTCTCAATCGCGCTTCCGTAAGTCTTCAGGTATTTCATCCCCGTATCGCACATGATGGTAACAATCGTCGCCCCGGGTCCAAGTTGCTCCGCCAATCGCAAAGCCGCAATCACATTGCACCCAGTCGAAGTACCGGCAAACAGCCCTTCTTCCCGCGCCAATCGAAAAGCCATTGCGATAGCGTCTTCCGTAGACACGCGTTCGATCTGATCCGCAATGCCGTCCTGCCAAAGCGGCACCACGAAACCTGCTCCGATGCCGTCAATCTTGTGCGCCCCCGGCTCTCCGCCTGACAATACCGCCGACTCAGCAGGTTCCACAGCGACCATTCTCACCGCCTTGCCGCGCTGCCGTAGTCTCTCCGCGATCCCGCGCAGCGATGCCGCCGTGCCCACGCTCTGCACGAACCCGTCAATCTTCTTATCCGTCTGCGTCCATATCTCGTCCGCCAGCGTGTGATACGCCGCCAATTGGTCCGTATTCTTCAACTGGTCGGTCCAGAACCCGCCAGTCTGCTCGGTGATGACGCGCGCCGCTTCAACCATGTCGCGCGTCAATTTGCCGGTCATGCCTCCGCCATCGCTCGGCACAATCTGCAAATGGGCGCCAAGAATCCGCATGTGGTCCAGTTTCTCGCGCGAGAATGCATCCGAACTCACAATGTGCAGCGGATATCTCTTTACCGCGCACACCAGCGACAGCGACACGCCCGTGCTCCCGCCGGTGTATTCGACGACCGTCCCACCAGGCTTCAGCCGGCCATCTTTCTCCCCCGCCTCGATCATGGCAAGAGCCATGCGATCCTTCATGCTGCCGGTAGGATTTTCATTTTCGAGTTTCAGCAGAATGCGTGCGCCATTCGCGGGCACAACATGGCGCAACGCAAGCAGGGAAGTATTCCCAATGCGATGGAGGATGTCACGTGGTAAAGGATTCATTGCGACCCGAATTCAGACAAGGACGACTTCATGAGAACCGACACTAGTTTTCCTTCGTGGTCCTTAGTGTCCTTGGTGGTAAACAGTTCTTAACTCTTAAGAAGGATCACGGAGAAGATCAACGATAAATGTTTATGCACGTACCTCGGCTCGCGCCCGTCTCTCCGCATAGAGCGGAAATTCTTCTGCCAGCCCAATGACCTCTTTGCGAATGCGGCCCAAAGCCGCGGCGTCCGTCCGGTTGTGCAGCGCCTCCGAAATCCATTTCCCGATCTGCCGCATCTCGCCTTCCTTCATGCCGCGCGTCGTAACAGCTGGCGTCCCGATGCGAATCCCGCTGGGTTTCAGAGGAGGATTCGTATCGAACGGAATCGCATTCTTGTTCACGGTAATCGCCGCTTCGCCCAGCGCCTTCTCCGCTTCGCTTCCCAGCATCCCCTTCGCGAACACGTCGACCAGCATCAGGTGTGTATCGGTCCCGCCAGAAATAATCCTGAAGCCCTCGCCCGCCAGCGTCTCCGCCAGTACCTTGGCATTCGCCACAATCTGCCGAGCATATTCCTTAAAACTCGGCTGCGACGCTTCGAGGAAGCACACCGCCTTCGCCGCCATGATGTGCACCAGCGGCCCGCCCTGCATTCCCGGAAACACCGTCTTGTCGATCGCCGCCGCAAATTCCTGCTTGCTCAGGATCATTCCTGAGCGTGGCCCGCGCAAAGTCTTATGCGTCGTCGAGGTCACAATCTGCGCGTGCGGTACCGGCGAAGGATGCGCGCCGCCCGCCACCAATCCCGCAAAGTGCGCCATATCCACTAAGAAGAGCGCTCCCACCTTGTCCGCAATCTGCCGCATCCGCGCAAAATCGATAATCCGCGGATACGCGCTCCCGCCGCCGATAATCAGCTTCGGACGTTCCTGCTCGGCAAGTTTTTCGAGCGCATCGTAGTCGATCGTCTCCGTCTCTTTCGTCACACCGTACGGCACGATCTTGTAAGTCTTGCCCGAAAAATTCAGATGATGTCCATGCGTCAAGTGTCCGCCGTGCGCAAGGTTCAATCCAAGCACCGTATCTCCCGGCTGAATGACCGCCGCATACGCCGACTGGTTCGCCTGCGATCCCGAGTGCGGTTGCACATTCGCGTGCTCCGCTCCAAACAGTTTTTTCACCCGCTCGCGAGCCAGATTCTCGACCACGTCCGTGAACTCGCATCCCCCGTAATAGCGCTTTCCCGGATAGCCCTCGGCATATTTGTTCGTAAACACCGATCCGGCGGCCTCAAGCACCGCCTCGCTGACAAAATTTTCCGACGCAATCAGCTCCAGCCCTTCATGCTGGCGGCGAACTTCGTTGTCGATGGCTGTGGCTACTTCCGGGTCAACTTCAAACAGCGGACGTGACATTACGGAATTTTTCATGAAATTTTCCTGCCCCTGATTGTAACTCTCCCTCAGCATGCCGGTCTGTGCGAAGCTTTAAACTGATGAAGTATGGAAGATGCGGGGCGAGTGATAAAGCAGAACCAGCACGCGGGGCTCTGCGCAAACTGCAAACATGCGCGGCGCATCGAGTCCGACCGAGGCTCGATCTTCATCCGCTGCGAACTCTCAAGGACCGATCCAGCATTTCCAAAATATCCTCGCCTCCCGGTCTCGAAATGCAGCGGCTACGAATCAAGAGAAGAGGGGAAAAAGAACTAGCAACTGGCAGCTTGCAACTGCCGATTAGAATCCCAGCACCACCAACCGCGCCGGATCATGCCCTGTATTTAGAATTCCCGAACTCTTGTCCACCCACTTAACTTCTCCAGCTTTCAATATCTCCACCGATCCTTTGGTCCCCACATCGCTGTGCAATTCCACCTTGGTCACGGCCACGATGAGTTCCGGTACATTCCCTTCGCTGCGCACCATGCCACCGGGGCTCAACTGAACCTCCGATACGCGTACTCCATCTTTCACAAACAGAATCTTTCTGCGTCCCGCCGCGAATTCCTCCTCGCCGCTATCTTTCTTCCAAGGCGACAGCGTCGTTCTTCTCTTTTCGTCCTGAAGAAACTCAATCGTGACGTTACGAAACGGACTGTCTCCGAGGTTGCGAGCTATATGGGCAAAATTGCCCGTTGCAAAGCGCGTTGCTCCATCGCTCAGCTTCAATTCCACTGGGTCGCGGCCCTCAACCTCATTCGAAATCGAGGTGTCGCCAAGCGTGACGAAAATGTAGTCGTGCCGGTGCCGGTGCATCAGTGTCGCCGCATGGGGCGCCACCGACACGCTAAACACCCGCACCTCGGAATTTTCGAGAACCAGATGATGCGAAGGCTCAGCAGTAATCTCGACTTCATCGGCGGCAGCCGCCGTCAGGACAACAGCAAACAGAAGCAAAGTGGAGATTTGCCAAAATGCGTTGCGGATCCGATTCATGGCCGCGAATTGTAGCACTTTCACGTGTGCGGCAGGCATTCCCGCCTGCTCAGTTGTCCGTCAAATTTCATGAGCATCCAGCTCCGGCCAGTTGCAGGGACGTCACATTGATGCGACTCTCGTCACCCACCGGAATCAGCACGCCCTTAACTACAACTCTCTGGTTCTTCGCCGCGGCAGGACGAAACGCCTCCGACCCCAGCAGCCGATCTCTCAGATTCCCCAATGGAGTGCCAGCCGCGGCCTTGACCTCGATTCCCGAGGTAGTCTGAGTTTTTGAGGCCACAGGGTCGCTCGCTCGCACCAGCCACCAAGCATCTCCACCGTCGCGCTCCAGGCATCCCACCGTCTCCACGACCTTCAGAGCATCCTGCGCGGTCGAGGAAACGGCCGGGACCTGCGCGTCAGCGCCAGGACTGTCCACCGCATACTGAATAAACGGCGTGAACATCTCGTCCCAGCTCTGGTTCTTCTCGCGAAAATAAACTTCCTTTTCGGGCGCATTCGCGTGCTCACTATCCCCATGGCCATGATGGTGCCGCATATTCTCATTCGCCGAAGAGTTGTCATAGTGCGCGGTCACGATCAATTTGCTACCGGCTGGCAAATGCAACGGTTTCTCAAGCTCGTACGCCAATTGCCAGTGAAAATCATATTTCGGCACGGTTAGTACCGTTTGCTCCCGTCCATCGGGAAAGACGACTGAGTAAGTAAAGTCCTTACCCCGCAAATGCGCATGCGGCTGAAACTGATAAATTGTTACCGGCTGCGTGTAGGCTGTGATCCCGACGATCTCGTAATTCCCATCTCCAGCAGGAATCGGCGGAATCGCAGCCGTAGTGCCCTCCGCCTTCTCACCAGGAGCATCGGTCAGCACCTGCTTGCCATCGGCAATAATCGTCTCGCCCGAAGCGGGCACGCGTAGCAATTGATGCTTAGGCGCTTTCGCCGCGAACCAGAATGCCACCCGCGTCTGGTCTTTCTCCGGTTTGCCTGTGGTTTGGTAATGAATATTGAAATTCAGGTAGCAATTTTTGCAGGCCTTCAGCAGCTTGGCGCTGTCGTCTTCATACACCTCAATCGTCGTGCCCGGAGTGTATACGCCGAGCATGTCGTACACCGCAGAATTACCAGGCGCCGTCACGGCAAAGTGGACATTCAATCCATTCGCAAAGCCCAGCTTGCGTGCTACCGATTCCAGCTTGTCAATATTCTCCGGAGTCATCCCATCCGGCAACACCAGCTCCGTGATCGCCATGTGATGCACCACGGCGTTATTCCCCGGCAACACCTGCATCGCGACAATCCACTTATCCTCGGAAACCGGCACCTTCACCAGCGATCTGAGATATGGAATCTCACGATCGGCGGGGAGTTGTGTTTCCGGCAAGGTGATCACAAGGTCCGGCGCAAGCCCCATGGGGTGCTGCCATCCCTCGGCAAAATGCGGCTCCTGCGGCAAGTCGGCCTCTCGCCCCTTTGGCGTGCCCGCCTTTACCCATGCGACCAGCGTTTCGATCTCCCGTCGCGACAGGGACGGGTCATTTCGAAATTTTGCGCTCCTGCTCGAATCCGCCGGCCAGGGCGGCATCTCTCGCCGAGTGACTGTTCTCCCTATAGCCGCCGCATGTTTCGCGGCATCGTCATAACTCAGCAGTGGTGCTCCTGCCGCAATCTGTCCCGCACGGTGGCAGTTCGCACAATGCTTGTACAGGATGGGCGCGACATCTTTGCAGAACGTCACAGTTTCCCCGCGCGCAGCAACAATCCCCGATAGTAGTGCCCCAAGTACGAAAGAGTTTGCACATAAACGCAAAATGCTTCCACAGCGGCTCTTCATCGTCACGAATTGTCGCACGCCTGACATTCCCAGCCGCCCGCTGCTGTTGCCGTCCAAACTCCTTTACACAGCTTTACACGGCTTTTCTTGTTTTCGAAAATCCACGAGGCATATAATCCGCCCACGGCCCTCGTTGCCGTTTATCCCCTCTGGTTTTACATCCCTGCTTTACGGAAAGCCAGGTCCTGCCATGTCATCTGCACTCACTGTTTCCGCTCCACGACTTTCCAATCGCCTCCATAGGAACGCTCATACAGCCTCCGCTGTTGCCTTCTTTTTGCTGCTGGCGGCGCCCTTGGTTCTCGGTCAGATCAGCGTTCTGACGCAGCACTATGACAACGCCCGCCTCGGCCAAAACACGCAAGAAGCTATTCTCACCCACGCCAACGTGAATCCGAATCAGTTTGGCCTGCTCTTTCAGCACCAGCTTGATGGCCAGATGACCGCCCAGCCGCTTTATGTTCCAAATGTGTTCATTCCGGCGCTGAATTCAACCCACAATGTCGTCTATGCCGTCACCATGCACGACGGCGTCTATGCCTTCGATGCTGACAATAATCTGGGAGGAAACGCCCAGCCACTCTGGTACGTCAGTTTTCTCGATCCGGACAGTGGCATCACCAGCGTGCCGCAGTCGGATGAAGGATGTAGCGTCGGCTACACAGAGTTCGGTATCCAGGGCACGCCCGTCATCGATCCAACTCGCAATGCCATCTACCTCCTCGCCGTGACCAAGGAAAACGGCAATTACGTGCACAAAGTTCATGCTCTTGATCTTGGCACCGGCGCGGAATTGTTCGGCGGCCCCACGGTCGTCTCGGCCTCCGTCGTCATCAATGGCCAGACCTACAACTTCATCGACAAGTACCAGCAGGAGCGTCCCGCCCTCTTGCTCCAAGAAGGAGTCATCTACATCGGCTTCGGCGGGCCGGGTTGCAATATCGAGACGGAGAACGGCTGGGTTCTCGCCTACGATGCCGGCACTCTTCAGCAGGTTGGTGCGTGGGATGCCTCGCCCGGCGTGAAAGCATCCGCCGTCTGGCTCTCTGGCGCGGGAATCGCGGGCGACGGCAACGGTAACATCTATTTCAGCACCGGCGACGGCCTCTTTGATGGCCCCAACGGCACTCACTTCGGCGACAGCGTCATCAAGCTGACCCTGGGCGATGGCGTGCTCAACCTCGCCGACTATTTCACTCCTTACAATCAGTTATTTCTCAAGCAGCACGATCTCGATGTCAGTTCGGGCATGGTGCAGATCCTCCCGCAACAGCCGGACGGCAGCCAATTCATCCTCGCCAACGACAAGGACGGCACGACCTATCTCCTTGACCAGAACAACCTCGGCGGCTATAACCCGGCGGGCGACTTCCAAATCCCGCAGGAACTCGACATGCCGGTGCTGGGACAGGTTCATGCCGGCCTTACCTTCTGGAATAACACAATCTTTGTCGCGGCTGAAGGCACCCCGCTGATGGCTTATTCGTTCAAAGATGGTCAAATTTCTCCCGAGCCGATTTCCCAGGGCCCACAAGCCAATTCGAACCCGACGGGTGGAATCGTCTCATCGAACGGCACACAAGACGGAATTTTCTGGCACGTAACCTTCCCGACAGCCAAGCTCTATGCGTACGACGCGACCAACCTGGCAAACAAGCTCTACGACAGCGGCATGTCCGGCGCGCGCGACAAAATGGGAAAGATGGTCCACTTCGGAATGCCCATCGTCGCCAACGGCCGCGTCTATGTTGACGGCGTATCCGAACTTTCCGTTTTCGGCCTCATGCCTGCCTTCACTTCCATCGCGGGCAACAATCAGACGGCGCCAGCAGGGAGCCTGCTCCCCATTCCTCTACAAGCTGGCCTATTCGATTCCTACAGCGGCAACGCCGTCGATCAGTCTGGCGTTCCCGTGACCTTCACCGCCAGTCCCGCAGGCGGTGTGTTCTCGCCCAAGAAGTCAGAGACTGACGGTTCAGGCGTAGCCACCACTAACTACACTCTTCCTCCGACGCCCGGCGTTTACACGATTACCGCCGCCAGTTCGGGATACGCCAGTGCCTCCTTCACCGTCACGGCAACTGCTGGTTCACCCGGATCGGTAGCCATCTCTGGCGGAAATAACCAGTCCGCGCCTGTGAATACCAGTCTCAAAACGCCCCTCAAGGTGAGAGTCAAAGACGCCCAGGGCAAAGGGCTTTCCGGAGTCAATGTCGCGTTCGCCGACGGCGGCGCGGGTGGCACGCTTTCGTCTGCCACTGCTACAACTGACTCCAATGGCTTTGCCTCTGTCTCCTATGCCACGGGAACGAAATCGGGCCCCATAAATGTCACCGCTTCGGTCACAGGAGTCGCTCCAGCGATATTTAAGGAAACGGTTCTAGCCGGACCAGCCGCATCTGTGACCATCTACGGGGGCGACGGCCAGACGGTGAAAGCAGGAAAGACCGCGGCAAAACAGTTGCAGGTCCTGGTCGAGGACCGATACTCCAATCTGGTAAAGGGCGCTCAAGTTACGTATAGCGATGGAGGCGTTGGCGGGAGTTTTGCCCCCAACCCGGCCATCAGCAACGGCAAGGGAATCGCTGGATCGCGATATACAGCTCCGCTGCAAACCGGAACAGTCACGGTGACGGTGTCTTCGCCGGGCGCGGCCGCCGTTCAATTCACGGTGAATGTGGATTAAGAAAGCCGTGGATGGTCTGTGCCTCAGGTTCGCGCCCTTTAGCAGCGCTAACCTCGGGTCTTACCTGCAGCCAAAGGCTGGTGGCTGATCTCGGATAGTTAGGACTGGCGGCGGAACTCACGCCTCGTACACAATATTCCCGCCAACTATTGTCGCAGCCACCTTCCCAGTCATTGTCCATCCGTCGAACGGCGTATTCTTCGATTTCGACCGGGACTTCGCCGCCTCAAATGTCCATTTCTTCTTCGGATCGAAAATCGTGACATCGCCAAATGACCCGCGCACCAGCGAACCGCGTCCACGTAGATCAAAGCACCGCACCGGGCCTGCCGTGAACAATTCCACAATCCGCCGCAGCGGAATTCTGTTCCCAACATGCAGTCTCGTGATTGCCAACGCCAATGCGGTCTCCAGCCCGGTTATCCCAAAGGCCGCCCGCTCGAACTCCATCTCTTTCTCGTGTGCCGCATGCGGAGCGTGATCCGTCGCGATCGCATCCGCCGTCCCATCCTCTAAGGCGACCAGAATCGCCTCCAAGTCCGCCCGCGACCGCAGCGGCGGATTCATCTTGAAATTCGAGTCATAGTCCCGCATATCCTCGTCGGTCAGCACAAAGTGGTGCGGCGTCACTTCAAACGTGATCCGCGCCTTCGCCCGCTTTCCGCGCCGTACCGCCTTTAACGCGTCGGCCGTCGAGAGATGCGCCACGTGCAACCGCGCATTCGGAATCGTCGTCGCCAGTTGTACGTCGCGCTCCACAATCGAAACTTCAGCCGCCGCTGTCATTCCTCGCAATCCCAGCCGAAACGAACGCGCTCCCGCATTCATCGAGCAGTTCTCGGTCAGCCGCGTGTCTTCCGCATGCTGCACGATGGGAAAGTTCAGTTCGCCGCCAAGGATCAAGGCTTCGCGCATTACCCGATCATCCAGGATAGGTTTTCCGTCGTCGGTGACGGCAATTGCTCCCGCCGATTGCAGCGCCCCAAAATCCGTCAAAACCGCGCCCTTGCTGCCGCGCGTAGCAGCCGCAATCTGGAAAACATTCACCACAGCCCCGCGCTCGGGCGACCCAACCCATTTCACCCAATCGGCCGAATCCACCACCGGCGCTGTATTGGGCATAGTGCAAACTGTAGTGAACCCACCCGCCGCCGCCGCTGCCGTACCACTGGCAATAGTTTCCTTATGAGATTGTCCCGGCTCGCGTAGATGCACATGCAGATCGATGAATCCCGGTGCGACCACCAATCCGCGAGCATCAAGCTTCCTGTCCGCCCCTTTAATCTTTCGAGGCACAGCGACGTCGGCGACGCGCCCATCCTTAATCAGAACATCCATGGGGGCATCCACCCGCGAAGCCGGATCGATCAAATGCCCGCCAGCAATCAGCAAACTCGACTTGTCATTCGTCTTCAAACTCTTCCTTTCATCCCTGTTTAAAGCGACTTGTCATCCCAAGCGCAGCGAGGGATCTGCTGTTTGCTCGCAGCGCCATAGAGGCCGCTTCCTTCACCGCAATTTCCCCACCGCCCGCGCTAGGATCGCCATCCGCGTCGGCACGCCGTTCTTAACTTCTTCCAATATCCGCGACTGTACCCCATCCGCCACTTCGCTCGTCAATTCCAGCCCACGAATAATCGGCCCGGGATGCATCACGATCGCATCCTTCTTCGCCATCTTCACCCGCGCCGAGGTCATCTGATAGCGCGCAATATACTCCGGCAAGTCAATCTTCATTCCCGCCAGCCGCTCTTTCTGCACGCGCAGCAGCATCACGACGTCAGTCCCGCGCAACGCGTCTTCAATGTGCCGCGTTACGCGCACACCGGGCGCAATCGTTGCCGCAATCTCCGGCACCAGTTCCGCCGGCCCGCACAAAATAATCTTTACCCCAAACTTCGACAACAAATGGCAAGCTGACCGCGCCACCCGGCTATGAAAAATATCGCCAACAATCGCGACCTGCAGCCCCTTAAAGCTCTTCTTATTTCGCAGAATGGTATAGGCATCAAGCAGCGCCTGCGAAGGATGCTCATGCAGTCCATCGCCGGCGTTGACCACCGGCACATCGAGGTGCTGAGCCATGATCTGCGGTGCCCCGGCATTCGGATGCCGGATCACAATGACATCCGCGCCCACCGCGCGCACCGTGTAACCGGTGTCGAGAAGCGACTCACCTTTCTCAATACTCGACCCGGTCGCCTGAATCAAAACCGTGTGCGCGCCCAGGGCCTTGGCCGCAATCTCAAATGAGCTCCGCGTCCGCGTCGAGGCCTCATAGAAAAGCAACAGTACGCGTTTCCCGCGAAGCAAAGGCTGCGGTCGGTCCGGATTCATCCGTCGCGCCGCCTTCAGTATTCTCAAAATCTCGGCCGCTTCCAGATGCTCAATGCCGAGCAACGATCCACGTGCTGCGTTCATTAGGGTTTTGCTTTGCAAGCTGCAATCCAAAATCTGCAATCTGAAATCGTACTTACTCCTTTTCCATCAACAAAACTTTCTCCGCCTCATCCACCTCACGCAACTTCACCTCGATAATCTCGTTCTCGGTAGTCTGAACAACGCGCCCAATAAACGATGCCTCAATCGGCAGCTCGCGGTGCCCACGGTCAATAAGCACGCAGAGCTGCAGCCGCTTCGGCCGGCCCGAGTGAAACAGCGCATCCATCGCCGCCCGCGTTGTTCGCCCGGTGTAAAGTACATCGTCAATCAACACGACGGACTTCCCCTCGATCGGAATCCCAATTTCGCTCTTCTGCACCACGGGCTTGGAATCCAAGGTAGACAGGTCGTCCCGATACAGGGTGATGTCCAGCGTCCCCACCGGCACCGGCTGTTTCTCAATGCGCTGAATAATCCGTGCCAGCCGTTCCGCCAGAGGCACTCCGCGCCGCCGTATCCCGACCAGCGCCAGGTCCGCGGCCCCATTGTTTTTTTCGAGGATTTCGTGCGCCAGCCGGATCAGCGTCCGTTCCACTTCCGAAGCCGACATCAATTGCGCTTTTTGGTGAATTTCCACTCGTCGTTCCGCAGCTCGTGAAGTCATAAACGCTGCATCATACGCGCCAACGCAGATGAAGAGCAAGGATTCCTGCCACATGGTTGCGCATTAGATCGCGGGCGCGCTACCCGTCACAGCTAGGGTTGGTTTTGGGTGGCGCAGCGCTTCAGCGCTGCGATAAGGCCAGATTTGCCTTGATCGGCTTTAGCCGCCGAGGGAAGGCTGCCCCGCCAGATCCTCAATCGCCGCCTTCACCCGAGCCGACACCGCCTCGGTCTCCGCCAGCGTCATCCCCGCCGTTGAAATCACCCCGCCCACCCGCATCTCCAGCGGACGGCTCTTGATGTGATACGTATTCATCGGCAGGAGCTCAAACGTCCCCGCCAGCGCAATCGGCACAATCTCGGCCTGCGCCTTGATCGCCAGAAAAAATGCGCCTGGCAAGAACGGCTGAATCTCCCCGTTCGGTGTTCGTCCGCCTTCAGGAAAAATCACCAGCGGCATCCCGCTTCGCAGACTTCGCAGCGCCGACTTGATCGCGCCAATCGAAGCCGAAGGATTCTGCTGGTTAATGCAAACCTGTCCCGACCGCTTCAAATGCCAACCAATAAATGGATAAGAAAGCAGCTCGCTCTTGAACACAATCCGAAACTGAAATGGCAGGTAAACGTAGAGGACGGGAATATCCAGCGCCGAAGCATGGGTTACAGCAAAAACGCGAGGCCGCCCGCCAGCGTCAGCGGCAAGCGCCGAAGCATTCCCGGTCACGGCAACCGGCGACAAAATTGTCTTCATGATCAGCCAAGACCAGGCCCTAGCCAGCCGGTGCTGAACCCGTCCGCTCTTATCGAAAAGCGACGTGAGTAGTGAAATCGACCCCAAAATAATCGTGTAAGCCCAAATGAGAGGATCAAAAACAAAGTAAGACCGCAGCCGGCTAAGCCAGCCATGTTGACGCCCGCCGGTTTGTGCCGCGACAGGCTGAGTGGGGAGAGATTGTGGAGAGACGGGCGCCTCCCCTGTCCAAGAGCGAAGCTCGGCTCCCCCCTTGTCGCTCTCCACGGTTGTCGCAATCTTATTCAACATTCCCGGCGTCACAACCACCTATTAGATGCGAACCCCCAACCACCGCATCGCCTCTCCAACAATGTAAATCGACCCGGTAACCACAACCAAACCCTTCGGGCCGGCCGCCCGCTCAGCCTTTTTCAGCGCCGCAGCCACGTTCTCCGCATCTTCAATCTCCGCCGAAACCCGCCGCGCCGCCTCCCGAATCTCAGCCGCTGTAGCCGACCGGGGATTATCGGCATGAGTAACAATCACCCGCTCGGCAACAGGAAAGAGAATTTCAGCAATTTCCGCCACAGCCTTGTCCCGCAGAACTCCAAACACCATCGTGACGGCGCGCTCGGGATACTCCGCCGAAAGCGTAGCCCGCAAGGCCCAAGCTCCAGCCGGATTATGTGCCACATCCAACACGATCTCGGGACGCCCAGCCTGCGCCGGCACAATCTGAAACCGTCCCGGCCACCGGGTCTCGCGAACCCCAGTCTCAATCGACCGAGCCGTAATCGACCCAAATCCCTGCTCCCTCAACTCGACAGCCGTGGCAATCGCCAAAGCAGTATTCCGCAGTTGATGCCGGCCAACCAAAGGCGACTCCACCACAATCTCCGAGCCCAAAACCGCCAAGGGATACCGTTGGATTTTCTCTGTGAACTCTGCGTGTGTCTCAGCGCCCTCTGCGGTTAAAGATCTTTGCGAGCGCCAGAACCAATCGCTGCCAGGCGACACCGGAGGCACGAACGGCACAGCATTCACAGCCCGAGCCCCACGGTCCAGTATCGTGTTTCCGATCACGTCATTAGCCTCAGCCATCTGAGGCAACGTGATCACCACCCCGCCTTCCCGGATAATCCCAGCCTTCTCCCCGGCAATCTCCCGCAGCGTCTCCCCCAAAAATTTCTGATGATCGAGCGAAATATCGGTAATCACGCTAACCCGAGGATCGACGACATTCGTAGCATCCAACCGCCCACCCATCCCCACTTCAAGCACAACAATGTCCGGCCGGCTCCGCGCAAAATACTCAAACGCCATCGCCGTCAGCATCTCAAAAAAGCTCGGATGCCAGGGCAAATCCCCTTCGCCAACCAACCGCTCCGCCGTCCGCCCCACGACGTCATGCACCAAAACAAAATCGTCGTCGGGAATTGTCTCCCCATCCAGCCGAATCCGTTCATTGATCCGCACCAGATGCGGCGACGTGTAAAGCCCGGTCTTTAAGCCAGAAGCGCGGAGGATCGAAGCCAAGGTAGCCGAAGTCGATCCTTTCCCGTTCGTCCCCGCGACAAGCACAGAAGGAAAACTCCGCTCCGGATGCCCGAGCGCCGCCAGCAGCACCCGCATATGCGCCAGGTCAAACTTGTGCGAAGGCGTATGGGCCAGTTCATGCCCCAACGCATACATCTGCGCCACTGCGGTTTCGTAGGACAAAAGGAAGCTCTCAGCCGTCAGCTTTCAGCCATCAGTTTGCGTTATCCGGCACAGATCTTCCATAAGCGCGCAACGAACCGGGCCAGACGCACATTGAATGGAAGCACAATAAGGCCGACAAGATTCGAAAAAATGAAGAAAAAGAGGTCCAACGAACCGCGGACGGCTAAGAGCTGACGGCTGAAGGCTGATGGCTGACAGCTGGTCCTACGGAGGCTCCTGCCATAAAATCGAATGCCCGCGCAATATAAGCCTTCATCTCCCGCCGCGGCACGACCGCGTCCAGCATCCCATGCTCCAGCAAGAACTCCGACCGCTGGAACCCAGGCGGCAGCTTCTGCCGAATCGTCTGCTCAATCACCCGCGGTCCGGCAAAACCAATCAATGCCCCCGGCTCGCCGATATTCAAATCCCCCAGCATGGCGAATGAAGCCGTCACCCCGCCGGTTGTAGGGTCCGTCAATACAGAAATGTACGGAACCTTCGCCTCATCCAGCCGCGCCAGCGCCGCCGAAATTTTCGCCAGCTGCATCAGGCTGATCGCGCCCTCCATCATGCGAGCCCCGCCCGAAGCCGAAACGATCACAATCGGAGTCCGCGTCTCAATCGCCTTCTCAATCGCCCGCGTAATCGCCTCGCCCACCACCGCGCCCATGCTTCCGCCGATGAACGAATACTCCATAGCGCTCACAATCACCGGCCGCCCACTCAGCTTCCCGGTAGCGTTGATCACCGCATCTTTCAACCCGGTGTCAGCCTTCGCCGCCTTTAGCCGAGATGAATATGGCTTCAGGTCCACAAACTTCAAGGGGTCAGTCGACGTCAAATTACTGTCAAAAATCTCATACCGCCCATCATCGAGCAGTTGCGCCAGCCGAGCCCGCGCATCGATCTTGAAATGCTTGTCGCATTTCGGGCAAACATTCAAGTTCTCTTCCAGATCTTTTTTCCAAATGATCTGCCGGCAGTTGTCACACTTAACCCAAAGCCCCTCAGTGCGGACCTTCTTGTCCCCACTCGCATCAATTTCCCCAGATTGTCGCTTAAACCAAGTCATAAAAACGAGTCATTTAATCATTGAGTCATTTAGTCATTGCAACACCGAAAGTCGCGGACGTTCAGTTTTTCAATGATTCAATGACTAAATGTCTCAATGACGAAATATCAGTATTCGATCCCTCTCTGCGCCATCACGCCCTTCTCGTACGCGTGCTTTACCTGGCGCATCTCCGTCACGGTGTCGGCCAACTCAACAATTGTCGGATGCGCGTTCCTCCCGGTCAAGATCACATGCACCATCTCAGGCTTCTTCTTCAGCGCGTCGGCCACCTTCACCGCATCGAGCATCCCATAGCTGATCGCGTAATTGATCTCGTCAAGCACCACCAGATCCCACTCTCCAGACAAAATCGCCCGCTCCGCCTCAGCCCAAGCCTCTTCCACCATCCGCACATCTTCCGGATCGGGCTTCTCCGCGCCAACCTTCACGAACCCGCGTCCCTTCTGCTTCATCACGAACTTGTCGCCGAACGCCTGCACCGCATCCAGTTCGCCGTAATGCCACGAACCCTTCAGAAACTGCAGCATAAGCACGCGCATCCCCTGCCCAACCGCGCGCAGAGCTGTTCCCATAGCCGCGGTAGTCTTGCCCTTCCCCGGTCCCGTATTGACGATAATCAATCCTCGGCGAACGTCCGACATAATCACTCAAGCGAACTACGCGAATCTTCGATTGTACGCGGCCAATCCCAACCCCGCCACAAACGCACCGAACTCCATCGACACCCGCCGCGCCTCGGAGTAATCTATCCACGCCTCAAAACCCATCCCTGGAGCCTCCAATGGATCAGCTAGCACGCCGTCTGTTCCTACGCAACGCCGCCGGTGCCGCCGCACTCACGATGTCTTCACGTCTCTCCGCTTTCGGCCGTACTCACACGCTGCGGGTCAACACGAACCTGACGCCCGACGTTGCAGGGACCGTGCCCGGCATTGATCGCTTGCCTCCCGACTGGTATCGCCACAAAATCACGCAGGTCCAGGCCGCCATGGCGGAGCGCAAACTCGATGCACTCGTCCTGCTGCATGCGGTCAATGTTATTTACACCACCGGCTATTACCATCTCTCCACCGAGCGACCGCTAGCCGCGCTCATCCCGAAATCCGGCGACCCGGCCCTCTTTATCCCCGGACTCGAATCCGATCAGGTCAAGCTCTGGTGGGTCAAGGACTACGAAGCCTATTTCGATTTCCCCGGCCCGGTGAACCGCGTGCGCTGGATCTTCGGACGGGTCGCCAATCGTGGGTTCGGCAAAGGAAGAATCGGCATCGAAGAAGCCACGCCGAGCCGCATGAAGCAGATCAAGCTAGGCGCGCCCGACGCCGAAATCGTCGAAGCCAGCGACATCGTCGAAAACATGCGCCAGGTCAAAGACGAAGACGAACTGAAAGTCATGCGCCGCAGCATGTTCTACACGGAATATTCGGTGCAAGTCGGCCGCGATTATGTCCACAACCACGGCGCAGTCACGGAAAATGAAATCCTGAAAGCCGCGGCCGATGCCGTCGCCGACCGCATGTCTACCGACCTAAAAGACGTAGTCGGCGTCAGCATCGATCCGCCCTTCGGCGGCCTCGTCCCCTTCGGCCGCCGCTCCGCCTTCCCGCACGCCGTCCCGAGCACCGACCGCATCAAGAACGGCGACGCCCTCATCATCAGCTTCGGTTCCTGCGTCGGAGGTTACAACGTAGAATCCGAGCGTTCGTTCGTGATCGGTAAGCCAAGCGACCACGCGAAACGCCTCTTCGAAGCTATGCTAGCCGCCCACGACGCAGGTGTTGAAAACATGAGAGAAGGAGCGATCGCCGAAGAGGTCGACAAGAAAAGTCTCGACCAGATTCGCAAAGCCGGATTCGAAAAGTTCCTGCGCCACCGCACCGGCCACGGCATCGGCCTCGAAGGCCACGAATCCCCGTGGATCTCCGAAGGCGACAAGACAGTCCTCAAGCAGGGAATGACCTTCAGCTGCGAGCCCGGTGTCTACGATCCCGACTGGGGTGGTTTCCGCCATTCCGACACAGTTCTGGTAGGAAAAAACAAAGGCGAGGTCCTGAACCGCTATCCCACGCGCCTCGAAGACATGATCATCGAAATCTAGAAGGCATCAGCCATCGCATAACTGGTTTTGGGTAGGGCACGACTTCAGTCGTGCCGTCTAGGACTCAAGAAAGACTGGGGCTTTAGCCCTGAGGGCAGCGCGGTTAGCTTCTCATGAGAGAGGTGTAGGAAGTCCGGGCCGCGCAAAAAATCAAAAGCGGGCGGCCCAGTCAGCCGCCCGCTCCGGAGCGTCGTAAAGAGGAAGGGGGAGGTGTGCGAAACAAATCCTTCCTGCTCCCAGCCAGCTAGGGCATTTCCACCACGCGCGTCAGTGGCTGCCCCTCATTGCTGCCGGAGAGCTTCTTATCTTCGGCGCCCAGCAATTTCGCCGCAATCCGCAAAGCATCCATCTCTTTGCGTACCTTAATCAGTTCCTGTTCTTTCGCTCGCAAAACGTCGTACGGATTCTTCATCGGGAGAGGGCCTTTCAAAATTTTCAGACGAAATCCAGTGGCGCAAATTCCTGGCGCGAGCGTCCCGTTGCCAACCAGCTATCGGACGCTGACGTCGTCTGTAAATTCAAGGTAAGCCATCCTCGGCACGCTGCAAAGTCTCAGAGGTACATAAGCAGAGTCCACTTCCCGCGCCCACAGCCCCGTCTGACCGGCCCCCGCCCATTTACTACTTAGTTAGTGTCTCCTCGCCAATCTCATCCTGAAAGATAAAATTTTAGCGATGTCATCCTAGCGGAGCGAGCCGTTCGCGAAGCGAATGGCTCAGCGGAGTCGAAGGATCCCTACCCAGCCGAAACTGCCGGCGCCATTGCAAGGCATTCTCCGGTGCACCCGCAACGAATCCTAATCCTTCGTGTATCTTCGTGTCCTTTGCGGAGTGTCCTTGGCGGAGTCGAAGGATCCCTACCCAGCCGAAACTGCCGGCGCCATTGCAAGGCATTCTCCGGTGCACCCGCAACGAATCCTAATCCTTCGTGTACCTTCGTGTCCTTTGTGGTGGAGTTCTCCAGCGTGAAGGCACAAGCCCTCCAGGGAGCGCCCATCAATGCCCCACATGATACGGGTGTCCCTTCAAAATCGTAAACGCCCGATAAATCTGCTCGAGTACCACCACCCGAGCCAACTCATGCGGCAGGGTCATGCGACCAAGCGACAAAACAAACCCAGCCGCCCGCCGAGCCTCATCTCCAAACCCATCGCTCCCGCCGATCGCAACCAGCAGCGGCACAGCATTCACCTGCTCGCGCTCCAAAAAAGCCGCCAACTCCTCCGACGAATACTGCTTCCCGCGCGAGTCCAGCAGAATCAGCTTGCACCGAGCCCCATCTGCCATCGCCAGAAGAGCCGCCTCGTCCTTGGCGCTGACTCCCTCAACCTCGGCGTACCGCGAGATCCGCTTCAAATACTCATCGGTCAAACTCTGAATCGCGGCCTCTTTCGTCTTCCCGACCCAAGCCACTTTGATCTTCACGATTCACGCTCGCCCGCAAGCGAACACCACATCGGCCCCAAACCGTATCTCGTCGCCCACGCGGTAGCGCCCCATCGCCGCGACTGCCTCAGCGCGAATCGCCGGCCAATCCGCCTCCGGAACCCGCTCCAGCATCGGCCGGTACGGAGCTCCTACCGCGCACGCATATTCGAACACCTCTTCCGAGTCTCCCAACCAAGTCCAAGGCAAGTTGCGAGTCGATTCCTCCACCTCCAGAAATCCCGCCGCCCGCAAAACTCCCGACAACGATCCCGCCGCCGAATATCGAAACGGATCGGCCCCGCCCGCAACCACCAACGATCCCCCCGCATGCCGCTGCACAATCTTCATCGTCGACTGCCAGTAAGGCTGCTCGACCGGGCCCCAAGCCACAAAGCACGCGCGCGCCCCCGGCTTCAGAACGCGTCGCAATTCCCCCAGTGCCCGAGGAGCATCCGCAAAAAACATCACCCCAAACCGGCAGGTAGCCAGATCGAAATTCCGATCCGCAAACGGAAGCGCATGCGCATCCGCCTGCCGAGTCTCGAAATTCATCAGCCGCTTCTTCCGAGCCCGCTCCGCAGCAACCTCCAACAATTCTGCGCTCTGATCGACCGCGATCACCGACCCGCCAGGTCCCACCAACTCCGCCAAGCTAATGCCGGGCTCTCCGGTCCCGGTAGCAAGATCAAGCACGCGCATCCCCGTCGCCGGCCGCGCATACTCCACAAGCGCCTGCGTTACCGCGCCGCCCATGTAGGCAGACTTGGCCTTCCACTTTTCCGCCGCTATCAGACGGTACGACGAACCCCACGGTGCTGTTTTCGGATTGACTTCCGACGATCCCACTAGGCCTTCTTTCGCCGCTTTGGCTTGTGGTCCGCGGCGTCGCCATTATTTTCGGCAGCTGTCTCTGTCTTTACCTTAGCCGTCCGCTTCCGAGGCTTCGCCAAAAACTCCGCCGCCTCAATCCGTTTCGCAGACTTCCACAACCGCTCCAGATCGTAAAACTGCCGAGCCTTCTCGGAAAAAATATGCACGACAAAATCGACGTAATCGAGCAGCACCCACTCCGCCTGCTTGTAGCCTTCGCGATGAGTCACGCGCATCCCAAGCTGCTCCAGACGTTCATCCACCGCATCGGCAATCGCCTGAATCTGCCGCGGATTCGTCCCGCTGCACATCACAAAATAATCGGTAAAAGCCCCCGAACCCTTCTCGAGTTCCAGAATCGTGAGTTCTTCCGCCTGTTTATCCTGGCAAGCCAAAATGGCTTCCTGCACCTGCTGTTTAAGGGAATCCTTGGTAGGCATAGATGATGCATCGATTGTAACAACGGCAGGGCGGTCGCACCGAGCAGGGGCGCTGCCATTGCAGAGGTCAGATTGCAGATTGCAGATTTAAAAACCTAGGGTTCGAGACCGCGCTCTTAAGGAAGAAAGGTCTGAAAGGTTTAAAATCTGCAATCTGAAATCTGACCTCTGCAATCGCTTTACCGATACAAACCGACTTTCTTGATGTATTCCGCCACCCCAGCATCCAGCCACCGAGCCAGCGGTTTCCCGGCTGCCGCAGCCGCCCGAATCTCCGTAGCCGAAACATTCTGATGCACGCCCTCAAGCAAATGCAGCGTCACCCCCGGCAGCACCAAATCCCCGCTAGCCGGCTGCTTATGAAACGGCTTCGTCACCGACTCCGCCGGCCGCAATCCCTCCGGCAGCGCCTCCGCCACATCGCGCAGCGAATATCCCGGCCTGCTGGCCACCACAAACTCGCACTCCCCCAAAAGCGCCCGCGCCTCATGCCACTTGGCAATATCCCGAAACGCATCGATCCCAATCAAAAAGAAAAGCCGGTCCGCTTTTTTCAGACAAGCCCGAACATGCCGCACCGTATCGATTGTGTAGTTAACTCGCGGCTGAACAGCCGAAGCCGCCGTCTTTCCCCGAGACCCGAGACCTGAGACCTGAGACCTGCCTCCCTCCGGCCCCTCCAGCAGCGAAGGCACAAACTTCTTCTCCTCCGCCGTCGCCAAGGCCACCATCGCGTACCGGTGCACAAACTCCGTAATTGTCTGCTTGTCTTTGTGCGGCGGCGAATTCACCGGCACAAACAAAACTTTCCCCAGCGCATACTTCTCCATCGCCGCCTTCGCGAGCGAAATATGCCCGCGGTGGATCGGATCGAACCGTCCCCCAAAGATTCCTATATTCATTCCGCCTCTTCCTGAAGTCGCCCGTTAGTTTCAAGTTTTGCGGCGGCTATTGCAAGTCTTTGTTCCAAACTCCACTTTTGCCCAATTGACATTTGCCCAAATCGCCCTCCCAGATTAGGCTACGGACAACGTTTCTCACCGAACACCTCTTCGTCCACTGCGCACCTCTTCGTTGTCCCTCTGGCCACTGGGCCGCCAGGAAAATGCGGCGACCGATTGAACAGGCGTAACTCGCCTCGCTCCAAATGAGCGCATAGCATCGACACAACCGAGCATCAATCTGAATAATGAAACTCCCCCTGACTCGCACTTTCGCCGTCGCTCCGGCTCGCGCGCCCATTCTGCGCTACGGAGTCGCCTTACTCAGCACGCTCCTCGCCCTCATTCCGACTCTCTTTTTCTCCGACCTGGCCGAGAGCCGTCTGGTCGTCTTTGCCGTCGCCGTTATGGTGAGCGCCTGGTACGGCGGATGGAAGCCCGGTCTTGCTGCCACGTCTTTCGCGCTAACCGTGAGCGCCTATTACTCGCTAGCCAAAGACCAGCCCGTCCCCGAATACCATCGCGCCCTCGCTCATCTCGCGCTCTTCTTCGCCGTCGCTCTCCTCATCTGCTGGTTCAACGCCGCCCTCCGTTCCGCCCAGGAGAACCTTCGCCGCTCTGAGAGCAACTTCCGTTCTCTGGTCATGAACTCCCCCTACGGCATCTGCCGCTGCAATGCCTTCGGCATTCTTCAGGACGCAAATCCTGCTCTGGTAGCCATGTTTGGTTACTCAAGTTCTGCCGAGCTCACGGGTCGCCATCTCGGCAGCCTCTTCGCCGACGCTCAACAATGGTTTCAAACTGCCGATTATCTTCGTGCGCAGAAAGAATTCAACAACCTGACCATCGACTGCCTGAAAAAAGATGGCTCATCAATCGCCGCCCGCATCTCTGGCCGAGTGATTCCAAATGGACCGGACGGCAACAACTTCGAGATTTTTATGGAAGATATTACCGAGACCCGAACCTTAGAACTCCAACTCCACCAGGCCCAAAAGATGGAGGCCATCGGCCGCCTCGCCGGCGGCATTGCGCACGACTTCAACAATCTGTTAATGGTGATCTCCGGCTACTCCGAGTTTCTCCTCGAGCGCCTCGGCCCCGACCCGCGCCTCCGCGGCCCCGCTCAGGAAATTTCCAACGCCACGCGCCGGGCAACTTCGCTGACAAGACAGCTCCTCGCTTTCAGCCGCAAGCAGATCCTCGCCCCCAAGGTCCTCGACCTCAACGAGGTCGTCACCGAAAATCTGAAAATGCTCACCCGCATGATCGGCGAAGACATCGACCTCGTCATGGTCCCCGGCCCCGCACTCGGCGCAGTTCGCGCCGATCCCGGCCAGATCGACCAGGTCATCATGAACCTCGCGGTCAACGCGCGCGACGCCATGCCGCAAGGCGGCAAGATGACCATCGAGACAGCCAACGTCACGCTCGACGAAAATTTCGCGCGCACCCACGCGCCCCTCCCGCCCGGCGATTACGTCATGCTCTCCATCAGCGACACCGGAGTCGGCATGAACGAGGACGTCCAATCTCGCATCTTCGAACCATTCTTCACCACAAAAGGCGCAAAGGGCACCGGCCTCGGCCTCTCGACCGTCTACGGCATCGTCAAGCAAAGCGGGGCGTACATTTTTGTCGATAGTCAGCCGCAGCGTGGCACCGCCTTCCGCGCCTATTTTCCGCGCGCCGATGCCCGCGACGAGCCAGTTCCCGCGCAGGAATCCACCGGCCTGCCTCGCCCCGACCGCGGCCAGGAAACCATCCTCCTCGTCGAAGACGAACCCAATCTCCGCCGCCTCGCGCAGCAGTATCTCGAAAAGCAAGGCTACAGAATCCTAGAAGCTGAAGACGGCGCAGCCGCGCTCCAGATCGTCGACGGCCACCAGGGCAAGATCGACCTGCTCCTCACCGACGTCGTCATGCCTGGTATGAACGGCCGCGAACTCTCCGCCCAAATCACCGCGCAGCGTCCCGAAATCCGCGTCCTCTATATGTCGGGGTACACCGAGAACGCCATCGGCCACGACGGCCTGCTCGAAACCGGCATCAACCTTCTTCAAAAACCCTTCAGCCTCCCCACGCTGAAAGAGCGCGTGCGCGAGCTCCTAGACTCCGAGCCCATCCCACCAGAGGTAGTCATGGTCCACAGTGCGCAGCTCGATTCCGATCCGCGCCTCAAAAAAATCCCACCCTTCCGCGCTCGCCGCTTCAATCTCCATCTGCCGCTGCGCTACCGTCCAGTCGGAGAAAAAACCTGGCGGCCGGGAACCACAGAAAACATCAGCCGCTCCGGCCTGCTCTTCCGCGCCACTGAAACTCTGCTGCCCAGCGCGCAACTCGAGATTAACCTGGTGTTGCCAGTAGAAATCGCAGGCATAGCCGCAACCGAAGTTGTCTGCCGAGGCGAGGTAGTCCGCTCCGAAACCGCGAAGCCAGGAGAAGCCGGAAAACTAAATCCAGCCCTGGCCGCAAAGATTCTCCAATACCATTTCCACCACGGAGCCAAGGCCGCCGAAGCCTAGCAATAAAAAACCTTGTCGTCCTGAGCGGAGTCGAAGGACCCCTGCATGCTAAGATCCCGTCGATACTGCCGCAAGGCATTCTCCCCGCAAAGAGGTTTAAGCTCAAAGCTCATAGCTTCTCACCTCTAACCTCGCCTTCACCCTTCATCCCTCCCGCACTTGGCATCTCGCAGTAACGCTGTTACAGTGTCCGCCAATGTCCCTCGTAGTCAAACTCGAAGACGACTTAGGCGAGCACAGCGAGTGGATCATCCTCAACGGAGTAATCCCCGCCTCCAGCGACCCGAAGCTCCCGCTCCTAAGCGGCATCGACCCCTTCGGCAAAACCGTCTTCAACCACCTCCAAATGGGATTTTTCCTGCAAGAGTGGGACAACGTAAAAGATCGCGCCCGCGACGAATCCCAGAAAGAGGCCTGGCAAAAAGTAAAGCAGATGGCCGAATCCTGCCGCAACGACCGCGACTTATATCTCCGCTTCGTCGGCAACTAAGGGAAAGATGGCGCCGAGGGCCGGCGATCCCTCCCCCATTTCGTATCGAGTTCGAACACGCAATCGGCATTTCAGCAACCTCATCCCAATTCCGATTCACTCTCACGTGCCCGCGGGCCGGCGAAGATCTTGCTTCCCGCTTTGGGAAATCCCTCGCCCTTCGTGCTAGGCACTGATCCCTTGGTCATAGCTTCTACCTGCAATCGCCTGGAATATTCTTCCTAGTGGCTTCACTTCCGCCGAGCCCGGACAGTCCGTTCTAGGAAGCAGCCCCAGGGAGGTCGTGGTGACACCTCGTTCACAAAATACGTCCAGCCTGCCAATCGCAAAAAGCCCAACCGGCATCGCCGGTCTCGATCAGATCCTTGAAGGCGGTTTCCCCAAGGGAAGGCCCACGCTGGTCTGCGGCGGCGCCGGCTGCGGCAAAACGGTTTTGGCAATGGAGTTCCTGATCAACGGCGCCACGCGGCACGGCGAGCCGGGCGTATTCGTGGCCTTCGAGGAATCGGACAAGGAGATCGTCGTCAATGCCGCCTCGATTGACTTCGGCCTGTCTTCGCTCATCAAGCACAAAAAGATTTTGATCGATCATATTCAGATTCCTCGCGGCGTGCAGGAGGCGGGCGACTACGACCTCGAGGGCCTGTTTATCCGTATCGAGCAACTGATCGATGAAGTCGGCGCGAAGCGAATTGTCTTCGACACGATCGAAACCTTGTTTTCGAGCTTCCCAAATGCCGGCATCATCCGCGGCGAGCTGAAGCGGCTGTTCGACTGGTTGAAGGAAAAAAAGATGACGGCCGTCGTGACGGCGGAGACGGGCGACGGGAAACTTACGCGTTACGGCGTCGATGAATACGTGGCCGATTGCGTGATCATGCTCGATCACCGCGTCGAAAATCAGAACTCGATCCGCCGTCTCCGCGTCGTCAAGTATCGCGGTTCGTCTCACGGCACCAACGAATATCCATTCCTCATCGGCGACAAGGGCATATTGGTTTTGCCGCTCAGTTCTCTTCGGCTCGACCACAAGGCTCCCACGCGAAAAGTCTCGACCGGCATACCCCGTCTGGATTCGATGTTAAGCGGGCGCGGTTTCTACCGCGGCACCAGCATCCTCGTTTCGGGTGGCGCGGGTACCGGCAAAAGCAGCTTGGCCGCTCACTTTGTCCAGTCCGCCTGCCGGCACGGTGAACGCGCCCTTTATATCGGGTCCGAGCAGTCTGCGGATGAGATCATCCGCAACATGCGCTCCATCGGCGTTGACCTCGAGCGCTGGACGAAACGCGGCCTCCTTCGCATCCATTGCGCCCGTCCCGGAACCTACGGCCTGGAAAAACACCTCGTCTCGCTCCACGACCTCACCGTGACGTTCGATCCCAGCATTGTTGTGGTCGATCCGATTACCAATTTCGCTTCGGCGGGAAATCACCAGGAGGTGAAGTCGATGGTCACGCGGCTCATCGATTTCTTCAAGTCGCGCCAGATCACCGCTATGTTCACGAGTCTGACGGAAGGCGACAGTTCTCCCGAACTCACCGTGATCGGTATCTCGTCACAAATGGACGCCTGGCTCCTCCTGCGCAACCTGGAGTCCAACGGGGAGCGCAACCGCGGACTCTATATTCTCAAGGCGCGCGGGCTGGCGCATTCCAACCAGATCCGCGAATTTGTGCTGACCGATTTCGGCGCCCAGTTGCTCGACGTCTATGTCGGCCCGTCCGGGGTTCTCACCGGCTCCGCGCGCATCGCGCAAGCGGCACAGGAGCGCGCGGAAGCCGCGGAGCGCGAGACTCAGTTCCGGCGCAAGACAGAGCAATTGCGCGAGAAGAAACGGCAACTCGAAGCGCAAATCGCTCGCCTGCGTAAGGAATTTGAACTCGAGTCGCAACAATTGAGCGTCGACTTGAAGAACATGCGGAGCCGTGAGCAGCAATTGGATCGGGACCGCATCGATATGAGCCGCGCCCGCCAGGCGGATCACAGCATTGAGAGGGGGCGGCCGAATGGAACCCACGCGCTGCTTAACGCGTAAGATTTCACGCGGCGCAGCCGCCGCCCTGGCCCGCAAGCCAATGGAGGGACGCATATGAGATCCAAGAAGACAGTGAGTGAAGCAAAATCCGCCGAGTGTTGGGATTTGCGCCTCTATATAGCCGGGCAAACGTCGAAGTCGCTTTTGGCGCTGAGAAACTTGAAGGAAATTTGCGAAGAACGGTTGGGCAACCGGTACCGGCTGAAGGTGATCGATTTGCGCAAGCGCCCCAAATTAGCCAGAGGCGACCAGATTCTTGCCGTTCCAACTTTAGTTCGCAACCTCCCCGCACCGCTCAAGAGGATCATCGGCACCATGTCGGACAAGGAGCGCGTGCTGGTGGGCTTGGACATTCTTCCGGCAGGAACCAAATAATGAAGAAGAAGCTCAAACCGCGGAGGCCCACGGACCACAATTACGTCCTGAAGCTATTCGTGAGTGGAGCGACGCCACGGTCGCAAGAAGCCATCCGAAACCTGCACGCCATTTGCGCGCAATACTTGCCCGGTCGCTGCGAACTGGAGGTCGTCGATGTCTACCAATCGCCTCATCTGGCGCGGCAATCGGGGATCATCGCGTTGCCGACGCTGATCCGGGAACTGCCTCCGCCGGTTCGGCGCCTGATCGGCGATCTCTCCAAATCCGAGCACGTGCTCGCGCAACTTGACCTGAAGCCGAGGAAACGGATGCATGGGTAAGGTCCGGAAGAGCCCGGGGCGCAAGCCGAAGACATCCCTCCCTGCCCGAGGCTTCAAAGAAGCGCATCGTATCCTGGCCGCGATTCATGCCGGTGGAATCGACGCCATCGAAATCAATGGGCCCACGGGACGCAAGGTCTTCACGCTGCAAAGCGCCGAGCAACCATACCGGATTCTCGTCGAGCAGATGAGCGAGGGCGCCGCCTCGATGACCGGCGATGGAACGATTCTCTTTTGTAACGCTCGTCTCGCCGCCATCATTGGCCGGCCGCCCAGCCGCCTCATGGCCAGACCGATCGGGGAATTCGTTGCCGCGGATAAAATGCACGGCTTCGCGAAAATTCTGGAGCGCGCCACCCAGCGCGAAATAAGACAGGAAACCTTGCTCCTGCACTCCGATGGAACCGCCGTGCCGGTGCTTTTATCGCTGAAAGCGATTCCCGCAAGCCAGCCGCCCGTGCTCTGTCTGGTAGCCACCGACCTGACCGGCCTTAAGCGCGCCGAGCAGGAGATTCGCAACCTGAATGCCGAACTCGAACAGCGCGTCGAACAGCGCACCTCTCAATTACGCGCTGCCAACCGCGAACTCGAAGCCTTCACCTATTCCGTCTCCCACGACCTGCGTGCACCCCTGCGCCATATCTGCGGCTTTGCCGAACTGCTGGGCGAAGAATTCGGCGCGGCTCTTCCCCCGGAAGCCCGCCGCTATATCGAGCGCATCTCCGAGGGCGCACGACGCATGGGTCTGATGGTGGACGATCTTCTCAGTCTTGGCCGGCTCAGCCGGCAGGGATTAAAGTTGCAGACGACCGGCCTCCGCCAGCTTGTGGACGAGGTCATCGCCGAACTCAAACCGGAATGCGACGGCCGGGAGATTGAATGGAAGATTGGCCCCCTCCCCTTCGTCGATTGCGACCCCACCCTCTTGAAGATGGTGCTGCAAAATCTCGTTTCCAACGCTGTCAAATTCAGCCGGCTCCGTACTCCCGCCGTCATTGAGATCGGGCAGCACATTGGCACGGGTGCTCCGGTCATCTTCGTGCGCGACAACGGTGTCGGCTTCAGCATGAACTATAAGAACAAACTCTTCGGCGTATTTCAACGCCTCCACCGCCAGGAGGATTTCGAGGGAACCGGCGTGGGACTGGCCGCGGCGCAGTGCATCGTGCAGAAGCACGGCGGCCGTATCTGGGCCGAAGCCGAGCTCGACAAAGGAGCAACTTTCTTTTTCACTTTGGCCGCAAATGGAAAGGACCTGGCGCTCTCAGCTGCTGCCTCTCGCCGGAACTAATTCTATTTTTCCTGCAGATTTTCTTGCAGGAACTTTTAGAGTGTGTTCTCACCCATCACTATGTGGATCTCAGGTGCATCGCCAGCGGCAGAAATCAACCTCACTTAACCCGCGTAGCCGTCAACTCCACCGTATAGCTACCCCCGCTGTCCGGATCGTCGAGCCTGCTGATCACCGTAGGTTTGTCCAACTCAACCTCAATCTCGCTTTTTCCGCGAAGCACCGTCGAGGCGGCACCGCTCTCCGTGTGAACGCCCGGAAGCCTGAACTCAAGATTCATCCCGATCGTGTGCTCGTTTTCTTCCCAAATCCTGCACTCAATGTTCGCACTCGCGAAATCGCCCGATTGCTTCAGGTCTGCTGCCGATTCGCTCTTGTCCTGAACTGGTCCCTGCCTTCCCAGGCTCGCCCTCGATGTCTGGCGCGCCCGAGTCAGCAACAAATAGGTACTTGTTCGCTCTTTCCTTTCTTTATCGTGCTCCACGACTTTCAGTTCGATCCGATAACCAAGTTGGCCAAAACGGATCGTGCTCCTGTCGATCTCCGCGGCCAGCTTCTCACCCAGAGCCACCTGCTCCGCCGTCCCTTCAATCACAATCATCCGCGACTCGGGAATCTGCTGCACCCGCGAAATCTCGGCGATCGTCCGCATGGTGTTGACTACATCCTGCATTTCCGACGGCTGCGAAATATTCGACAGATAAAGAACTTTGTACACACATGACGGAACCTCGCAGCGAACCTTCGACCGGGCAAGACTCTCTGTCGACGCAGATTCCGGGGCGTTGCTCTCACCTGTTTTCCTCGCTCCGGAGTCTTGCGCAAAGAGTGGCGGGGAAATGAAGTTAGTCGTGGTCACGAGTGAAACAAATGTCGCTAAGAGCAATAGCAAAGGAACAAACCGGGCCCTTGGTTCCATAGTTGTGCTCCGTGAAAGTCGTTTTACTTCCACAGGCTGAACGCGCAGTCTGATTGTTCTTGCAAACTATCCCAATGGAACGCCCAAGATTAGTCACGTCTAGGGAGCTTCCATGCAATCCTGTGTACCCTGTGGTTAGCTTGTTGTATTGGACCCAGATACCGTCAGACCGGAGAAGATTATAAGTAGAGAGGCTATCTCTCCGGCAAGTTTTCCCGCAGGAACTTCACCGCATTCTCGCCCATAATCATGTGAATCTCGGCTTCCGTGAATCCAGCTTCTTGCATCGCTTCGGTGATTTTCACGAGTCCAGTCGTGTCGAATGGTTCCGTTACCGCGCCGTCGAAATCCGATCCCAACGCGACATGCTCCGCGCCGGCGAAGTTAGCTGTATACCTCATTGCCCGCACAATGGCTTTTGCGTCGGTTCCGCATGTCGCCGTGTCCCAATATCCAATTCCGATTAACCCGCCCTTGGCGCCGATCGCACGAATTTGATCGTCGCTAAGATTCCGATTGTTATTGCAAGTCCCCTTGACTCCAGTATGCGAAACCACCACCGGCCGCGTCGCCACCGCCAGCACATCGTCAATCGTCCGCGGAGAAGCGTGCGCCAGATCGATGATCATGTGCCTCTGCTCCATCTCCCGGACCCACTCGCGCCCCTTTTCCGTCAGCCCGATCTTTCCCACTCCCGCCGCCGATCCTCCAATATCGGTATCGAAAAAATGGCTCGGCGACATCATGCGATAGCCTGCGCCATAGAGCGCGTCAAGATTTTCCAGTTTGCCATCGAGCGCATGCGCTCCCTCAATCGACAGCAAACCAGCTGTCAGGTGCGGGTTATGAGCCCTCCGCGCCAGATAATTCGAAAGATCGGCAGCTGACTCGATCACAGAAAATCCGCCGCGCGATCCTTTGGCGAACCGATGCAACCGCCGCGCCTGATAAAGCGCACGTTGTGTCAGGCTGTTCCAGGTCGCCGGCGGCCAGCGATCCACCAGTGCCAGCCAGAAAATCGTGTCGCTCTTGTCGTCATTGCGCTCGATATTCAGTCCCCACGGACTCTTCGTAGGCAAAGAAAAAATCTGCAACGAAACATTCCCGTCGCTCAAGCGAGGAATGTCCACATGTCCATCCGTATCGCGCTCCAAAAGATCGCGTCCCCACAAAAGCGAATCCGCATGCAGGTCGACAATCGTAAGCTGAGAGTGAAGGGCAAAAGCCTTGTCAGAAGCCGAGTACGGAGGCTTCACCAGAACCTTGTTCTCGTGCTCATCCACAAGCCCAGGAATCTCCGCCAGGAAAGCGGCAAGAATACAAAGCGCCACAATAAAAATTGCCAAACCCCGCCGCACAACCCCTCCATTATCGATTCGGAATAAATCTTAAGTTGTAACTTGATCCAAATTTTCCCGCGATGTCATCCCGAGCGGAGTCGAAGGACCCTTACTCCCTTCCCACCGTCAGCGTCTCCGCAAGGCATTCTCACGATGCCGTTTCAGCCTCGAGTTCTGCTCGCGACTCGAGACTCGCAACTCGCCACTCACTTCGCCAGCGCCCGCAGCGCCTCCCGAAACAAGCCATCGAATCCACCAGAAGCCGCGCCCCGAGATGCATTCAGAGCCTTCTCTGCCGCTGCTCTCTGATATCCGAGATTGACCAAAGCAGAAAGAACATCCTCATCGATAGGCGAAGAAGCCGGAGCCGCTACCTCAGCCGTCCCCGCACCCGGAGGCAACTTGTCGCGCAACTCCAGCACCATGCGCTCGGCAGTCTTCTTCCCAATCCCCGGAATCCGCGTCAGCCGGGCCACGTCCCCGCCGCGAATCGCATTGACCATCTCGTCCGCAGGCATGCCGCTGAGAATCGTAATCGCGAGCTTCGGACCAATCCCACTTACAGTAAGAAGTTTTTCAAACAGCTGTTTCTCGCCAATCCGCAAAAATCCATACAGACTAAGTGCATCCTCGCGCACATGAGTATGAATATGTAGCGCCACCTCGCTCCCAGCCGCCGGCATCTCGGAAAAAGTCGGCACGCTGATGGTCACGTCATACCCAACGCCACAAGTCTCCACAATCGCCGAATTCGGATGCTTAGCCAGCAACTTCCCACGAAGGTGCGCAATCATCGGCGCTATTGTACGTCACCAGCCGAAGCCGAAAGCGAAGAGTGGCAGGGACGAATAGCGAAGGACGAAAGACCAGTGACCAAGGACGAGTTTTCAAATCCTTTCCACAAGAACTTGTCCCTCTCCACATCTTTTGCACAAGACGGAAGCACTTTGCCGTTGCATGGGCAACGCATCTCCGGCACAGTGTTCCGAGCCAAAGCGCGTGCATGTTTCCAGGCGCTGCCGGCCAAAGTTCAGCGATGCCGGTGACTCTCTCGAGGGTGAGTTGCCGGGGGATCCGGTTCATGTCCAGTGAGCCGGAGCCCGGGCATTGCGCCCTCCTCCGAATCCTCCTCCAAGGCAGGATGGAAGCGCTGGACTTTAAGCTGAGGCGTAAGCCTCGGCGGGCGTCGGCACCGCTCCCATGGAGCGAGTGCCGAAGGTCTTCCGTCCCTGGCGGAAGACGGCGGCGGGAAACGTTCCGCGATAACAGTGCGGCCCGGGTGGCTGGCCCGGGCCGCATTTGTTTTCAGAGGGTTATCGAGCCTGGGAGCATAATGTTCCACGTGGAACACTATGCAGAATTAATTGTACGTACAATTACCGGCATCTCCATGAAAACGCCATTCTTGCGGCGTTTTTTACTTTGCCTGAAGTTCGGGAACATGGGATAACACATCCACGAACACGCGGCGGAACTGCTCGAAGAGGCGCTCGAACTGGCCTACCTCGTCCTCGGAACTAACCTTGATCTCCGTTGCATAGTCGCCCCCTACAACCCGGGTCGCCACCTGGATGATGTGATCCAAGCGGCGAAATACGAGCCGGCTGAGAAGGGTGAGCACGAGAATGGCGATCAGGACCAGACCGGCCACACTCAAGGCAATGAGGACATTCTGGGTGTGCTGCATCGAGAGATAGAAGGCGGAGATGTCGTGGACAACGAACATGGCCCCGACGATGTTGCCGGCTGCGTCCCGAATTGGGAAGAGTCCGCGCACCAGAACCTGTTCACCATGCTGGAAGCGCTCCAAGACCAGACCTTGTCCTGGGAGGGAGTCGAGATCTCCATTGAACTGGATGATGCTGTTGGCGGGGGTCGTCTTGTCGGCGACGACGAAGGTCTCATTGTCGGCCCAATTGTCGCGGCGATTCCAGGCAACACTCGACTCGGCCCAAAGCTGGCGGTCGAGATATTTCTTGCTTAGCAGCAGGCCAAAGTCGTTGCCGGTTTGATCCTTCATGGCATGGATGAACTGGCCGAGTTCTTCGCCCAATTCAAGGTAACCACCCACCCCGCCGTTGGCACCGGGAAATGTCTGGATCACGCGCACGGCAAATCCACCCCGAGCCAGTTCGCTTCCCGAGACTATGGCATGGGTGCGGACAGCTTCCTTGAGCATGAAACGGTTCAGGCTGTCGCCGAAGCGAGAGGGAGCATGAACGCGAAGAAGAACGCGCATATCGGGCTCGGGAGTGTGGAAGACGACGTTTGTGATGCCTTGGGCCTTGAATTGGGCATAAAGAGAGGCGGTGACTCGAAGTAGACGGTCACGATCCTTGGCAACGAGGGCTTCGCGGATCTGGGGATTGGCGATCAGGGAATCGCCGACGGCAGCCATCTTGCTGGTCTCACGCGCTTCGAGAATCGAGAAGAGCTTTTGCGACCCGGTAACCGACTCGGTGGCGAGGGTCCGCGAGTTGTTTTCGAAGCCGTAACGCATCAGCATAATCAACCCGGCTACACCGATGACAAGTGTGATGGCCAGTGCGATCACGACCTTGGTTCGAATGGAATGCAAGTGCATACGCTCTCCTTAGAGAGAAATGTTCAGGACTTCTTTGGCGGCGCGCTTGAATTTAGCGACAGATTCGGGATCGTCGGGAGTAGCGTCATTGATGAATGCGAAGAGTTTCCCGGACTTCAGGCTGATCTTGCCCTTGACATCTTTCGCATCGAGCCCGTCGGCTTTGATCTTGGCTTCGACCAGCAGCTTCATGTCATTGAGTTGGCTCACAGGCAGACTCCAATCGAGATGGTTCCGGGAAGAAGATTCCCGGAAGTCATCACTCACAATTTTCATCGGAGACGAGGCAGAGAACTTTAAAAAGGAGGACCGGCCACAAGCTGGTTGGCGATGACGAAAAGGTTGGAAACGATGAAAATGAGGGGATTCGATGAGATGCAAGCGACTTTTGCACGTCAGGGGATGAACTTCAGATTCCGCAAGGTTGTTGAAACAAGGCTCCGGCAAGTGCCCAGGATCAGCTCAAATCGGAGGGATTCAGCCCGATTTGGTCGGCGATCAGAATTGGCGGTCAGATCTGACTAGGTTCGATGGGGTCGGGTCCGGGCAAAGGCACATCGGGACTTTCCGGCCCGTCGGGCGGCGGCGACGGACGCGGGAGCGGCTCCGGCGCGGGAAATGGTTCAGGCGGACTCAACGGGTCGCTGGGCTTGCGAAAAGATAACCCTGCGCCGATTAAACACCGCGGCAATTCCGCGCTGCCCAAAGCCGAGAACTTCACCATGCTGACAGGTGTCATCACGAAAATCCGTAGAGTTACAGGTAACGTTTCAACTCGCAATCCATCGACGACGTGCGCGCTGTTCTCCGGGTGGTGCTTCGGCTTTCGTCGTGCCGTTCAATCCTCGATCGGGGACGCAAGGGAAAGTTCCTTCTCGCCCCTATCCGCTGTACTCGAGAGACCCAGCGCATCCACCACTTGGTAAATTCCGGATTGCCCCGAACGTTGTCGATCAAATCGCCTCCCTGTTTAGGAGCATCACCCGCGGTCTCCTGCGCTTGTGCAGAACTGGAGGAAGCTTGCCCCGTTGCGGCGGAGTCTTCCGGGTGATGGTGCCGATTGGAATGCGGAAACATTGTGGCTATTCTCCTTTGGGCTGTGGTCGCGGTCGATACAGGAAACTGTCCAAGTGGTTGTTCAAGAAGCTGTATGCAAAGGGGTTGCCTGTGATGGCTGCTGTCTGGAAGTTATGGCCAGTTGACACTGAAGCGTAACGAGATCAGGACCCGGTGGGGTCTTTAGTTTTATCGTCCCGAGGGGCGAAGGACATTAGGGTTGGGCTAAGAATCAGTGCAATAGGAGGAAGGCCAGGCAAAGAGCGCCAAAGGGTGCACGGGGTTCACGGCTGGCCGGGGGGTTGGGCTCGTTTCCGTTAAGCACGCGGCAAAGAGCTTGTAATCGCGGGGTGCGCGGAGAAAGTCCGAGAGGTCGCAGGGTCCTTTAAAGTGGCGTTAAATTATCTTCTCTTTTTATTCGCCTTCCGTGAGATACTTTCTCCGGTTTCCGTTTCCGATCTCGAGTCTGGCGACGGGAGGCGGTATTCGGAGTAGCAGACGCTGAGGGGGCTTTCGACTTCGTGAGGCGCATTTGGCCCGCCCCACTCCGCTCAAGACGACAGTTTTGTTTTTTCAGTTAGTTGCAAAGGGTAGCAATTGCAGGCGAGTTTTCCGCCTCGACGCACAGGCTTGGAGCGAATTACGATGCCTCGCACACACCTAAACATCGTGGCCACTATCGATACCAACGTCGGACGCATGCCGCAAAATGTCGAAGCTGAGCGGTCTATTCTTGGTGCCATTCTGCTCGACAATCACGCCTACAACGATGCCGCCGAGCATTTGAAGGCGGACGATTTTTCGCTCGACGCGCACCGTCGAATTTATAGCGGCATGATGGAACTGGCCGAGTCGTCGCGGCCCATCGACATCATTACGCTGGTCGAAGAGTTGGAGCGGAAGAAAGACCTGCAGGCAATCGGCGACGTCGGCTACGTCTCCAGCCTGCTGGATGGCGTGCCGGACCGGCCGTCGATCGAGCACTATGTGCGGATCGTGCGCGACAAGGCGATTCTGCGCGGGCTGATCAGCGTGTCGAGTTCGGCGATCGCGAAGGCGAGCGAGCAAGCCGATCCCGCGGACGATATTTTGAATGACGCCGAGGCCGCGATCTTTGCGCTCTCGGAGAAGCGCATTGGCAAAGGCTTTCAGGGAATTACCGAGATCGTCCGCAACTCGTTCGGATCGATTGACGCACTGCTGCAGCGCGGCCAGCGCATCACCGGCCTCGAGACGCATTTCACCGAACTCGACGAAATGACGAGCGGGTTCCAGAAATCGGATCTGGTGATTCTGGCGGCCCGGCCTTCGATGGGCAAAACGTCGTTTGTGATGAATATTGCCGAAAACGCCGCTATCGACGACGGCAAGACAGTTGGCATCTTCTCGCTCGAAATGTCGAGCGAGGCCCTGCTGCAGCGCCTGCTCTGCTCGCGTGCGATTGTGGACGCCCACAAAATGCGTACCGGCTCGCTGTGGGCGGACGACATGAAGAAAGTCGGGCGCGCGATGGAGGAGTTGGCGAATGCGCCCATTTTCATCGATGACACGCCGGGAATTTCGCTGAGCGAGATGCGGGCGAAGGCGCGGCGGCTCAAGCAGTCGCGTGGCTCACTTGACCTCATCGTCGTCGACTATCTGCAACTGATGTCGGGCGGGAGCAAGCGGTTTGAAAACCGGACGCAGGAAGTTTCGGCGATCTCGCGCGGGTTGAAAGCGATTGCCAAGGAGATGCAGGTTCCGGTGATCGCGCTGTCGCAGCTGAGCCGCGCGCCGGAAAGCCGCGGCGGCGACCATCGTCCCCAGCTTAGCGACCTGCGTGAATCCGGCTCCATCGAGCAAGACGCCGACGTTGTTATGTTTATTTTCCGCGAAGAGATTTACAAGCCCGATGATCTCGAACTCAAGGGCCGAGCCGAGATCATCATGGCCAAGCAGCGCAACGGCCCAATTGGCAAATTCCACCTGGCATTCCTGCACAATTCGACGCGCTTCGCCAATCTGGCGGAAGGGAACAGCGAGCCCGGGGAGATGATCCAGTGAGGGGGCAGCGGGAGGTAAGAGGTTAGAGGTCAAGGTGAAAACCTTATTGCAGGAGTCAGAAGTCAGATTGCAGAAGTAAAAGCTCTTGCGACCGGTGCCTGGCTTAAGATCCCTGTTTTAGGCCTGCCCTTCCTAAAGTCGTTTTGCACCCTGTCCTGTGGAAAATGTTGTGGATGAGAGGGACAGCGACGCGGTGACGTGTAAACCGACGGTCGAGTCGGAGCGTTCTTTGGCAGGAAAAATCGTCTAAAGCTATGTTTTTAAGTTGGTTAACTGTACGATTTGCTCTCGTTGACACGTACCTCCCGAATCAACACTTTCGTTATCCAAATTGAGATTTGCACATACGGTCCAGACAGTACACATCGAAATGATCAGTCATTTCGCGCTCTTTAGAGCTCCTCGGGCGGGTTTCGCTTGGGTTTTCGCGGGGGAAACGAGACTCGAGGACGCTCCGCCGCTGCCTGCTTCCCAAAGATAGATGACGGACCGAGACTACCAGACAGATGTCGAGAAGCCGTAAGCTCTCAGACTCAAGTTAGCTTGAGCCTTCTCCTACCTTGAGGACGGCCAGGAAGGCTTCCTGTGGGATGTCGACGCGGCCGATGCGCTTCATGCGCTTCTTGCCTTCTTTTTGCTTCTCCAGCAATTTGCGTTTGCGCGTGATATCGCCGCCGTAGCACTTGGCAAGGACGTTCTTACGGATGGCCGGGACGGTTTCGCGGGCGATGATCTTTGCGCCGATCGCTGCCTGGATGGCGACTTCGAACATCTGGCGCGGGATCAGCTCTTTCATTTTTGTTGCCAGCGCGCGACCGCGCTCTTGGGCGAAGTCGCGGTGGGTGATCGTCGAGAGCGCGTCGACCGGCTCGCCCGCAACCATGATGTCGAGCTTGGCCATCGGCGACTCCCAGGTGCCCGAGAGGTGATAGTCGAGCGAGGCATAGCCACGGGAAACCGACTTCAGGCGGTCGTAGAAATCGAGAACGATTTCATTCAGCGGCAGCTCATATTGCAGCATGACGCGCGAGCCGCTGACGTATTCGAAACTCTTTTGCTTGCCGCGCTTTTCTTCGACGAGCTTCAGGATTCCGCCGACGAACTCTTCGTTGGTGAGAATGACGGCGAGAATAACCGGCTCTTCGATCTTGGCGATCTCGCTCGTGTCGGGCCAGCGCGACGGATTGTCGACTTCGATGATTTCGCCGTCGGTCTTGTGAATGATGTAGCGGACGCCGGGGGCAGTGGTGATGAGGTCGAGATTGTACTCGCGCTCCAGGCGCTCCTGAACGATCTCCATGTGCAGGAGGCCGAGGAAGCCGCATCGGAAGCCAAATCCGAGGGCGGCCGAGCTCTCCGGTTCGAAAAAGAACGAGGAGTCGTTGAGCTTCAGCTTTTCGAGAGCCTCACGCAGCAGCGTGTGCTCGTGCGCGTCCACCGTGTAGAGTCCGGCGAAGACCATCGGCTTGATCTCTTCGAAGCCGGGGAGCGGTTCGATGGCGGGGCGTTCGTCGTCGGTGATGGTGTCGCCGATTTTCGTGTCCGCGACATTCTTAATATTCGCGATCACAAAGCCGACTTCGCCGGCTTCGAGCTGATCGACCACAATCGGCTTGGGCGTGAGCGCTCCGAGGGCTTCCACCTGAAAGATGCGGCCGTTCGACCAGAGACGAATCTTCTGGCCGACTTTCATCGTGCCTTCGAAGACGCGGGCGAGAACGACGACGCCGCGGTAGGGATCGAACCACGAATCGAAAAGCAGGGCTTGCAGAGGGCGCTCGGCTTTGCCTTTCGGCGGATGAATGCGCTTGACGATGGCTTCCAGGACATCGGGCACGCCTTGGCCGGTTTTCGCGCTGATGAGCAGGGCGTCGGTCGCGTCGAGGCCGACGGCGGACTCGATCATCTCTTTGGTGCGGGGGATGTCGGCGCTCTGCAGATCGATCTTGTTGATGACCGGAATGATTTCGAGTCCGTGATTTATGGCCAGGTACGAATTGGCCAGAGTCTGGGCTTCCACTCCCTGCGAGGCATCGACAATGAGCAGCGCGCCTTCGCAGGCGGCCAGGGAACGCGAGACCTCATACGAGAAGTCGACGTGGCCGGGCGTGTCGATCAAGTTGAGCTGGTAAGTTTTGCCGTCCTGCGCGTTGTACATCATGCGTACGGCGTGGGCCTTGATGGTAATGCCGCGCTCGCGCTCCAGGTCCATGGCGTCGAGGACCTGCTCCTGCATTTCTCGCATGGCGAGAGAGCCGGTCAGCTCCAGCAGGCGGTCGGCGAGCGTGGATTTGCCGTGGTCAATGTGCGCGATGATCGCGAAATTACGAATTAATGACTCTTCCATGAGGACAGTACGATTTTAACAGGCGGGAAAGGTCGGACTTTGCTCCTTCATGGGCGATCGCATACTGCAATTCGAGAGTTGTGGAGGGGGAGCGGCGGGCAAGTCGCCCGCCTGAACCGCCGGCGGGGCTCCAGTGCCATGGGCTGCTTTCGCGGATGATTTGTCGGGCTACTCGGGCTACAATGTGCGCGTGAACGCGCCGGCACCTTCCAAACAGGTCGACTCCGAGAAGCATCCGCACCGTCATACCCAATACGCGGCTGAGGCCAGCGGGCTGCTGGTGATTGCGGTGCTGCTGCTGATTCTTGAGTTGGTTCGCTACTGGCAGTACATCCATTGGAGCGCGCGCTGACGGAGTCGAACCTGCCGCTGCTGGTGGTGGTGCTGGGGCCCACGGCGAGCGGCAAAACCGCCCTTGCACTCGCACTCGCGCGGAGATTCTCCGGAGAAATCATTAACTGCGATTCGGTCGCGATGTACCGCGACTTTGAGATCGGCACGGCGAAGCCAACTCGCGCCCAGCGCGCGGAAATTCCGCATCATCTTCTCGATTTCGCCGATCCCGAGAGCGATGTGACGGCGGGAGAGTATGCGCGCTTGGCGCGCGATGCGGCGCGCCAGGTTGCTGCCCTCGGGCGGCTGCCGATTGTCAGCGGCGGAACCGGGCTTTATTTGCGGGCGCTGTTGGAGGGATTGTTTGCCGGGCCGCAGAGGTCGGAAGCTTTGCGCGAGCGACTGCGCGAGCGGGCGGCAGCGCGAGGGAGCGAATATCTGCATCGCGTTCTCCGGCGGCTTGATTCAGTCGCCGCCGAAAAAATCCATGCCAACGATGTTCCCAAGGTGATTCGCGCGGTCGAGGTGTGCCTCGCGGCGCGGCGTCCGATGACCGAGCTCTGGCAGGAAGGCCGCGAGCCGCTGACTGGGTTTCGCATTCTGCGGCTGGGGTTGAACCCAGAGCGCGAGGCGTTGTATGAGCGCATTAACAGGCGCGCCGAAAAAATGTTTGCGGAGGGGTTGATTGAAGAGACGGAATCGCTCGTGGCGAAGCATGGTCCCGGAGCGCGTCCTCTCTCATCGCTCGGATACAAGCAGGCCTTACAATTCTTGCGCGGCGAGCTGGATCGCCAATCGGCCCTCCGAGCCGCGCAGCAGGGCCATCGAAACTATGCCAAGCGCCAGATGACCTGGTTCCGCCGGGAGCCGGAAGTATCTTGGTTTTTTGGATTTGGGGATGAAGCGGCAGTCCAGGCGGCCGCGATCGATAGAGTCACAGCAATGAAGATGCCAGCAGGCCAGCGTTCGGAGCGTTACGAAATGTAATAACGGAAATCGCTCCTAGCAACTCACTTCGTCAACAGCCTTTGGATAGAAGTATTCCAGGCAAATCGGGCAAAGAACGTGGGTGACATTGGAGAGCTGCCGGGACAGGTGGGCCGGTACGAAGTCCCAGCGCGTGGGAGGAGCAACCCGCCGGGAGCGCCGGCAGTGACTGCACAGGGCGATCGTGGAGTGAGAATCCAGATAGTCCTCGACCGCCGCAACCACAGGCTCCGCGTGTGCGGTCTCCAGAACAATAGCATTGGTAACAAGAAATCCACTTCCAGCTTGCAGAGGATGAATGCGCATGTGGACTCGACGGAACGCCTGGGGACTGGAGCACTCATACAGGCAGTCCCGGACGGCGCCGGCCTTCGCCGAATCCTTGAAGACGCTCAGGTAGTAAGGACGAAGATCGTCGGTGAGAACGCGTCGCAGGTCGAAAGGAAGGATGCGCGCGCGGACAAGTTCGGCGCCGTCATTCTCGATGGCGAAGCGGTCCCAGGCGGGGTTGCAATAGATTATGTGAAGATCGCGATTGAGCAAGAAGCTGACCGTGGAACTCGCTTCTAGCGCATCGACAATATCCCGGAGCGACCGGGACATGCTTGCCGCCGGAGACGCCATAGCAGAGCAATCGGCGATACTTTGGAGAACATTAGATCGAGGGCAGATCATCGAGCGCAACCAGCGGAGGCCTGCGCGCTTCGATACCGGCATGCGGACAGAGACATGAAATCCACTTGACACGAGAGTTCGCTGCACCGAATGATGAACACATGAACCGAAACAGTCTCCGAGTGAAATTTGCGATTTCTGCGCTCTCGTTTACATTGATCTTCGCGCTCGCTGGGCTGCATTCCGCCCATGCCCAAACCAAAAAAGAGGCCGCGGAGAAAGGGAAGCCGGAAGCCGGCGGCGATGTAGCGCGTGGCAAGTATCTAGTGGAAGGGGTGGCCATGTGCGGCCAATGCCACACGCCGCGCGACACCGAAGGCAATCTCGACCGCAGCAAGTGGCTGCAGGGCGCGGCGGTGCCCTGGGCTCCGGCGAATGCGGGCGCCATGGGCTGGCCGATGCTCGCTCCGCGCATTGGTGGTAATCCTCCTGCAAGCGACGCGGATATGGTGAAGTTGCTGACTACCGGCGTTTGGACGAACGGAAAGAGCCTGCATTTTCCGATGATGCCGTTTCGTATGAATGAAGCTGACGCGAAGGCCGTAGTGGCTTATTTGAAGACGGTGAAGTAGGGCTCGGCGCTCGTGATTTCTTCGCCCATGCTTTGGCCATAGGCTTTATTTTTCAGGCCGGCATGGCACTGTCCCGTTGCCAAATCTTCTTCGCCATGCACAGCACTGGATTTGGTATCGTTTGTTCGCCATGTTGTGGCGCAGCTTCCTGATCGCTTTCATCCTTATCTTGGTTTTCTCTGCCGCTGGTGGATCGGCGAACGATGCCGGTGGTCCCGCCGGTTCTCGAAAAGCTCGAAATGCCGGCAACTCTCACTCGCCTGCCCCGATTCATCTCGATTCAGCCGGACGTAAGTGGGCGACTGCTGCGCTTCGCCGGATGACGACCGAAGAGAAGGTCGGGCAACTCTTCATGATCTGGACGAAGGCGCAGTTCATGAACGATGCCGATCCGGTCTGGGTCGATTTGCGCGACCAGGTGCGCAAATACCACATCGGGTCGCTTGCCATGACGGTGCCAACTGACGGCCCGCTGCTCTTCAAGAGCCAGCCTTACGAGGCGGCGGAACTGCTGAACCGTCTGCAGAAGACTTCGAAGCTGCCCTTGATTTTTGCCGCTGACTTCGAGCGCGGCGTTTCGATGCGGCTGTTCGGCACCACCGTCTTTCCTCATGCGATGGCGTTTGGCGCGGCCGGCAATCCGGAGAATGCTGAAGAAGCTGGCCGCATCACCGCGCTCGAGTCGCGTGCCATCGGCGTGCATTGGAACTTCTTCCCTGACGCGGACGTGAATTCGAATCCGGCGAATCCGATCATTAACACGCGGTCGTTTGGTGGAGATGCGTCGTCGGTCGGCGATTATGTTGCGGCATATATCAAAGGCGCGCATGAAGGCGCCATGCTGACGACCGCCAAGCATTTTCCGGGGCATGGCGACACGGCGACCGATTCGCATCTGGGAGTGGCGCAGGTGGCGGGCGATCGCGCTCGGCTCAACTCTGTGGAACTGCCGCCGTTCAAGCGCGCAATTGACGCTGGCGTGGACGCCGTCATGGTGGCGCATGTCACCGTGCCCGCGCTCGATTCCGACCCGAATCATGTCGCTACGACTTCGAAGGCGGTGGTGACCGGGCTGCTTAAAGACGAGATGGGCTTCAAGGGCATCGTCATGACCGACGCCCTCGACATGGCCGGCTTGACGCGCATGTATGCGAGCGATGTGGGCCGGGCGGCGGTCGAGGCTTTCAAGGCCGGCAGCGACCTGCTCATCATTCCCGCCGACCTCGACGCCAGTTATCGCGACATGGTCGCGGCGGTGAAGAGCGGCGAGATCCCGCGCGCGAGGCTGGATGAGTCGGTGCTGAGGATTCTGGAACTGAAGGCGGCGCTCGGATTGCACAAAAACCGGCTCGTGGACCTGGACCGGCTGGCGCAGGTAGTAGGGTCTCCGGAAAATCTGGCGGTTGGCCAACGGATTGCCGAGGAGGCGATCACGCTGGTACGGGACGATGGGCACGAACTGCCGCTGGAAAGGCTGGGAACTCCGCAGGCTGGACTTCCGTATCAGTCAGTGACAGAGGTACACAATCGTTTTGTGGCGGTGATTTTTTCGGATGATATGCGGACCGAGTCGGGCCGCGTGCTGGCGCGAGAGCTATTAGCCCGCGTGCCGGATGTACACATAATCTATGTCGATCCGCGATCGGCGGATGGGATGATGCCGGCGGTGACGTCGAGCGTGGAAGCGGCCGATCATGTCATTGCGGCTGTCTATGCGATTCCGACGGCGGGAAAGATGTTGCAATCCGGGTCGGGAGTGAAGAATACGGTTTCAATGGATGAGGCGAGCGCGTCGCTGCTGAAGGCGATCCTGGATCGCGGGGCCAGCCGGACGACGGTTCTGGCCATGGGGAATCCCTATTTGATCTCGGATTTTCCGGCAATCCAGACTTATGTTTGCGCGTTTTCGAACGCGACGGTTTCGGAGACGGCTGCAGTCAAGGCAATTTTCGGGGAGACTCGAATTGGCGGTCATTTGCCGGTTGCGATTCCCGCCATAGCCAGCCGTGGCGACGGGCTGGAACGCGCGCCGCGCACGGCTTCAGGAGGTTCGGGACATGTTCAGAATTGATGGGCTTGGCAAGAATTCTTTGAAGAGTAGCGCGATTTTGTGGCTGGCGGCGCTGGTGATCGCGCTGTGTGTGCTGCCCGCGTGCAGCATCAACGTCGACAAGAAGGGCGAGAAGGACGGAGCGAAACGCGTCGATATACAGTCGCCGGTAGGAGATCTGCATGTCAGCGAGAATGCCGACATTCGCGATACCGGGCTGGACGTGTATCCGGGGGCGAAGCCTGCTCCGAAGGACAACAGTAGCGATGAGAAGAGCGCGAATGTGAACCTGGATTTGCCTGGATTCAAGCTCAAAGTTGTGGCAGCGGAGTTTTTGTCGGACGACGGGGTGGACAAGATCAAAGCGTATTACGGCAAAGAGCTGCAGAAATTCGGCAAGCCGCTCGAGTGCCGGGGCTCTTACACCAATGGCGGGCACATCAATGGGAACAAGAATGATGACCTGCAAAAACCTGTGACCTGCGATACCTCTTCCGGGGATGGAGTCGAACTGAAAGTTGGGACGGAAGGCAATCAGCATATTGTTGCGGTGAAGCCTGATGGTAAGGGAACGCGGTTCGCGTTGGTTTACTTACGAATGCATACGGGGAAGGACGATTCGATTTGACGCGATCTGGTTATCTGGCGATCGGGTCATCGGGTGATTGAAGTTCCAGGAGGGCTCTTGGCTTTGGGCTCTCGGCTTTCGGGATTTGGCGGCGACTCCTTCTCGGGGTTGCCGCTTTCTTTATTTGTGCGTTAGTTTCAAACTGTGGACCATCCTTGCGAAAAGTGTGGGGCGGTGGTGGAAGATGGACGGGCGTTCTGTCCGCAGTGCCGGGCTCCGCAGATACATGTGTCGATCGCGGTGGTAGAGACTCCGGAGGCGGTGCCTGATGCCCGCGATTCCGGTGAGACTCCTTCGATTCGCATTCCGCAGGATCCCAACTTCGATCGCGCCCAAGCGATGCGGCCGGGTCTATTCAATCGGCGCGCGGCGGTGAAGGCCGCAATCTGGGCGGGGTGCGTGGGAAGTTTTATCGGCATCATTCCCGTGATCGGAATCGTGTTGACCGGGTCGCTGGCGGTTTATTTGTATCGGCGCGAGGCGCGGAGTTCTCCGACATCCGGCGTGGGCGCTCGGCTCGGCGGGGCGTCGGGCATCGTGCTGTTTGCCGTGAATGCGATCTTCATCGTTCCGATCATCGTCATGCACGCGCAACAGCAGTTGATCGACGAACTGACGCAGCTCATGCAGAAATTCGGGATCGATACGTCGAATGCGCAGTTTCAGGCAACCATCGGAGATTTGTTTACACCGGCGGGCCTGGCGAAGTCATTCGTGGTGGCCATTGTGCTGACGGCGGTTGGCGGCGCGCTGGCCGCGATGGTGCTGCGCGAGCCTCCCCGGCGATGACGCATTGACTTGCGGCCCGTCCATCCCTAACATTTGCTCTCAATGATTGGGGAGACTGTCTCGCACTACCACATTGTTGAGAAGCTCGGCGGCGGAGGCATGGGCGTTGTCTACAAGGCCGAAGACACCCGCCTGCATCGCTTCGTCGCTTTGAAATTCCTGCCGGAAGACGTATCGCGGGATGCGCAGTCACTGGCGCGATTTCAGCGCGAGGCGCAGGCCGCTTCGGCGCTCAACCATCCGAATATTTGCACGATCTACGACATTGGCGAGCACCAGGGCTCGGCCTTCATCGCCATGGAGTTTCTCGATGGCATGACGCTGAAGCATCTGATCGCCGGCCGCCCGGTGGAGATGGAGCAGCTTTTGTCGATGGGGATCGAGATCGCCGATGCGCTTGACGCCGCGCACACCGAGGGCATCGTTCATCGCGACATCAAGCCGGCGAACATCTTTATTACCAGGCGCGGGCACGCCAAGATTCTCGACTTCGGGCTGGCGAAGGTCGGCACGGCTCGCGGCCGCCCGACGCTCGATGCGACACAGACGGGAACGATCGAGCAGCATTTGACGAGCCCGGGCATGACGCTGGGAACAGTGGCGTATATGTCGCCCGAGCAGGTGCGCGCCAAGGAGCTCGATGCGCGCACCGATCTGTTTTCTTTCGGCGCCGTGCTCTATGAGATGGCGACCGGCCTTCTGCCCTTTCGCGGAGAGAGTTCGGGAGTAATTCAGCGCGAGATTCTGGATCGCGCGCCCGCTGCCGCTGCACGAATTAATCCCGACGTGCCGGCCGAGCTCGAACGCATCATCAACAAAGCTCTGGAAAAAGATCGCGACCTCCGCTACCAGCACGCCGGCGATATGCGGGCCGACCTCAAGCGGCTGAAGCGCGAGACGGACACGAGCCGCGGCGCGATCGGCAGCGACGCGACTCCGGCTGCGCAGGCGAGTTCGGGCGGCACACCGTCTCCGCCCTCGGCAAGCGGAATACCGCCCGCGAGCGCCAGTCAGGCTCATGCCAGTCAGGTTCACGCCAGCCACGGCAGCAGTTCGGCGGTAGTGGCTGCGGCGAAGCAACACAAGTTCGGCGCGATCGGCGTTGCCGCGGCGGCGCTCGTCTTGCTGGTGGCGGCGGGATTCGGTGTTTACTCGTTCTTGCATCGGGCCGCACCGACCCCGTTCCAGAGCTTTTCGATTTCGCAGGTCACGAACTCGAGCAAAGCGGTCGTGACTGCCATCTCCTCCGACGGGAAGTATCTGCTGACGGTCGTCGACGATAAGGGGATGAACACCCTTCGGCTGCGTAACATCGCCACCGGCAGCGACACCCAGATTGTGCCGCCATCCACGGCGATTGTGAATGTCGCGTTTTCGCCGGATGGCAACTACGTTTATTTCCGCAAATCCGAAAACGCCATCAACAGCGACTTCAACATCTATCGCGCGCCCGTTCTTGGGGGCACCTCGCAACTGGTGGCGCGCGACGTCGACAGCGCCATGACCTTTTCGCCCGACGGCACGCGCCTCGCGTACTTTCGCGCCAACGATCCGGAGCCCGGCAAGTGGCAAATTCTGAGCGCGAAAATCGACGGCAGCGACGAAAAAGTTCTGCACATGTTCCCACTCGATTATTTGCCGCGGTCGGTCGCGTGGTCGCCGGACGGGAAGCAGCTCGCCTATCCCGACCATCGGACGGGCCAGTTCGGCTCCATCAGCCTTTTCGACATCGAAAGTGGCAAGGTCCGGACGCTGAACCTGGCGGACAAGTTCGCCGAGACCATGCAATGGGCGAAAGATGGCCAAGGTCTGTTTGTGACCTACCGGCAAAAGGGCGCGGGGTTATCGCGAGCGCAGATCGGGTACTTCTCCCTTTCTGATGGCGAGATTCGTGCCGTCTCGCGCGACACGAACGACTATTCCGCGGTCGCGCTTTCGGCCGATGGCAAGACATTGGCCACGGTGCAACAGAAGCCGGTCAGCAGCCTGGCGCTATTGCCGGCGGATGGCAGCTCCGCCAGTGCCACTCCGGTTGTGATCGAGGGAGAGACCATCGGCAATTTCAACTGGACCGCCGACGGCAACCTGCTCACAACCGATTTTTCGCGTGTGCTGCGGACCGATATTCACGGCCAGTCGTCCAATGTGTTGCTGAGCGATCCCGCGGCCGCGATTTTTGCTGTCTCACGTTGTGGCGAGCGATACCTGGCTTTCCAGTGGTGGTTCCACGGGGGCACGAATTTAGGTGGTGTCTGGCGCGCCGATGCGGACGGCGCCAATATCGTGCAGTTGACGAACGGGGAAAACGACGGCTGGCAGAAGAAAGTCGTCTGCACCGGAAATTGGGTCTACTTTTTTCACGACGTTCACAACATCTGGCGTGCGCCCCTCGAGGGAACCGCCGGCGATTTTTCGAAAGTTGGGCCAATTGCCGCGACCGCAATTGCCGGCGGCTTCCAGACGGGGCGCGGCATGGGCGTTTCCCCGGATGGCAAGACGCTGACGTATCTGGTGGAGCTCGTCAATCAGAACGCGCAGGTTGGCGCTCCGAAGATCGGTCTGCTGAATCTTGAAACGCTGGCCGCGCCGCGCATGATCGATCCTAATCCTGCCATCGCGCTCGGCCCGCAATTTACTCCGGACGGCAAATCGGTGGCCTATCCAGTGCGCGAGGGCGGGATCGATAATCTCTGGGTGCAGTCGGTCGACGGCTCGGCGCCCCACCCGATCACGAAGTTTGATTCGGAGCAGATCCTGTCATTCGAGTGGTCGCCCGATGGGAAGAGCCTCGGAGTGCTTCGCGGGCATACGGATTCCGATGTGGTGTTGTTTCAGGAAGGGAAGCCGTAGGGGACGACGAACTGGGAGGACTATCTCCAGGTCAACCGTCGAGCTCGATGGCCTCGACGACTCACAGAGCTTTGGGGTGAGGCTCGGCTCTTCCTACCCTTTTGGGATCGTGTTAACTCGGAATGTTGACACCGCTGACGAAACCTCCCAGGTGGGCGGTGGCCATCACCACGAGCACAGCGAAGGTTTCAATCCACAAACAGTAGACTGGTGGTTCTTTCGTATTTTTTCTCGCGCGGGAGTGTAACCACCACACCAGGCAAATTAGAAGAGCAGACAGACTGCCAAGGATCAAGTGCAGGCGCAGGTTGCCTTTGAGTCTCTGCCCTTCGAGTTGCCATTGCCAGGCGATGAGCCCGGTGACGACGACTGGAATTGTCGCTAGCGCCGCAACCACAAGGTTGTAGTAGGCCGCATCCGCGAAGGGGCGGCGCTTAGTCCAGTGTGCGATGAGATCAAAGACCACCGCCGTAATGAACAGCGCGATGGGGAAGTGGATCAGGACGACGTGTTGCGCGTGCTTGGCAAATACCACCGTTCGGAAGTCAAAGGGGTTTGGGTGCAACGTTGCGAGGGCGGGGAATGTCATAAAGCGCTAGGGCTGAACAACGATTTTCGCGGTCATCTTCGGATGAAAACGGCAATTGTAGGGATATTCGCCGGCTTCGCTAAAGCGATACTCGAACTTGCTGCCGGTGTCCAGCGCTTTCGATTTGAATTTTCCGTCGACGCTGTCGATGGAATGAGGGTCGTCATCATGATTCGTCCAAGTAACTGTTGTTCCAGCTTTCACGGTCAGTGTTGCAGGATTGAACGCATAGCTGCTGATTGACACTTGCGCCGCGTCCGTTCCCGCGGCCGCCGGCATCAGCTTGCCGGTGCTACTCCCATGCTGCGCCTGCGAGGCGCTGCCGCCTAGGATCATCAATGACGCGCCTGCGATCAAAGTTGCAATGCCCCACTTAACACGGGCGATGCGATTCATTCTCCCTGATTCCTGCATAATCCGCTCCCGATTCGTGTTGCTCACTTCTTCTGGCGCTTACCTTGTTCCATAGCTTGTGAAGACATAGTCTCGCTTCTGCGCCTCCGTGTGGCAGGCGTACCCGCACTTGGCATCGTGCGCCTGCGGCGGCTTGTCACTCTCATCCCCTGGTCTGAAGGTATTGGACGCCGCGTCATATATGAAAGTCGCATAACCCCAACCGCCACTGTCGGCGAACCGCTTGCTGTCCTTCACCATGAAATCCATATCCATCTGGGTGCTGCCGACCGTCGGGCTACCGGGAGCGTCCTCGTTAATTCTTGCCTTCCAATGGATCTTCGCCATCTTGGCCCCATCCGGGACGGGCTTGCCGTTGTCGGGGATTCCCGCTTTATACGCCTCGATCATAGCGGGGTTACCGAGAATCGCGGCGAGGACGTCCTTGTGATGGCTGACGTTAATTACCTGCCAGCTTTCGTATCCTCGGAACTCGGAAAAGGCGAGTCCACCGGGAACTTGCACGGAGTACTTGTCCTGGCTGGCGTGAATGGCAATCGCAGTAACAGCGACGGATACAGCGATACCTAAACGGATCAGCATGCCTTTGCGTTTCATCTCCTCAGCTCCTCAGGGTCATCCACGTTCGCCGTTTCGCCACCTACTTTAAAAAGATGCGGGTCAGGACGCATCACGAAATCGAGGGTTTTTTCTGGCCCACCAAAGAACTGCCGGCGGCTACCACTTCGGAGGTATTCCTCAGGAGCTTGCTTTTTCGAAGCGCGCGCTTTACAAGGAGCGTTTGACCCTCAGTTGGCAGTCTCTTAAACTTAAAAACTAACCTAAATTCAAAGGCTTACTCATGTCTGACAGCATTCATGTGAAGTTTCCCGATGGAAGTGTTAAGGAAGTGGCGAAGGGGACGACGGCGCTCGATGTGGCGAAGTCGATCAGTCCGCGGTTGGCGGATGCGGCTTTGGCGGCGAAGACCAATGGCAATCTAATTGACCTCACGCGGCCACTGGAAAAAGATACCGACCTGCGCATCCTGACCGACAAGGATCCCGAATCGCTGGAGGTGTTCCGGCATTCGTCGGCACACTTGATGGCGGCGGCCGTGCTGGAGCTGTTTCCGGAGACGAAGCTGGGCCACGGTCCCGCAACGGAGAATGGCTTCTTTTACGACTTCTACCGTCCGACTCCGTTTACGCCGGAGGACCTGGAGAAGATCGAGAAGAAGATGCTCGAGCTTGTCCAGCAGGATTTGCCGTATGCGCGTGAGTTCGTCGACCGGGTCGATGGCCTCCACAAGTTCAAGGCCGAAGGCGACTTCATGAAGTGCCACTTCATCGAGCAGTTCACCAAGCCCGATGAGAAGATTTCGATCTACAAGACGGGCAAGTTCCTCGATTTCTGCCGCGGTCCGCATATTCCTTCGACGGGGAAGATCAAGGCATTCAAGTTGCTGAATATCGCCGGCGCGTACTGGCTGGGTGACGAGAAGAATCCGCAACTGCAGCGGATTTATGGGACGTCTTTCTATTCGAAGAAAGATCTCGACGCTTACCTCAATTCGATTGAAGAAGCGAAGAAGCGCGACCATCGCGTGCTCGGCAAGCAGCTTGATTTGTTTTCGATTCAGGAACTGGCCGGACCGGGCCTCATCTTCTGGCATCCGAAGGGCGGGATCATCCGCAAGCAGATGGAAGACTGGATGCGCGAGCAGTATGTGAAGCGCGGGTATGCGCTCGTGTACACGCCGCATGTGATGCGCAAACAGTTGTGGCAGACCTCTGGCCATGAGGGCTATTACGCACAGAACATGTTTGACGCGATGGAACTCGACGACGCCGAGTATCGGCTGAAGCCGATGAATTGTCCGGGGCACATTCTGATTTACAAAGACTCGCTGCGCTCGTATCGCGATTTGCCCGTGCGGCTAGGCGAGCTGGGGACCGTGTATCGGTACGAGCGGTCGGGCGTGATGCACGGCTTGTTGCGCGTGCGCGGCTTTACCCAGGACGACGCGCATATATTTTGCACGCCGGAGCAGATCGAAAAAGAAATTGCCGACTGCGTAGAGTTTGCGCGCGACGTGCTGCGGGATTTTGGCTTCGACAAATTTCAGACGGAGCTCTCGACTTGGGACCCGAATGACCGGAAGAACTTTGTTGGGAGCGAGGAGCAGTGGAACCGGGCTACGCACTCCCTAGAGAAAGTTTTGAAAGAACTCAACATCGAGTACAAGACGATTCCGGGCGAGGCTGCGTTCTACGGGCCGAAGATCGATATCAAGCTGGTCGATGCGATCGGGCGGTTGTGGCAGCTTTCGACGGTGCAGTTCGATTTCAATCTGCCGCAGCGTTTTGATTTGGAATACGTCGCTGAAGATGGCACGCGCAAGCAGCCCGTGATGGTGCACCGCGCGCTTTATGGGTCGGTAGAACGCTTCTTCGGCGTACTGATCGAGCACTACGCGGGAGCGTTTCCCGTGTGGCTCGCGCCGGTGCAGGTGGTGATGATTCCGATTGCCGAACGCCACGTAGAATACGCGGAAAAAGTCGCAAATTCGCTGCGCGCGGCTGGGGTGCGCGTCGATGTCGATGGGCGCAACGAGAAGATGAACGCGAAGATCCGCGAGCATGCGCTGCAGAAGGTGCCGTTCCTCCTCGTGGTCGGCGATAAAGAAGCCGAGGCGGGGAAGGTGAATGTGCGTACCCGGGGGAAAGAGAAGACCGAGGATGTGGCAGCGGTGGAGTTCGTCGACAGAATTGCTAAGCTGATCGCCGGGAAAACAGCGAGTTTGTAAGCGTACTTTCGTACCATGAAAATCCCGCACTCGATGCGGGAATTTCATGGTAATATGTTGTTGTGATTTTACGCCTTTCCGACATCGCCATTGTTCGGACTGCGCTCCGGCGCAGCCGGGTTGTTGCGCTTGTCGGCCCACGGCAGTGCGGAAAGACCACGCTGGCCCGTGAATTCGTTCCTTCCGGATCCCCCAATTATTTCGATCTGGAAGACCCCGCCAGTCTCGCTCGCTTAAGCGAACCGGACACTGCGCTTCGCGCGCTGCGGAAGCTCGTCGTAATTGACGAAGTGCAGAGGCGTCCCGAACTCTTTCCACTCCTGCGAGTCCTGGCGGATCGCAGGCCGCTGCCGGCAAGATTTCTTATTCTCGGTAGCGCCTCGCCGGAACTTCTTCGCCAGTCTTCGGAAAGCCTCGCGGGCCGAATCGAGACTGTTCCCCTCGAAGGCTTTCGCCTTACCGATCTCGGAGCGTCGGCGCAGGCGCGCCATTGGGTTCGCGGAGGATTTCCTCTAGCCTATATCGCGAGGACCGAACCCGATTCTTTTGCCTGGCGTCGCCAGTTTCTGCAAACTTTTCTGGAACGCGACATGCCTCAACTGGGGATTACGATCCCAGCCGTTTCCCTGCGCCGCTTCTGGACGATGATCGCCCACTATCATGGCCAAATCTGGAATGCCGCGGAGTTCGCTCGCGCTATGGCAATTAATGAATCGACGGTCCGCCGTTATCTTGACCTCATGACCGGCGTCTTCATGGTGCGCCAGCTCCAGCCCTGGTTCGAGAACCTGAGCAAGCGCCAGGTCAGGGCGCCCAAGGTTTATGTGCGTGACACGGGCCTGCTGCATGCTCTGCTCGGCATTCCCAATCAGCGCGAGCTTGAATCGCATCCCAAGGTCGGGGCGTCGTGGGAAGGCTATGCGGTCGAAGAGGTCCTCAAGTTCTTTCGTCCCGACGAGGCCTATTTCTGGGCCACACACAACGGGGCGGAACTGGATCTCCTATTGTTCAAAAACGGCCGCAGGATTGGCGTGGAATGCAAGCGGGCCGATGCGCCGGTGCTGACGCCGTCGATGCGGATTGCGCTGCACGATCTTAAGCTGGACCATCTTTACGTTCTCTATCCGGGGGCGAAAGGCTACTCTCTTGCGAAGAACGTGGAGGTTGTACCCCTTGCTGAATTTGTGAAGGCTAAATAAGTGTGGCTGGTAGCCTTTCCTTGAGGCGGGCCAAACCCCTGTGTTAGCATCGATAATTTCGCAGGCGATGCCGCGTTTGGCCTGTACCAGCTCTCTTCTACTCGATACGGCCTGGCCGGAATCTTTTCATTCTTGAATTGTGTCGCCTCGAAACTGCCGAGCTTTGCTCGGCCGGACAGCCGAGGCGGCTGTCCCTACGCGATCTCGGAGGGAATAACCCGTGAAAGTTTATGAAGGAGCCAATCTCCGCAACCTTGCTCTCATCGGGCATGGCCATGCGGGCAAGACAACCCTGGTGTCAGCCATGCTCCAAACGAGCGGTGCCACGCAGCGATTCGGGCACGTGGACGACGGCACCGCGACCACCGATTACGACGAGGAAGAAATTGCCCGCAAGATGTCGATTGCGACCGGATTGGCGGTCGTCGAGTGGGGGAAGACGAAGCTGAATCTGTTGGATACCCCCGGGTTCAACATGTTCGTCCACGAGGCGAAGACGGTGCTGCCCGTGGTCGACGCGGCGCTCGTCGTTGTCGATGGCGTGGCCGGCGTCGAGGTGGTGACGGAGCGGGTTTGGGCTTATTGCGATGAAGTTAACCTGCCGCGCATGATCGTGGTGAACCGCATGGACCGCGAGCGCGCGAATGCCGAGAGGACTCTCGAGTCGCTCACGAAAGCGTTTGGCCGCGCCGTGACGCCCCTGCAACTGCCGATTGGCAGCGAGAAAAATTTGAGCGGGATCGTCGATCTCGTCCGCATGAAAGCCTACACATACGACATGGGTGGCAGCGGCAAGGGTAAAGAGGGACCGATCCCGGCGAACCTGGCCGACGCCGCGAAAGCCGCGCATGAAGCCCTCGTCGAGCTCGTGGCTGAGGGCAAAGACGAATTGATGGAGGAGTTCTTCGAGAAGGGCACGATTCCTGAAGAGCATCTGGTTCCCGCGCTGCATGAGGCGATTCGCGAAGACAAAGTCTTTCCGGTGCTGTTCACTTCCGGGCTTGGGAACATCGGTGTGGACGAGTTGATGGACTTCATCGTCGACTACACGCCGGCAGCCAGCGAGCACCATGCCGTTGCCGGTCAGCCCGGCAACAACGGTGCGCCTGCCGAGCGCAAGGGAACCGATACGGAGCCCGCTTCGGTATTCGTATTCAAGACCGTGTCTGACGCGTTCGCAGGCCGCATTTCCTACTTCAAGGTTTTTTCCGGCATCTTGAAGAACGATGCCACTTTGCAGAATTTCACTCGGAGTACCGCGGAGAAGTTCTCGCACATCTGGGTCATGCAGGGTAAGCACTCAATTCCGATCCCGGAGTTGCACGCGGGCGATATCGGCGCAGTGGCCAAGCTGAAAGAAACGCTGACCGGTGACACGCTTGGCGACAAGGCCTCTCCGATCCAGTATCCGGGAGTGAAGCTGCCCGAACCGGCGATTACGTTCGCCATCGAGCCGAAGACGCGCGCCGACGAAGACAAACTCGGCGTTGGACTGCATAAGCTGATGGAAGAAGATGCGATGCTGCGCTTCTTCCGTGACCCTCAGACGAAAGAGTTTTTGATCGCGGGCACCGGACAGCAACACATCGAAGTTGTCGTCTCGAAGATGAAGAAGCGCTACCACGCCGAAGTTGTGTTGAAAGCGCCGAAGGTCCCGTATCGCGAGACGATTCGCGGCAAGGCCGACGTGCAGGGCCGCCACAAGAAGCAGACTGGCGGCCACGGGCAGTACGGCGATTGCAAGATCAAGATGGAGCCGCTGCCGCGCGGCGGAGAATTTGAGTTTGTGAACGAAATTTTCGGCGGCGCGATTCCCAAGAACTTCATCCCGCCGGTGGAGAAGGGAATTAAAGACGCGGCGGCGCGCGGCTATCTCGCCGGCTTCCCGGTAGTGGATTTCAAGGTCGTGCTCTATGACGGCTCCTACCACGATGTCGATTCGAACGATCTGTCATTCCAGATGGCGGGCCGCATCGCGTTCAAGAAAGCGATGGAAGTCGCCAAGCCAACGCTGCTCGAACCGATCATGAACGTCGAGATCACGGTGCCGGACGAATTCGCGGGCACAATCATGGGCGACCTGAACTCCCGCCGTGGCCGCATCCAGGGCATGGACAACAAGAGCGGCAACACGATCGTGAAAGCCGAGGCTCCCATGGCCGAGATGCTGACCTATGGCGCGGACCTGACCTCGATGACGCAGGGTCGCGGCTCATTCAACATGGAAATGCATCACTACGATGTTGTGCCGGCTCAGCTGCAGGAAAAGATCATCGAGAAGGCTAAGGCGCTGCGGGGGGATGTGAAGGAAGAGGAGGAGTAAAGGCATTTGCTACGTCAATGGAGCCCTCATCGTTCACGATCGAGTTCCCCGAGCATCTTGCTCGCGACAAACGACAGTATTGCCTGGACCGGCTCACTGACGAGGGTGCTGTAGTGGAACCTCAAGGGGAGCGGGTTTTTCGAGTCGTCTGCTCAAAGACGACACAGCTTACATTTGTGGGGTGGACTCTTTTTCATACGCATTTTGCGGACCTGTGCAGAGTCATTGCTACATCGGGGGACGCTGAACTTCGAGCTGATGCATATCCAAAACCATCGAGGTTCAGAAATTGAAAGGCGTGCTCGGCGTAAACGTCTCGGCAAGATTTTCGAAAACCCCTCAGCGAACAGAAACAAGTCTGCCTGCCTTAGATCTGTCCTTGGACGAGTTCCACATCCGTCTCTCGAAAGTCGGTGCCCTTGGCAAGTAATTTCTCTTCTGAGAACTTAGCCAGAGCGTAGGCGAAGCAGTCTCCGAAATTTAGGCCTGCCGGGTGACGGCCCCTGCCGTACCTGCGCCAGGCCGAACGCGCTATCTCGGCCTGTTCGGCGTCAAATGCTACAACCTGCAAATTTGCCCGAACCGCAAACAAATCAAATTCGCGGCCGCCCGCTTCACCGTGTCGCCCTTCGATGACCATCCCAGCTTCGAGCATCGTCACTGCGGAGACCAGTTTGTTGGAGTCGGCGACAATCGCTTCAAGAAACCGCTCGCGCTCCGGTTCCTGGAAGAAAATAGCCGCGATTGCAGAGGTGTCGATGACCATCGGTTCGCTACCGTGGCAATCCGTTCTCGTCGTAGCCCACGATCTCGTCGGGAGTCCTGGAGTCCAAGATTGGCAGTTGATCTACGCGCCGCAGAATTTCCCTTAGCTGGTTTGCCACATTGCGACTCTGCTGCTGGTGTTTTAAGCGCTCTAATCTCTCTTGCAGCGCCGTCTGAATGGCTCCTGTCAGGGACTCGCCAGTCCTAACCGCGATCTCACGAGCTAGTCGTTCTGTCTCGGAACTCTTAATACTCAGCGCCATACAAGGCAAGTATACCATTACAGATAAAAATATATAACTATATAATCTAAATTCTTGGATTTTCAATACTACCGCTCTTGTCAGCTTTTCCTGACGCTTATCGAACGCCCGAAATCTGTCCGCCTTTGACCTCGCGGGCGCAAGCGACATGCAGGCTGTTCGATGAGCGCATGCGTAGTTTGGGACCATGGCAGCGCGCTCGGCCCAGCAGAGATCGAAGGCTCGTTCGCTAATCGGGGTCTCCACCCAAAGCCTGGCTGCGCTGTCGGTGTTGCGCATGTGCTTTCAGTGGTTATCGCCTGAAATTGTTTTTGCGAGGGCTCGCCTTTGGCGTACCATCTCCTGTTAATTCCCGGAGGCGCACATGTGCAGGCGTACTTCCCCGGTTGTTGGCTGGTTCTCCGCCGCTGCATTTGCTCTCTTCTCATTTGTCATTTGCGCCATTGCCCTCTCATTTCGTGCAGCGGCGCAGCAGAAGGCCACGGTGCTTGAACTCGATCACGTCTCCATTTGCGGTTCCAATCTCGATACGTTGCGGCAGATGTTCACCGACGCCGGACTGGCTCCTGACTTCGGTGGCCCGCATGGCAACGGCGTAACCCACATGGCGGCGATCGGATTCGACGACGGCACTTACATCGAACTGATTGCTCCCATGAAAGCCGGTGAAACGGCGGGTACGCCATGGGCGAAGTTCATGGCCGAAGAGGCCAACACCTGTGCCTGGGCGGTCGGCACGAATGTTCTGCTGCAGGAGGTTGATCGGCTGAAAAAAGACGGAATCGCCGTGACCGAGCCAGCCAAGGGCAGTCGCAAGCGGCCTGACGGTATGTCGATCGAGTGGACGGTCGCCGACGTTGGTTCGACGACCCCGGGTGCGGTCCTGCCTTTCATCATTGAGGACCAGACTCCGCGGCAGTGGCGCGTGCTGAATTCGGCGAGCGTGCAGGGCGCTCCGGTTTCAGGCGTAGAGAACGTGGTCATCGCCGTTACCAATCTCGATGCTTCAATTGCACTCTTTCGCAAAGCATACGGCTGGGCCGACCCGATCACCGAAAATCAAAAAGACTGGGGCAAGATGGCGTATTTCCCCGGCGAGCCTGTGATTCTCGTCTCCGGAGCCGGGTGGATCTCCGAGCGAATCGCCAAGTTCGGCGAGTCGCCCGTAGCCTATCTGCTGGCCGGCCGCGATTTCCCCGCGGCGGTGAAGAAGTACAAGCTCAGCGGCAACAAGACCTGGTTCGGGCAGAAAGTCTCATGGTTCGACGCAGGCAAGCTCAAGGGCGTGCGGCTCGGCGTGATCGGGCAGTAGGTGGAAGACGCCCTGGCCATCTTCTATAAGTACGCTTTCCCCGCCATGTGGCTGGCTTACTTCGGCTACTGGTGGGCTGTGTCGAGGAATGTCAAGGCGCCGGTGCGCCAGGAGCCGGCGCCATCAAGAGTCGCGCGTCTGGTCCTGATGGTCAGCGCCGGACTGCTTCTCGGTCTATCGAGGATTCCTTTTTCCCCGCTAGACAAGCGCTTTTTTCCCTCTGGCGACGGCTCTTTTTGGAGCGGTGCCGTCGTGACCGCCGCTGGCCTGCTTTTCTCGGTATGGGCAAGACGTCATCTCGGTTCCAACTGGAGCCAGAACGTCACCGTGAAGCAGGGTCACGAACTCATCCAAAGCGGCCCTTACCGCTTCGTCCGCCATCCTATCTACACCGGCCTCCTGGTCGCTTTCCTCGGTTCCGCGATCGCACGCGGCGAGTGGCGTGGCCTGCTTGCTGTGGCGCTCGTTTTTATCACGCTCTGGAATAAGTTGCGGCTTGAAGAGAAGTGGATGCGCGCGGAGTTCGGCGAATCGTACCGGAACTATTCCCGCCGCGTCGCCGCGCTCGTGCCCCACATCCTCTAGCTGATGCGCCCCGCTCCTCGCCGCAACTAGCATCCGGGAACTTGGAACTGCTAACATCGTTTTTCAGTGTCTGCCGCCAAGGGCAATCCCGTACCGCATCCGAAAGATCGCCTCGTCTCGGCTGCCCAAGTCGAAGACGATTCTTCCTTTGAACTCAAACTGCGCCCCCAGCTCCTCGCCGAGTTCATCGGGCAGGCCAAGGTCAAAGAGAACCTCGATGTCGCCATTCAGGCGGCGAAGTCACGCGGCGAGGCGCTGGACCATGTGCTCCTCTACGGGCCTCCCGGGCTGGGCAAGACCACTCTCGCGACGATCATTGCCAATGAATTGGCCGCGGCGTTCCAGCAGACTTCTGGCCCAACCCTGCAGATCAAAGGTGAACTGACCTCGATCCTTACCAATCTGCGTGATCGGCAGGTCCTCTTCATCGACGAGGTTCACCGCCTGCAGCCGGCGCTCGAAGAGATTCTTTATTCGGCGCTCGAAGACTACAAACTCGACATCATGATCGGGCAGGGCCCCTCGGCGCGCACGCACACTCTTGACGTAAAACCCTTCACCTTTGTAGGAGCGACCACGCGAGCCGGCCTCCTCTCGGCGCCCTTGCGCTCGCGCTTTGGCCTCTTACTGCGGCTGGAGTTCTATACCAACGACGATCTGCGCATCATCGTGGAGCGCTCCGCCGAAATCCTGGGTGTAAAAGTCGAGCGTGCCGGGGCGGAAGAGATTGCTGGCCGTTCGCGCGGAACGCCGCGCATTGCGAATCGTTTGCTGCGCCGCGTGCGCGACTATGCACAGGTTCGCGCGGCCGGTCTGATCGATCAGGCAACAGCGAAAGCTGCTCTGCAAATGCTCGAAGTCGACCAGCATGGCTTCGACGAAATCGACCGCAAGCTGCTCCTGACGATTATCGAAAAATATCAGGGCGGCCCCGTGGGAGTGAATACTCTGGCAGCGGCCCTCGCCGAAGAACCCGATGCAATCGAAGAAATCTATGAGCCGTTCCTGATGCAGATTGGTTTCTTGGACCGTACACCGCGTGGTCGCGTCGCCACGCGGCTGGCATACGAACATTTCGGCATCACGCCCACCCGGCGTCAGAGTTCGTTATTTTGAGTGGAGGGAAAATTGGCGACAAAGGAAGTGGTTTCAACAGAAGGTGCACCAAAAGCAATCGGTCCTTATTCGCAGGCAATTCGGGCAGCTGGATTTCTATTTACCTCGGGGCAGGTGGCCATCGATCCCTCCACGCAACAGGTAATCGCTGGCGACGTAGCGGCGCAAACAGATCGTGTGCTCAAGAATCTGGCCGCGATCCTGAAGGAATCTGGCAGCAGCTTCGAAAAAGTCGTGCGCACCACGGTATTCCTGAAGAACATGGGCGACTTCGCTGCAATGAACGAAGTCTACGCCCGCTACTTCACGCAGGCGCCCCCGGCGCGGTCCACGGTCGAGGTCGCACGGCTGCCCAAGGACGTTCTCGTTGAGATCGATGTCATCGCCCTCGGCTGAGTCGCGGATCTCAAGTCAAAAAGCAAGCAAACCACGAGTACACAGACGGTCACCGAGCTTTGCGCCGGATTCTCTTATGATGGCTCCAGACTAATTTTCCCGGAGGAATGATGAAGACGATCGCTCTCACTCTCGCGCTGCTCGGACTGCTGCTTTCCGCCGGCGCTCAGACCGACAAGAAGTCTGCCACCGGCGCGCCGACCAAGGTCACGGGCGCTCCCACCAAGACGCCCAGCGGGCTCGAATATTGGGACATCAAGGTTGGAACCGGGGCCGTCGCGCAGGCTGGACACAAGGTTAAAGTGCACTACACCGGTTGGCTGACCAACGGCAAAAAGTTCGATAGCTCCGTCGACCGAGGCCAGCCCTTCGAGTTCATGTTGGGCGGCGGACAGGTCATCAAGGGATGGGACGAAGGCGTGGCAGGCATGAAAGTCGGTGGGAAGCGGCAGCTACGCATCCCTTCGGATCTCGCCTACGGCCAAAGGGGAGCGGGAAATGGCTTGATTCCGCCAAACGCCACCTTGATCTTCGATGTCGAGCTGATCGACGTAATGTAGCCGCCCCGTAACTGGCTCAAGTAATGAAACGGAACTTGTGGTGAAGAGCGCGGACAGGAATGTCCGCGCCACACATCCAATTACGCTTTGACGACCTTGCCGCTGCGCAGGCAGGCGGTGCACACGCGCATGTGCTTGGTGGTCGCTCCAACCTTCGCGTGCACCGGGCGCAGATTGACGTTCCAGCGCCGCTTGCTCACGTTATGCGCGTGACTGATGGTATTGCCGAACTGCGGCCCCTTGCCGCAGACATCGCAAACTCGTGCCATAACTCTAAAGATCCTTCCCAGGCTGATGCCGAAACTCCAATTCTACAGGAAGGCGGCGGAATTCGCTACGGCGAGCTGTAGGGGCGCCGCGCGCTCGGCGCTAAGCTGTCCGCGGCCAGCGATCCGCCATCAGCAAAGGCCTGTCGAACTCCTCGGCCCTGTCCAGCCCTTCCGCTCAAGCCGCCTTGCCAATCACCGGCTGCGCGCAGTGCGAACACCGCCGCGCGTCGATCGGAATCTCGCTCAGGCATTCCGGGCACTTCTTCGTCGTAGGATCTGCGGGCGCCTCCGCCTTGCGCATGCGCGAAACCAGCGCATTCACCGGCGTGACAACAAAGAAGTAAATCGCGGCCGCAATAAGAAAGAACGAAACGCAGGCATTGATGAAGTCGCCGACCGGAAATTGCGAGCCGTTGACGGCGAACTTGATCGCCGAAAAATCCGGTTTCCCGACAAGCGCCGCGATCAACGGGGTCAGCAGGTCTTTGGTGAGGGCAGTAACGACGCCCCCGAAAGCCGCGCCGATCACAACGCCAACCGCCATATCCACCACATTGCCGCGAAGAATGAATTGCTTGAAGCCGGATAGCATGGAGCCTCCTGTGAATGGGGGTCAATGTAAATGCGAAGCGGGAGCCGGGTCAAGCGCCGGTTGGGCCTGAGTACTGCGCTGCTCTGATTGAACCTGCGTGAACGATTGCTGACGCGAGCGAATCCATCTTCGTTTCTAAAGATGACACCACTGATGGGAGCGCTTAAGAGACACTTCAGATCCGCATCGGCATCACAATATACCGGTACTTATAGTCTTCGCTCTCGGCGGGACGAAGCTGCCCGGCGGACTGCGCATCTTTCAGTTCGAGCTTCACCTCGCCCGAGCCCACGGCCTTGATGAAATCAAGCAGATACTGCGCGTTGAACCCGATGGCCATCGCATCGCCGTTGTACGCGACTTCGAGCGAGTCTTCTGACTCTCCGGTTTCGGTCGATGATGCGGACAGCTTCAACTCGCCCTTTTCCAGCCGCAGGCGCACTGCCCGCGAGCGTTCATCGGCAAACTGCGCCACCCGCGAAATCGCGCCGCCAAGATCGTCGCTCTCAAGCATGATCGACTTGGTGATGTCCTTGGGCAGCACGGCCTCGTAGTTCGGGAACTGGCCGGTCAGCTGGCGCGAAGTCAGCAGGCGCGGCCCAACCCGGAAAAATAGGGTCGACTCGTCCTTCGCAAACTCGATGAATTCGATATCTGAATCGAGCAGCGACTTCAGTTCGTCCATCGCCTTCTTCGGAACCAGAGTCTTCATCTCGCCGGAGACGCCTTCGAATTTCTCGCCGGTACGCTCGATGTGGGCTAGCCGGTGTCCGTCGGTAGCGACCATGGTGATCGACTCGGGCTTCAGGACCATGAGCGCGCCATTCAGCGTGTAGCGCGACTCTTCATTCGCAATAGCAAAGCCGGTCTTGGCAATCATCGACCGCAGCACAGGAGCCGAAATCTTGATCGCACCCGCGCTCGGAAAAACTGGCAGCCCGGGAAAATTCGAGCGCGCCATGCCCACCATCTTCGTATTCGAGCGTCCGCAGCGGATGCTGACCCAGTGATTTTCCAGCAGCTTGATCGTGATGTCCGCATCGGGCAGCAGCCTGACGTAGTCGTAGAGTTTGCGCGCGGGAATCGTGCACGCGCCTTCCTTCTTCACCTTCGCGTCGCACGACGTGCGCAGGCTGAGGTCGAGGTCGGTTGCCGTCAGATAGAGTTTGTCGCCGCTGGCTTCGAAGAGGTAGTTCGAGAGAATCGGGATGGTGGTTTTGCGCTCGACGACGCCTTGCGTGGCCGTCAGTTCGCGGAGCAGTTCGGCTTTGCTGACCGTAATCTCCATAGTCGTGGTGGACGCAGGAGCAGCGACTTCAACCGGCATATGAGGGTCTCCCGACTATACTTCTGTACCTCTTCTTATATCAAATGCAAATGGCAGAAAACCAGAGGAATGGTCCTTGGTCCTTAGTCGTTCGTCGTTTGAGGCCCCGCGGCGGCCTCCACCGATTGCCCAAGGACGAAGGAGCGAGGACCAAAGACAAACGACCAATGCCGAACGACCAACGACCCTTCCTACGCCCCCAACTGCTCGGTCAGCTTGTTGAGCAGCCGGTTCAGATCCTTGTCGTCCTTGCGCACGCCTTCAATCTTCTCGACCGAATGCAGCACCGTGGTGTGGTGCTTGCCGCCAAACTGGCGGCCAATCTCCGGCAAGGACGCCTCGGTCAGGTGCTTGGCTAGGTACATGGCGATCTGGCGCGGGTAGACGATCGAACGCGAGTTGTTCTTGGCCTTGATCTCGACCAGCCGCAGCCCAAACTGCTCGGCGACAGCCTTCTGAATCGACTCGATAGTAACTTTCCGCGCCTGCGAATCGATAAAGTTCTTCAGCACCTGCTGAGCGTAGGGAAGCGTGATCTCGGCGCCGATGAGCGACGAATGCGCGACCAGACGAATCAGCGCTCCTTCGAGTTCGCGGACGTTGGAGCGGATATTGGAAGCGATATAAAGCGCGACGTCGGTCGGCAGCGTCACACGTTCCTGCTCGGCTTTCTTTTGCAGAATCGCAACTTTCGTCTCGAGATCGGGCGGCTGAATGTCGCCGATCAATCCCCACTCGAAGCGGCTCCGCAACCGGTCTTCGAATTCGGCCAGCTCTTTCGGCGGACGGTCGCTGGCGATGACGATCTGCTTCATCGACTCGTGCAGCGCATTGAACGTATGGAAAAACTCTTCCTGCGTGCGCTCCTTCTGCGCGAGGAACTGGATGTCGTCGACCAGCAGCACATCCACCGTGCGGAATTTGTCCCGGAAGCTGATCATCTTGTCGTAGCGCAGCGAGTTGATCATCTCGTTGGTGAACTTCTCGCTCGAGACGTAGCAGATGGCCGCTTGCGGCGTGCGCCGCTTGATCTCGTGCCCGATCGCTTGCATCAGGTGCGTCTTGCCCATGCCGACTCCGCCGTACAGGAAGAGCGGGTTGTAGGCCTTCGACGGACGCTCCGCGACCGCCTGGCAAGCGGCGTGCGCGAACTGGTTGCCACTGCCGATCACAAACGCGTCAAAGGTATAGCGCGGATTGAGCTGCGCAGCGCTGTCCCAATCGAACCGTCCCTGCGCTGGCGCAAGCGCAGGCTGGGCAGAACCCGCTCCTCCCGGGAAGGCGGAGAGTCCGCCATTGTGGCGGATCGGAGTATTCGACGGATCGTCTTCAGGGGTGACGAACTTTACCTCCGAGTACCCGAGGTTGAGGTCGTCGACCGCTTCCTGAATCAGGTCGGCGTACTTGTCGCCTTCTCTGCGGTACTCGTCGGTTGGTACGCGGATGAAGAGCACCCCGTTGCTGGCATGGCTGTAGCGCGTCGGTTTCAGCCAGGTGTTGTAGGAGTGGCGATTGATTTTCTTTTCGAGCGCATCGAGGATGCGCACCCACGGATTCGGACTAATGGTGGAACTGGTGACGGACATTTTATGAATACCAAACGCCCGGCAATGTGCCGGGATCAATCCAATCTTGAAATATGAAGTCTACTTTTCCTGCGGGGCAGCGCTTCGTTTCGAGTACGGGTTGTCGGTGAAATTCATTACGGGACGAACGGCATACTAGCACAAAAAAAATCGGCGTGTCGGTGTTCTCGAACAAAAAAATTTATTCAGCATGCGAGATTGCATCGCGATTTTTTTTAGCTGTCAAGTGTCGAGAAACTAACTGCCGCAAGAAGGGTGCAATCGAGTTTCGAGTTAAGTCGCGAGTTCCGATCTTTGCGTTACCGCATCTCGCGGTGGTCGTTTCGCCGCGGAGTTTTGTAGTTGCCGGGATAAACGACGACGGAGCGCCGTCCGCCTTCGCCATCGCTCTCGGTGCGCAGATCCTGATCTTCCCGCAACGCCAGGTGCACGATGCGCCGCTCGCGCGACGACATCGGCCCGAAGCGGTAAGGCTCGCCGGTACGCCGAACTTTTTCGGCCGCGGTGCGCGCCGCCATTTGCAGTTCGTCGATGCGCAGCGCGCGGAAGTTCTTGCAGTCGAACCAGATCTTCTCGTGCTCGTTGCCTTGCAGATGAAGAATCTCGGAGGCGAGAAGTTCGAACGAGCGCAACAGTTCGCCGCCGCGCTCAAGCAGCAGAGCGGAATCGGGCCCGGCGAACTCGACCAGAATCTCCGGATGCTCCCAATCGCGATTCTGCGCGATCGGCGGATCGACCGTGATGCGGTACTTGAGTTTGAACCCGCCATTGTTGATGACGGCTTGCAGGAATTCGCCGATTTGTTTAGCGGCAGCGACTTTGTCGGTAATTGGCATAACTTCAGTTCTCAGTTCTCAGTTCTCAGTAGAGTCGTGCGGCGCCGATGATTCAACTGACGACTGACCACTGACCACTGATCACTGACCACTATTTTTCCTTCTTCCTCGCGCGCTTCTCCATCATCTCCCGCATTTCGCGGCCGAGAGAGGTGCGGTTCATCACCGTCTGCTGCACGATGCCGATCAATTGACCGGCGGCCCAGTATAGGCCCAGCCCCGAGGGCAGGTTAAAGCTGATAAAGCCCATCATCACGGGCATCATCACGTTCATCATCCGCTGCTGCGATGGGTCCATTCCTCCCTGCGGGGTCATGCGCTGCATGGCAAACATGGTGACCACAATCGCGATCGGCAGAATGTAACGCGGGTCGGGCGCGGCCAAATCGTGAATCCAAAGCCACGGAGCATGGCGCAGGTCGATCGCGACTCCAAGCATCCGATAGTAAGCGAAGAGGAATGGCATCTGGATGATCAGCGGCAGACACCCACCCGCCGGATTCACGCCTTCTCGCTTGTAAAGCTCCGAGATCTCCGTGTTCATCTCGGCTTTGCGCGGATCGCGCAGGCTGTACTTCTTGTATTTTTCCTGAATCGCCTTGATCTGCGGCGCCACGCGCTGCATCTTCAGCATCGACTTCATCTGCGACAGCCGCAGCGGCAGCAGCGCCACGTTGATGATCACCGTCTGAATGAGGATCGCCCAGCCCCAGTTGTGTACGTACTGGTAGGTCCACTTCAGCCACAGAAACAGCGGACGCGCAATCAGCCCCCACCAGCCGAAGTCGACCACGGACCGGAGATCTGCCTCTGAGCCCGAGATGCCTGGAACATGGACGGCCTCGAGATCTCCCAGAGCCTTCGGCCCGACGTAAAGCCGAGTCTCAGTCGGCCCTTTCAGGTTGCCCACCGCCGCGCCGAACACGTCGATCTTGTCCATGCGCTTCTCATTCGGGTCGGAGCGGTTGTGCGGAATTTCCGTGGGAGAGCGCAGCGTGACCATCGCGGTGGTCTGCGGGTCCGTGGGCATGAAGATGGCTGCGAAATACTGATCGGAAACTCCAGCCCAATGAAATGGCCCGGGAACCGTTCCGCCGCCGACCGCCTTGATCGAAGGGAACACGGACCAGCTGCTGTTGTTCAGCCGCTCGACTTTGCCGCCGTCCTGGTACGCAATTTGTGTCTGCGCATATTGCGGCGCAGTGATCTGGTCGCCGAAGCCCGCCGGCCACATCGGGAAGGCGGTGACGTTGACCCCTTTCACCGTCACCGAAGTCTTCACGCCCACGACGTAGCTGTTGTCGAAGTGGAAG
>Ga0335069_10000172_pt1 | contig 112892 bp, 94 predicted proteins | sample Lox_Sample_11_FD_206714 | JGI IMG/M metagenome (GOLD analysis project Ga0335069, IMG submission 206714) | Soil microbial communities from Loxahatchee National Wildlife Refuge, Florida, United States - Lox_Sample_1.1 | ecosystem: Environmental > Terrestrial > Soil > Wetlands | place: USA...
GAAGTACTCGGCCTCGATGCGGGTGAGGCGGCGGCGTTCCCAGTCGGCGCGGATGATGTTGTCGACGAAGAAGGTTTCGACCATGCCGGCCGGTTGGAGCTCTTCCTGGTAGGCGCGGGCAAGAGCCTCCAGTTTGGCGGGGTCTTCGCCCGGGATGACAAGGGACTTAGCTTCAGCGCCGGTTTTCAGGGCGTTGAAGCGGGAAATGTTCTTGCCGGCGTCGGTGCGAGGGCCGGTGGATTTGAGAGCGTTCTGGCGATTCGCGTTGATTTGCGCTGCTGAGGACATAAGTTTCTACCTCGGCTTCAGGGTAAACGCGCGACATGGGGATAGCCGGGGGAATTGGGGAGGTGGCGTTGAAAGAAAAGGAAATATAAACTTCATACTCCCGTGAATTGCAATTTGCAATAGGGTAATTTGGGGGATTTTGGGGTTGGCGGAGGGTTTTGGGGAGTGGGCCGCGGATGCGCCCAAATAGGGTTTTCAAAAAAGAATCATGCCATGGGCCCGGTTGGAAAGGGCCTTATCGAAGGTGATCAGGGTCGCTTCGTACTGTTCAGCGAAGGCCACAAGGTAGGCGTCCGCCCAAACCTTGGGCGAAGCCTGAGGGGAGCGCGACAGTGCGCGAAATTTTGCTTCGAGATCTTCCGGCTCCGGCAATAGCGCCACGCGGTCGTCTTCAAAGAGGCGGTCGTATGCCTGCCAGGCTGCGTCCATGGCGAGAGGCTTCCCGTTCATTGCCGCGGCGGTCGTCAAAATGCGGAGCACGCCCATTTGCGTGAAGCGGGAAAACGCGATGGTTTGCGACGCAGCGGAATTCCACCAGGCGGCGGCCGCTCCCCGGTGCGTGTGATCCGCCAGCAGCAGCGCCAGCCACACGTTCACGTCAGGGAAGCTCAATGAGGTCATAGATCTGTTCGTTGGTGAGATGGAAAGGTTTGCCGGTGGAGGGCACGATGGGCGCATCCAGCGAGAGGCGCCTTCGCGGCCGCTGGGGTTCGGCGTCCCGAATGGCGCGTTCGATCCCGCGAAGGATCAGACGGCGGGCCGAGCACCCTTCGCGCGCCGCCGCGGCGTGCAAGCGGCGGTGCAGATCGGCTGGAACGTCTAGCGAAGTCCGAATGCTAGTTCCTTTCATATTAATAATATACGCTATAGACTTAAATAAGTCACGGTGCCTACGTCGCCGGCTGCGGCCTTGAGCGCAGTCGCGGAAACTCGCATACCGGGGCTGGCCCTCGACAGCACAAAACTAAAACAGTGCCGGCACGCGTTCCACTTTTTCGCCGGGGTGAACGCGGCGGAATTAGCTGGCCAGATGGCCGCTGGCCCTGTGCGCGGCCATTTTCCGCCCTCCTGTTACACTGAAATTCACCCTTGCGGATCGCGCTGCTGCAGATCAATCCCACAGTCGGCGATTTGCGCGGGAATGCCGCGCTGATTGCCCGGGGGGTTCGCTGCGCCCAGGCGCAGGGGGCGGCCCTGGCGCTTACTTCCGAGCTTGCGCTGATGGGCTATCTGCCTCGGGATCTGCTGATGAACCGGGGGTTTGTGCGGCGGGCCGGGCAGGAACTCGCGGCGCTGGCGGCGGAATTGAAGGACGGGCCGCCGGTGCTGGTGGGCCTGGCCACTCCCAATCCGGATCTGGGGCGGCCTTTGTTCAACAGCGCGGTGCTTTTGCGGGGCGGCCGGGCGGAGCGCGCGTTCCACAAGACGCTGCTGCCGACCTACGACGTATTCGACGAAGACCGCTACTTCGAGCCCGGCGACGGGCCGCAGATACTCGAACTGAACGGCTGGCGGCTGGGCATCAGCATCTGCGAGGACGTCTGGAACGACCGCGATTTCTGGCAGCGCCGGCGCTACCACCAGGACCCGATTGAAGGCCTTGTGGCGGCGGGGGCGCAGGCGATTCTGAATCTCTCGGCCTCGCCGTTCACGGCCGGCAAGCAGGCGCTGCGCGAAGAGATGCTGGGACACATGGCGCGGAAGTACGGGATGCCGCTGGTTTACGTGAACCAGGCGGGGGGCAACGACGACCTGATTTTCGACGGGCGGAGCGCCGCCTTCGACGCGCAAGGGCGCATGTTCGCGCGGGCCAAGGGCTTTGAGGAAGATACGCTGACGGTGGACCTGGCGGCGGCGAGCGGCTCGATTGCGGCGGACGATTTCGAAGCGGAATCGGAAATCTGGCGGGCTCTTGTGTTGGGCATACGGGATTACGCGCGGAAGACGGGATTCGGCAAGGCGCTGCTGGGCCTTTCGGGCGGCGTGGATTCGGCGCTTACGGCGGCGCTGGCGGCGGACGCGCTGGGGCGCAAGAACGTGCTGGGCGTGCTGATGCCGTCGCCCTATTCAAGCGCGGGCAGCGTGGAGGATTCGCTGGCGCTGGCGCGGAATATCGGGATCGAGACTCTGACCGTGCCGATTGCGCCGATGATGCGGGCGTTCGAGGAAGCGCTGGCGCCGGCGTTCGAGGGGCGGGCGGCGGACGTGACAGAGGAAAATATTCAATCGCGCATCCGCGGCAATCTGCTGATGGCGCTTTCGAACAAGTACGGCTCGCTGCTGCTGACGACGGGGAACAAGTCGGAAGTGGCGGTGGGGTATTGCACGCTGTACGGGGACATGAACGGCGGGCTGGCGGTGATCGCCGATTTGCCGAAGATGATGGTGTACCGGGTGGCGCGGTGGCGGAACCGCCGCGGCGCGGCTATTCCGGAAGCTATTCTCACCAAGGCGCCTTCCGCGGAGCTGCGGCCCAACCAGACGGACCAGGACAGCCTGCCGCCTTATGAGCTTCTGGACCAGATATTGGAGCTGCACATTGAGCAGTGCCAGTCGGCGGAGGAGATTATCGGGCGGGGTTTTGCGGAAGCCGAGGTGCGGCGGGTTTTGAAGCTGGTACGGGCGGCGGAGTTCAAGCGCAAGCAGGCGGCGCCGGCGCTGAAGGTGACGTCGCGGGCGTTTGGGACGGGATGGCGGATGCCGATTGCGCGGGGAGAATAGAGATGGACCGGTGGGCGCAGCGGCAGCCGTATCGGCGCTGCCTGCTTATGCGCGCTGCTCTTCTTCCATGAAGTAGTAGCAGATCATGTGCATGACGACCATGTGGGCTTCCTCGGAGCGGCCGGTGTGGGGGACGGGGATGTGGAGGTTGAGCTCGGCGAGGGGGCCGAGTTTGCCTCCGTCGAAGCCGGTGAAGGCGATGGTGCGGCAGCCGAGGGCATTGGCGTATTCGATGGCGCGGAGGACGCTGGGCGAATTGCCGGAGCTGCTGAGGCCCAGGACGACGTCGCCTGGCTCGGCGAAATTCTTGAGCTGCTCGGCGAAGGCGCAGTCGTAGCTGACGTCATTGGAATAGGCCGTGAGGGTGGACATGGAATCGGTGAGGGCCATCATGCGGAAGCGCTTGGCCTTGCCGTAGCTGGCGCCCTTGACGATCTCGGTAGCGAAGTGGGAGGCGGTAGCGGCGCTGCCTCCATTGCCGCAGATGAAAATCCCGCGGCCTTCGTCGCGAGCCTGGCGGAAGATTTCAATCACCCGGCCGACCTTTTCGAGATCGATGCTCTCGATGGCGCCCAGCGTAGCGGCCTTATACGCGGCGGGAAAAGGATTCGACATGAGGGATGGGCTCCAAGCGCATGTTATCATAGCCCGTTCTCCGGACCGCGCCATGCCGCAGAAGACGTTTTCACGGGCCGCACGCGATGCCGTAATGGGCATGCGGGTGCAGCAGTGGCTCAAGAATCTGCTGATTTTCGTGCCCGCGGCGACGGCGCACCACATTCTGGACGCGGCGGTTTTCCGCCACGTATTTCTGGCGTTCTTCAGCTTTTCGGTTTGCGCGTCGGCGGGTTATCTGGTGAACGACCTGCTGGACGCGCAGTCCGACAGGAGGCATCCGGCCAAGCGGCTGCGGCCATTCGCGAGCGGGGCGCTTTCGGCGCGGTTCGGGCTGACGCTGGCGAGCCTGCTGTTTCTGACGGCGGTGGGATTCGGGAACCTGGTTTCTCCGCGGTTCGTGTGGTTTCTGTGCGGCTACGTGGTTTTGACGGTGGCCTACAGCCTGGCGCTGAAACAGATTCTGGTGGCGGACATTTTTCTGCTGGCCTTTTTCTACACGTTCCGGATTCTGCTGGGGGGAGAGGCGGCGCGGGTTCCGGTGTCGTTCTGGCTGGCGGCGTTCTCCACGTTTTTCTTTTTCAGCCTGGCGGTCATGAAGCGGTTCATCGAGCTGCGGCTGATGATGAAGCACGAGGAAGCGGCAGCGCCGGCGCGGCGCGATTACCGGGCGGCGGATTTGCCGATGCTGGGGGCGTGGGGCGCGGCCGCGGGGTGCGCTTCGGTGGTGGTGCTGGCGCTTTACATCAACAGCGAGGAAGTGATGCGGCTCTACCGGCATCCGACGTACCTGTGGCCGGTTTGCCTGGCGGTGTTGTTCTGGTTGTGCCGGGCGTGGATGCTGGCGAATCGCGACGAACTGCCGTACGATCCGATCGTGTTCGCGGTGAGGGACTGGCACAGCTACGTGATTGGGGCTCTGGTAGTGGCGGCGTTTTGGCTGGCGGTATAGGTGCGGGGGTTATTGGCGGCTCACGCGGCCTGAAACCTTCCACAGAGAAAGTACGCCGCACGGAGCGCCACGTCCAGGCGGGTGGCGCGCAGGATGCGGAAGATGCGCGCAATCTGGGGAGTTTCCTCCGCGCCCAGAGCGCCCTTCAAACGGTGCGGCATGGAGACGCTTTCCAGCCAGAATCGCTCGCAACGGAAACCTGCCGCTTGAAACGCCATGCGGAGCGTCCGCGGCGTGAACAGGTTGATGTGGCCTTCCGCCGTGGGCAGCTTGCGAAAGCCGCGGACCCAATCGTTCACCCTGTAGCGGGCCGCCAGAAAGGACTCATTGGGGACTTCGACGTACAGGAAACCGCCGGGGCGCAGACGCGCTCTTAAGCCCGCCAGCGTTCCCACCGGATCGGGCAGATGTTCCAGTACGTTATCGATGTTCACCCAGTCGAACGTGGATATCGCCGGCAGATCTTCCAGGGTGCGCGCCACCTGATGGCCGCGCTCCTCAAGGCGGGCCCGCGCGCTGGGGGAAAGCTCCACGGCCCGCCGCTCCCATCGCGGGAGCAGTTCCGCCACCGTATCCAGCATCACGCCGCGCGAGGCGCCGAAATCGAGAAAAGCGCCATCCCCGGCGAGCTTTCCCTCGCGCCGCAAGCGCGCGATCCGCTCGCGGAACATGAGCCGCTTCGCCGTATCCTGGTCCGCAAAGCGGCCGTAGCCCTCGATCACGCGATAGGCGTCTTCCATCTCCGTCTCAGCCGTGCGGGGATTCTGGTACATCATGCCGCAGCTTCGGCAGCGCACGATTTGCATGAAGGGCTCTTCGGAGCGGTACAGCACGCGCGCGCGGTCCGCGGCGCAAAGAGGACAGGCCACGAAATTCACAGGGGGATCTCCTTGCAAGCGAAGGCATGCGGACAGGGCGGCGTCTGGCCGAACCAGGTGCAGGGCCGGCAGGGGAGGTCTTGGCGCAGCAGGGCCACGCTTCCCTGCCCCAGGGCGGCCCATTTGCGGTCGCGGCCGCTGGTGAAAAGGCCCGTGACGGGGACGCCGTAATAGGATGCGATGTGGAGGAAGCCTCCATCCACGGTGAGGACTTCTTCCGCGCACGCGATGGCGTCGCAGAGGGCATGGAAAGGGCCTTCGAACACTTCGGCCTGCTCCGGGAACCTCAGGGCCAGGCGCCGCGCCACGGGCCGGTCTGTTTCCGAGGAGGCGATACGAAAAGGACTTCGTCCCAAACGCGCTTGAATGAACCGCGCCCATTGCTCATCGGAGAACGCTCGCGATTCCGATTGCAGGCCGCTCAGCCCGACTATGGGGCTGCCCGTGCCAGGCCATTTCCGTTTACGCGCCGGCGGCTCGACGGCCCGGCGATCCGGCAGGTCCAGCGCGGCGGCGAGGAGGTTGCGGAAGGAGACGGCCTCGTGGGCGGCATCGGGGTCATAGGGCACGCACACATGGGCGAAGCGCGCCGCGAGGTTGGTGTGGAAGCAGACCAGCTTCGCGCCATGACCGCAGGCCAGCGCGGCCGAAGCCTGGGAAAGGCCGAAACGCTGCTCGGAGTTGATAACCAACCCAAAGCGCCCGGCCAGTTTCAGATGCTGCGCGATAGGGCCGTCATCATGGCAGGCAAAGTGCAGCCCGAGGCGCCGCGCCCAGACAGCGGAGCGGCGCTCGATGAACCAGAAGAACTCGCGGGGATCGCGGCCGAGATCCTCGATGGCGATGCACAGCAGAATGAGATCGCCCATGCCGCCGGGACGCACGATTAACGGGCGGGGGTCCCGGCGGCGGCCGCGGAAGCAGAGCGCGCCGGCCTTGGCGGCCATCACGGCGGCGGGCCACGACATATCGAGCTTCTTCAAGGTCTCCGGGCGCATTTCGTCCTGGAACCATGGTCGCGAGGGGGCTCGCGGAAGGATAGCTATGCCATGGGCATGAGAAAGGCGTTAACCCTAGTTAACGGCCGGCCAGGCTTCCAGCGCCACGGGCGTCTTGTCGGGCTCAAGGAGCCAGATTTTGCGGTCCTTGTAGTAGTTGAGAAGCTGCTGGTCTTCGGCGGGGGATAGCGAGCGGGCCCAGACGACGGGGGAAGCGTCGATATCGGCGGCGTTGTAGACCCACTCGATGCCGGGATCGTGTTTGGGGCCGTAGCGCACGATGATGAGGTGCTTGCCGCCGGCCTGCTCGAGATTGCGGATGATCCGGGCGCGCTCAACGTTGCCGGGATCGTTGGCGTACCAGGTTAAGGCGTATTGATCGACGTGGATTTGGAGCGGGACGGCGTTCACGCGGAAGGCGATCATGAGGACGCAGACGGCGGGCATGAGATAGATGAACCTCGCGCCCACGGGACGCCCGCGCCACTTGAGTTTGTGCACGAAGCGCATGGATTGGACCAGCAAGGCGACCGCCACGGCCGTGAGCGGGGCGGCATAGTGCGGCGGCAGGGTATAGACGACCACCAGAAAACTGGCCCAGGTGACGCCCAGGACAATCCACAGGAAGCGCACGCGGCGGTTGTGCGCGAGCCACGGGAGAGCCACTGCGATGGGGACGGTGAAGAGCGGTCCGAAATAGAAGACCCAGAATTCCAGGGCCTTGGATTTCAGCCGTCCGATGGGGCCCATGGCGAGGCGTTCGCGATAGAAGGCTATGTCCCGGATGGTGTAGTTATCGCGGAAGACGGCGTTGCGGTAGACGGGCGCCGGGCGGAGCGGCTGCCAGGAAAAATCCGGGACAATGGCGTAGGCGTTGCGGTTGAGGATATGGGGCAGCATCCAGGGCGAGCCCGTGACGCGCCAGTTGTACCAGCCCATGAGGCAGACGGCGGCGCCCAGCACGCCAAATACGGCGGCGGCCAGACGCCAGGGCCGCTTGCGCAGCCACCAGGCGGCGAAAGCGATGGCTACCGGGAGGGAAAACGCCGCGCCTTCAAAAGGCCGGCTATTGGCGAGGATGGCCACGCCGAGGGCAAGGATAGCGGCGTGGCGGACGCGTCCGCCACGGCGGACACGCGGCAGGGCGCCCAGGACGAGCGCGCCGCCGAGCGCGGCCACTGCCCCGCCCCAGTAGCTATTGGCCCAATAGCTGATTACGCCGAAGCGCAGACCCGCCAGCGCGGCGCCGAAGAAGGCCCAGCCGGGCGGGAACCAGCCCTGGAGCATCCAGCAGAGGGCCGCGCACATGAGGCCCACGCCAAGGAGCACGCCGCCCCAGGGCGTGAGGCCCGCGGCTTGACCGGCGGCCAGCGCGAGGCCGGGGGCGGGCGGTTCCATGGAGGCGTAGGTGGGCTGCTGCAAAATGTGGAAGCTTTCGAAATGCGGCCAGAGGGGATGCGGCGGGTTGCTCATGCGGCCGTGAGCGAAGGTGTCGGCGGAGAGCAGGAAGGCGAACTCGTCGTGGACGGCCGGCGCGGGCGGCGGCATCAAGGGCAAAAGCGCCAGGCGGAGGGCGATGGGCAGAACGCCGGATACGAGGATGGCCAGTTTCCGGCGGCGCGCCAGGCGGCCGAGGAACAGCGGCAAGCGCCGGCGCGGACGCCGGGGCTTGGCGAAGACCGCGAAGACGGCGACGGCGACCACCAGAATCTCGACGCCGATCAGGGGGCAGATCTGGAAGAACTGACGCATGGCTCAGGCCTCGCTCTTTGAAGCGATCCAGGAGGAGTCCGCCGCGTAGTAAAAGGCGAACCCCAAGAGCAGCGCGCTGACAAGCGCTGGGATGGCGTTCCAGAGCGGGAGCGTCATGAGGCAGGCGGCCGCCAATTTCAAGCCGGGGGCGCCCTTTGCCAGGGCCAGGGCGAATGGCAGGGCGAGGGCGGCGCCGTCGTACCAGGTTCCGTGATAGGCGCAGAGCAGGCAGGCGATCACGATCAAGCCGAGGCCCCGCGCGAGCTCCATGCGGCGCGATCGGATCAACATATAGGCCGCCAGCAGGACGGCGGCGAACGGATAGGCGGCGCCGGCGCCGAGGGTGTTGGAGAGCCCGCGCAGGCCGAGCATGGTTTTGGGCGAAAAACCGATGGTGTAGAGCTGGATGTTGGGCAGCAGGGCCAGATACTTGGAAGGCGGTTCGAGGAGCGCGGAGGCGGCGGCAAAAACGGCGCCGCAGGCCGCATAGGCGGCGAGCGCGCGGTACTGTTTCTGAATCGCCAGGTAAATGGGGAGCAGCAGAAACAGGTTGAACTTGTAGAGGGTCAGGCTGAAGAGCGCGCCGGCGATGGTCTGGCGGCCATCGCACAGGAAAGCGAGCGCGGCGCATAGAACCAGCGTTACGCCCACGGCATCCTGGCCCGTGACGATGCCGAAGAACGCCGGGAAGAAGACAGCCCAGGGATAGAAGCCCACGACGGGGGCGTGAAAGCGGCGCGCCAGCAGGCCGAGGGTAGCGCAGTAGAAGACGAACTGGAAGGCCGCCCAGATGCGAAAGGCCGTCCAGTAGGAGAGCCCGCGCATCCATTGCAAGGCCAGCGCGAAGACGGCCGGGCGCACGTAGGGCGAGGCGTATTTCACGCCCGTTCCAGCCAGGGCGCTCCGCGCGACGGATTGAAAGACGGCCTGGTCGTGGAGGGAATGGAGGGGGGTATGCGCGGCGACGTAGAACATGGTGAAGTCCCACGCGGTTTGGCTGAAGCGGGCGGCCAGGAAGACCCAGGCGGCCAGGATGACAAGCGTAATCGCGGCCCAAACGGCATCGCGCGCGCGCATGATTCCACGATGGTAACCCGAGGGCGAGGCTTGTTTAGGAGCAGAACTCACTTGCCGACGCGGCGGCCCTGCTTGTAGTCTCCGCGGCTGAAGTATTTTTCCAGCCAGCAATAGAGGGCGATGAAGAGGTAGCGGCTGCCCATTTCCTTGATTTTCAGCTTGGAGATTCCGGAGCGGCGGTTGCGCCATGTGATGGGCATGGTGGTCCAGGAATAGCCGCGCACGATGATCTTGAGGGGGAGCTCTACGGTGAGGTTGAAATGCGGCGAGAGAAAGGGGCGGCAGCCATTCAGGGCGTCGCGCCGGTAGGCCTTGAAGGCGTTGGTGAAATCGTTGAGGGGAGCGTGGAACATGAACCGCAGAAAGGTATTGGCCATGCGGTTGATGAGGAGCTTGTGCAGCGGGTAATCGATGACGCCGCCGCCGCGGACGAAGCGGGAGCCGAAGACGGCGTCCCAGCCCTGGCCGAGCAATTCCCAATAGCGGGCGACGTCGCGGGCGTCGTCGGACTCGTCCGCCATCATGATGACGACGGCGGCGCCGCGGCTGCGGTCAATGCCATGGATCACGGCGTTGCCGAAGCCATGGGCTCCGGTATTTTGAACGGGGCAGAGCGTGGGGATGCGCTGCTGAAGCTGCCGCAGGGTATCCCAGGTGGCATCCGAGCTGCCGTCATCGACGACCACGATTTCATGCGGGATGCCGCGCAGGCGCAGCTCCACGTGGAGATGCTCGACGGTAGCGGTGATGTTGCCCTCTTCGTCGCGGGCGGGGATGACGACGGAGAGGAGATCCAACGGCTGGCTGGAAAGGGGAGGCGGGGACTTGCTCACAGCCCGCTCCTTTCCAGCCAATCGGGATGCTCTTCGGCGTGGCGGGCGATCTGTTCCAGCAGGACTCCGGCGGGGGTTTCCACTTTCCAGGCGAAGTCGCGGGCGGCGTCGGAGCTGTCCATGACGATCCACGGAACGTCGTAAGGGCGCGGGGCGGTATCGGCGGCGGGCGCGAAGGCTCCGAAGCGGGCATCGCACCAGGCGGTCAATTGCGCGAGCGAGAGGGCGTTGCCGTTGCCGCCGCCGGCGGTGTAGACGCGGAGGCCTCCCGCGCGCGGGCAGGAGATTTGGGCGTCGAGGAGGGCGGCGAGGTCGCGGGGATGGAAGAAGTCGCGGACTTGCAGGCCCGCGCCGCCGAAGCCGATGTAACGCAGCGGCCGGCGGCGCAGGTGCGCGTTGATCCAGAAGGAGAAGATGCCCTGATCGGGCGTTCCGAATTGGCCGGGCCCGGCGAGGACGCCGCAGCGGGTGATCCAGACGGGAAAGCCGAAGGCCTCGCCGTATTCGAGAGCCACCGCCTCGGAGGCGAGCTTGGTGGCGCCGTAGAGAGAGATGGGAGGCGCGGTGGAGAAATCGCAGCCGATGCCGTGCGGCGTCAGGCCGTGGGGGAGCTCGGCGGTTTCATCGAGGACGAAGCGGTCGCCCGCGGAGCGGAGGGGGATGGCCGCCAGAGCGGGAATGGAGTAGACGCGGCTGCTGCTGAGCAGCATCATGGCGGCGCCGTGCTGCTTGGCGAACTCCAGGACGTTCACGATGGCGCAGAGATTATGCTCCATCAACTGGCGGCTGGAGACGGCGCCCTGGACTCCGGCGAGCACGCTGGGATTGGCGGCGGCGTCGATGACCCAATCGGCGGCGGGCAGCGCGGCGACGTCGCTGGCGGAGCGAATATCGCCATGCATGACGGCGACGCCGAGCTTGCGCAGGCGGGAGCGGTTGCCCTCCGAGCCCGGGCGCATGAGGTTATCGATGCCCGTAATGCTCAAGCCGGGCCGGCGCTCGAGGAGCGCCTCCGCGATCGCGCTTCCCGCGAATCCGCAGATCCCGGTGATGAGGAGTTTCATCGGCTAGCAGTCCCCGGCGCGAGGCGTTTCATCCAGCTTTCGGCGATTTCCTGGAAGATAACCGGGAGCGGCCTGGTGATGTCCCAGTTGGGGAAGTGGGCGCGCATCTTGCGAAGATCGCTGTAGTAGCAGATGTGGTCGCCGATGCGATTTTCTTCGACATAGCGCCACTTCATGGGGCGGCCGGTGATGCCTTCCGCCATGCGGAAGGCTTCCAGGATGGAGCAGGCGTTGCCCTTGCCGCCGCCGAGGTTATAGACTTCGGCCACGCGGGGGGCTTGGGCGAACTCATAGATGAAGCGCGCCACATCCTCGGAATGGATGTTGTCGCGAACCTGCTTGCCTTTGTAGCCGTAGACCTTGTATTCGCGCTCCTCGACGTTGCACTTGATGAGGTAGCTGAGAAAGCCGTGGAGTTCGACACCGGAGTGATTGGGCCCGGTGAGGCAGCCGCCGCGGAGGCAGCAGGTGGGCATGCCGTGATAGCGGCCGTACTCCTGCACCATGACGTCTCCGGCCACCTTGGAGGCGCCGAAGACGGAGTGCTTGCTCTGATCGATGGAGAAGGTCTCCGGGATGCCATTGCTGTAAGAAGGATCGGCGTAATCCCAACGGGTATCGAGTTCGGTGAGCGGGATGGTATTGGGGCGGTCGCCATAAACCTTGTTGGTGGACATATAGGCGAAGGGCGACTCCGGGCAGGCCTGGCGGGCGGCCTCGAGCAGGTTGAGCGTGCCGACGGCGTTGACTTCGAAATCGAGGAAGGGGATGGCGGCGGCGCGGTCGTGCGAAGGCTGGGCGGCGGCGTGCACGATGAGGTCCGGCCGCAGTTCCTTCATGAGGGAGAGGACGCCCTGGCGGTCGCGGATATCGAGGGCGTGGTGGCGGTAATCGGGGATTTCGCGGCGCAGCCGGCCCAAAACCCAACTGGTGTCCCCTTCCGGGCCGAAGAAGACGGCGCGGTGATTGTCGTCGATGCCGGCGACGCGGTACCCGCGGCGGGCGAAGAAGACGGACACTTCGGAACCAATCAAACCACACGAACCCGTGACCAATACTTGCGGAGAAAGCGGCATTTTCCTACCCATTGTCTGCCGTAGCGGCACGGAATGCAAAGAGATAGCGGACGGGGGCGCACGGCGGAGCGTTCAGCGGATAGGGGCGGCGAATTGTTCGAGCAGCGCCTGGTTGCGGGGCGAGCGCGCCAACTCGAAGAAGCCGTCCGCGCCGCCGGTGGCATTGGCCTCGTCCAGAGCGCCGTAGAAAGCGCGGACGTCGTTCCACTGGATGCGGTTTTCGTCGCTCTCAATCCACCATGCGGGGGAGGGCGTATTCAGAAGCAGCCGCCGCGAGACCCAGACCTGGCCGCCGGTTCGCCAGGCGTCCAGGATGACCTTGGACTGCGGGCCTTGCCAGTGCGCGGAATTCACCGAGCCGATGGGAACGGCGGGCTGCAGGCCCAGGCGGAAGCGGCTGGCGGGATGGAATGGCTGGCTATCGACGAAGCGATAGCCCTCGTCCTGCCAGGAGGGAACCAGGATGATATCGCCGGGAGCGGCGACGCGGTTGACGCTCTCCAGGCGGGCGACGATTTGCGCTTCGCCGGCAACCGTTCGAAAGCGCCACATGGCCGCTGCATTGGCGGCAAGCATGACGCCCAGGAAGCCGGCCAGGACAATACGGCTGGTCCGCGCGGAGGGTTGGCGCGCCAGCAGAAGAGCGACGGCGGCGAAGAGAAGCGGGAAGACGCCCAGATAGCGTTCCGGCGGCGAGGGGTCGAACAGGAAGGCGGCGAAGATGAGGAGCGGGAGGGCGGCCACGGCGAGGCACGCCAACATGCGGCGGCTCCATTCCTCCGTCCGCAGGCGCAGCGCCAGCACGGCTAGAAAGAGGTAGACCGTCAGCGGCTTCCAGACGGCGCGAACGGCGCCGGCGAGCGAGATAGGGTCGCCAGGCGTGCGGAGCAGGAGGCGCTTCAGAAGGTCGTTGTCGGTTCCGATGAGCAGGAAGCCGCGGGGGATGGTGAAGAGCATGCGGGCGACGCCGCGGGAAGGCTGGATGCCGTAGCGGGAGGTCTTCACCCATTGCAGAAGATCAGTGGGCGTGCGGATCTGGTGGAAGGCCATGGCCGGGAGGTATGCGGCGGCCAGCGCCGCCGCCGCGGCCACGCAAGCCGCGGCCAGGAGGCGGATGCGCGGGCGCCATTCGAGCGGGGTGGTCTGGTCGCGCCAGAGGAGGGCGAAGCAGAGGTAGCCCGGCGCCGGGAGGACAAACGGGAACCAGATAGCCACGGAAAGCCCGAGCAGCGCGCCCGCGGTGATGCTTCGCCGCAAAGCGGTGGGGCGCTGCTGGAGCGCTGTATATAAAAAGTAGAGCGCCGCGGCCTGGCAGGCGATACCCGCCGCGTAGGCGTTGCCGGTGAGCTTGAAATTCATTACCGCATGCGTGGAGAGGAAGCCGATGGCAGCGACGGCAGCGACGCCAGCGCATCCGGTGAGCCGCGCCGCCAGCAGATAAACAAATACAACCGCGACGAGCGCGCCGGCGATGTTCCAAACGATGAGGGAAGCGGCCGCCGCGAAGATGCGGTTGCCATGGAAGAGCGCGGTCAGCGGGCCGCCGAAGAGACAATAGATGAAATAACCCATGGGCCGCCAGAGCACGTGGCCGAAATCCCAGAACGGATCCTGGCGCGGGTTCACGGCGCCGGCGGCATGATCCACGATGTGCTTGGCGTAGTTGAAGGAATCGATATAGGTGTCCGGACGCGTAAGCAGGAGGGTCAGGGCGTAGATGCCGATGACCACGGCCAGCCATCGCCGCCAATGGGAAGGCAAGGAAATGGGTCGGGGTTCCACGTCGGCTCCGCGCGGCCTCCAGGAAGGTAAAGGCATGGTACCATACTGCCAACTTGCTCTATTCTGAAGGCTTTTGAAACGGGTCCTGATCATTTTCGGCACGCGGCCGGAGGCTATCAAACTCTGCCCGTTGGCGCTTCGGATGCGCGCGATGCCGGACGCCTTCGCGGTTAAGATTTGCGTCACGGCGCAGCACCGCGAGATGCTGGACCACGCGCTGGCGGCGTTCTCCATTGCTCCCGATTACGACCTGGGGTTGATGCAGCCGCGGCAGACACTGGCCAGCCTGACGGCGCGCATTCTAAAAGCGCTCGATCCGGTGCTGGAGGCGGAGCGCCCGGACCTGGTTGTGGTGCAGGGCGACACCACCACCACGCTGGCGGGGGCGCTGGCGGCGTTCTACCGCGAAATTCCGGTGGCTCACGTGGAAGCCGGCCTGCGCACCGGAGACATGACGCAGCCGTTCCCGGAAGAGATGAACCGCGTGCTGGCGTCGCGCCTGGCGGCGTGGCACTTTGCTCCCACGCAGCGGGCCGCGGACGCGCTGTTACGTGAAGGTACGGCGGCGGAACGGATCCGCGTGACGGGCAACACCGGGATTGACGCGGTGCTCTATGTGCGCGATGCGCTGGACTCCGGCGCGTTGCGCGTCCCCGAGTGGCCCTGGCTGGCGCCGGGAGAGCGCCTCATTCTGGTAACGAGCCACCGGCGCGAGAGCTTCGGGGCCGGCTTGGAGAGCTCCATGCGGGCGCTGGCGCGGCTGGCTGCGCGCGAGGATGTGCGCATTGTTTATCCGGTGCATCGCAATCCGCGGGTGGCGGAGCCGGCGCACGCCATGCTGGCGGGACTGGCGCGGGTGACGCTGCTCGATCCCCTGCCCTACGCGCCGTTCGTGGACTTGATGCGGCGCAGTTCGCTGATTCTCACCGATTCGGGCGGGATTCAGGAAGAGGCGCCGTCGCTCGGCAAGCCGGTGCTGGTGCTGCGGGCCAAGACCGAGCGGCCGGAAGCCGTGGAGGCCGGCACGGTGAAGTTGGTGGGAACGGATGAAGACGGCATTGTGGAGGAAGCCACGCGGCTTCTGGATGACGACGACGCCTACGCGCGCATGACGCGGGTGCACAATCCGTATGGGGATGGGCGGGCGTGCGAGCGGATTGCGGAGGCGCTGGCGGGGGAGTAGAGGCGAATCCATCAGCCTGGAGCGCGAATGCGTGCGGCGGAGGGTCTGAGCCCGGGGGTGAACGGATTTAGAACTTCCGAGGCCATTGCCGGCGGCCATCGAACACGGCCAGCAGTCCCAATCGCTCGTGGCGGCGCGGCGCGGATGGGCTCAAGGCTATAATCCCCATATGTGCGGCATTGCCGGTTACATCAGTGCGGATTCTTCACTGAAAACCGAGCAATGCGTGCGGGCCATGCTGGCTTCGCTGGTGCGGCGCGGGCCGGATTCGGATGGTCTGGCGACCTGGCCGGGGGCGGCGCTGGGGCACCGGCGATTGGCCATTCTGGATCTGAGCCCGGCGGGCCACCAGCCGATGCTTTACGAAGACGGGCAGACCGGCCTGGTGTTCAACGGCTGCATCTACAACTTCCAGGAATTGCGCGAGGAACTCGAAGAGCTTGGGCACCGCTTTCGCTCGCGCTGCGATACCGAAGTTCTGCTGCGCGGCTACCAGGAGTGGGGCGTCGACGTGCTGGCGCCGAAGCTGCGCGGCATGTTCGCTTTCGGCATTTGGGATCACGCGCGGGGCGTTCTGACGCTGGTGCGCGATCGACTGGGCGTGAAGCCGCTCGCGTATTGCGCGCGGGGGCGGGAAATTGCCTTCGCCTCCACGGTGGCGGCGCTGCGGGCGGCCGGTTTCGGCGCCGAGCTGGACCCGCAGGCGGTGCTGGAATTTCTGGAGTACGGCTACGTGACGGACGCGCGCTCGATTTACGAGGGCGTTTCAAAGCTGCCGCCGGCGACGATTCTGGAATGGCGCGACGGGCAGATTTCACAGCGGCAGTACTGGACGCTGCCGGAGATGGGCGAATCACGGGGCGTTTCCTTCGAGGAAGCGGTGGAGGAGACGGAGCGGCTGCTGGTGGAATCGGTCAGGCTGCGGCTCATCTCCGACGTGCCGATCGGGGTACTGCTGAGCGCGGGCATCGATTCCACGCTGGTTTGCTGGGCCATGCGCGAGCTGAACGCGGACATCAAGGCCTTCACCGTGCGGGCGCCGAACGACCCTTCCGACGAAAGCGCGGAAGCGGCGCGCACGGCGGCCAAGCTCGGCATTGAACACGAAATTGTGGATATGCCCGAGGAACATGTTTCGCTGGACGATTTGCTGGAGGCTTATAGCGAGCCGTTCGCCTGCTCCTCGGCGCTGGCCATGCTGTGGGTTTCCGAAGCGGTGAAGCGGCGCGCCACGGTGCTGCTGACCGGCGACGGCGGCGACGATGTCTTCCTGGGTTATCCGTTTTTCCGCAACGCCTGGTGGGCCGAGCGGCTGGCCCGCGGGCTGCCGGGGTTCGCGCCGGCGGCTTGGAGCGGCATGCGCGGCCTCTTCCCGGACAGCGGGCCCGCCAGGAAGCTGCGTAGCTATCTGGATTTCGCCACCGGCGGGCTGGGAGCGCACGCCCGCGCGCACAACGGATTGCCGTACTTCGAGAAGCGCTCCATGTTCGGCCCGCGGCTGGCGGGGCGAGAACTGGCGGAGCGGCAGATTCCGGCGTCGCTCGATTCGGCGCGGCATTTGCTCGCAGGCGTTTTCGGGTTTCACCGGCGCATGCACTTTTTGAGCGAGTTCATGCCCAAGGTGGATGGCGGGACGATGCATTACGCCATTGAAGCGCGGGCTCCGTTTCTGGACCAGAAGCTCTGGGAGTTCGCCGCCGCGCTGCCGCCGCGGGTGCACTTTCATGGCGGACGGCTGAAGGCCGTGCTGCGCGAGATTGTGCGGCGCCATGTGGGACCGGAAGTAGCATTCCGGAAGAAGCAGGGATTCACGGTGCCGGTGGAAAGCTGGCTGGCGAGCCGCTGGGGCGGCATGCTGGATCGCTTGCGAGAGCGCACGCGCCTGGAAGAAGACGGCTGGATCTCGAAGGACGCGCTGGCCGAGCCGCTGCGGCAGGTGGCGGAAACGCATCAGGCGCCCGAGCAGCTCTGGCGGCTGCTGGTGCTGGAGCGCTGGCTGGAGAAAGATGCGAGCGCGGCCCGGCCGTCCGAGCCGGTTGGGCCGCATCAGGGCTTCGAGACTTCTTCGAACAGGCGCTCGTAGCGGTCCAGGACTTTGGCGGTTAATACGCCACTACGGTCGCTGCGTAGGCGGGAAGAAGAGGACAAATTCCTCGGTCAACCACTTCTGCCGGAGAGATGCTGACCCTGCAATCTCCGGGCTAGAAACCGCAGTTATCGTTCCTTTGTGGGGTCCAATCTCGAAATCTATGTGAAATAGGGGTCCTCCCATCATTGGATACACGAGATTGCCGCCAGTCGCTGGGGAGGATAGGATGTTCACTTTCGATTGCAGCCGGCGCTCTAAAAGCTCATAAACGGGCTGCTCGCCAGTGTTGGGATATCGGTAGGTATAACAGACACCTTCCTGGAATGTCGTGGGGAGCGGCCTCCGGCGCATATCGTAAACAAAGTGCTTCGCTGCGGTACAGGGGCTCTGACCAGCAAAACTGAAACCCACAAATGCCTTGCCCAGTTGGTCACAGCCGATGATTGGCTTCTGTTCGGCGGTGCCGCCTAGAACCGCGGTTAGGATGCTGGCACAAAGACCCGCCCACACCGTGGCGTTTAGCAAAAGGCCGAACCCTTTCCGCATCTCCCTGATAATAGGCCGCTATTTTGCGATGCGTCAATGACTAAATGGTACAGGCCACCTTGTCTAAGTGATTTTACAAGCCGCCGGGATTTGGCCCCTATCAACGCGAAACAACCTCGCGAGGGGGTGGATCATGCCGCAGCCGGCGTACAGCCAAGTGCGCTATGGCGGCCAAGAACCAGTTTTCAATGAGAACGGCCTCCTGATCTGAAAGCTGTTTATCTCGAAACAGGCCGTGCGCGATTTCATGCGCGAAACAGCGCCCCAGCCTCAGGGTGTCGCCCATCCAGATCGGGCTGTCCCGCCCATCATCCATCAGGTCGCCGGGGATCGATCCATACTCTTGCCTCGGGTCAAGAAACACTGTCTGGCAGTCATTCGTGTCGCAGAAGGTCCAAGCGGGAGAATGCCTGGGCGCCGGGCCGACATCGATGTCATAACCGAACATCCGGTGCGGGCCCATTTCAACAAAGAGGAAGGTCCATTTCCCACGGAGCGCCAGGATATCGAGAACGGGATTTAGCCTCCTGTGCATCTCACAAGTGCGGGATCCGGTATAGACGACATTGATCCAGCCGTCGGCGCCATTGGTGACCGTAACACAGCCAGCGTCCGCTCCCAGCACCGGGCGCACATACAGATCCAGCAGCTTCTCCGCGGGGCCAGGCGTCCGCGTGCATTGACTACCAACCCAAAGAGTTAGGCCTGCCGCCGCGAACGTAGCGGCCACGCTCTTGCACCACATTGCAAAGCCCCCCTCCGATGGTTTAGAAGGCGATGGAGCTCGACGTGTGGTAACCCATACTCCACACATTTTAAAGGGCCTTAACGTTTTTCTCGACCCCTACGCCGTTGCCACTCAGATCCTCTCAATTGCAAAACGTTCAATGGCGAAGTTATCTCTCCACCCACGGAGTGACCGGTTACAAAAACGTTTACAGGGTCACAGCGGACGTTGCATAATATCCCAGCGCGATGATTTTAGACGACACTTTGACCGCTGCTCTTTCCAGCAGCTATTTCACGACGCATAAGGACGAAGGAGCTCTGCTTCGTGATCTACACAAGAACAAGTGGCACGATGCCGGCGTAGCCGGGCACCTCAAGGTCAAGCCAGCTACCGCGCGTGGTCGGATCCGTGAGTTAAATATGGCTTTGGGTAGGCTGTACGCGAAGGGTGGCGAGCTGAGCGGGTCGATTTGGGGCATTCGCATCGAGCCTCATCCTTACCACCTGCGATGCTACCGTCTTCACGAATCGGACCAGGTTGACGCAGCGGAGTTCGCTCGCCTTCTAAACGCCTTTTGCCGTTTAGAGCAAATTGCTCCTTCTGAGCGCACCTCCCGTTACCAGAAGTGGCGCGCAAACGAAGAAAATACCGAACTCCACGGTTTGGCCTCGTCTCTGACCGCACCTGACCAAGTAACGCTCGATGAGTTCCTGAAGTTCCTGCGGGTGCGTAACAGGCCGTTGAAGTATAAGGGGTTGGCAAGCTTGGCCGCCCAGGTTGGCGTCCGAGGGCTGTTGCTTTACCCGCTGCTCTCCATTCCAAAAGATGCTGTCGGTTTGACGTTTGACTTCCAGGACAACTTCAGGGTGTGCGAAGGCGAGGACGTGAAGAGTCCCGAGTACAATGCCGAGTATGCAATTCCGCGGCACAAGCTACGCAATACGGACGCGGTGTTCGTACGAGTTACGCTCCCGAAGGGCGGCAGGTCCGACAAACATGCTCATCCTGGAACCGAAATAGCTCTAGTGATGTCTGGAGGCCCTGTCGATATCGAATTTGAACAGACCGGTTTGACCACCAAATTGGAACAAGGCGACACGATCCATTTCTATGCGGAAGCCACTCACCAAATTGTTGCGAAAGAGAAAGCCGAGCTGTTCGTAATCCGTTTCTACGGCCTGGAGGAGACAAACACGCGCGAGGCGATGTGGGATGAGCTGCAAAGGCTCATCGGGGACGCCGAGACACGCGAAGCGAGGCTGCAATCGCTCCTGGGAGAGCCGACAACGCGCGAAGCGCTTTGGGACCAACTGCGGGAACATGGCACTCTGTCTCCCCAGGGTCGAGCATGGATCCGCGAGAGTTTCCCTCGTTGGCACCCGGAGTCGGCAGAAGGGAGTGGAGACACAAAACAAGTTCAGGATGCCCTCGGGCTCGCTCGCTTCGTGAAGCACTGTGGAACCCCCTTCGCGACAGAGGGTGGGCTGACGAACGAGGAGAGACAGGCAATAGAGGCCGTCGACCCACACGTTATGGATAGCCTTGACCTTGATAAGGTAGCTATTTCGTACGGACTAAACCGCTTCCTTATCGAGGGCTTCCGTAGTCCCGCGGTCCCCGGCGCCACCGTGCTGAGGCATAAACAAAGAGATAAATGGCATAAGGGAGATTTTCGCGCCGTTGAGCACTGCCCTAAGGGGGTTTCCTACGCTGTTCCTTCTCGAAACTTGCTTTGTTCCGATATCTCCCTGGCCGTGGTGGAGATGGATCCAGGAGCGCTAACCGAGACAAACAGTCACCGTGGCTTCGAAGGAATCCTGATGCTGGAGGGGAGTATCGAACTGCGGCTCGACACGGTCGCCACACCCTTGGTAATCTCGGCAAATCGGTGTCAACTGTGTCACTTTAACAGCTCCGTCGCCCACTCTGTTAGTAACACCGGGGCCATGAAGGCAAGATTCCTGGTTGTGCGATTCCATCGAGACGGCCCTGCCAGCGCTCCAAACGGTCATTCCCTACAGTCTTCGAACAGGCGCTCGTAGCGGTCCAGGACTTTGGCGGTTGAGTAGTTTTCCACGATTCGGCGGCGGGCGGCTTCTCCCATGCGGGCGCGGCGCTCGGGATTTTCCAGCAGGCCGGCGATGGCTTCGGCCAAGCGCGCTTCATCTTTCACCGGGACTACATGGCCTTGCGCGCCATCGTCAATCAACTGCGCGCTGCCGGGGATATCGGTGACCACGGAGGGAATCGCGCAGGCCATGGCTTCGGATAGCGAGCAGGGGAAGCCTTCGTTGGAAGAAACCAGCGTGAAGAGGTCGGAGGCTTGCAGCCACTGGCAGATTTCTTCGCCCGGACGGCGGCCGGCGAAGCGCACGCGCTTCTCCATGCCCAGTTTTGCCGTCAGCGTTTCCAGTTCCTGGCGGCAAGGGCCGTCGCCGATGAAAATGAGCAGAGCCTCCGGCAGCCGCGCCGCGACCGTTGCGAAAGCGCCCAGCAACGACGGCAACTCCTTTTCCGGGGCCAGGCGGCCGACGTAGAGAACCGCCTTGGCGCCGGCGGGGATGCCGAAGCGTTCGCGGATGGCCTGGCGCGCTTCCGGGGCGCAGGGCGCGAATTCTTCCGTGTCGATGGGGTTGGGCATCCAGAACAGGCGTTCGCGATGGATGCCGGCCTCGACGGCTTCCTGCGCGATGCCGGGATTCAGGACCATCACGCGCCGCGCCCAGCGATTGAGCCAGCCGAGCTCCAGGCGGCCGAGCCAGGAAGCGCGCATGAGCGTGGCAAGGCTGCTGCCGGAGATTTTCATGACGATGGGTTTACCGAGCCAGCGCGCCATGGGAAGCCCCGTGGCGAGGTGCGCGCCCTGCATCAGGAAATATACGAGCCGGTAGTTGCGGCGTTCACGAAACAGGGTCCAGGCCACCGAGACGGCGAATACCCAATCGCGGAAGCGTCCGCGCGAGCGGCGGGTCAGGATGCGCACGGGGACGCCGAAGGGATCGGTCCAACGGGCGATTGGCGGCATGGGCGGACCGCCGGCGCAGAGCACCGTCACGTTGTGGCCGCGCCGCACCAGCGCCGCACAGACGCGCTGCGCCTCGATTTCCGAGCCTCCTAAAACAGGCGGATAGGAGTGCGAAACCAGAAACAGGGAAAGCGGGCCGGCGGCGCGGTTCGCGTCCGTGCCTTCGGGCATATATCGTAGAGTATCAAGCTCCCGTGCGTATTCTTTTCGTATCGCCGCGCCAATGCTGCCCGCCGCGGAGCGGGGCCAAATTGCGGGAGTACTATTTGGCGCGGGCCCTGGCTTCCCGCGCGGAGCTGACGCACGTCTTCTTCACGCCCGGCGACGCGGGGGCGATGGACGCTTTGCCGTGGAAGACGGCGGCGGTTCCCGCGCCGCGATTCTATACGCCCGGCAAAATCGCTCGCGGGATTTTCGGGCGTTGGCCGCTGCCGGTGGTCAACTACACTTCCGGAGAAATGCAGGCGGCGCTGGGGTCCCTGGCGGCCGGGCGGTTCGACCTGATCCACCTGGACAGCATTCACATGACGGCGTATGAGCCGCTGCTGCGCCGGACGGGCGCGCCGGTTGTTTACGACTGGCACAACATCGAATCGGAAGCCATGCGGCGCTACGGCGCGAATGCCAGTTCCGCGGGGCGGCGACTCTACGCCGGGCTCACCGCCGCACGGATGGCGAACCTGGAAAAGCAGGTCCTGCGCGAGGCATTCGGGCACGTGGTTTGCAGCGAACGCGAGAGGGCCGCGCTGCTGGGCGTGGCGCCGCGGGCGCGGCTGGTGGTGGTGGAAAACGGCGTGGATACGGCGTTCTTCCGCGAGGCCGCCGCGGGCCCGCGGGGCGGCGTGCGCAACCGGCTGCTATTCGTGGGGCAGATGAGTTATCACGCCAATGTGGAAGCGGCGGTTCTTTTTGCGCGCAACGTGTGGCTGGAGGTTCGCGAGCGCTTTCCGGACTGGCGCCTCACGATAGCGGGGGCCGACCCGGCGCCGGCGGTGCTGGCGCTAGGCGGTTTGCCGCAAGTGGAAGTGACCGGCACGGTGGAAGACCTGCGGCCGCTCTACCGGGAGGCCGTGGGGGCTATTGTGCCTTTGCGCGTGGGCGGCGGGACGCGGCTGAAGATTCTGGAGGCCATGGCGGCGGGCGTGCCGGTGGTTTCCACGCCGCTGGGCGCGGAGGGGCTGGCGGTTACGCCGGGTGAAAACATTCTGATCGCCGAAAGAGACAGGGATTGGCTGCCGCATTTCGCAACGCTCGCCGAGGGCGGCGGTCCGTGGAACGCGCTGGCGGAGGCGGGGCGGCAGCTGGTTGAGGCGCGCTACGACTGGGAGGCGCTGGGCAGGTCGCTTTACGAGACTTATTGCGGGTGGATGGAAGGGCGAGCATGAAACCTCTCCGCCTGCTCGCCATCCTGGAGGCCAACACCCTTACAGGCCCGGCCAAGAACCTTTTGCAATTCGCGCAGATGGCGCGGGAGCACGAGCCGGCGGTGGAGACCGAGGCGGTGGTGTTCCGGCGCGAGGGGCAGCCGAATTTGTTTCTCGAAACGGCCGCACGGATGGGCGTGCCGGTTCATGCGCTGCCGGAGGCGGGCCGGTTCGACCGGTCCGTGATTCCGGCGCTGCGGGCGCTGGCGCTGGAACGCCGGCCGGACATTGTACAAAGCCACGCGGTGAAGTCGCATTTTCTGGCGCACGTTTCGGGCGTCGACTGCATGGCGCCGTGGGTGGCATTTCACCACGGCTACACGTGGCCGGACTGGCGCGCACGGCTCTACAACCAGTTAGACAGATGGTCGCTGCGGGCGGCGCGGCGCGTGCTGACGGTGAGCCAGCCGTTCCGCGTCGAGCTGATTTCCCGGGGCGTGGATGCGGACCGCATCGAGGTGGTGCATAACGCCATCGACCCGGGATGGGGCCGCGGCGGCAGGCAGCCGGAAGCAGCGGCCGCGCTGCGGGCGAAGCTGGGTATAGCGGCGGATGCGCGCGTGCTGTTGATTGTGGGGCGGCTCTCTTTGGAAAAGGACCATGGCGCGCTGCTCAAAGCCGTGCGGGAGCTGCCGGATGCGCCGCGCACGCACCTGCTGATTGTGGGCGAAGGGCCCGAGCGGGCGCGCATCGAAGCGGCGGTGCGCGAGCTGGGGCTGGCGGGGCGCGTCACGCTGACAGGGCAGGTGGATTCGGCCGAACCTTACTACGGAATCGCGGACATCTGCGTGCTGTCTTCGCGGAGCGAAGGCTCGCCGAATGCGCTGTTGGAAGCCATGGCGGCGGGCGTACCCGCGGTGGCCACGGCGGTGGGCGGCATTCCGGAAATTGTGAAGAACGGCGAAAGCGCTCTGCTGATCCCGCCGGGCGATGCCGCCGCCATGAGTGAAGCGTTTACGGCATTGCTGAAAGACGAGGGACTGGGGCAAAGATTGGCCGAGCGGGCGCGGGAGCTTGTGATCGAGAATCATGCTCCGCAAGCGCGCGCACGGCGGCTGGCGGAGATTTATGGAAGGGTGGTCTACCGCGAGGCGCTTTTGTAATCAGCGCGCAGCATGAGACGCCTAACTAGGGAAGTTCGACCACGAGTTCGGGAAAGGCCGAAAAGTCCTCGGCGTTGAAGGTATATATTCTCCGCACGCCATTGGCCAGCATACTCGCGGCGATTTGCAAATCGAAAACATCGCCGCCCACTACGGGGTGACGCCTGAGTAAGCTGAGCCATCCCTCGACTGCGCGAGCGGGGATTGGCAGAACGTGGAGAAACGCGAGGAGGTCCGAAATGGCGCGTACCGCGTCCGCGGAAGAACGCGGCTTCATAACCCGCCGCGAGTTGGTAACAACCGAGTAAAACTCGCACAGGATCTGCGAGGTGACGTATAAGGTCGCGGAGGGATCGCTACGGGCCGCATCGAGCAGCGCGCGCGCAGCTGTATGTTGCGAGGAGCCGGCATCCATCGCGTATACAAGCACGTTCGCGTCGACAATTCCAGGTTCAACCGACATCGTCGTAAATCTCTCGCCTATGCAGCGAGGTTCTTACGCCGAGAGACCAGACCGGCAACTCAGGGGCTTTGCGCCTGGCGGCATCAGGCTCGGTCACGCGCTCTTCGATCAGCCGCTCCAACAGGGCCTCTACCGAGAGGCCTTGCCGTTGAGCCTCTTCCACAAGGCGGGCCTCCGCTTGTTGCGAGATGTTGATGCTCATGCCGGTTCCTCTTTCCAGATTACCGTAGTCAGATGGCAGCGCCGCAAGTCCCGTGCGACCATATTAGGGTTAAACGTGAAGGTCACCGAAGCGCTTAAGATTCTGCAACAAAGCCCTGAAGGGGCGGCGCCTTTCCGGGCGGGTCTTGCTTGCGGCTATACGCCGCTGCACGCGCAGACCTTTCTGGCGGCTCACCTGCAACAGAGCCTGCCCGGCCGGCGGGTGAGCGTTTCCACCGGGTTATACGGCGACCTGGCGGGGACGCTGGCATCCTGGAAAGCAGCCGATTTACACGGCATCGCCTGCGCGGTGGAATGGGCGGACCTGGACCCGCGGCTGGGTTTTCGGGAAGCCGGCGCCTGGGGCCCGGCGGCGCTGGCGGATATTCTGCCCGGCGCCATGACCACGCTGGAGCGCCTTGCGGCGGCGGTGGAAGAAATCCGGCCGGAGATTCCGGTGGCTCTCTGCATGCCGACGCTGCCATTGCCGCCGCTGTTCCATACGGCGGGTTGGCAGGCTTCGGAAGCGCGGCTCGCGCTGGAGCGGAAGGTTGCGGAAACGGCTGCGCGGCTGGCGCGCAGGGGGAATTGCTCGCTGGTGGATGCGGCGCGCCTGGCGGAAGACTCCGCGCCGGGCACGCGTTACGATCCGAAATCCGATCTGCTCACCGGCCTTCCCTATTCCCTGGCGCACGCCGATGCGGTGGCTTCCGCGCTGGCGCTGCTGCTGGCGCCGCCGGCGCCGAAGAAGGGCCTGATCACCGATCTGGACGATACTTTGTGGCGCGGCATCGTGGGCGAAGCGGGTCCGGAGAATGTCGCGTGGGACTTGGCCGGGCATGCGCAGCTCCACGGGCTTTACCAGAAGCTGCTGGCCGCGCTGGCCGAGGAAGGCGTTTTGATCGCCGTGGCCAGCAAGAACGATCCCGAAGTGGTCCGCAGGGCTTTCGGACGCGACGATCTGCTGATACGGCCGGAGCGGATCTTCCCCGTGGAAGTACATTGGGGCGCGAAGTCCGCTTCGGTGGGGGCCATTCTGCGCACGTGGAATATCGGCGCCGATAGCGTGGTCTTCGTAGACGATAGCCCCACCGAGCTGGCAGAAGTAGCGGCGGCGCATCCGGGCATTGTGGGTTTGCGGTTCACGGGCGCGGATTACCCGGCGGCTTACGCGCTGCTACGGCGCTTGCGCGACCTATTCGGCAAAGCGCGGATTTCCGCGGAGGACTCCCTCCGGCTGGAGAGTATCCGCCAGGGCGCGCAGTTTCAACAGGAGGCGGGCGCGGCGGTTTCCGAAGCGTTTCTGGAAGCGGCGGCCGCGGCCATCACGTTCGATTTCTCTCTTGCGGACGATCCGCGGGTCCTGGAGCTGGTCAACAAAACGAATCAATTTAACCTGAACGGCATCCGCTATACAGAAGCGGACTGGAGGAGCCGGCTGCGGCGGCCGGGCGCATTCCTCGCCACGGTCAGCTATAAAGACAAGTACGGCCCGCTCGGCAAGATCGCCGTGCTGGAAGGCCGGAAGGAAAACGGGACCTTGTTTATCGATACCTGGGTGATGAGTTGCCGCGCCTTTTCCCGGCGCATTGAACACCAGTGCCTGGAGACCGTCTTCGAGCGGCACGGGACGCCGGAAGTGTTTCTGCAATTTCAGCCCACGCCCAAGAACGGCCCGCTGCGGGACTTTCTGGCTTCCCTTACCGGGCAGCGCCCCGAAGGGCCATTTGCGCTGAGCCGCGAAGCATTTCAAGAGAAGCGGCCGGCGCTTTATCACAGCGTCACGGCAGTTCCCACAAATTGACCATGGATCCTATCGCGCTCCGTCTAACGAATTGCTTTCGCACCGTGTTCCCGAACGTCCCGGAAGCGGAACTCCCGGAGGCCAGCCAGGCTACGCTAGCGGCCTGGGATTCGGTGAACGCCATCATGCTGGTGAACGTGATTGAGGAGGAGTTCGGGATCGAGATGGATTTCGACCGCATTGCGGAGCTCGATTCCTTCCGCCGCATTCACGACTACCTGAGCCGGGAACCGCAACTCTCGTGAGCGAGCCGGCCGTAACGCTGAAGCTGCATCACGCGGGATTCGTGGTGGCGGATATCGAGGCCGGCATGGCGGGCTTCGTGCGTTCGCTGGCGGCGCGGTGGGACGGCCGCATCATCGAAGATCCGTTACAGAAAGTAAAGGTAGCGTTCCTCTCCACCGCGGCGGGCGACGCGCAGATCGAGCTCGTGCAGCCGAATGCGGCCGATTCGCCGGTGGGCCGCTTCCTGCGCGAGAAGGGCGGCGGGTTTCATCATCTCTGCTACGAAGCCGCGAACCTGGAAGAGCAGATGGCGGCGCTGAGGACGCGCGGGGCCTTTGTGGTGAGCCGCCCGAAGCCGGCCGTGGCCTTCGACGGGCGGCGCATCGCCTGGATGCTGACGGCGGAGAAAATGCTGGTGGAACTATTGGAAACGGCCCCGCCGCGGGCCTGAAGAATAAGCAGGTTAGAATTGTACCGAATCACCCGGAAGACGGTCCTTTGTTCAAGAGCTTCATTCTGAAAATCAAGCGCGGCGAAACGCCGTTTTACCGCGGGTTGCGGGGCTGGGCGAAAGCGATGCAATCGGGGATTCTGCCTTTGCCGCGCTTCCTGAATCCTCTTTTGCTGGCGGTATTTCACCTGCACCAGGCGATCTGGCGGGGCATGTACCGGGCATGGGGGTTCTTCTATGTAGGGCCGGTTTTCCGCAGCCGCTGCGCCTCCATGGGGCGGCGCTTTCACATTTCCCGCATGCCTTTCATCTCCGGCCACGCTTCCATACACATCGGCGATGACGTGAACTTCTTCGGCAAAGTGGACATCTTCACGGGAGGCATTTTCGACGCACCCACGCTGATTCTCAAGGACCGCGTGGACATCGGGAACAACGTGACGTTCGTGGTGAACAAGGAGATTGTCATCGAGGAGGACGTCAATGTGGCCAGCGGCGTGCGGTTCATGGATTCGGACGCACACCCCAGGGACGCGGAGGAGCGGATCGCCGACTTGCCGCCGCGCCCGGAGGAAATCAAGCCCGTGCGCATCTGCCGGCGCGCCTGGATTGGTCAGAATTCGTTTGTGCTGAAGGGCGTCACGGTGGGCGAGGGCGCTATTGTGGGCGTCAACAGCGTGGTGATCACGGATATTCCGCCCTACGCCGTGGCTATGGGAAACCCCGCGCGCGTGGTGGTGAAAGGGGCTCCTCCCAAACAAGCCTGAGATAATGAAAGATCGCCAACCAACGCCGAGGTAAGAGACCATTCCCAACAATCCTCCTTCCCATGTGACGGAAATCGCTCCCGCCGCCGGTTGGGCGCCGCTCGATCTCAAAGAGCTCTGGGAGCATCGGGAGCTGCTTTACTTCCTGACCTGGCGCGAGATCAAGGTGCGCTACAAGCAGACGGCGCTGGGCGTGGCGTGGGCCGTGCTCCAGCCGCTGTTCACCATGGTGATTTTCACGGTGTTTTTCGGGCGGCTGGCGAAGATCCCTTCCGACGGCGTTCCTTACCCGGTATTCGCGCTCACCGCGCTAACCCCGTGGACCTTTTTCTCCAATGGCCTGACCACTTCCTCCAACAGCCTGGTGACCAACGCCAACCTCCTGACGAAGGTTTATTTCCCGCGGCTGGCAATTCCCATTGCGGCGGTGTTTTCCGGAGCCGTGGATTTTCTGCTTTCCTTTATTCTGCTGGTCTCCTATTCGCTGTACCGCGGCTACTGGCCCACGTGGAAGGTGCTGTGGCTCCCGGGGTTCGTGCTGCTGGCCGTAATTACCAGCCTGGGAGTGGGGCTGTGGCTCTCGGCGCTGAACGTGGAATACCGCGACGTGCGCTACACGGTTCCCTTCCTGACGCAGATCTGGCTGTTTGCCACGCCCATCGCTTACCCCAGCAGCATGATGCACGAACCGTGGCGAACGGTTTACGGGCTGAACCCCATGGTGGGGGTGGTGGAAGGGTTCCGCTGGGCCATGCTGGGCAGCGGACATCCTCCGAACGGGATGTTCTTTGTTTCCTGCGTGGCGGCGGCGGTCTTGCTGATATCCGGAGCCTTCTACTTCCGGCGCATGGAAAAAGGATTCGCCGACGTAGTTTGACGCGGTTTGCCTGATTCCGCGCAACGCTGTTAACCTCTCAAAAGATGGGCACGGTACTGCGAAAGCTGAAGACGGTCCAAAAGGTACTTCAGAGCGAAGGCGTGCCAGGACTATGGCGCGAGATCAGCCCGCGGCTCGATCCGCTGCGCTCCGCCCATAGCCTGTGGAACCGCGGAATAGATGGCGAAACGGCGTTCTGGGACCATTACTTCGAGACCAAGGGCGGCGCATGGGCGGAGAATTTCGCCGACCGCCTGAATCCGGGACTTCCGCTTCAGCGGCGGCCGGCGGCGCTGCTGCCCGATGGCGCCGAGGCGGCGATTCTGGATGTAGGCGCCGGACCCCTGACGTACCTGGGCAAGGTGGTCCCGGGCAAGCGGCTGCACATCACCGCCATCGATCCGCTGGCCGGCAAATACGACGCTATCCTGGCAAAGCACGGGATTACGCCGCTGGTCCGAACCGAGGCGCTGGCCGGAGAAGAGCTGCCACGCCGCTTCCCGCCGGACTCCTTCGACCTGGTTTTCGCCCGCAATTGCCTGGATCATGCTTACGATCCGGTGCTGGCCATCGATCAAATGGTTCGCGTCGCGAAACCCGGCGGGCATGTGCTCCTCGAACACCACCCCAACGAAGCCGAGGAAAGGGGCTATTCGGACCTGCACCAGTGGAACTTCTCCACCGACGAAGGCGGCAATTTCGCGATTACGTTCCGGGGACGCCGCACGGTGAACGTCACGGCGCGGCTTTCCGCTATTGCCGATACCCGCTGCGATTACGTGGACAATGGGGAGAGATGGCTCATTGTCACCATCCGCAAGCGCCCGGCCGCGGCGTAGGCCCCATGGCGTTCCCCTTCCCGTTGAAATCCAGCGCAACCCATGAGTAGAAACGCCATCGAGGTCCGCGGCATCAGCAAACAATACCGCTTGGGCGTGGGCTCGGGCGACCGCGCCTACAGCTATAGATCCCTGCGCGACATGCTGACCGAGCTTCCCGCGAGGATTTTCCGCCGGCAGTCCGCCAAGCCGCCCATGTTCTGGGCGCTCAAGGACGTCGGCTTCGACGTGGCGGAGTCCGAGGTGGTGGGCTTGATTGGGCGCAACGGCGCGGGCAAGAGCACCTTTCTGAAAGTGCTCTCGCGGGTGACCTATCCTACCGAGGGGCGCATCACTCTTTACGGCCGCGTGGGCTCGCTCTTGGAAGTGGGAACGGGATTTCATCCGGAGCTGACGGGCCGCGAGAACATCTTCATGAACGGCGCGATTCTGGGCATGCGGCGCGCCGAGATTGCCCGGCGTTTTGACGAGATTGTGGCGTTCGCCGAAGTGGAAAAGTTCATCGACACGCCGGTGAAGCACTATTCGAGCGGCATGCATCTGCGCCTGGCTTTCGCCGTGGCCGCGCACCTGGAGCCGGAGATTCTGCTGGTGGACGAAGTGCTTGCCGTGGGCGACGCAGCGTTCCAGAAGAAGTGCCTCGGCAAGATGGGAGACGTGGCGAAGCAGGGCCGTACCGTGATCTTCGTGAGCCATAACATGACGGCTCTGCGCGCGCTGTGCTCGCGGGCGGTATGGCTGAACGAAGGCCGGGTGATGGAGGACGGGCCGGCCAGCGAAGTGGTGGACCACTATCTGCAAAAGAACGCCGCATCGCACCAGGAATCGCGCTGGGACGATCCCGAACAGGCGCCGGGCGACCACCGGGCGCGCATGCATCTGGCGCGCATCAACACGGCGGAGGAGAGCGCCCAGATTACCGTGGACACGCCCTTTGAAATTGAGTTTCAGTATTGGAATTACGTCCCCGGGGCGTCCCTGAACGTCACCATTTTCCTGAACACGGTGGAAGAGGTGTGCGTGTTCAACATCAGTTCGGACGGGGGGCCGCGGCCGGAGGGCTTGATCCGCCACACGGTTCAAATCCCGGGCGCATTTCTGAATACCGGATCCTACTACGTCCGCTTCGCCCTGGTGCAGGATGAAACGCGGGTGCTGTTCCTGCACAACAACATTGTGGCTTTTGACGTGGCCGACAGGCCGCGAACGGGCGCCTGGTACGGCCGCATTCCGGGAGTTGTCCGGCCGCGTTTCGCGTGGAAGAGCGAGGCTTTGCCGGCGGAGGCGGACCCCCGCAAGCAGGCCGGCGCTTAACTCCGAGCAGCGGGCCCCAGCAGGATGCGGCGGGCGAAGCGGTTGGTCCGCACGGCCATTTCCCCCAGGTAGCGGCGATCGAATGCCTTGGCGCGCTCCTTCATGGGGCCCATGCGCAAACGGCGGCGGTAGCGGTCCACCGCGCCCTGGGTGGCCCGGGCCAGGTCATTCCGGCCGGCGGCGGCCAGCGGGCCGACGAGCTCCTCAAAGTACCAAGCCTCGTAGTAATTTTTCAGTTCGACGGCGCGGAGGATCTCCACGGTGGGCGGGACATTCTGGAAAGGAGACCCATCGAGCCGGCCGAGGATGGTGAGCGCCAGGGCGGTGCGCATGCATTTCTCGCACAGGCCGCAATTGGGGACCTGGCGCGTCCAAAGGGTGCAGACCAGGAGGTTCCGCAGCCCCTCCTCCCACTCCGCCACCACGCGGGTTTTCTCAAGCCGCGGCATGGCGCCATTCTCGTGATACACCGGCATGGCCGAGGATCCGAACAAGGGATCGAACAGGGGATGAGAACCCCAGGGCTGCGTCCGGATGAGCCGCAGGCTGGCGCCTGAGGAAGCAAGGGAAACCAGGGACGCGCGATTGGTGAGCGTATGGGCCACGGAAGCGATGGCCGAACCGTGCCATTCCCTGCCCCAAAACACACTCAGCGGGCGCGTGGGGTGCGGCCACTTAGTCAGCTCCTGAATGTTGGTGTTCACGGAGATGACGTCAATGCCCAGACAGCCTCCAATCCGTCTTGCGGCAGCCTGCGTGGCTTCAAACTGCTGCGGCGCGTCGAAGCCTTTTACGACAACCCCCAACCTCAGACGGCGCGGATGGTCCTGGTGGTAGCGCTGAAGATTCAGGCGAAACATCGCCAGGGAGTCGATGCCGCAGGAAAGCATGCCGGCCGCCGGCAGGCCGCGCTTATCCGGAACGCCGGTTTTGCCGGGCGCCTCCAGCGCCGGCGGCGGATACTCATAGCCGTGCGCCTCCATGCGCCACAGCAACGCCGCCGGGATGCTGTCCAGCAAGTCGGGATCCACCGGAGCGTCGATGCGAAGCCTCTTTTCGCGGTCGCGCATGGCGGGCATGGCGCAAGCCACAAGAAAGGCTTCGGCGGAGAGAGCCGGCGGGGCTTCGGGAATATCGAACCAGATGGACTGGGGAGGGCGGTCGTTATCTTCCCACGCGACCGTGGCGCTCAGGCGGGGACCTTGGACAGAGATGTCAGAAACTATCATGGGGAATCGTCGCGGGTGTGACTTCCAGTGTCACACGTAAAAACAGCTTGCTCCTGACTTGGCCTAGGATGGCGATGCCATGCGGCGGGCGAAGCGGTTGGCCTTCACGGCCATGCCGCCCAGATACCGCGCATCGGCGTTCTTGGCGCGCTCCTTCCAGGCCTCGATGCGCTGGCTGCGGCGGTAGTCCGCGATGATCTTCTGAATCGCCTGGGCCAGGTCGGCGCGCCCGAGAGCCATCATGGGGGCGATGAGGTCCTCCCAGGCGCTTGCGGCGTTGCGTTGATTCACGCCTACCGCAAGGATGTCCTGGGCCGATACGGCGCGGCCGCGGAAGGGAGAGGCATCCAGCTTTCCCAGCGTCATGAATTCCATTACGGCCCGGACGCACTTCCCGCAGCGGCCGCAGTGCAATTCCTTGCGGTCCCACTGATTGCAGACCATGAGATTCTGCATGGCCGCATCCCAGTCGAGGATGGCGCGGATTTTATCCAGGCGCATGACGGTGGCGTGCTCGTGAAAGACGCGCATCGAAGCGGAGCCGTACAACGGGTCGAGCAAGGGATGCGTCCCGTGGATTCGCCGCAGCGTGACGGAAGGCTTGACGCCCGAAGAGCCGATGGAAATGCCCGAGACGTGGTCCGAAAGCGCATGGCCGCAGGCCGCCAAAATGCAGGCTTCGTATTGCCTGGCGCTGAACCTGGGGAAGGGCCGCTCGGGATTGGGCCACTTGGCGACTTCCATGAGATTCGTATCGATGTCCAGCACTTCAATCCCGGCGGATTGGCCGATGGCGCGGGCGCGCTCCAGCAGTTCCTCAAACTGCACAGGCGTGACGCAATCGAAACCGCCGACGGCAATTCCGGCGCGTATGCGATGGGGATGGGTTTCCGCATACCTGGCGTGATTCAGCCGGATCAATGCGAGCGAATCCACGCCGCAGGACAACATGCCGGCGTGAACCCGGCCCTCCGCAGAACGCGGCGCCTGATTCTTCCGGGAACATTCCAACACAGGCGGCGGCTCATTGTAGCTGAACGCCGCCATGATCCAGGCGATCGCTTCGGCCACGCTTTCCAGGAGCTCCGGCCCAACGGCGCCTTCCACCCTGACCCGCTTCTCCTTGTCGCGCATGGCGGGCATGGCGCAGCCCACCAGATACGCTTCCGCCGATAGCGCCGGCGTGGCGGCGGATGAGCGAAACCAGATTACCTGTTTCGGGCGGTCGTTCTCCTCCCAAGCGACGGTGGCGCTCAGCGTCCCGCCAGATGCGCCGATATCAGAGATGACCATAACGGAGTGTGTCTGAAATCGTATCAAACCCGCGGCGAATTCACGATTCGGCGCGGCGGGGCAGCAGGATGCGGCGCGCGAAGCGGTTGGCGCGCACGCTGATTCCGCCCAGATACCGCTCATCGGCCTGCTTGGCGCGCTCTTTGAGGGTTGCGATCCGCTCGCCTCGGCGCTCCCGGGCCAGGAGCGCCTTAACGGCCCGCGCGAGATCGCTTCTTCCGGCGGCTTCAAGAGGGTGGATTACTTCCTTCCACGCCATGGCGCCGGAGGGCGTTACCGCGGGGACGGCGAGAATCTCCGCGGGCGTCAGGCGGCGGCCGCGAAACGGGGACTCTTCAAGCTTCCCCAAGGCGATAAACTCCGCGGTGGTGCGCACGCACTTGCCGCAGAGGCCGCAGTTCAGGCCCGTGCGATGCCATTTGCTGCAAACCATCAGATTGCGCATCGCGGCATCCCAATCGAGAATGGCGCGAATCTTGTCGAGCCGGAACATGGTTGCATTGGCGTGGATGACCTGCATCCAGGAGCACCCGTACAGAGGATCAAGCGCCGGATGCGATCCATGCAGCCGCCGCAGCAGATTCCCGGCGCCGACGCCGGTGGAACCGATGGATATACAGGAAATACGGGCTGACAATGAGTGCGCGGCGGCGGCGAGGATGCAGGCCTCGTACTCGCGCGGGGAGTAGATGCCGAAGGGGCGCGTGGGGTGGGGCCACTGCGCCACCGTGGAGATGTTGGTGGAAAGATCCAGCACTTCTATGCCGCTTGCCTGGCCGACGTCGACCGCCCGCGGCCACAAAGTTTCAAAGTGCTCGGGCGTGACGCAATCGAAGCCGTTGACCGTAATGCCGATGGAAATACGGCGTGGGTGCGTTTCCGCATAACGGGCGTGATTCAGGCGCAGCATGCTGAGCGAGTCGACGCCGCAGGAGAGCATCCCGGCGTGACGCCCCGCCGGGCGCGGCGGACGCTGGCGCAGGCGAGACGCTTCGAGCGCCGGCGCGTCATAGCCGTACGCATAGCCGCCATTGATATAGGCGAGCGCATCGGCGACGCTCTCGAGCAGCTCGGGGTCTACTTCGTCCTCGACCCGCACGCGCTTTTCACGGTCGCGCATGGCTGGGGCGGCGCAACCCACAAGAAAGGCCTCCGGCGAATGCGCGACCTGCGCCAGGTTCGACTCGAACCACAAGGTCTGCTTCGGACGGTCATTCTCTTCCCAGGCAACCGTAGCGCACAGTCTTGTCCCAGACACACCTATCCCGGATATCACCATGAGTGCAGCTACTGAGATCCTATCAGTCAGGAGTGGAGGCTTGCACGGCGGGCGAAGCGGTTGGCGCGGACCGCGAGGCCTCCAAGGTAGCGCCGGTCGAAGTCCTTGGCGAAGGATTTCACGGCGGCGAGCTGTTTGCGGCGCTGGTAGGCTTCCACGATGGCTCTTGCGGCCGCGGAGAGATCGCTACGGCCGGCGGCCGCCAGCGGCTCGACCAGCTCTTCCCAGGAGGATTCGCCAATCGGGCCGTCCAGGCGCAGCGAACGGATCTCTTCGGGCGTAGCGGCCGCCCCGCGAAACGGAGACGCTTCCAGCTTTCCGAGAGCGAGAAACTCGACTTTTGTGCGGATGCACTTCTCGCAGCGGCCGCAGTTTTGCTCTCCGCGCTCCCAGCGGCTGCAGACCAGAAGATTTTCGAGGCCGGCCGGCCATTCGGCGACAAGGCGCAGTTTCTCGAGGCGGCGCACGGTTCCATCCTCGTGATAGATGCGCAAGGAGGCGCAACCATAGAGCGGATCGAGCAGCGGGTGCGACCCGAACGTCTTCTGAAACGCGTACTCCGGTTTCCAGCCCGACGAGGCGATGGAAGCTCCGGCGATACGGCCGGCGAACGCGTGAGCGACGGCCGCAAGAATACAGCCGTGATACTCCATGGGCGAGAACACGCCGAAAGGCCGGGTAGGGTGCGGCCACTGCGCCACTTCGGCGATGTTCGTATCGGCTTCCAGAACCTCCAGGCCGGCCGCGGCGCCAACCGCGTGGGCGTGCTTCAGCAGTTGCGCGTATTGCGCCTGGTTGACGCAATCGAAACCCTTGATGGCGATGCCGGCGCGGATATGGCGCGGATGGGTCTCCGGGTACCACAGGTGGTTGGCGCGGAGCATGCCCAGCGAATCCACGCCGCAGGAGAGAAAGCCGGCGAGCGGAGCGCCGAGCTGGGGAGGCGCGCCAATAGAGCCGACTTCCAACGCGGGCGGCGGGTTCTCATACCCGCAGGCGGTATTGACGTAGGTCAGAGCCTTGGTTACGTTTTCAAGCAGCTCCAGATCCACCGCACCTTCGATGGCCACGCGCTTTTCGCCATCGCGCATGGCGGGAAGAGCGCAACCCACCAGAAAGGGAGCGGCCGACGCCGGCGGCACGGCCTGGGGCGTGTCAAACCAGAGGGTCTGCTGGGGGCGGAGGTTCTGCTCCCATGTCACCGAGGCGCTGAGCCGCGTGCCGGTGACGGCAATCTCCGATATCAGCATGGGACCAAGGGCATCCTTGCCATAATGAATGTTACCAGCATGGCGGAATTTGAGATCCGTCCGGCCCGCGCGGAAGACGCGGCGGAAATCGTGCGGCTGATTCGCGAGGGCGCGGACCGGGACGTTCTCGATAAGCTCATCTACGGGTGCGCCGGGGCCGCCAGATACGTCGAGTGGAACATCGCCGCCGGCTTGCTGGGCAACCGCCGCTATTTTGTGGCCATGCGCGGGGAAGAGCCGGCGGGCTGCGCGGATTTCGCCGTCTCGGGCGATGCGCTCACGCTGAAGTACATCGCCGCCGATGGCCGTTTCCGGCGCCAGGGCATTGGAAGCGCGCTGCTGCGCCGCGGGCTGGAGGCGCTGGGCGCCTCACGCACCTGGATGGAGTTGGACGTTTCCCTGGGCAACGCGGCCGCGCTGAGATGGTATGAATCCCTCGGATTCCAGCCCGCGGGACGTTCCTCTTACTGGGAATTCACGAGCGCCGGAGCGCCGGAGGGCGCGGCGCTGGAAATCCCCGACTGGCCCCAGGCCCAGGCGTGCCACGAGGCTTTCGGCTTTTCTGAATTTCAACTGAAGACCCCCGCCATGAGCGTGCGCGTGGGGCGCGTGGGAGACGCCTGGTTCCGTCTTCCGGACGCCGGCGCGGCCAGTTCCGGTGCGGTTCGCGGGGCTCTTCGCGCCATCGACCCCGCGCGCGGAATCTACGCGGTTCTGCCGGAAGGCTCCGTTACCTCGTGGATGGAAGCCCACGCGAAGCGCGTCCGGAGCGCCCAACGCATGCGCGCGCGCATCGCCGCATTGAGCGGCGGCGCGGCGCGGCTTCAGACCAGCTCGCCGGAACGGTAAGCCGGGAAATACGACGAGCCTTCGGCGCCGGCCTGGCGGGCCAGCTCCGCATAGCGTTCCGGCTGCAGAATGCGCCCGCACAGATACGCCGGCCGCGTGCCGGTGGCCCATCCCGCCTTGAAATCCGCCAGCCCGTCGCTGCTTTGAGAATGCGCGCCGGGGTTGGCGCCCATATTGGCCCAGGACGCATATCTCTTCATGTACATCAGGGCCGTTTGCGTAAGGGCATACGCGGCCCGGTAGCGATACCCCGTTTCGTTCATGGCAAGCAGGTGCGCGTAGGCCACGTGGTTTTGCACAATCCAGAGATTCCCGCCTATGACGCTGCCCTCCCGGCGCGCCAGAAAGAGGACCGCGCCGGGCAAGCCAAGCTGCCTCCGGAACGCTTCGCGAGAGAAGGCCTTGATGCCCTTGAGGCGATGGCGCGCAATCAGGCATTCGTAGAGGCGCATCCAGTCTTCCAGGCGTTCCAGGGGCTGGGACTCTGTCTCCACTTCCATGCGGCTCAAGGCCTGCCGCGTGGACTTGCGGTGGTGCGCGTCGCCGAACCAGCCGGGCCGCGTCAGATCGACCACGAAGTGCTCCTTGAACGGAATCACGCAATCGAAACTTCGCTTGAGATCCGTCTCCGCGAATCCGCCGAAGGGATCGGCGACAAGCGAAACCGATACCAGGCGGCCGCGTTGCGCTTCCAGATCGGCGGCCAGCGCTCTCCAATCCTGGCAGCAGAACAGCGGATAGCATCCCATGGCGTCGTTATAAGGCGTTCCCGGAATTTGCCGCTCCAGCAGCCAGCCGCCCGCGCGCGGAAGCTCCAGCGGAGCCCCGAACTCTCCCAGCGATGCGGCGTACTCGGCGCTGAGATAGCCTGGCCGCGGCGCGATCTTCATGGCGCCCGTGGAGGCGGAGCTCTCTGTGGCCGGGGAAAGCAGCATTTCGATCATGCTGCAATCGAACGTCGGAATGCCGGTCGCATCGTGGACCCGCAGGCGTTCGGAGAAGCTATCGTCGATGAAAATCGCGGAGCGGTCACGGATGGCGTCCGCCTTGGACTGCCCCTCCGATAAGTGGATAACCTCATCGAAGAGCTGCGCGAGCCGGTAGCGTTTCAAGGTTTCATCCACATTGCCGGCGTGCCGCGTGAGAAGCACCAGCTTCGCGCCGCGGTTGAGGCATTGATACAGCAGAGCGACAAGCCGGGCGTTCACCACGCCGCGCAGGATCAGGGTATCGTCGAGATCCACGTAGACGGAGTCATAAACCACGTCGTGCCGGTAGCGGTTGATGAGCGCGCGGTTGAGCTGGACATTCCCTGGATTGCGAAGAATCCGAATCGGCAGGCGGCGGTGCTCATACAGGCTGAGTAGCGGAAAATTGACTCCGGTGACGCGGTATAGCGCCATGCTGCCGGCGATGCGCGGACCGACTTCCAGGAGCTTCAGGCGGCCCTCCCAATCGCGCTTGAGCTGGAAGAACCACGCGCCGTGCATGGGCAGGCGCTCGGAAATAGCGCGGGCGTAGGCTTCAAAGGCCGGGTCCTCAATCGGGCGGGTCACCACGGCGATGCCGTTGCGCACGCGTTCGCGTTCCCGGCCGCCCACGAACAACAGGCCGCGGTCGCGATCCGAAAAGCAATCCACGGTGTATTCCGTGCCCGGCAGGTACTCGAGGATGAGGTCGTCCCCGCTAAAATCGGCGGCGAGCTGCTCCCGGGAGTCGATGTAGCGGGCCCGGAAGGACCCTTGGCCGCGATCCGGCTTGCAGAAGACCGGGAACGCGTCGACCTCGGAAGGGTCGCAATACATGCGGGGGACCGGGACCACGCCGCGCAACGTCTCGTAGGTTTTCGATTTGTAGCGGGTGATGTGGCAGGTTTCCGCGGGCGACATGATGGCCGGCGCCAGAAGCTCATGCGCGTACTGCGCGAGCGCGAAGATAACGTCGTCATGGGCGGGGAAAATGTAATCGATCCGCATTTCCCTGACGAGGCGGTTGAGCTCCGGCAGCCAGCCTTTTTCATAGACGCCGGGCAGGACGTGAAAGGCCGGATAGACGTAAGGGGCGTGGCTGGCCACTTCCACGCCCGCGGCCACCAATTCCACATCCTTGCAGTCGCGCAGCGCGGACCAGATTTCCAGACCGATTTCAGTTCCGCCAGGAAAGACCAGGACTCTCATTGCCGCAGGAAAGCCTCGCCTTATACAGCAGCCGGAGCGGCGTCGCGGGAGGCCATCCGCTTACGCAACTCCTGTCCGTTCGCGGTGATCAAGCGGATCACGCCGCAGATACCGGCGATTTCGGCTTCGCCGATCGCCGTGCCCGTCGGGAGCACCACCACGCGGCTTGCCAGCCGCTCCGTCTCCGGCAGCAGCAGGCCGGCATGCGGGAAGTACGAGCGGTACGGTTCCATGCGGTGGCAACCCGGGTAGAAATAGCGCCGCGCCAGAATATTTTCGGCGTGCAGGGCGTGAATGATCCGGTCGCGCTCGATTTCCGTGACCTTCTCCTCTACTTCCATGACGACATACTGAAACGTGCAGCGTTCGGACTGGCTGACGGGAAGCATGCGGACGCCGGGGACGCCGGCCAGCTCGTTCCAATACTGAAAGTAATTGCGGCGGTTGTGCTCCACGAAGTCATCCAGACTTTCCAGCCCGGTCAGCCCCATGGCCGCGCACACCTCGGTCATCTTGCCGTTGGTGCCGACGTACTCGACGTTATCATACCCGTGAAATCCGAAATTCTTCATCAGGCGGATTTTGGCCGCCAGTTCGCCGTCATTGGTGGCGATGGCGCCGCCCTCGAAGGTATTGAAGAACTTGGTTGCGTGGAAGCTGAACACCTCCGCCGCACCGAAGTTGCCGATCATTTTGCCTCGGTAGGAGCAGCCGAAGGCGTGGGCGGCGTCAAAGAGCAGGGTGAGGTTGCGGCGACGCGCGATTTGCGTGAGGGCTTCCACGTCGCACGGCTGGCCCCAGGTATGCACGCCGACGATGCCGGTGGTGCGCGGGGTGATGAGCCGCTGGATCTGCGCCGGATCGATAAGATGGGTGCGCGGATCGATATCGCAGAATACCGGGGTGATCTCCTGCCATTGCAGCGCGTGCGCCGTGGCGACGAAGGTGAACGACGGCAGAATCACCTCGCCGCGCAGCCCGGCGGCGCGGATGGCGATTTCCAGAGCCACGGTTCCGTTGCACATGGCGATGCAGTGGCGCACGCCGAGCATGGCCTGAAGTTTGGCCTCGAACTCCTGCACAAACGGTCCGTTATTGGAGAGCCAGCGGCGGTCCAGCATCTGTTCGATGCGGGCCATCAGGCGGGCGCGGTCGCCGAGGTTCGGCCTGCCCACGTGAACGGGCTCATCAAAAAGCGGCGATCCTCCGATAGCAGCGAGTTGGGAAATATCCGTTTTCACGCGGATCATGGCTTGGAAGATTACGATACCATTTTTGGCGCGCCGCCAATCGTCACGGCGGTAACCGGGACTTAAGTACCGGAAAAATGACGTCTGTAGAGCTGAAAGGCGCGGTTGGCGCGCTCCGTCACGTAGCCCGCGATGGATTCCGGGTCCCGCGCCAGATCTTGCACCATCTTTAGATTATTCTCATATCCGGCGTATTCCTGGCGCATGTCGCGGATCGGATCGTGCTCATTCCGCCTCTGATAGACCGAAGCTTTGTTCCACAGCGCACGGCGGCCCTTGGCCTGCAAATAGAACGACGCCCAGATATCCTGCATACGGGCAGTTCCGGGAAACAGGAAATAGTCCTTCAGGCATTCCCCGGTGAGAAAGGTGTTCTGCGAATTGAAGGGGCCCATGCGGTTGGAAGTCATGGGGAATGCGCGGGCGTCGAAGTCGCATTCGGGAGCGTGCTCCAGGCGGCAGATGGCGTCTATATCCGGATCGCCGTTCCAGAAATCCGCCTGCACGTCCACGTAGACGGTCTTGCGGGTTTTGTTGGAGTAGTCGCGCATGGGCACCAGGGGAAGCGGATAGCCCCGGTGCCATAGATGCGGATAGTTGGTGGCGCCCACGGGATCGAAAGCCGGGAGCGAGGTCTCATAATAATCGACCTCCACTTCGCGGCCAACCAGAAGATCTTCCCCCCAACCCGCGAGCGGGATGTTGTCATCGTCCACCAGCGCCACAATGCCGGCTTTCCTCTCATGCGCCCAGAGCAGGCCGAACATGCGGCGCTCGATGCAGTTCCAGCCAATGGCGTCCGAGAGAGCGGGATCGAGGGCCTGCTGGTTTTCGGGGGAAAGATAGACGCCGCGGTCCAGGCGGTAATCGCCGGGAGTCTTGCGGTCGCCGGCCACAACCAGTTCCCAACCCGGCAGCGACGCGAATTTACGGATAGCTTCCGTGGGAGGGTTGATGGTGGTGGTCACGATGGCGTTCATGGCGTGGAACAACCGACGATACCATGGGCGCCGCGGGCCCTCGGCCTAACTACTGGCCGCCGATGATAGGCGCCAGGCTGGAGGCCAAAACGGCGCCCGACGAGGAAAGATACTGAATGGAAACAAGCGGATCTCCCTGCAGACGGTCTACCGCGATGGCGCAGGGGGCGGAACTGCACTGGGCGGTGGCAATCTGGCCGCTGGGAGCCGTCGCGACAATACGAATCGACGCCGCGCCGGGGACCGCCTGGAGGTTGGCGCCGATATACATCAACTCCGACGCTCCGGGCTGCAGCCCACCCACTCGCCGTCCCGGCCAAGCCGCCTCGGCGCTGTAGCCGAAGAACATTCCCAGCCATTTCCACGGCGTCGCGCCGCTCAAAGAGCTCAAGGCCGGAGTGGCCATCATGTATTGGCCATCGTTCATGGCATCCAGGTACGCGCCATCCGGCGCGCACAACGTGGAGCCGGCTGGGCATGTGCCGGGCGCCGCCCACATGGCGTTGTAGAGCGTGTTGGCGAACGCCGCCAGGCTCGGGTCTTGCGAGTAGGCATACGCCGCGGCCACGCCGCGCATCACCTCGGCCGAAAGGGTGCGGGCCTGATCCGGGGCGTTTCCGGCCGTGCAAATCGTATTGCTATCGGAAATCGGCGGCACGCAATCCACGTTGCCCGCGAAATAGTACAGGCCCTTTGCGCTTGGCCAGTAGCCGACATTCTTCACCCAGTTGGCCGCCGCCACGTTATCGCTATGCGCGAGCGCGGCGGTGGCGGGGTTGACATCCGCCACGGCCTTGGCCGCCAGATCGAAGGCCCCGGAAAGAATGCCGATCATGAAGGGCTGTGAGGTCCAGCCCAAGGCGTTGGCGGAGGAAACTTCCCACCCATGCGCCCCGCTGGCCCCCTGATACGGCGTGCTCAAGGTCAACTGCGTGGAGCTCACCACGGCGGATACCACGTATGAGATCGGGTCGCCCGCGGAGTTGTTCGCCGGCATCTTCGTGCCCGTATTCGTGAACCAGATCCGCGTGCCGGCGGGAAACTGCGCGGCGCTCCAGGAAGTACCCGCGCCGGTTACCGTAGTCGAGCCCTGCGTCAGGACGGCGGTGCTCACCGGCGCCGTCCATGAAGCGTAGGTGGCGTACAGTTGCGGCCAGCTTCCGTCCGGAAACTTAGTCGGGGTCCAAACCGTGGGAAACGAATTCACAATCGCCGTCTTGCACGCGCTCTGGTACGTGGGATCCGTATCGAACAAAGCGCAATAAGACACCATGGCCAGGTGATAGGCTTCCTCGCGCGTATCCCAAAGCCCCCATGCCGGGTCATACACGTTCAGGTACGTCATGTAGTCGTTCCAAAGCGTGTGCAACCCGCCGTAAGAGGCGCCGGAGGGCGCAGCCCACATGTCCGGCCGCCCATCGAGCGCGCGTAAGACCAACCCCAGCGCCGAAACGGAGCGGCCCGTGTAGCCGTAATCGGAGGGATGCACGCCCTGATCGATCATGGGGCTCTCCCAGAAACGGTCCGCCAGGGTGCGCGCCGCGGTCAAATAATCGTCTATGCCGCTGCGGTAGTACAGGGCGTAATAAGCCGCCACGTTGTCGTAGTAATTGCCGGGAGATCCCGCCTGCGACCACCCCCAAATGGAGGCGTACTGATTGTCCGCGGCGTAGCTCAGGCCCGATCCGGGCGGCGTCTTGCCGTCATCGTTATAAGGATTGTCGATCGACAGGTGGGTATCGTCGGTACATGCGGTGACGCCGTACATTCTGCGCCCCGTCCCCGAGCCTAGTGGATGCCAAACGGCGATCACCGGGTATCCCGATTTGGGTTTCGCCGGATTGCCCGGGCCCTGGCAAAACGTGGTCGTAAAGGTGGTCCCCACTCCCGTCACCGTCTTGCTTCCGGTGCTCACGGAGATGACGCCCGGGCCTGGCGTGTCCCACCACGCCGGGAAGTACGTATTCAATTGCGAGGATTCGTTATCCGCCGCCTGCTTGTGGCGATTGTCGAACCAGGGCCACGGATTTGCGCCGTAGCGCACCATCGGCCCCAGCAGCGTATCGACGGCCGTGTTATTGGTGATGACGATGTCGTTGTCGTCGGTGGCGACGGCGCCGTCCTTCACCGTGCATACGCTCGACTGATTGCTGCTATCCGTGACGGTCAACTGGAAGACGTAAGTTCCGAAGACCAAGCCCCTGACCTGGGGTTTCGCCGCGCCATGGTTAGACCACGTGAGCGTGGAAGCCCCGGAGGCCAACTGCCACATATAAGAAAGGAAGGTGCCACCATCCAAGGCATAAGAGCCGGTAGCGTCCAGGCTCCCCGGATGGCCCGCCCGGAAGGTCTGCTGCGCCCCGGCGCTGCAGGATGGAGGGTACGCCGGCGTGGCAGCATACACCGCCGAAGCGCCGCTTCCGAATCCGAAATTCAGCCCATGCCCGCTCGAATCGAGGAGGTTGCCCTCGAACTCCCAATCCGCCAGATCTCCCACCACGCCGCCGATGGGGATGGGCGTGCCCACCGGCACCACGTTCGAAAACCATCGCAGAAAACCGACATCTCCGCCGCTGCCCACCCACAGCGATTTCCCAGCCCAGGAAGCCGGCCCGAACGACACAATCGACGCGTACCCGGACAGACAGCCGCCGCCGGTGGCATTGCATGCTTCCAGCGTGTAGCGCGAATTGGCCACATCGCGCTGGACGCGAATCAAAATGTCGGACCACTGGCTGCAACACTGGGTAATCAACGGCCCGTTGTTATAGACCTGGCCGTAGTAGTTATCGAGAGCGCTATCCGCCTGGATGACGTTGGTTGTGTAGCCCTGCATGAGCGCCAGCGGGCCCACGCTCAGCAAGGCATTGGGATACGCCGGGAAGTTCCCGCCAAAATTGTGAATGCGCATTTCCCAGCGCATGGGGCTTGTGTTCGACCCGATGGTGGTCCAGGGCGCCGCATTGGGCAGGGTGGCCTTCACCACTCCGCCGGAGACCTGCAAGGACTGCGCCGCCCCGAAAGCAGCCCCGGCTCCCAGGAAGAACACGCCGATTCTAGCGACACGCCGCGCGGCGCTCCACATCCCGATTCGTCTCCTTCTCAATCCGGCGTAAGCCGTCTCGACAACCAATAGCATAAAATTCCCCGGGCCTTACATGCCGGCCAGCGATCCCAGAAACGCTTTCCCGATCTGGCAAAACGGCGCGGCCCCGACCGCTTCTCCGTCATGCCCCGCGCACCACAGCGCCGGATTTTGCGGGACGTACCCGCGCTTCACCCATCCTTCCAGAGCCTGGATGGCGGTGCAGCCGGCCGCGCAGCCGATGGCGCCATCCACGTAATTCACGCCGCCCGCCGTCGCCGTCCGCAGGTCGTAGAGGGAGGCGAATTCCCAATCGTTGCGCCAGTTCGCGCCAACGTTCGGCTCCGTGGTCGCATCGCTTGTATGATTCGCGATGCAGCGGAAATTGATCGCCGCGCCGCCATAGTATCCGGCGTGCGAATCCGAGACGATCTGCCCCGCGGTATAGTTCGCGCCGGATGCCCAAGCCGCCCCCACAGCCTTCTTGAGATACGCGGTATCCCACGACGGCACGTTCCGCGAGGCGTCGGCGAAGGAGGGATGCGTGGCGTTGGGGTGCACCACGTCCACGTCGTGCGCCCCCGGAGTTGCGCTCCATTTCCCAATGTAGCTGTGCCCTTGGTTGACGCAATTGCCGTTGGTGCACGCGCTATCCGAACAGGCGGCGACGGTTCCATCCTGGATAGCGTTGCCGTCGGCGTAGTTGTAATCCGCCGTGGTGATCGGATTCTGCAGAAGATTGGATTGCTGCACGGTGCCCACTTTGCAGTAAGCCCCGCCGTTGGACCACGCCAGGTTCGACTCCATTTTCGCGACCGGCACAAGCGCCGCCCCGGACTCGTTGGTCTGCTGCATGGCGAAAGCGCCGATCGCCGTGGCGCCCACCCACGTGTTGTGGTTTTCGTTGATCGTCAGGCTGGTATCCGCCGGCTGGTAGTGAGTCAGGCTGGCAAGCTCGCAACAACTGCGCCCGGTCTTGGTGGGAAGCACGAAGTTGTTGTTGAAGGTGTCCGTGTACGCGCCGCTCGATCCGCTGTAGAAGGCTCCGTTGATCTCGCCCGAATCGGTCGTCACGTCTTCCGTGGGCTCGAACACCATGTTGTTGTACGCCTGCGACGCGGCCGCGCCCCACTGAATCCAGTGCGGGTTGTCCGAGGGATAGTCCAGGAAGAAATAGCCACCGGTCATGTTGCCGCCGAACACCAGGGGATTGCCGCCTATATCGATGTCCTGGTGGATGAAGTTGTCCGCCGCGGGCTGCGAGGTCCCAATCCCCCCGGAACAGATGTGATTGAAGTAGTTTCCGTTGAGAACCATAGCCTTCTGGTTCATGGTCCACCCGAAACATTTGTCGAATACGTTGCCGTTCAAGGTGGCCGTGCCGGTGGGGTCCGTGTTTACCAGGAGGTTGGACGTCACTCCCGATGGCGTGTTCAGCCACATGTTGTTTGTGACGTTCACCGTCATGGCGGAACTCCAGGCTACTTGCCCGGCCGATCCCCAGGGGCCGCAATTGTTCCACGTGTTGTGCGCGATGGATTGCGTTCCGCCATCTCCCGTATACTCCGCGAAGATGACCGATTCGCCATAGGTGGCCGCGTCTCCGATGTTGCTGAAGTCGGTGTACGCGACGTTCAAGCGCATCCCGTAGCTGGCTGTCGCGCCTACCGCGTTCGTGCCGGAACGGAATTGACCCGCCAGGCCTCCGGTGTTGCTGGTGACGGCGACGTGCGTGGCGCAGGCGAAGTTCGGCTCTCCGGAGCACGCGGTTCCGTTGGAGACGAACGTGCCCGTTCCGATGGCTCCATTGGCGCCATCCCAGCCAAACCGGTATCTGGTGGAGCCGGGGCTGGACGCCGTGGAAGAATCGAAGACCAGCTTCGAGCCCGCGTCCATTGTCATCACGTTCCAACTGACATAGGAGCCGGAGTTCGTCCAGGCATCGTACAAGATGTCTCCATGAACGGTCAGCGTGGCGCCGCCCTGGACCTCAAGCGACGCTCCGCCGCTGTTGTTCGCGGCGCTCAGCTTAATGGCCGCGGTTCCGTTGTTCGCGGGGCTCGATCCGATGGTCCAGTTCTGGTCGACCACCAGCTTATAGGTGGCGGCGATGGTAACCGTGTCCGGGGAAGCCGGGATGTATGAAGCCCCGGTGCATCCCGTTCCGGTCCAGTGGCCGCCGCTCTGCGAAAGGTTGTAATTGCCCGAGAGCGCGCACGCGTTCGGCCAGGCTGGAATCACCGCCGCCAGCAGCAGCAACAGGCATGCCCGCATCACAGGCCCCCTTGGACGCTGAATGTGGCCGACACGAGCTGGAAGTCGTCGCCCGATGTCAGGCTTGTCGTGTTCGCCAGCATCTTTACCGCGGCGCGGTTGCCCGCCGCGCAGGTGGGAGCAATGGCCCCCGAAGTCACGGTTCGCGCTCCCGCGGCGGCGTTGGTGATGTTCACCGGCGCCAGCGCGTTCCAGGTGGGCGCATCCAAGGCGCCGTTCGAGATGCAGGCCCAGTACAGGGTTACCGGCGTGGCGTGAGTGGAATCGCAGGCCGCGGGGTTGCATCGTGTTTCCAGGGAATAGCCGATATTCGAATTCGCCGCGTAGCCCGCGGGCAATTGGAAATCCCACCAGGCGTAATAGGCGCTGGTGTTCTGCGGCCAATCCAGCACGGAAATCGGATCGGTCCCGCCGGCGCTGGCCGGCGTGGGGGCTCCGGTGGCGGGAAGGTTGGCGGTGAAACCCGCCACCCCGGCTTGCACCAGCCCCTGGAAGGTCCATGGCCATGTACGCGTGGCTCCGCCGGCGGCGCCGCACGAAAAGGTATGCGTGGCCGTGGAGTATTGGAGCGCGCTCCCGGTTCCGCAATTCGGAATCGAGAGCCAGGTTCCCGTGGCGTTCGATATGGTGCCCAGCACCTGGTCCGCGGCCGTATTTACGGGAACGCTTGTTCCGTTGATCTGCGCCACGGAAGGCGCCGGATAGGACCCGCTCAGATCGCCGGCCGCCGCGCCGTTCGGCGGCAGCGATGAAGGCGCCCCGCTCACCTGGGGATATGCCACCTGGGCGCAGTTGGCGGCTCCGGAGGCCGCGATCCCGGTGGCGTAGCTTCCGCCGGCGCACTGGGCCGGCGCGTTCTGCAAAGCCGTGGCCGTGGCCGCGTTGCCCGAAATATTCCCCGATGGCGTCACGTAATCCGTTCCCGCAATAGCGTTCGACGGCGCCGCCACGCCGCCCGATACCGAAATCTTCAGCAAGCCGCTATTCATGGCCCCGAGATTCACGGCGTTCGCGGGCTCGTTGGCGGATTGCGACACGAAGTAATAACCCAGCGAGTTGGCGCCCGACCCCGAGCCCGTTCCGCAAGGCGCGCCCGTATCCCCGATCCCCGCCGAGCTCCATTCCACGCAGTTGCCTGAGACGCCGAGGGCCGCCGCCGCCACCGGATTCGAGCCGCTGCCCCACATGCTTTGCGCCACAAGCTGCGAGTTCGAATTCGTTCCCAACAGCGCGGCCCCGGCAGGCACGGAAGCGCCATTCACCTTGCCCACAACCGTGGCGGCGCTTCCCGCCGGGCTGGTCACATCGCCGCTTAGCGCCGGCATTTGGGACGCCGAAACGGCGCTGGACGCCGTCATCAACGTCGCCCCGGCCGGGATGGCCGTCCCATTGACGCTCGAGCTGGAGCTGAGCGCGGCCGGCAGGTCCGCCGCCGCAATGGTCTTTGCTCCCAACGCGCCGCCGTTGTTGTAGAGATAGCTCCCGCTCGATCCGGGCAGCGCCGTAACGCCGGTGCCCCCGTTGGCGATGGCCACCGTCCCGGTGACGTTGGCCGCGGTTCCGGTTGTGTTCTGATTCAGGACAGGGAAGTTTGTCAGCAGCGCCGCGCTTACCGCGGGAAGCTGCCCGCTGGCGTTCAATTGCACCAGATTATTGGCGGCCGCGCCCACCGTGTAGGGCGTCCCCCAAGCCGATCCGGTGGAGTTCGCCACTCCCGCGGGGGGAAAGGTTTTCGCCGCGCCCACCCAGTAGGAAGGCGACGTATCCGGCTCGTTCCCCGCGCCCGCTTGAACCGCGACGTATAGCCCGCCCGAGTAACTGACCGCCTGGTTGACGGAATAAGACGCCCCGCTTGACCAAGCTCCCACATACTGGAGCTTGTTTACGCTCAGGTACGCAAAATTGTTATTCAGATCGATATAACTGGCGGGCGACGTCGGCTGCAAAACCGTAATCTGCCCGAATAAAGCCCCGGCGCATGCCAGCGCCAGCAAAATCTGTCTCATTCATTGCCTCCTAACAACTGAGCCCATGTAGTCCCACCCGCCAGCAATTGCCCCCAGGTCTGAGAGCCGCCGGCGGCCGCCGCACCGCCGCCGCTGATGCGGAAAACGCTGCCATCGTACCAGATGACATACAACTGCCCCGCTTGAATTGTGGACGGCGGCGGACTGGTAACGCCGTCGGCCAGCGTCAACGGCGCCGCGCCCAGCGTGTCCACGTTTAGAGTGGTCGCCCCGCCGGCCGCGGCCACGTCCGGCTCCCAATGCAGCACCATCCCGGGAGTGTAGGCCGCCAGCGCCGGACTCATGGAACATGTATACCGGCTTGCCGACCCGCTCCGCGAGGCGCACAGCAGTGCGCCGCCGCTCTGCTCTCCCGGCTGCGTTTGTACCACCGCCGTATCCAGCGCGGACTGGATGTTGATCTGCGTTCCGTTATCCGTGATGGTGTTCAACAGGCCCACGCCCGCGATGAAGTTGGCCGCATCCCGCGCTCCCACCGTCACACCCTGCGTCTGCACGGATAAATTCCCCTGCCCGCTCCACGTGTTGGCTTGCGCGCACGCATACAGGTTGTCACCCGCCGGCGCGTCCGTCGCAAAGTACATTTCTCCCGGCGCGCAAGCAGACGGCAGCGACGCCGAGAGGCCCGTCTTCACGGGAAGCGTATGCGCGGCGGCGCTGAAATCCTGCGTGCCGCCCGTTATGGCATTGCTCTGGTTGGTTTGCATCGCCGAAGCGGGCAGTTGCGCTGGGCTCACCGTCCCCGCGATCTGCGCAAACGCGGGCTGCGAGGTGTGGGGCGCTCCGGCGGATGAGATGTAGTCGACCCACTGGTTCGCCGTGGCGCTGGAAGCCGTTTCCACCACCGAATACACGTTGTTGTTCGCGTCCGTGCAGGTCAGCGTCTGGCTGGCGGCGTTGTATTGACAGCTCCCCATCGCGATGCCGCCTTCGAGCGTCCATGTATTCGCCGATGTGCACGCATAGAGATTCTGCCCCGCGGGCGCGTTGGTCTTGAAGAACATCGCCCCGGCCGCGCACGCCGGCGGCAGCGCCGTGCCCACCGCCATCGGCTTGGTGGAACTGGCCGCCGAGAAATCGACATTCCTGGCTTGAGTCCGTAAGTCGATCTGGGTTTGCGCCGCCAGCGTCAGCGCCCAAAGCATTACTGGAAACATCCTGGTCATAATTCTTCTTCCAGGCTCAAACTAGCATGCGCCCTGTGCGGGCCCGGCCCGGGAGAAGTGCCCGGATGTTGTAGTGAAATGACTTACGAGAAAGTTAACTCCTGTGACCGAGCCCGGCGGACCCCCTGGATCCGCCGTGAAATTTCCCCTCAGGCCGGCGTGGACCGCCCCAGCCTCTTCAGGCGCCGCCAGATGGGAAACATCCAGAAGCCGTACCCCTTAAGCGCCAGCAGGGCTTTCTCCGGCAGGCATTCAAACGCGCCGCACAAGCTGGCGAATTCCCGCAGGCTCTGGCGCGTCTTCTCCGGCTGCCCCGCCGTGAATTGCGCCACGCCCGTATCGAAGACGGCCTTGCACAGCCCTTTATGGATGGCCGGCCGATACTTCGGATCGAGATGCTCCTCGTACTTCTCATACAGCGCGCGCAGTTGCGCCGCCTGTTTCTCGATCGCCAGCCCGCTCCATATGCCGCCTCCGTGAACCCGGTACACCGACATGCACTCGTCCAGGAAGCGGATGTCCCCATGCTTGGCCAGCTCCACAAACAGCGGCAGATCCCCCGCCACCAGGGGATGCGACCACTCCGGCGGCCCTTCGATCACCCTGCGGAACATCACTGAACTGGTGTGCAGGAAGCACCACGGCAGCAGATCCTCCAGGTGGTAAACCCCGGCCGGAATCGTGGCGATGACCTTGTCCGGCTTCTCGCCGGTTTCGTAATGCATCAGCGTTCGATGGCCGCACAGCGTCGTCTCCGGATGGCCGTCGAGCGCGTCCGCCTGCATCTGCAGCTTTCGCGGATTCGTCCAGTAATCGTCTCCCTCGAGCAGGGCGATGTACGAGGCCCGCGCCGCCGTTCGAAGCTGCCGGGAGTTTTGCTTGCTGCCCACGTTCTGCTCGCGGATCTGCGCGCGGACGATATCCGGACGCTTGCGGCAGTATTCCCGGACCACTTCCGCCGTCCCGTCCGTGGAGCAGTCTTCGCCAATCACCAGCTCGAACGGGAAATTCGTCTCCTGCATCAGTACGCTTTCAATCGCCTGCGAGATGAACTTCTCATGGTTGTACGTAATCATGAGAACGCTCACCTTCGGCTTGGCGTCCAGGGGAAAAGGGGAGGACATTGCGAAAACCTCTTATCGCACGGCGCGAAGAAATCTGTCAATCGGCGCGGGCGCATTGGCTTCGGATGGTAAAATTGTGCTTCCTCTGGCCGTGATCTCCCTGAAACTATGACCGGCGCGCAGCCCGCTGTCAGCGTCATTGTTCCCTGTTACAAGGTGACTGAATACGTCCCCGAGGCGCTCGATTCCCTGCGCGCCCAGACCTTCCGGGACTTCGAAACCATCGTGGTGAACGATGGCTGCCCGGACACCGCCAACCTGGAGCGGGCCCTGGAACCTTACCGCGGCGAGATTGTCTACCTCACGCAGGAGAACGCGGGCCTGGCGGGAGCGCGCAACACCGGCATACGAGCCGCGCGGGCCCCCCTGGTGGCCTTCCTCGATTCCGACGACATCTGGGAGCCGAATTACCTAGAGGTTCAGACCGCCTTGCTGGCCGCTCATCCGGAGGCCGGCGTGGTTTATCCCAACGCCATTTTCTTTGGGCCCGGCGCCAGCACTTGGAGCGGACGCGCGTTCCAGGAAATGCTACCCAGTTCCGGCGAACCCACTTTTGAAAACATCCTTACCGGCAAGTGCTCCGTATTCGTGGGGGCCACCGCCCGGCGCCAGACGCTGCTGGACGCCGGCCTCTTCGACGCCAGCCTGCGTTCGGCCGAGGATCTGGACCTGTGGCTTCGCCTGACGCGCTCCGGCGTCAAGCTGTTGCGAAACCGCCAGCCCCTGGCGCGGTACCGCCTGCGGGTGGGCAGCCTCAGCGACGACCGGGCGGACCTGGCCCGCGCCGCCATCCGGGTTTACCGCAAGATGCTGGACGCCGGCGTTTCAGCCGGCGAGCGCCGCCTGCTGGAAAAGGCTATCGAGGCGCAGGAAGTCCTCATCGATTTCCGCCTCGGCCGCAAGGCCCTCTACGCCGGGGATCGCGAGGAGGCTCTCCGCCGGCTGACCCGCGCCGCCGGCTCCTTGCGTAATTACCGGCTCCGCGCCGCCATCCTCATGCTGCGCGTATGCCCGGGGCTGCTGCACCGGCTGATCCACCGGCGCTACCCCACCGAGCATCTGTTCTTACACTGATCTCGCCACCGAGGCGGCTAGCTTGCGCGGCGCCCACGCGGCGCGAGCCTCCAGCGCCGACCCCGCGGCATCGTCCAGCGGCCGGTCAAACTCCACCTGCGCGCCCCGCGCCACCGCTATGGCGAGGCCCGTGAGAACCGGCAGGTACATGAAATAGGCGAAGTTCACAAACGTACTTCCGGCGCAATATCCCACCAGCGACAGCATGAGGCAGAACGTGGCGTACCGGATCTCCCGGTATTCCGGCCGCGTGCATGCCTTGCGGTACGTGCGGTTGAGGAGCAGGAATGTGGAAAGCACCGCCGCCACGTAGAACCCCAGCGCCGGCAATCCGCATTCGCTCGATACCTGCGTGTAGGAATTGTGAGTGTTGTGCCAGTAGCCGTGCGTGCCCAGGGACTTCGTGTTCTCGCCCTCGAAGGCGCTGAACTGCGCCAATCCCACTCCAAATACGGGGTGCTCGAAGGTGTAAATGATGCTCTGTTCCAGTAGGTATTTGCGCAATTGCGAGGATTCCAGCGCTTCCTGCGACGCGTTGGATTCGTCGCTCGAAAACGATACGATCCGCACCAGCGAGGACTTCGGCACGAACGCGATCAGCGCGATGGCCGCCACCGGTCCCGCCGCCAGGAGCACCAGCCGCTGTCCCATGGTCCCCCGGATGATCCAGTACACTACGCCTACCGCCAGGGCCACCAGCGCGCCTCGCGACGCCGTTCTGAGGATCAGCAGCAGCGCGAAGCAGGTGGCCGCCCACGCCGCGGCGCGCAGCGGTTTGAACTTCGCCGTGAGCCCCACCCAGATCACAAACGGCAGGATGAAGATCAGATGCACGGCGTAATCGTTCGCGTCCGAAATGGTGCCGAACTCCAGCGCCAGGCGGTCGCCGTAGCGATCGCCCGTATCCTGGAACATTTTCGCGGCGGTCATGATGACAACGCCGCCCGCCGCGATCGCCAGCATCATGGACCGGCATTCCTTCCACGTCAGCGTGAGCCCCGCAACCACGAACAGCAGCGGAAACACTGTCCTGAAATACGGAATCAGCGCGCTCACCGAGCCGCCTTTCCAGGTGCTCATCGGCGCCCCCACTACCATCCACGCCGCGAAGAGACACCAGTAAATCGCCGGACGGCCGCCCAGCGTCTTCCGTATTCCTCCGGCCAGCGCGACGCCCAGCAGCGTCGGGATGCCGAAAAGATACAGCAGGTAGAGATTCACGTGGGTGACGTAGGTGAGCAACTGGTGAAGCTCGCTGAAATTCAGAAACACCAGAGCCACGCCCATGCGGAAGGCGATGTTCCGCAGAGGATTGGTTTCGTCGTTGGCCGTGACCGCCAGCGCCGGGACCGGCGCGCTTCCCACGCCGCGGACCGGCTGGAACCGTCCGGCGGGCTTCACCGAAACGTCTGCTGGCTTACCGGGAGTGCGCATGGCGGGGCTTCTCTCATCACGTTACCACGGGCCCGGAAATCCCTCGCATGCTACAGTAGATCTTGTATTTTCCCCATGCCCGCGAGCTCCCAGCCTGCCCTGCAAGCGCAGTCGATCATTCGGGGGATCATGGACAGGCGCGGCGCCCGTTGCGGCCTTGAGGAATTCCACCAGTCCGTCAATGTTTTCTTCCACAACTTCGAGTCCGAAGTCTACGACCGCGAACACCAGGACATGTGGCGCAGCCTTCCTCGCCAATTCGATCTTCTGGTGGGGGATTGGCTCCAGTCGTCCACGCCGCCGCCTTCGGAAATTCATCTTCTCGATATCGGCTGCGGCACCGGTCTGGCTTCCGATTGCCTGCTGAAGACCCCGATCGGGCCGCGCATCCGGTCCATCGATTTGCTGGATACGTCTCCCTCCATGCTCCAGCGCGCCGCGGAACGATCGGCTTCCTGGGGCGTTCCCGTGCAACGCCACCTCGGCTTGCTGAACGCTCTTCCCCCGGGCCGCCGCTACCACCTGATTGTGACGTGCTCCGTGCTGCATCACGTGCCGGACCTGCCCGAATTTCTCGCGGCCGTGAGCGCCCTGCAGAGCCCCGGCGGCGCATTCCTGCATCTTCAAGATCCCAATGGCGACTTCCTGGAGGATGCCGAACTACGGCGACGAATGGCCGCGGTTTCTCCCAGCCCCTTGCTGGAGCGCCTCAACCGTTTCACGCCCCGCCGGATCTTCGGGCGGCTCTACCGGGAAATCACCGGCAAGCAGGGCCAGGATTACGTATCCAAGACGAATCGCGCGCTGCTGGAGCATGGCGTGGTAACCGAGCCGCTTTCCGTCCACGAGATTTTCTGCATCACGGACATCCACGTTCAGGATGGCCAGGGCGTTTCGATCCCGCGGATGGAGCCATGGCTGCCGGGCTACTCCTGCCTCTCCCATAGGTCCTACGCGTTTTTCGGAATCCTGGCGAGCGCGCTGCCCAAGCGGCGCCGGCCCATGGAAGAAGACCTCATCGCCCGCCGGGCGGCTAACGGGCTACACATCGGCGCGGTGTGGAGGAAGAATTTGTGAGGCTGGCCTGGCCCGTAGCGGTGGCCGTCTCCGTATGGCCGGCCTTCGCCCAATACGCCGGTCCCGCCATCCTGTCTCGCGGCGACGCGCCCGCCGCCATGTCTTCCGCGCAAGTGGATTTCCGCCCGTTCGTCAACGTCGCGGGAATTTATAGCGCGGGCCTGTCCGGGCTCCAACAGACATCGCAAGGAGCCGTCACGCTGGGGAACCTCTCCTCCTTCGGCTCGCTCCTCTCCTTCGGCGTGAGCGGCCTGCATAGCTGGAAACACACCAAGCTCGGGCTGGATTATCTGGGATCCATTTCCCACTACTTCCAGAGCGGCACCTATGGCAATTTCAACAACCAGAGCCTGCTGCTCAGCCTGACGCGCGAACTCACGCCGCACGCCATGTTCACGCTTCGCGAGAACGCGTCCATCTCCTCGCAGCCCGTTCCCATTCCCTCGCTGCCGCAGTCCGCCGCTTACGACCCGTCTTCGGCCTACAATCCCATCACCGACTACTACGACAACCGGACCACATTTCTGAGCACCGAAGCGGGGCTGACGTTTCAGAAATCCGCCCGTCTTTCCTTCCAGATCAGCGGCATGGCCAGCGTGACGGAACGCCAGATTGCCGGGCTCTACTCGGTGACCGGCGCCAGCGCCACCGGAGACGTCCAATACCGCATCAGCAGCCACACCACGGTGGGCGGAACCTACACCTACAACCACTTCGAATTCCACGGCATCTTCAACGCCACGGACGTGCAGTCGGTTTCCGGAACGTACGCCAAGCGCCTCACGCGATCCCTCGAACTGTCCGCCTACGGCGGCTTCTCCAGAAATCAGACCAAATTCCTCACCAGCCTGCCCATTTCGCCCGCGATCGGCCTTCTGTTGGGGCTCCGAAGCGCGGCCGTGATCAACTACTCCAGCCTCTACCATCCGAACTACAGCGCTCGTCTTTCCCAAACCTTCCAGCGAGGCGTGTTGTTCGCCATGGGAAGCTATTCGGTGAGCCCCGGCAACGGCCTCTTCCTGACATCCACCGCGATTAACGGATCCACGGGCTACAACTACACCGGCCTCAGGCTCTGGAGCATCGGCGCCACCGCGGGTTATACCCGTTCCAAGTCCATCTCCAACGTGGTTGGCGAATACGCGGACTTCATAGGCACGCTCTCGCTCTCGCGCCAGCTAACCCATTACCTGCACCTCACGTCCACGGTGAGCGCCGTCAAATACCAAAGCAATAGCTTCTCCGGATACAACCGCCTCACCTACAACGCCAATCTAGGCCTGGCCTTTTCCCCCGGCAATGTCCCCTTGCGCCTCTGGTGATTCCGCAGCCAGAGCGATGCTCACGGCTTCCGCCACGTCGCGAACCACAAAATCCGGCCTGCAGAGCCCTTGCTCCGCGTATCCGGTGAGCACCAGGATGGTCCGCGTTCCCGCGCGCTGCCCGCATTCGATGTCCGAGCTTTTGTCCCCGATGAAATACGACCGCGCCAAATCGATGCCATACTCCGCGGCCGCCTCAAAGACCATGCCCGGCGCCGGCTTTCTCCGGCTGGAAGGAACGCCGGGGCTGTCCGGGCAGAAGTAGACGGCGTCAATGGTTCCCTCCCCCAACTGCCGCATTAGCTCCGCTTGAACCGCCCGGTACTGAGCCTCGGTCATGTACCCGCGTCCGATACCGCTCTGGTTGGTGACGATGAACGTGAGCCAGCCGGCGCTTTTGATTCTGCGCAGCGCCGCCGCCGCGCCCGGGTAGACCTTTACGCGCGCGGGATCGTCGCAGTAATCCACTTCCTCCATCAGCGTGCCGTCGCGGTCCAGAAACAGAGCACGCCGGGCCGGCTGGACCGGCGGCGTCAAAACCGGCCGCGAGCCGTCCGGCGCCTTCACTTCTCCTCCAGCGCGCCTTCCAGCTCCGCCGCGCTCACCGTGGCGGTTCCAAGCTTGCCCACCACAATCCCGCTGGCGCGGTTGGCTAATTCCGCCGCCTCGGGCGCCGGCGCGCCGGCCGCCAACCCCAGCGTGAAAACCGCGATGGCCGTGTCCCCCGCCCCGGAGACGTCGAAGACTTCCTTGGCCCGCGCCGGCGTGAAGTACGGCGCGGCGTCTTTCTCCAGCAGCGCCATGCCCTGCTCGCCCAGCGTAATCAGAAGGCTCCGCGTTCCCCAAAGGCTCATGAGTTTCCGGCCCGCTTCGAGCAGCGCCGCATCGCGCTCAACGGGTTCCACTGGATCGCTCGGCCGCATTCCCGCCGCCAGGAACGCCTCAGTCCTGTTTGGCTTGATGGCGGTAGCGTTGCTCCACCGCAGCGAGGTATGCGGGTGCGGGTCCACCGTCAGTATCTTTCCGAGTTCGCCGGCCTTGCGGCAGAGGTAGTCCGCCAGCGGCTGGGTGAGGAATCCCTTCCCGTAGTCCGCCACGACGATCGCGTCCACGCCGCCGATGGCTTGGTCCAGCAGCTCCATGGCCCGCCGAGTTTGCGCCTCCGTCAGGGGGCCGGGGCGCTCTCGGTCTACCCGAACCACCTGCTGGTTGCGCGCCACGATTCGCGTCTTCACCGTGGTGGATGATGAGCCATCCCGCAGCACCGCCGCGGTATCGATTCCCGTGGCGTCCAGGAGCTCCGTCAAACGCTGCCCATGGGCGTCGGTTCCCACAATCCCCATCACCGCCGCGCCCTTGGTGAACTCCCGCAGATTCCGCGCCACATTCGCCGCGCCGCCCGGGTAATAGGATTCGCCGGTCACATTCACCACCGGGACCGGCGCCTCCGGCGAGATGCGCGACACTTTTCCCCAAATGAATTCATCGAGCATCAAATCGCCGATAGCCAGCACGCGCTTCCCGGCGAACCCCGCGATCCTGTCCTTCGCGCCGCTCATCCCGCTACCGTTTTCTGCCGACCATGATCAAAGTCAGCCCCTGCCATGGCATAATCCCATCCAGCCGCCGCCAGATCCACACCGTTTTATCGAAGATCTTCAGCACCGCCTTGTTGATGCCCTTCGACCCCAGCGCCCGGCTGTAAATCCTCCACGGGGCCGCTCCGGCTTTGTTGAAGCTGTAGATCTCTTCCACGGCGAATCCCCGCTCCTCCAGCAGCTCCCGCGCTTCCTGCGCGCCGAACCGCCGCTTGTGCCCAAGGGTCCGGTCGAGCGTGCCAAACAATCCGGGCCCGTTCGGAACCAGCGCCACTAGCGCGCCTCCAGGTTTCAGAACGGTTCGCAGCGCGCTTATGGTCCGCGCGGGATCTTCCACGTACTCGAGTACATTGACGCACAGCGCCGTGTCGAAGCCGTTTTCCATGCCGGCGAAGTCTTCGGGGACCTCCGGATCCAGCCTTCGCACCACCACATTGGGAGTCCGCAGAAACCGGTTGCGCAGCGCGTGCAGGTGCAGCGGATCCTTCTCGCCCGCTACGTAGAGCCGGCGTTTGCTCATCAGCCTGGCTGTGATGTTCCCAATACCGGCGCCGGTTTCCAGAACCTCGTTCCCGATGTGCGGCCGGATCTCTCGCGCCAGCCAGCTCAGGTATTGCGGCGTCCCGGTGAGGTTGTTGAGCACGCCGCGGCCGTACGGCGCCGAGTACAAGTCGTCGATCGCCCAGAATTTGAGGATCACGCCCAGCGCCTTTACGCCATCCTTCCAGCCAATCTTCTTCCCTTCCTCGTACGTCCGGCCGTGATAGCTGATAGGGACTTCGTAGATCCGCAGCTTCCGCTTGGCGCTCTTCATGGAGATTTCCGGCTCCAGGCCGAAACGGTCCGAGCGTATCGGAATGCTCTTCAGCAGGTCCGTGCGGAAAACCTTGTAGCAGGTTTCCATGTCCGTGAGGTTCAGATTGCAGAACATGTTGGAGACCAGCGTGAGTCCCTTGTTGATCATCGAGTGCCAGAAAGGCAGCACGCGGTTCTGCTCTCCGGCCATGTAACGCGACCCGAACACCGCGTCGGCGTGGCCTTCCAGCAGCGGCTTCAACAGCCTGGGATATTCTGCGGGATCGTATTCCAGGTCGGCGTCCTGAATGAGCGAGAAATCTCCCGTGGCTTTTTCGATGGCCACGCGCACCGCGGCGCCCTTGCCCTGGTTGCGCGGCTGGCGGAAGAGCCGCATCTCGGGGCAGTCCGCGGCCAGGCGCTGGAGGGTGTCCCAGGTTCCGTCCGTCGAGCAGTCGTCGACCACGACCAGCTCCCGCTCCATGTTTTCCGGCAGCGCCACGCCGCGCACCAGCGCGAGGCACCGCTCCACCACGGCGGCCTCATTGTAAACCGGCATGAGAATGGAAAGTTTCATGCGCTAGGCGGCGCCGTCCTCCCAGTTTGGGTCGCCGGCTTTCATTGGCCTATGGTAACCGCTTGCTCGAATCTCTCGCGCTCGTTGCCGATGGCCATCGCAAGAGCCAGCAGCTTTTCCAGCGCTTCCGTCGCCGTTTGAAATTGCAGCGTGATTTCCCCGGGCCCGAGCGCCACTCCCTCCGGCAGGCCGTCCAGCTTCTGCCTCGCCACCGAAACCGGAGCTTCCACCAGAACCCGCGGCTGCTCCAAACGGGCCCGGCGCTGTTCCTCTAGATATTCGGCCAATCGCCGCTGCCGCCGGCGCTCGTAGTAGCGCTGCTCCTTCGCAGCCAGGCGCCGCAGATGATCGAGCACCGCTTCCCGCCGCGCCAGGCCGTTCCGCCCAATCTGCCGAGTGACGCAGGGAGCAAGAATCTGCTGCGCACGCCGCCGTCCCACTCCAAGGATTCCCTCCAGAGCGGCGCGCTCCAACCACGCGTCCGGCAACGCCTCCAACTCCCGGGCAATTTCCTCTAACCTCCCGCACCAAAGCGGTTTATCCGGCATGGCAGATTTGCTTTGCAGTCTAGCATGAATAGATGCGATTTTGCGCATATACGCAATTTATCTTCTTAATGCACGGTAATGCAACATATCGTGCTATCATGCCTCCGTGTCCGCCAATGACGCCGACGGCCGCCTTGCCCTGCCTCTCCCGCCCCTTACAGCGGATCTCCCAGACGCTCAGGACGCCCCGCTCATCAGCCTCTGGATCTCAACCAAGCTCAGCCCTGAGACGCAGCGTGCTTATACCACCGAAATCGCCCGTTTCCGGGCGTTTCGCGGCAAACCCTTAGCCCGGGTGACGCTGGCGGATCTGCAGGCATTCTCCGGGCATCTGGCGCAGGCCGGCCTGAAGACCACCAGCCAGAACCGGGCCCTCACGGCCATCAAGTCGCTGCTTTCCTTTGGGCACGAGACCGGCTATCTTCCGTTCAACGTTGGCGCCGCCCTCAAGCTCCGCCCGAGCCGGGATCTGCTGCCACAGCGCATTCTGGACGAAGCCGAAGTGGCGCGGCTGATCGAAGCCGCCCCGGAGGGCCGCGATCGCGTCCTTCTGCGCCTGCTCTACGTCGCCGGCATCCGGGCCGCGGAGGTTTGCCGCTTGGCTTGGGGCGATGCCTTGCCCCGCCAGGATGGCGGCCAGATCACCGTGTTCGGCAAGGGGGGTCGAACGCGCAGCATTCTGCTTAAACCCGCCGCCTGGTATCAACTGGCCGCGCTAAGACCGGCCGGCGCGGCCCCGGAAAGCGCAGTATTCCGCAGCCGCAAGACCGGAGGCCGCCTGGATACGTCTCAAATCCGCCGCATCGTCTACGCCGCCGCCCGCAAAGCCGGCATCGCCAAGAACGTATCCCCGCACTGGCTTCGCCACGCCCACGCCAGCCACGCCCTGGATCACGCCGCGCCTATCCACCTGGTCCAGGCAACCCTGGGCCACGCTTCCATCTCCACCACCGGGCGCTACCTGCACGCCCGGCCCTCCGAGAGCTCCAGCCTCTACCTCCCGGATTAAACCTTATACCGTATAACGTTTTGTTGGAATGGTAGGAACCGGCAGCCCGCGGCCCGCCGCCAACGCCGTCAAAACAGGGATTCCGCCTGCGCGCTGGCGTACTCTTCCAAGCTCGGCAGATCGAGCTCCGCGGCTACTTCTTCCCTCAGCTTCCGCAAGGCGAATCCCCGCAGCGTGGCTTCCGGCCAGCGGTACTGCGGCGCGCCTTCCTGAATCTTTCCCATGTGCGCCTTGAGCCTCTGCTCCACGGCGGCCGGCGCCATTCTGGTCTTCATGTGCGCATCGGTCTCCTCCACCAGGAAGGCCTCGTAGCGCTCCCGCTGCGCGTACGTCTCCAGCTCCCGCTGCGCGTCCTTGGCGCGGCTCTCCAAATCGCGTTGTTGCGCCTGCTCGCGCAATTCGCGTTTGTGGGTGGTTTCGAAACTGGCCGGCACCGGATAGTTGCAACTCAGCAGGTACACATAAAACCCCGGCGGATTTTGGATCGGCTCGCGCGTATTCTCCTTGCGCTTAATCTCGGCGTCGCCCCATTCCATTTGATCGAGCGCCGGCTGCTCCTCCGGCAAATCGATGAGCAGTTGCCTGGCGCGGTCCTCGCGCACGCCTCGCTCCAGCAGAGCGCGCAAAATCACGCCCTGGCGCTCGCTCAGCAGCCCGGCGCGCTCCGGATTCTCCGCGGCGCGAATATCCGCCGCGCTCACAAAGGCGCTGCCCGCCCACAGGCACAGCTTGTAGTCGGATTCATCGGTGGTTCTCGCAAGTTCCCAGCTCGACAGAAAGCCTTTCTCCTTCAAATCGTCCAGGCTCGGGCCAAGCTGCTGCTTGATGCGCGAGAGCGCCTTAAAACACTGCAATCCCAGCAACGAACATAAATCCGAGTACTTGCGCTCCGCGCACTGGTCGCGGCGGCTGGCGTAGAACCAGATCTGCAGAAGCGGAACCAGCGCCTTGGCGATGTGCAATTGGAGCGTCTTGTACACGTCGTAGTCGATTGGCAGCGTGTGCCGGTTGTTCACGTTCTCCAGTTGCCATTCGCTCAGCCAGACGTAGTTTTCCTCTGCTACCGAGCCATCTTCCAGCACCTCGCCCATAGCCACCGAGCGCTGGAAAACGTGAAATACATCGCGCGCGTATTTCTTCCGTCCGGCGAAGTAAACCACGCCCTCGGACTCCACGCCGGTCAGCGTCATGCGGCGCAGCCACTCCCAGATCTCGCGGTAATTGCGGCCGCCGTCGGTCATCCCGATCGTCTCCAGCATGGCCGCCGAGGAAAAGCGCACCGGGTTGAGCACCGTCCCGTGCTGCTTGCGAATCTGCTCCAGGATCTTTTGGAACGCGAAGTACTTGTCTTGGTCCGCCGTGGTGGGTAGGCCAAGCTCGGCGGCGGGGTAAATCGTGGCTTTGGCCTGGACGCGCTGGCCATCTTCGGTCTTCACCTGCAATGCTACGGTCTTCGACGAGGTTCGCAGGCGTTTGCTGGACGGGGTGAAAAAACCAAACGTGTTGACGTTCTTCTCGACTCGAACGATGGTTCGCGTGGTGTTCGGCGGGGTTGGCAAAAGCAACTGCTGCTGATTACTGGGGCGTCGGCGCATGGAGGCTTATGAAGATCCTGTCATAGAGCATGCAGCAAAAACAAGAACACGCGCAAATGTTGTTTGTTAATTACTATAAACACAAACACTGAAAACCTTTGGTGTTTTTCAACCTATTGACTCCGAAACAGTTAACGCCGATTCCGTTACGTCAAGGTACGGGAAACCTTACGTTGGGGTACGGTCCCATTTACGTCGAGGTACGGAAATCTTACGTCGGGGTACGGGGAAACTTACGTTGAAGTACGAGCCGGGAAAGGAGCGGCGGGCAGGCTTGGTTCTGTGGAGACAGGGACCGAATGGGCCTGACTCTTACGTTGAAGTACGGAGACTATAACGGTATTAATAATAAATACGGTATAATAAAATTATACGGTATCTAGATATCACTGCTTGATGGTACCGTATAGCCAAGGAATACGGTATAGGAATGCAGAATTCCATACCAGAAGGCTGTCATTTCCCCACTTTCCCTAGTTTTGGTCTTGACCGGCGCCTCTAAAGCGTCTATGATCGTTTTTCGCATGTCGGGCCAAAATCGGGTGACAATGACCTATCTGCGCACGGCCGAGGTTGCCGATATTCTCAGGGTCACGAAGCGAACACTAAAGAACTGGCTCCGGCAGGAAGTGATCCCCGAGCCGCAGCGCAACCCCTCCAACCGTTATCGCCTCTGGACGCTCGATGATATCGAGGCGGCGCGGCGGTTGCTCCAGGAAAGGAACGCCGCTAAGTGATTCGCCTGGTCATTTCCAACCAGCGCGGCGGCGTCGCCAAGACCACCACAGTCGCGAATTTCGCCCGTTACCTGGCGGACCGCGGAAAGCGCGTTCTCGTCATCGACACCGATCCGCAAGGATCCATCGGGACCGTGCTGGGCCTCAAGCCGGCCAAGTATCTGCACGATTTCGTGGTCTACAACCACCTGTTCAAGGATTGCATCGTGGAGGCGTGCCCCGGCGTGGACGTGCTTTGCGGAAATCGCGAGACCGTCAAGACTGAGGGCCACCTCATGGGGCAGGTTGCGCGCGAATTCGTCTTCACCAATCTGTTCGCGCAGGTGGAAAAAGGCTACGACGCGGTGCTGATCGACGTGGCTCCATCCATAAACCTGCTGCAAACCTGCGCCATGGTCTACGGAAAAGCCTTGCTGATCCCGGTCAGTATGGACCCGTTGAGCCTGCAGGGCGCTGCCGCCAGCATCGAGACCGCGCGCATGTTGAGTTCCCTGATTGGCATCGATATCCAGCCTGTGGCCCTGCTGCCGGTGATGGTAGACCGCCGGCTCCAGATCACCGAAGTGGTGATGGAATCGCTCAAGGACCTGTCCGCCAGAACGCACATTCCCATGCTGCATGGGATACGCACCGATACCACCGTCACCAAGTGCAACAGGGCCAAGAAATTTCTAGCCGATTTCGAGGCGCGATCCAAAGCCCTCGAGGACTACAATACGGCCTTTGAAGAGATAACGAATCTGCTCAATGGACAACCAGGCAAAGAGCAGGAGCAAGTCCAGGAAACCGTCCGCCCGGCCTGAGCTTGAGCCCATCAGTTACGAAGAGATCATGGCCAACGCCGGCATGTCCGGATTTGTGTCGTTTCTCGATGCCCCGGCCGCGCCGCCGCGCCCCGAACCCGTTCCGGATGCCGTGGAGGCCTCTGTTTCCAATACGGTACCGGTAAAAGATACGGTACAAGAATCACCTACCGTACAGAAAAATCCCACCGTACAACAACGTAAATCCGTAGAAGAAGCCAGTACCGTACAAGGTCCAAAAGTCCAACAGGGAACCCCGCCATCAATGACCAATACGGTAAAAGAAAGTTATACCGTATCGCCTCTGGCGCGGGCCCCACGGAAATGGCGAGTCATGCGGACCAGGGGCGTGGAGGACGGGCATTCCTTGGCCGAACAGGAACTCTATCGGACCCTCTGGAAGGAAGCCGCCCCGGAAAGCGCCGACCCGGATGCCAGCCGCACCATTCGAATCGGCTACGATCGCCTGGCGGCGCTGGTCCGCCTGAGTTGGGTAACGGTGAAGGCCAACTTGCGCAGCCTGGAGAAAAAGCTCGCCATCGAGGTCCTGGCGGCGGAGGATTCCGCCAACCGGGAAGGGAAGCAGTACCGCGTTTATGCCCCGGCCGCCGTCCTGGCTCGCCGCCACTCCGCCGGCCTCCTTTGGGTCCGCCGCACCAGAGGTGTGGAACTTCTAACGGAAGGGTCCGCGGCTGAGCAGCGAAGCTGAAGGCTAGAGCCAGGGGAAGTATGGAACTCCCCAAATATCCACACCGTACTTGAAAGTAACACGGTAAGTGAAACGTATACGGTATCAAAAACTTATACGGTATTGGTTTTCTGTAGCTGGGCTACCTGTTCCTCAATCCATCGGTAGGTCGTGGTTAGCCCTTCGCTGAGCGGCCGGCTGGGAGCCCAGCCAAGCACGGACCGGATCAGACGGTTGTCGGAATTGCGGCCGCGCACTCCCAGTGGTCCAGGAATGTGCCGAATGGTAAGCCTCTTTCCGGCAATGCGCATGATGGTCTCCGCCAAGGCATCAATGCTGATCATCTCTTCGGATCCAATGTTGACCGGCCCGGGGAAACTGGAGTCCATAAACCGCCGCACGGCTTCGACGCATTCATCGACGTACAGGAAGGAACGAGTCTGCTTTCCATCGCCCCAGATTTCGATTTCTCCTCCGTCGGGCGCGGCGGCGACCTTGCGGCACAGCGCGGCCGGCGCTTTTTCCCGCCCGCCTTGCCAGGACCCTTCCGGGCCGAAGATATTGTGAAAACGCGCCACCCTAGCCTCAATCCCGCAGTTCCGCATATAGGAAAAATAGAGCCGCTCGCTAAAGAGCTTCTCCCACCCGTACTCACTGTCGGGCTCGGCGGGGTAAACCGAGTCCTCGGAGCACAGAGGGTTATCCGGATCGGTCTGGTTGGCCACCGGATAGACGCAGGCCGAGGAAGAATAGAAAAATCGCTTCACGCCGGCGCGCGCGCCGCATTCGAGCACATTCAGATTGATGAGGGTTGAGTTGTGCATCACGGCCGCATCGTTCTCGCCCGTGAAGAGATAGCCCGCGCCGCCCATATCCGCGGCAAGCTGGTAAACCTCGTCGATCCCCTCGACGCTAGCCTTGGCGGTTCCAGGATCGCGCAGATCGCCAAGCAGAAATTCATCCGCGGGGGAACGGGCGAACTCGTGTTCCTTGAAGTCAACAGCGCGGACCCAATACCCCTCCGCTTTCAGGCGCTTCACCAAATGCCCGGCAATGAAACCGCCCGCGCCGCACACCAGCAGCCTTTTAGTCCGCATGCGACCCCCTTCTTCCCATACGGTACTTCAGGACACGCCAGCCACGTGGGCACAAAGGCCCTGCAAACGGCCGACGAGGCGGTTCCGAAACCGGAGCTTTACCCGGGAAGCGGAGCACGGCAGCGCCGGCCCGGGCGGGGAGGCCTCAAGAGATTTGCTTCAGGCGAGCGCTGCCAGCGCGCTTGTCCGGTGCGAATCGGACCGAGGCCCCAGGCTTGGCCCTACGGGTTGGCGGCCGTCTTGTAGCTGTAGTCGGCGTACTGCCAGGCGCCGCCTATCTCCGACCACAGCCGCACAAACAACGCGCCGCCGCCCGACGGAAGGCTCGTGAAGGTAGCCGATGTCTTCGAGCCTTGTGAGCCGCTATAGAAGTCCTTGCCGCCGGGAGCTACTTTGCTGACGTAAAGCCAGTATTCGGAAACGCCCACGCCCGCGGACCACTGGAACGTCGCTGTTGCGCCGGGCAGGGTAGAGCCATTGGCGGGCTTCAGCATCGCGGCTGCTGCGGGGCCTGGCGACAGCGTGGAAGTCGAGCCTTGCGCGGCGGCCGGCGCGGCCACTTCGGAAAGCCCGTAGCGGAAAGCCCCAATCGCGAAATCCGGATAATCGGCATTGGTGAGCGCGATCACGACCTTCGTAATCGGTGCGCCGGTCGCCGCGAAGATCCTGGAGTTGGGATCGGACATGTTGCTAATGTCGATGGGCAGGGACCCCGAAGATCCGGCGTAAAAGGTTGCCGTGATTGTGCCGGCGTCGTCCGGTTCCGCTTCGAATCCAAATGTCCATACCGGGCGGGAAAGAGTGATGGAGAGAGTTTGGAAGCCGAACCAGTTGGTTGCGGGGTTCCACGCGGCCTGCGGATTGAAGAAGGAATTATACGGGTCGAGTATCGGCAGCGCGACGGTTCCGTTGGCTCGCTCGGAGTACGGCGCCACGCTCCATCCCCAGTTTTCCGGGTCGACGGTGGTGAATCTCAGCATCGGCGAGCTGAAGGCAAGGTTGAGAGTACCATCGCCAAGCTGATTGGAAGTAGGCGGGGTGACAAGATCCCACGACGGAAACTGGGAGAAATCGAATCCATAGAATGGCGTGGCGGCCAGATAGGCGGCCAGCGAGGCGTCATCCACCGGTGCGATTCGCGTCAGCATCCCCGCGCATTGGTAACTATAATCCTGAAATTCCCAGCTACCTCCGATTTGCGACCAGAGACGAACATAAATTATGCTGCCGTCGGTAGGCAGCCCGGTAAGCGTCTTCGATGTATTGGATCCTTGCGTGCCGCTGTAGATATCACTTGCTCCAGGAGCGGAGTTGCTGACGTAGAGCCAATACTGGGAGACCCCGGACCCGGCGGACCATTGGAAGGAAACGGTGGAACTCGTCAAGACCGAACCGTTCACCGGAGCGACGATCGCGGCGACGGACAAACCCGCGGCCGAGAAGACGTAGTCGGCGTACATCCAGCCGCTCGGCAAGAGCGATCCCAGCCGCACGTATACGCGGCAGCCGTCGGTGGGCAGGTTCGTGAGGGTCGCCGTGTTTAGAGAGCCCGCGTTCAGGCTGTCCAGATCGCCTCCGCCAGGCGCAACCTTGCTGGCGTAGAGCCAATATTGGGAGATTCCAGCCCCGGTGGACCATTGGAACGTAACGGTTGCGCCGGGGAGTGTGGAGCCGGTGACCGGGCTGAGCAGGGCAGCGGGTACCGGCATCGCCGCGGCATAGACGTAATCCACATACCACCACTCGGAACCCATGCTCGAGCCGATCCTCACATAGATATAGCGGCCGTCCAGGGGCAGGTTGGTGACCAGTTGTGATGAGCCGCTTACCAGGGCGCCGGTAAAGATATCCGCTCCCCCCGGCGCAATCCCGCTGACGGAAAGTGAGCAAGCCGTAAAAGCGCCCATGCCGGTCCACTGGAACGTCACACTGGCCCCGGGCAGCCACGAGCCGCCGATGGGGCTGACAATCATGGCCGGAACGGTCCAGGTCCCAGCGAGCGTCCAAGACGTTGCCGTACTCAGATTGGCGGACTGCGTATAGATGTTCACCGGCCCCGCCATGGCAGGTTGGAACGTGATCGCGAGGTTGAGGGTCAGTGTATTGCCAACCGCGGTAACGCTCGATCCAGCGCCGTCCAGGATGCACTCGCTATTGCTCTGCGTGCCGCTTCCGGGCGTCAGGGAAGAGCTTGGGGCGGCGCCGGCGTCCGTCAGCAGGGAGAAGGTGTTCGCGGCCCGGTTGTAGACGATAGCGCATGCGCTCGCGACGCTCGGGTTGGAATGGAACAGCGCCGACGCTGTGGTCAGATCCGTCACCCCGCTCGGGTCGGAAAACTGAAAGCGGAACGTCTGCGAGACGCCTCCGCCCGAGCTTGGCGCCACCCCTTGATTGAGCGGCGGCGAACCGGAATTCACTACGGTCAGAAAACCGCCATAATTATCGGCGTCGGAGGATTGGTACGCGTTGCGCAGCGGGAAATTCGAGGAGAGGGTCCAGCCGGCTGCATAAACGCTGCCCGAGGCCGCCGCAACCGAGGTTGCGGCATCGGACCCACTGCCGCCCAGGTAAGACAGAAAATTCAGGGTTCCGCCGGCGTTCACCTCCGCCATAAATGCATCGCAGTCCCCGGCATTGGAGCTTTGGAACGCGTTGACAACCGGCAAATCCGTCGAATAGGTGTAGCCCGCCACGTAGGCGGCCCCACTGGGATCCACCGTGATCGCATTGGCCGCATCGATCCCCGATCCCCCCAGGTAGGTGCTGTAGCTCAGGGCGCCGGAAGCATTCACCTTGGTGATGAAGGCATCCGACTCTCCGCCAAGCGCCGACTGCAGGGAGTTCCGCAGCGGGAAATCGGCTGAGCTGGTTACTCCGGCCAGATAGGCGTTCCCTTGCCAATCGAGGGCAATGCCTTGAGCCGCTTCCGGATGGCCGGGCGAGCCGCCGCTTCCGCCCAGGTAGGAGCTGAACGGCAGCGCATCCCCGGCGGCGTCAAGACGGGCCACAAAAGCATCCTGGCCGCCGCCGATGCTTTTCTGGAATGCGTTCGCCACGGGAAAATCGGCCGACCACGTCGATCCCGCAATCCAGGCTTCTCCCATGGCATCCACGGCGATGGCGGCGCCGTGATCGGTGTTGGAGCCGCCCAGGTACGTGCCGTATGCCAGGCGGCCGCCGGTGGCAGCGAGTTTGGCGACAAATACATCCTGGCCCCCACGATTGGATTTCTGCCAGCCGGCCGCCGGAAAATCGGTGGAAATGGTATCTCCGACGACATAGGCGGAGCCGCCGCTATCCACGGCAATCCCGTACCCCGCATCCGAAGAGCTGCCGCCCAGATAGGTGCTGTATGACAAGCTGTCGCCGGCTGGAGACAGCTTCAACACAAAGGCGTTTTCGTATCCCGCGAGCTTGGCTTGCAGGGGCGCCGCGACGGGGAAGTTTTGCGACTGGGTTGACCCGGTGACGTAAGCCGCCCCCGCGGCATCCACCGCAATAGCATAGGCGCGGTCGTCGCCCGTGCCGCCCAGGTACGTGCAATAGATGAGTTGGGCGTTGGAAGGGTCAAGCTTCGCCACGAACGCATCGGCGCCGCCCGCGTCGAAATGCTGCACGGGATTGGCCGTGGGAAAACCAATCGATTCCGTGAAGCCGACAAGATATGCGGCCCCTGTGGGGTCCACCGCCAGGGCATTGGCCGCGTCAGCCCCGGAGCCGCCCAGCAGCGTGCTGTAGGAGATGGCGGGATCGATGACCAAGGGTAGGGAAGAGTCGTATGCGCCCACCGAGAAACCAACCGTTTCCCCACTTAGGACGAAACGCGCGCTGACCGGCACGCGCCTCCCGCCGCGCTCCTGGTAGGCCGTGGGCGTATGCTCGCGGAAGGATCGTCCGCCCGCGGCGAGTTCCATGGAGCCGTCTTCGTCGATGCGCGGTTGTCCGCCCGTATAGCGCATGCGGATGGTGGAGGGATCCGCGCCGGCCGCCACGGTGAACTCGGATTTGAGACCTTGCCCCGCCGGGCCATAGCTCATATCGATGCCGGGATACAGAGCGGGGTACGCGACCCCTTGATAGAGCGGCTGCTCCAAGAGCCAGTGTTCCTTGGGCCCGGTAAGGAAATTCGCGACGCCGGCAAGGCGGCCGATCCCTTGCGGCTCAACCCGGCGCGCCCCGTCAAACTGGACGCGAATAGCGCCTTCTTCAGCCCGGTATAAAATCTCGCCAGGAGAAAAATAGGCGGTCCAGCCGGACGTCTTGGCGATGAAGGAAACCGTCCGGGGAGCTTGGCCGTGGTTCGCCACGAAGAGCGGCGGGATGGAAACCCTCTGCGCGGCGCCAGCGGAAAACGCTAGGCAGCTCGCCAGGACGAGAAACACACTTCCGCGCAATGCCATACGGCATTCATTCGGCGGATTGGGCCCGCGGCTTTAGGGGGGGGCCGGGATCACGGCTCCGTACAAGAACGTAAATCCTTATGCAGATACCGTATCAATAATATATACGGTATAAATTTATAATACCGTATAATTTATTTAGTACTGGCGCGAGCGGCACAGGAAAAAACGGGGCTCGGCGGAGATCCGATGTGCATTAGAATAGAACCGGAAGTTCGCCGCGAAACGCCAATGGTTTGCCCCAAATGCAAGATCGATCATGCCCACCGCTCCCATCGCCGCGGTTTGGAGCATGTGGCCGGCATGTTCGGCTATTATCCGTACCGATGCCGGGAATGCGGCAACCGGTTTTTACACTTCCGTTACGCGGATGACGCAGCGCCTGCCAAAGGCCGCTCTCACGCCGAACGGGAGATCCGTTCCAACCGGACACGCATCCGCTGGCAGCGGAAAAAGCGCGTCCTCATGTTGTACGGTTTTGGCGCCTTGGTCTTTTTGAGTTTCCTCTACTTCATTACTCGCCCCGGGGTTTTGTCAGGTAACTGAGCCACCCTCCGCAAGCCGGCCTCTTGCAGCACAATGGACCCGTCGATGCGGGTTGTCCCCAAGGCGCGCTGGTAGGCGAGATCGATGCGCACCATGTGGCAGCCGGCCGGCGCGGTAAACCGGATACGGGCCTGGCCGCCGTTCTCGGCGGATAGACTCTGCGGCTCCGTGGCCAGCGCCAGCCCGTCCAGCGTGCGCACGCTCCAGGCTAATCCAGAGCCGGCGTCAATCCCCGCAGTGCGGTAGGAAACCGTCAGCTCGTACGCGGAATTTTCGCGAACCGGCAAAAACCGAACCAGGGGGGTACAAGCCTCCGGCTCATCGCCGGAGAAAACGAGGCGCAGCCCGGGAGGGTTCTCTTCGCGGGAAGCGCTAATTCCCGCCAGGGGCGGCAAGCGCCAGGCGAAACCTTCGGATACCGCAGTAGGCACGAAACTGTCGTGAGACAGAATCGTTTCCCCGTCCGGGTCGATGGGCGAATACGGAATTTTCCGCGCTTTGGCAAGTCCATTCCATAGTGTCAGCGCGTCGCCCGGCATCTTCGCTTCAATCAGACGGTCGCAGGCGGCCAGCAGCAGCGGGACATCGTCGTCACGGCCCTGGGCTAGCAGGTGTTGCGTGGCCGGCCCGATCAAATCCAAGCGCTTCTGGTTGAGCAGATAGGAAAGATAGTCGGCCTGCACGGCCGGCTTGCGGATGTCCAAGCGGTCAATCAGCTTCCCGTCTTCGGAAACCTTGCCGCACATCCGGAACAAGGGCAGCGAGTCGCCATAGAGCATTTGCGCGGCTTCCTTGGCCCAGAACCAGAATTTGGACTCGTCATTACGGCGGAGATAGTAATTCGCAAGCGTCCATTTGGGTAGATATTCGTGGTCCACTTCGGCGGCGTGAAGGAAGTATTGCTCCGCGGAAGCCGGATCGCCGGCCTCCTCGACGTTCAGCCCCAGTTCGATCCACGAAAGAGAGTCTGACGGGTTTAGGGCGATGGCGCGCCGCAGCGCCTGGGAGGATTCCTTCGGGTTGTCGTCGGACAACAACACGGCCAACTGGACGTAATAGTCCGACCGCCACGGGGCTAAAGCCAAGGCCTTGTCCGTAGCGGTAACCGTAGCCTGGCGCGCCCAATAATCGGCGATTCCAACCCGGACGGACCACGCCGAGGCGAGCGCGAAAGCGGCTAACGCAACCGTCAAAACTAGAGGGCGCATCCGGGGAAAACCTCCTCAGGCTATCCAAAAGTACGCAGCACTATCTTTGAGTTGTGCTTAATCTAACAAGTCCCAAACCAACCCGTATCTTCAATACGATAAATCTTTTCGCACCATTGCGATTCTGATTTATACTGGGTACCTGAGTTGTACGATACAAAAGCACTGGGAGGAAGCGTGAAACCCTTTACTTGCCTCGTTCTCGTGGGTTGCGTGACTACGCTCATGGGAGCCGTCTCTTCCATCGGAGTCGTGAAATCGACAGGGGATTTCCGGGTCGATGGGTCCACCATCCGGGGGAACAGCACGGTATTCGAGGGCAACCTGATCCAGACATCCGCGGTGCGCTCCACGGTCCAAATTGGGGCGGCTCAAATCACGGTCTTGCCGAACTCCAGCGTGCAGGTCTACCGGGATCGCACGGTCCTGGAGAGCGGCTCGGCCATGGTGCGCAATGACAGTCAGCCGATTGAAGCCGCGACGCTAAAGATTGCGCCCGCGGAAAAGGACGGCGCGGTTCTGGTGGCCATGAACGGCTCGAACAAGGTGAACGTTTTCGCGACGAGCGGCACAGCTCAGGTTCGGAATTCGGCGGGCTTTCTGGTAGCCAGCCTGACTCCCGGCATGGGCTTGGCGTTCTCTCCCCAGGCTGGTGCGGCTGCGGCGACGCAGATGAAAGGCACTCTGGAATCCACCAGCGGCCGGTTCTACCTGACCGACGTCACCAGCAAGGTCAAAGTGGAGCTGCGTGGATCGGATCTCGCCAAGTTCGGCGGTAAGAGCGTGCAGGTGACCGGTTCGGTCATCCCGGGCGCATCCGCCATGGGCGGAGCCTCTGAAGTGGTTCAAGTCACGAAAATCGAAGTTCTCAGCCAATCGGCTGCCAAGGCCGCCGGTCTGCCGGCTGGCGCCGCAGCGGCTGGAGCTGCTGGAGCTGCCGGCGCCGCTGGTGCGGGTGCTGCTGCTGGAGCTGCCGCGGCCGGCGCTGCCGCAGCGGGCACAACGGTGCTGGGCGTCGGGGTTGCCACGGCCGTCGTAGTGGGCGGCGCGGCTGCGGCCGGCATCACCTACGGTTCGCTGGTTGCCGCCGGGACCGTTTCGGCTCCGTAGGCTGTAGAGTTTCAGTCAAGTTTCCGGGCCAGGGGCGCGGGACCTCATGCACGTCGCTTTAGCGGCGCTTTTCTTCTTCGCTATTCTGACGCTATGGGTTCCGGGCTACTGGCCCGTTGCTATTTTTCAGGTCGGGATTTTCGTCCTGGCCGGAATTGCGCTCTGGCGCTCCCGCCGCGCTTTCCCGCGCTTTTCCTATCCTTTATTCCCACTGCTGGCGGCCGTGGCTTGCGGCTTGCTCCAGCTAGCCGCCGGCAAAACCGTTTACGCCTTCGATACGCAGTCCGCAATCGTGCGCTGGCTGACCTTCCTGGCGGTCTTTGTCGCCGGCTCGGCCATGTTCCGCGAAGCCCGCGTGGCAAGCTGGTTTCGCGACGCGATGCTCTGGTTCACTTTTCTGGTGGCCATCGCCGCCACCGTTCAGGCATTCACCACCACAAAAATCCTCTGGCTCTTCGACCCGCCTTATAACGGCGACACCCGTATTAGCGGCATGATGGGGCCGATCCTGAATTACAACCACTTCGCGGCTTTTGTGGAGGTGGTGCTGCCCATGGCGATCTATGGCGCCATGCGGAGCAGGAGCAAGAGCTTGCTTTACTCCGGGATGGCGGCCGTGATGTACGCCTCGGTCATCGCGTCCACCTCGCGCGCGGGAACCATACTGGCGAGCACGGAAATTCTGGTTGTTCCCGTGTTGCTGTGGGCCCGCGGGCTAGCCAAGGGCGGTGCGGTGGGGGCTGCGTTTATGCGGATGGCCGTGCTATTCGCCGTATTCGTGGCGGTGGTGGGGTGGGAGCATGTGAGAGACCGCCTCCTTGCGCCAGACCCCATGGCGGTGCGCCGGGAGCTGGCGACATCCACGACACGCATGATCGCGGATCATCCGTGGTACGGCGTGGGGCTGGGCGCATGGCCCGCAGCCTATCCGCGCTACGCGGTCCTGGACGTTGGCTTGATCGCCAACCAGGCGCACAGCGATTGGCTGCAATGGACGGCGGAGGGAGGCATACCGCTGGGCATTATCCTGGTGACGCTATTCGGATGGTGCATCGTCCCGGCGGTTCGCACGGTGTGGGGCGTGGGTGTGGTGATTTTCTTCGTGCACGCGGCCGTCGAATTTCCTTTTTCGCGGCCGGCTCTGGGGTCCTGGGCCTTTGTGGTCGTCGCCATGTTGGCGGCGCAGAAAGCAGGGCGGGAACAGCTGGCGGCTGGTGGGGGGCGGTGAAAGGAACGTCTTTGGCGGGCTTGGCCGATCCCATCGTTCGGCCCTGTCGCGCGCGGATGCCGAGCGTTCGGCGCGTGTCGTAGACCTGCCTATTCGGCCAAAGACAGGCGCCATCCGGTTGCGCCAAACAGCGCTTGTTTGAGCTCGTCTTCGATGAAGTCGACGTACTCTTTCGGCGTGAAGCCGCTAAAGCAGGATCTGCATACCGTCACCGCGGCAGGTTTGATCTTCTTGGCGACAAGCGTGTCTATGAGCCGCCGTATTTCAGCGGCGATCTGCTCCTTCGACGGCAGGTAGGATCTCTCCTCGCGTTTCGTGGGAGAAACGCGAACAAACGCCCGGCCGCCTTTCTCATGAAACTCGAAGGCGATCCCGCTGAACGGCAGGGTGTGCTCCCTGAGAAAAGCCTCTCGATCCTGAAACTGCTCCCTGGTGATCTCGATCTCGTATGCGAACTGGTTCCAAATGGAATCCCGGCACGCAAAGAAATCCAGATCGATATCGAGGATGACCCTCCGATTGCCGGGCGTCTTCTCCAGCGGCAGCGTGGCGTACTGGAAGGTCTTGAGATCGGGGAGAGCCTTTCGCGCCTTCGGATTGGCCGCGCCAGAGGCGGTCAGAGTCTTCACAATCTTTCCTTCGCCCGCGAAGGAGCATACGTTCATCGTCCGCCGAGCCGCCTTTTGTTGGTTACGCCACGATGGAAAGACGAAGTACACGCTACGGATCAATCCGGTCAGGACCGCGGGCAAGATGAAACTGCCGATGTCCATATCCGTGAGCGCTAGCTGGCGATAGTATTCGAGCTCACCCTGTTCCAGCGGACCGTTCCTTGGGTACAAAGAGCGGGTCATCGTCCGCGGCGCCGCCATGTCGGCATGCGCATCCACATGCACCAGATCCAAGGGGCCGCCGGTGAAACCGTCCAGTCTGGCCTTGTGCCAGAAATAGAAGGCCTCATTGTGTTCGTCGAAAATATAAACCGGCGCGGCCGGTACGCTCTTTACGCTGGTCATCATTCCCGGGAAAGATCGACTCTTTTGCGCAAACGGTCAGGAAAGCTCTGCGTTACGGACGAAAATCGGACTCACGCAATACTTCCAGGCCAGGCGGACTGGCTTGCCGATGTAATAAAACGCGAACATGGATGCCGGTAGGCGAAAGAACTCCCAGTCATCGCAGGATGGTTGTAGGAAATGCCAAAACAAGAGCGATTTGCGCCGGACGCCCTCGGTGAGCCGGAACCAGAGGGGCATCAGATCACGCAGCGTGGATATCCCGTCCCTTTCCACAAGTTGGGTACGGGAGGATCCGGCGAGCGCCATGGCCCGGGCATCGGCGCGTATCCATCTGGATACCTCGGGCGGCAGGTCCGAACCGAGCAAATCTTGAGTCAGGCGCAGGCCGAAGGCAAGGATTCGCGAGATGCGCAGCTGTTCCGCGCGCGATAAGATGACGTCCCAGTCCAGCTTGTGGCGGTCTATCAGCCGGTCGAGATCGCAAAGCCTGGCTAATCCGTCCCACCCGTGCTTGGCTCCATGCACGCACAAATAAACCGCCAAATCCTCGGGACAAAGCACCCGAATCTGGGATCCCGCGATATCGGCTGTAACAACTCTGGCGCGGATTTCATCGGCATCGAGCGGGTTGAAATGCGAGGGCGAGAGGAGCCAGTGAATCTCGATCGACAGTTTTTCGCCGGCGGTTCTAAATCCTAAAACTCCATCGCGCGAAAAGAACCGCATGGGAGCGGAATGATCCAGCCGGCATCCGTCCGACAAAAGGAGATCGGTGAAACGAGGCATATCGCGCTCCTCGACCAGGAAATCCAAGTCGTACAAGAAGCGCAGCGCGGGTGTTTCATATAACGACCATGACAAGGTAGGGCCCTTGAGTGGGATGGCATCGAGACCGGCGGAGCGAAATAAGTTCAGGAGACGAATCAGCTCTTTGGCGCACAGCAGATTCCGCTCCATATTCTGGCGGAAACTCATGCCTAGAGAGGTGAGAATTTCGGGAGGGACCGCGTCCGGGCAGGCTTCGTTGAGAGCCCAGAATGCCAGGGCGTCGGCTTTTTGGAAACCGGCGGCCCAGAGGAAACCGTTCCAGTCGGAACAGTCGCGGGCGAGGCGGCGGAGCTTATCGGGGTCCGGATGAGCGCGGACGCACTCAATGAGTAGGGAGGGAATCATCGTACGCGGCAGGCCGCGTTGTAGAGAGCAGCGCCGTCAGAGGAACGAATTGGCCTGCGCCGGAAGGACGGGTCTCCCGCGCAGAGCCGCTTGTGGGCTCGGGATAAAGAGGCGTGGGGATCTTCGTCTTGAAATAGGTATTCTCGCAATCCTGGATGGCGGCGCCGCGCATGTTGCCTTCCTGGAAAGCCAGCCCCGGGCAGCGGGCGCAGGAAGACAGGCTCGAGCAGGAGCTGCAAACATGGAGATCGCGATTCCGAATGCCCCGGACCTCGCGGAAATTGGGTGAATTCCGCCAAATCTCCAGAAAATTGCCATCGCGTACGTTGCCGCAAACCAGCGGGAACTGCACGCAGGGCGTAACGTCTCCCTGCGGTGTGATGTAGCACGAAGTATGGCCGGCGCCGCAGGAGTGCCCGTCCAAAAGCTCTTCACTGGGAACCGCCGCGCAATCGTCTTCCATTCCCGCCGAGACGGCCGGATCGGCGAAGTACAGCGCCCGATCCTCGGGGGAAATGTTGAGCGCCACCGGTGTCCGGTCCCCATCCATCATGGGCACGATCGTTGCGTCGTACTGAATCTTGACTCCCAGTTCCTCGGCCAGCGCGCGTAAGCGAGTGTAGTTGGCGGCGGCCCCTTTAATAACGGCGACCCGGATTTCCACCGCCATACCCCGGTTTTTCAAGCGCTTCACGGCTTCCAGAGAACGGGCGAAAGAGCCCGGCACTTTAGTGATAGCGTCATGCGCTTCGGGCAGGTGGGAATAGATGCTGATATTGACCGAGCGAACCCCCAACTCGGCGAAACGGTCCGCTTCCCGTTCGCCGATCAGGATTCCGTTGGTCTTCAACCTCACGTCGAATAGCAACTCCCGCGCATAGGCCACAATCTCGAAGATGTCCTTCCGCAGCATGATTTCCCCGCCGCTGAGGGTCAGGAACATCACTCCGGCCGCGGCCAGTTGATCCAGCACGCCCTTGATTTCGGCGGTATCCATGTCGCCGCCCGCGCTATGGTCAAGATAGCAGTGGATGCAGCCCTCATTGCATTTCCAGGTAAGATCCAAATGAACCGACAGCGGAATTCCTCGAGCCTCGGCTCTTGCTCCTACGCGGCTAAGCAAGGAAGCTTGTGGGGCCCCGTCGGACGTAATGGATACGGCGTCGGCCATGGCGCTACCTCACGAATTTAAGATTGGCTTGTCTGAAATGGTTAGGATGCCTCGCTCCGCCAGCCTGCGGCATAAGTCCTCGGCGTCGGCGTATGCGGTCTCGGGTTCGGTTTCAAATTTTGCGCAAACCCTCTCTTGAACGATTTGCGAAAGCGGCGTGCTGCCGTCGGCCGCCTGCCAGATCTCCGTGGCAACAGCATTCAGTGTGAACAGGACGGAGTCCGATATGGACATGATAACCATTTCCCCATCCAGTGCGCGCGCCGCGATCGAGCGGCTCTTTGCGATATACATGCTCATACGATCATCTCCCATACAGCCGGCGTAGGTGCGAAGGTAAGCCGGTAAACCTGCACGCAATCGGCCATGCGCCAGGCGGTGTGGAACAGAGCTTCGCTCAGTTTCGGATCCTTATTGAAAAGCAGGATGTTTTTCAGCAGCACATTCACGGCGTCCTTGCGGCCGAGCGGCTCGAGAATATTCTCAGGTCCCTTCAGCAGCAGGTATACGGCCTTCAGCGGGGCCGATATGTTGATCCCGGGCTTTCCATAATCGCCGACGAAAGGCGTGCCAAACGCATGATAGCTGCCGTCTACCGGCCGTATAGACGAGATATCGTCCGTGAGGATTGCCGCATCGGGGGGAGCCAAGCGTGACATTGTGGTCTTGCCGGATCCTGACACTCCGGTGAACGCGAAGGCATGCCCATTGCGCACGGCGCTCGCGGCATGCATGAAGCAGCCCCCATTGGGCGCGGCTATCATGGAGTGCAGAATGCGGAGAACGGAGTCAAGAGGGAAATGAAAGGCTCCCTCTTGGGTAATCCGGCCAGTGCCGGTGCCTGGATACCACTCGGCGCGAAAATCTGTGCGTTCGAATATCCAGTGATCTCCCAGCCATTCGATCCGCGGCCGATGGTCGCCCTCCACCGCTCCGTTCCGAGTCACATGGACACTCAGATTCAAGGGCTTCCGGCTCGGCTTGTCGGTGAAGTAAGAGCTGTACCGCTGGCCAACGGCCTCCTGGAGTTCCGGATCGTCCATACGGAGCATCACGGGCACTCCTCCAACTTCCAAAATTCGCTCTAGGGTCATGTCATTCCAGACGTATAAAGTGCAGATGAGAAATCGCTATGCGGCCGGGCCCTGAAAATCAAGGCGCGTCGGGCCCGGGCGGCCACAATCGCGCGAGCCCTCCAGGGGCGGAACGAAGATATCGCCCGGCATAAGCCTCACTCCGGCCGTGACGGGGAAGCCCTGTGGCCATCCTGGCCCGCATATCCCCAACCGTGCGGCGCGCTCATGCTTCGCGCGGACCAGAGGCCGCTCATGCTCTGACGAACGGAGTGGAATCGCAAGAGCAGATTTCGCAAGCGGCCAGACCGCCGGAGGAAATAGCAGAAAAGCTTGGAAGCGCCGGTCAATTTCAACGCGGGAGCCAGCCGCCTGCCCCCTCTCTGGACCGCAACCACCTCGCCGTAAATTCGGGAAGTCTGAACCGGCGGATCGTATTCCAGAATCGAGTCGCCGCGGGTAATCAAAGCGCCGGCATCGTGCTCCCACCGGATCGCCCGGTGCACGGTAAACATGCTTACCGTGACCCCCGTGGCCACGCTGGCGGCATCTGCGTCCCAGCGCACCGCTCGGTGGACGGAAAATTTCTCCGGCCCCTCCCAGGTGTAGACCACGAGTTTGCCCGGAACGATATCGCTGTGCGGTACGCGGCGGACCGCTATGACGTCGTTCGGCCAGAGCGTTGGGAGCATGCTGAAGCCCTGGACGCGCAGAGACACAGTTCCAGGAATGCTCAGAACGTCAGTAGCAGTCCAGTGGACTCTTTGTTGATTAGATTGGCTCGTCAGGACGCCCTCAAACAAGATTTGCTTGCGGCAAACAGGAACGACAACCTCAGATATTATCGCAAAAACGTAATACCTGAGGCAGGAGGAAGAGGGACTCGCCGGCGAATTGACGACCTAGACGCGAAAAATTTTGGAGAGAGCTAAACAACCGCCCTGCGGCGCCGGAAGGCGGCTAAAGCCGCTAAGCCGATCCCGCCCAAGAAAAAGGCCGAAGGCTCCGGAGCGTTGACGTCTACTTGCATCTCATAGGTAGCGCCAAGTCCGCCCTGGCCGCCGATGGGGAGAAGACCATCGTAGGCGTCGCCAGCGGATTCGTTCCAAACCCTGGGGTCCAACCAGGAGTACGTAACTTCCCATGCCGCCGATGAATCGGCAGTCGCATTGGGGAAACCGTCATCAACGCCCCCATAACCAAGGGCCACCACGTACTGTGTATCGGGCGCAAGGCTCAGAGGGCTCACGGCGTCAAGAGTGTAGGTTCCCGGATCAGTCGTTAAGCTGGAGTCGGCAATCGTTCCAACCAAACCGATGTAATTGAAGTTGATGTCGTAGATATCCGCTTCGGCCACGCCCCCGTCGCTAGGGCTGCTGGCCGAGAGAACAAACTGGATGTCCGCCAGGGAAAGCCCCGTTATATCGGGAGTCGAAAATGTCGCTAGGAGGCCGGTAAAGTAGGGAAGGCCATTGAGAGGATTTGGACCGACGTTGTCGTCGCCCGTTATCGAGTTATAGACGTCAATGGTGCTAGCGTTGGCGATGGCTACGCAAGCCAGTAAACAAATCAACAGCGCTAATAGTTTTTTCATCTTAACCCTCTCGACTCCGGCCCTTTCAAAGCTCCTGAGCCCTGAACCTCCAACTTAGGTGCTGTTGCGAGTCAAGGTTCTGCTGGTGCAAGCCAGCGCCGTGCTCTCAAAAACCTGCTCGCACGAGAAATCAGGCTTCACATACGGCTGCCGAGACACCGGCCCTTCCGAATGTTCATTCCTCATCTCAGCTTGCTGTTGACTGCTCATTCGGCTGTCACCTTTGAACATTATATGCTCCCTTCTGGAGATATGTACCGCTTTTTTAAGCTTTTACCTACTATATAGTACTAGTATCGTTTCGTCCATGGGCCAAAGGCGGGGAGTACCGCCGAGAGTATAAAACATGACAGAACCGCGTCTGAGGGACTGTCATGATCGGGGATCCTCCCAATCTCTAAACCTCCGCCGCCGCGGACCTCTCCTTGACCGCGTGGGGCGCACCTATCATTTTACGTAAGAGAGGCGCGCTGGGGTTGTAGTCCGCAATTAAATCCTTTAACCCCAATACCACATCCGCCTCATTGCGTGCGGCGCAACACGTTTTTAGCTTCTCCACCCGTTCCAGAATGCTGTGCGACCCCAGTTCGCTGTTAAGGAAGATCTTGATTTTGGGGTGGAAAGTCGGCTGCATCTCCTCGTCCTGATGGGAAAGCTCCTCGTAGAGCTTCTCTCCAGGGCGGATGCCGGTGAAAATAATTGGGATATCCTTATCCAGCTCTAGTCCGGAGAGGTGTATGAGGTTGCGCGCCAAATCCAGGATCTTGATCGGCTGGCCCATATCCAGGACGAAAATCTCGCCCCCCTTGCCCATCGTGGAAGCCTGAATGACGAGCTGCGCGGCTTCCGGGATCGTCATGAAATAACGCCGCATCTCCGGATGCGTGACAGTCACCGGCTTGCGGGCGGCGATCTGCTGCTTGAATAAGGGGATCACGCTCCCGTTGCTGCCCAGGACGTTCCCGAAACGGACGGAAACATATTTGGTGCGCCCGTTTTGGAGAGCATGGATGAGCAGTTCCGCCACCCGCTTGGTGGCGCCCATGACGCTGGTGGGGCGAACGGCCTTGTCCGAAGAGATCATGACGAAATCGGCGATGCCGCATTCCGCAGCGGCGACAGCGACATTCCAGGTGCCGATCACGTTGTTCTCGATGGCCTCAAAAACATGAGCCTCCATGAGAGGAACGTGCTTGTAGGCCGCGGCGTGGTAAAGGATGGAGGGCCGGTATTTCTCAAAAACCTCGGTAAGACGCCGGATATTACGGATATCGCCGATTTCGGAGTGGAACGCGAGGCCCGGGAAGTTCTCCCGCATCTCGTGGTCGATGTAGAAGAGGCTGGTTTCCGCGCAGTCGTAAGCGAGGATCGCCGCGGGCCGGAAGCGGGCGATTTGCCGGCAAAGTTCGGCGCCGATCGAGCCGGCCGCGCCGGTAACGGCGACGACCTTATTTTCGATCTTCTCGCGGATTCCGGACTCGTCCAACTGGATGGGGTTGCGCCCCAGCAAGTCTTCCACGGCGACATCGCGGATTTGCGAGGCGAGCCGGCCGCCCTCAATCACCTCCGCCATCCCTGGAATGGTCTTGGATGAGACGCGGGCCTTCTGGCAATGCTGAAGAATCTCAGCCATCTTTTCGCCATTCGCCGAGGGCGCCGCGATTAGGACCATGTTGATGCCGAGGGCCTGCACAATGGATGGGAGCGCTTCGCCGTTGCCCAGGACCTTGGCGCGATAGATCACGGACCCAGTCTTAGCCGGGTCGTCGTCGATAAAGCCGACTACATCATAAGCGAGAGCCGGATTCTGCCGGATTTCGCGAAATAGCGAAACTCCCGCATCTCCTGCGCCGTAAATGAGCGTGCGCTTCTTCTCGCACAGCGTTTGCGCCCGGGAGAACTCGAATGCCATTCTTGAGACAACCCGCAGTCCCGCGGTGGCGAGGAAACAAATCAAGAGGTCCAGAAAATAGAGAGAACGCGGAAAAACCCTTGGCGCAAACAGCGGGGCGCATAGCCGGATGCCAATGGCCGCGACTGCGGATCCGCACAGATTCGCGGCCGCCAGGCGCCACAAGTCCGGAAGAGAGATGTAGCGCCACCATCCGCGATCCAGCTTGAATAGCTGGAAGACGATGAACTTCACGACCACCCACGCGCAGACCCCCACAAGCAGAGGCATCCGCGCCCACTTCGGGATGGCGAAATCGAACCGCAGCAGGAAAGCGGTGAACCCGGCGAACACGAAAATGGGAATTTGGATAACGCGCGAGGTCCAACCCCTGAACCGGCTCAGACGGTCCCCTAGGTCCTGGAACCAGATCAGAATTCCGAGTTTGGACATGATAGACCAGCTTCCGCAAGAAGTCCGGCTTGAGCTGGGCCCGCTTCCTCCAGGGCCTTCCGCTCGCCGGCTCCCGCCGCTCTGCGTATGATATTTACTATATATAACTGTTGCTCGCCGCTAAGGCTGCTCGAGCTGGGAAGACAGATTCCCCTCTCAAACAGGTCTTGGGCGACCGCTCCGCCGAAACACTCGTTCCGCGAATACAAAGGCTGAAGGTGCATCGGCTTCCAGACGGGACGGGATTCCACATTGGCCGCCTCCAGCGCCGCAATGAGATCGTTGCGCGAACATCCGAACGCTCGCTCCTCCAGCAGGAAACAGCTCAGCCAATTGGTGTGCAGGCCGTAAGGCGCCTGCGGCATGAGTGAGATGCCGGGAAGATCGGCAAAAGCGTCGCGATAGCGGAATGCGATGGCGCGGCGCTGCCGCACGCGAAGATCCAGCGCTTCGAGCTGCCCTCTTCCGATTCCCGCCAGCACGTTGCTCATGCGGTAGTTGTAGCCCAGCTCGGAGTGTTGGTAGTGAAGAGCGGGGTCGCGTGCCTGCTGGGACCAGAATCGCGCCTTCTCCACCCATGCCTGGTTCCTGGACGCCAGCATCCCGCCGCCCGTGGTGGTAATGATCTTGTTCCCGTTGAACGAGTAAATTCCGGCCGCGCCCAGCGAACCAGCGGGGTTCCCCTTGTACAGCGAGCCCGCCGCTTCGGCCGCATCCTCAATCACCGTTACGCCGTACTCGCCGCAGGCCTCAAGGATGGGATCCATATCGGCGCTCTGGCCATAGAGGTGAACCACCACCAGCGCTTTGGGAAGGCGCTTCCGCGCCGCTTGTTGGCGCAGGGCGTCACGAAGAAGACCGGGGTCCAGATTCCAGGTTGCGTAGTCGCTATCCAGAAAAACCGGAACGCCGCCCTGGTAGAGGATCGCGTTCGCGGCCGCGGCGAAGGTAAGCGTGGAGCAGAACACCTCATCGCCCGGCGCAACGCCCGCAAGACGCAGCGCCAGGTGGAGAGCGGCGGTTCCGCTGGCCAAGGCGACGCAGGGGAGCCCCACCCGCTCCGTGAACGCCTGCTCGAATGCAGTGAGGTTCGGGCCCACGGTGGACAGCCAGTTGGACGCGAAAGCCTCGTGGACGTAGGCTTCTTCGTTTCCGCCCATGTGCGGGACCGAAAGGGGTATGCGCTTCATCGGCATTTTTGTGGGCTTATAACTGACCGACCAATTCCGGAATGCCGGAACAGTCGCGCACTTCCAGGTCCGCCGGCGCCTGGGGGTTCTCCGCTTCGTAGTGCAACCCGCCCGGACGCCTGACCCGCACGGTCACCCACCCAAGATGTTTCGGCGCGGCGAAGTCTTTTTGCGGATTGTCCGCGATATAGATGTACACCGCCGCTTCCCTGCGCTCCTGCACGTGTTCAAAAGCTCGCGGATGTGGCTTGCGGAATTCGCTCCCAAGAACCTCGGTCAGAACGATGGGTTGGGCATAAGCATGAAGCCCCAGCGCATCCGCCTTGCGGCTCTGGCTTGCGATCGGCCCATCGGTCACAATGGCCACCGAACCGGCGCGAGTCATCCAGTCCAGGGCCTCCAAGGCGTCCTGTAGGAGCTCAATACGGGGGATGTGGGCCCGGTAGATTTCGATCAGGGCGGAAATCAGTTCGGGAGCCGGGCTTATGCCGCATTCGCGCAGGACCGCATCGAAGGTGGAGCGCCTGTGACCCGCGGCGAACCTGGACCAGCAACGATCCGCGAAATCTTCGATGGAGAGCCAGTCCGCCGCCCAGCGCCCCACGGCTTCAAATCCGCTGCGCACGTAATCGCGTTCCAGGTACAGCGTGTCGTCAATATCGAAAACCGCGCAGACGCCGCGCATCACGGCCGCACCTTGCTGCCTGGGACGAAGACCGCTTCGTCGTAGCGGAGCATGGCCAGGTCGTCCGTCCAGCCGTCGAAATAGGACACGCGCTTTCCATCAAGCTCATCCAGCAGCCAGTCCGTGAAGTAGGCCCCCGCACGGTGGGCCAGCGGGTAGCCGCCGCCGAACCGGGCGTTCATCTCTATGATGCGGCTCGCGCCGGATTCATCCAGAAAACACTGCATGTTGAGCGCGCCGTAAGCCCCGGGAAGGGCTTCCGTTACGGAGCGGCCCAACTCCATAAGCCGCCGGTCCTTGACAGTCACGCCCTTGGAGACTTCGCCGGAGCGCACCTCCATGCGCCAGTGCGGCGTCGCGCAGACGCATTCGCCGGAGCGGTTTACATAAAGATTGATCGTAAACTCCCGGCCTGGGGCGATCTCCTGGGCGATGTAGGAAGCTCCTCCGTTTTCCGCTAGAGCCTCCAGTTCCAGGCGGGTCTGAATGCGCCGGATGCCGATGGAAGCGCTGCCGTTATACGGTTTGGCGATGAGAGGCAGAGGCCACTCGGCCGGCTGGGATAAAGCCGTAGCCAGGTCCGTTTGCCGCACGGTCGGGAAGCCATTTGCCGTCAGCCACTCATGAGTCGCCACTTTATCGCAGCAGATTTGCACCGCGGAGGGCCGCGAGATGCAGACCGTCACGCCGGCCTGCGCGAACTTTTCCGAAGCCGCGGCGTAAACCGGCAGTTCGGTATCGATCGTCGGGATAACCAGTCCGATTCCATGCGCCTCGCATAACTGAAGCACTGCGTCCACAAAGCCCGCATCCGTGCAGCGCGGGACCCGGTATGACTCTTCGGCGCAAAAGGCGGCCGGCGCCGACCACCCGCAGTCAGCCGTGAAAACCTTCGATGCCGCGCCATGTCTCGCGACGGAGTCTCGAAGGCACGCCATGAGTCCGACGCGCCGCCCCGCCGAGGAAACGAGTATGTTGCCCTGGAACATGGAGCTACTTCGTTTGGGGTTCCGGCCTTGCCGATCCCAGGAACTCCGGCATCGTCGCGTGGCCTTGCTGGCTGATCCCCTCGCGCCGGATTACCGACACAAAGGTACGCCAGAGGATCTTCAAGTCGAGCCAAAAGCTGTGATGGTCCACGTACCATACGTCGAACTCGAACTTCTCTTCCCAGGTGATCGTGTTCCGTCCGTTAACCTGCGCCCAACCGGTGATACCGGGCTTCACCTCGTGTCGCCGCCGCTGGGCAGGCGTGTATCTGGGCAGGTACTCGGGGAGCAAGGGCCGGGGCCCCACCAGGCTCATGTCGCCCCGCAGCACATTCCAGAGCTCGGGCAACTCGTCCAGGCTCGTCCGCCGCAAAAGCGCGCCAAAGGAGGTCAGCCGCTGCCCGTCTGGAAGCGGCCGGCCCTGAGAGTCCGCCAGGTTCTTCATCGTACGGAATTTGTAGAGCGTAAACGGCCGTTCTCGAAGCCCTGGCCGCCGCTGCCGGAATAATACGGGCGCGCCCAGGAAAAAGAGCGAACAGAGCGCTGTGATCGCCAATATGGGCGCTGCCGCGGCAAGAAGAGGAACAATCGCCAGGACGTCGAAAAGCCGCTTCCCGAAACGCCGATAGAAGGAAGCCTTGCCCGCGTCGCGCACCTCGGTGAAGAGCGTTTCGAACTTAGCGGCGCCGGCCTTCAGGGAAAGCCGCTCCTGATAGAAGTTCCTGCCGTTTTCGCCCATGCCGCGGCGCTGCTCAGGCGTCATCTCCGCGAAGCGCGCCACCGCCTCGGCGATGCTCGCCGGATTCTCCGGTTCGCAAACGAAGCCGCCGCCGGACTGAATCACCAGGTCCGCCGCGTTTCCGCGTACCGCCATCAGAATCGGCTTTCCTGCCGCCATGTATGCCTGCGTCTTGGACGGTATCGTGATGGCGAAAAGAGGATCGTCTTTGAGGTGCGCCAGCAGAACGTCGGCCAGCTCCATAACGGCCGCCATTGCGCTGATTGGCTGGCGCGCAAGGAAACGAACGTTATTCAGACCGTCATCCGAGGCCTTCTTCTCCAGGCGCTCCCGATCCACGCCTCCGCCCACGAATACGAACTGAACATGCGGATGCGTTTGTTGGCACAGGGCCGCGGCTGCGAGAACCGAATCGAGCGATTGGGCCACGCCCATGGTTCCGGCGAACATCACGTTGAAGCGGCCGGAGAGGCCAAGCCGCGAGGCAAGCTCCGGATCGGGCGGCGCGGATGGGGCCGCGGCGTCCGCGCACCAGTTGTAAATCACGTCGATTTTGTCTTCCGGGACGCCACGTTCCATCAGTTGCCGCCGGAATCCCGGGGAAAGCACCACCAGGCGCCGTGCGCGCCGGTAAAGGAAATTGCACCAGCCGCCAACCAGGGCAAGCGCCGCTTTGTTGGAAAGCATTCCGGTGACGGCGAGCGTGTCGGGCCAAAGGTCCTGGATGTCGTAAACAAAAGGCGCCCTTCTGGCAAAACCGATCGTCATCGCCGCGAGCGCGATGGTAGCCGGGGGATGGTAAACATAAATCAAATCCGGCTTCCGGACCAGGACCGCGCCCAGCAATGCCGCCGAAACCGCGAAGCTCGCATAGTTGAGAACTCGCCCGATAGCGGACTTGTTGTGGCTCGGATACAGCGCCACCCGCACCACCGAAATCCCGTCGATCTCTTCCCGGCGCCAGGGGCGTATCTTGTACCCCGGATACAATTTCCCGCCTGGGTAATTCGGGAAGCCGGTCAGTACCTCAACTTCGTGGCCGCGCGCAGCCAACTCCCTGGCGAATAGGAGCCCCTTAAACGTCGGCTCGGGCTCAAACCACTGAGTGAGCAGCAGAATTCTCATAGGCTGCCGTTCGGCGGCGCCACTCCGATTCCGCGGCATCGGGAAGCCGGTATCCCAGCACAATGCGGCACACCGTTTCGGCGACGCCGGGAGCGAGGTATTCCGCCGGCGGTTTCCAGCCGCTGGCCTGCGCTGTCACCATGCGGACAGAGCGGAGAATGTCGTCCGGTTCCGCGCCGGAAAGGATATTGGACCCGCACTCCACCGTTTCCGGACGCTCGGTGACGTCCCGGATCGTCACGTTGGGAACGCCGAAAATGCAGGCTTCCTCCTGCACCGTGCCGCTATCGGACAACAGGCAGAACGCTTCCCGCTCCAGGCGCACGAAGTCGAAGAAACCAAGCGGCTCCAGAAACAAAAGGCCCGCCTGTTTCAGGTCGATCCCAAAGGTCGCCATTTTCGACCGCGTTCGGGGATGGAGCGAGCACACCACAGGGAAGCCAAATTCCCGATGCAGCAGCGTCAGCGCCTCCAGAAGAGCGCGTAGCCGCTCCTCGATATCTACGTTTTCCGCGCGATGCAGCGTAACCAGAAAGAACTTGCCGCGCTCGATTCCCAGTTGCTCCATGGCGCGGCTGGCGGCGATCTTCTCCGCAAAATGGTCGATCACCTGTTTGATCGGGTTCCCGGTCACATATACCCGGTTGCCCGCGAAGCCCTCCGCCAGCAGATTTTCCCGGCTGCGGTTCGTATAGGGCATGAGTACCGAGCTGGAATGATCGATCGCCCGGCGGTTCACCTCTTCAGGCACCCGGTCGTCATAGCAGCGGTTGCCCGCCTCCATGTGGTAAACCGGAATCCCAAACCTCCGCGCGATTATCGACGACAATCCGCTATTGGTGTCGCCGAGGATCAAAAGCCGGTCCGGGCGGCGCTCAAGGAACAGCGCTTCGCTGCGCTCCAGGATCTGGCCGATCTGGGCGCCGAATCCGGTGGCGCGCACCCCCATGTTCACATCGGGCTCGCGCACCTCGAGCTCGTCGAAAAAGACCCGGCTCAGACGGTCATCGTAGTTCTGGCCCGTGTGCACGAGCGTGTGCTCGCAAAGGCGGTCCAGAAGTGGAATGACCAGGCTCAGCCGGATGATTTCCGGCCGCGTCCCGAGAATGGTCATGATCTTCATCGCAGGAGTTCCACCCCGGTTTCCGCGTCTTCCAGCATCAGGCGCCGGGCCTTCAGCATGGCGCGCGTTTCCTCCAGGCTCATCACGCTGTCCTTGCTGCTGTAGGCGCTCTCCAGGCAACTGGCCTCGTCGTTCGTTGCCCCGTTGCCGTTCGCCACCTCCGGCAACATCGGCCGGATGGCGTACCAGCGGTTTCTTTTGAAGGTCCGGTACGCTTCTTCGTCACTCACCATGATTTCATGAATCTTCTCGCCGGGCCGGATCCCCGTGATCACCTGGCGGATCGGCCGGTCGCCGATCAGCGCCGTGGCGACATCGGTGATCTTCGCCGCCGGGGCGCTCGGAACGAGGGTCTCTCCGGGCCTGGCTTCGCCAATCGCTCCGAAAATGAGGTCCACGGCGTCGTCCAAGGTCAGCAGGAACCTCGTCATATCCGGCGTCGTGATGGTGACCGGGCCCCCGCTCCGGATCTGCTCGTGGAATAGCGGAATTACCGAGCCCCGCGACGCCATCACGTTTCCGTACCGCGTGCACACGAAGCGCGTGCCCGGGCACCGCATATTGCCCTGAATAAACACGCGCTCCTGCAGCGCCTTCGTCATCCCCATCACGTTCACCGGCTTGCACGCTTTGTCCGTGGAGACGCCCACCACGGTTTCGATGGGAAGCGTGTGTTCCTGAATCGCGTGGACGATGTTTTCCGCCCCCGCCACGTTGGTCCGCACGGCCTCATAGGGGAAGTATTCGCAGGTGGGTACCTGCTTCATCGCCGCGGCGTTCACCACGATATCGGCGTCGCGCAGCACGCTGGCCACGCTGCCGCCGTCGCGCACGTCGCCGATGCGAAACTCCAGGAGCCGTTGAAAATTCCGGTAGATGATCTCATCGGTGGCCGCAACCCTGTTCTCGTACTCGACGCGCATGTAGTGCTGCTTGGCTTCGTCGCGCGAGAAGATGATCACTTTCGCCGGATGGCCCGCCTCCCCGCTCAAAATCCGGTGGGTAAGCACCTTCCCGAGAGATCCCGTCCCGCCCGTGATCAGAATCCGCTTGCCTTGAAGAATGTCTTTCATCTTTCCTCGCACAGCCACTTCTCGTAGGGCGTCTTGTCTTCCGCCAGTTGCCGCGCCAGAACCGGCCAGGGCGGGCACTGGTATCCAATCGCCTGGCGCAGTTTTTCTCCCTTCATGCTCCGGTCCGATATTTCCCGGTCGTCTGGCTCCATGGCAACATCCAGCCGGTAGAGATCCCGCAGCAGGCTCAGGAGATCGTACTTGGGAATCGGTTCGCTCGCCACCTGGTAGAGCCCGTGCAATTCCCGGTGTTGTTCGATGATGCGGGCAACCAGTTCCGCCAGGTGGTTCGTCGTTACGCCCGAGTAGATCACCCGCCGGTACCCGCGAATCGTCTTATGATTCTGCGCTAGAAACCAGTCCAGCAGCGAACGGTGGTTGGCGAGCTCCCGTCCGATGATCGAAGTCCGCAGCGTGAGCGCATTGTCCGCCGCCGTCTCGCCAAGAAATTTGCTCTTCCCGTAGAGGTCCTCGGCGTCGGAGAAATCCTCTTCCGTGTAGCCTCCGCGCCTGCCGCTGAACACGCAGTCGGTGCTGAAGTGGATCACGCGCCCTCCCCAGCGGGACGCCATTCGCGCCAACTGGTGCGGCAAAAGGGAATTGATCGTGATGCTCGGAATCGGCGAAACCGCCTCCGCCCGCTGCTTGATCACGCCCACGCAGTTGATCACGTACTCCGGGCGAAAAGCCGCCAGCGCCGCCTCCAGCGCCGGGAAGTCGGTTACATCGATCTCCGGAATCACATCCCCGCCCTGAAGCAGCTCCACGCGGCCGAAAGGAGGCTTCCGCGGGTTCTCGCGCACGGTGCAGAGCGTCCCCGGGAAGCGCTCGCGCAGCGTCTGGAACATTTTGTGCCCCAGCATGCCCGCGCCTCCCAGCACTACGATCTTTGCCACGCTCACCGCGCTGCCTCCGTGCGCGCCCACTGGATGTACTCAGGCAGTCCCGCCTCCATGGTCACCGCCGGATCGAACCCGAAGGCCTTTCGCGCCGCGCCGATATCCGCCAGGCTGTCGCGCACGTCGCCCGCCCGCGGCGGCCCGTGCCGCACCACCGGGTCAAGCCCGCTGGCTTCCCTCAGCCGTTCCACCAGATTGTTGATCGTGATGCGCGTCCCGCTGCCGATGTTGAACGCCCCGCTCACCCCGCGAGCCCCGGCCGCCTTGATGTTGGCTTGCACCACATCGCGCACATTCACGAAATCGCGCGTCTGCTCGCCGTCGCCGAAAATCGTCAGCGCCTCGCCGCGCAGCATCTGGAAAACGAAAATCGGAATCACATTCCCGTACGCATCGAACCGCTGGTTGGGCCCGTATACGTTGAAGTAGCGCAGGCAGACGCACTCCACGCCGTACAGCTTGCCGAATGCCAGCGTCTCCTTCTCCTCGCACAGCTTGCTCGCGCCGTAGGGCGAGTCTGGCTCCACGGGGTGATCCTCGCGAATCGGCAGCGTCTTCAACTCGCCGAAAATGCCCGCCGATGACGAAGCCACAATCTTCCGCACGCCGTGCCGCCGCGCCGCCTCCAGCACCCGCAGCGTTCCAATCACATTGATCTCGGCATCGTCGATCGGATGGTCGATGGAGCGCTTGTTGCCCACCGAAGCCGCCAGGTGGAAAATCACCTCCGCGCCGCGCACGGCGTCCTCCACCGCGGCCGGGTCGCGGATGTCTCCTTCCACAAACCGGACCCCCGGGCATGCATCCAGATTTCCGCGGTATCCCGATTGAAGATTGTCGAGAACCGCCACTTGGTGGCCCGACCGGTCCAGCTCCATCGCGAGATTCGAACCGATAAATCCCGCTCCCCCCGTCACTAAGGTTTTCATGTTGTCTTGATTCGAAATAAGATGGCTTCGCGGCCGCCGCGGCCGTCACTGCCCCATGGTGATCGCCGTGAATACAACTTCTCCCGCCCCCGCCGCTTTCAGCGTGAGCTGGTTCGGGCCCGCTGCGAGTTGCGGTCCGGATTTAACCGGGCCGCTCGAAAGCAGCATGCCGTTCGGATCGAACACGCGGATCGTTCCATCGGCCCAGTACTCGGCGTAATCCCCGGTCTTCAAGTCCATCGGAATCGCGACGCTCGCCGCGCCTTCGGAAACTTCCACCCCGCTCAAAACGCCGCTCCGTTCCTGCAAGGCCTCCACAAACCCTACGCCGGCGCGCACTTCGCTCCCCTTGGGATAGCGCATCCACCGCAGATTCACCGCCACGACGTCCGCGTAGTTGAAAACCGCGTTCATCGCCATCTTGAAGGGGTAATTCGCCGCCGCCGGCCGGAACTCCGCCAGCATCCGGCTTGTGCCGGGCTCCGCCAGAATCACCGTCTTGGACCCGCTGAAATCAAGGTCGATGTAGTAATCCCGGTACGCGCCCCCGGCCGCCTCCAATTGCACGTTGAGAACCGGCTTTTCGCCCGCGCCCTGCTGGCCCTCCACGTCCAACTGAACCGCCAGCGCGCGATGCGACGTCATGTCGAGCGGCTTGCCCTGCGTCGCCTTCGTCACGTCGATCCGCTCGATGAGCGCTCCCGGCATCGCCGCTTTATCGTCCGGCGGCGCCAGCGCCAGGGGCGGAGTTGCGCCTGCCAGCCGGATGTTCGCCGCGTCGCCCGGAGCCGCCAGCGTGGGCGCCGCCCGCAGCCGGAATCGCAGCGGCTGGCCGCCGAACCCGTCATTCACCGTGATGGGCCCCGGCGCGGAGACCCGCTGCTCATCGTAGCGTATGGGGTGGAATTCGCCCGGGCGCGTCATATGCCACTCGCCGGAGGCCATCTTCTGCCGCGTCGCCGGCGCCACGGAGCCGCTTAGCCGCAACTGCTCGTACGCGCCCAGCGTCTGGAACATCTCTTCCGTCCGCCCGTTCGCCTTCATCGTCGCCAGCGTCGTCTCGTAGGAAACGGGCGTGTCCAGCGCCATCATGCGCGCCGCATAGTATTCCATGTCATCCGGCGTCGTCGCGGGGTGGGCCGGCGCGTCCAGCAGCAATCCCACCCAGCCCAGCTCCGCCGGCACTAAATTGTACCGGTAGCCCTGCCAGCTGTCGGCGATCTTGTGGTAATCCAGAAATTCCTTCACCGCCACCGCCGCGTAATCGTCGCACGTGCCCCGGTCGTAAATGTGCCAGCTCCAATCCGTGTATCCGGACCCCTGCACCAGCACGTCGCGCTTGAATTTCGTCCACGTCAGCGCCTGCTCGTAGCCCACCCAATACCAGCCCGGCCCGTTCGCGGCATCGAGCTCCCCGCCGTCGAAATAGATCATGTCGAAGCCGCAGTTATTGACAATCTCCGCGATCCGGTCCGCAATGGCATCCTTCAGCGGACTCTTCAGGTCCGCCAGGTACGCTCCGTCGCGTTCCACCAGGTGGTAAATTTTCGCCCCGGCTTTGTGCGCCGCCGCCGCCGTCCCGCCGGCCCCGCGCGCGCATTGCACGAACTTCGCGCCGTCCGTCCGGCCGCAGTGCACAATCTCGTCGTCAATCGCCAGGTCGCCATCGGCCGGGAACCCGGCTGCCGTGGCCGCCGCCGTCAGCTCCGCCGCCGTCCCGTTTGCGTCCGCTCCCAGCTCTGCCTCCCCATCCTTGAGCAGCCACGGACTCGGCTTCGGCCGCGCCAGCGGATCGCTCTTCCCCACGAATCCGGTCAGCACATGCACGCCGACCTTCAACCCCGCCGCGTGGCATTTATCGATCACCGCTTTCAACCCCGCTTCCCCGTGGGGGTAATTCTGCGTGTTGATCGGATAAGACCCGAGCGACGCCGACCACGTATTGCTGTACACCAGAATGTACCGGAACCCGCCCAGCTTCGCGTAGCGGATCGTCTCATCGGCGTTCGCTTCGGTCAAGTCGGTGAACAGGTAGCTGGTGCGGACATCCTGCGATTTCTTGGCCCACGCGCCGCCCAGCGTCGGCGAGGGTAGATGGAAATCGTGCTCCACCTTCTGCACCGCATCGAGGAACCGTGGCGTGGGCTCCGCGACCAGCGCCACCCCCTCGCCCTGCATCCCGAAGGCCGGATATACGGACGCCACCGCCGCCGGGCCTTCCACACGGGAGTTCACCGCTTCGCCCAGGCCCATCAGGCACACCGTGAAGTCGTTGTCCCACCGCGCCCCTAGCAGCCCGCCCGCGTTCGCCAGCGGAACGTTCATTTGCAGCAGCCGCAGCTCGTCGACTCCCTCCCCTTGCAGGGCCGTCAGTTGCACCGATATATAGTCCGCCTGCGCCGCAATACGATAATCCGCTTCCACGCCGGACGTTCCAAACGTCACGTGCAGCCCGTCGCCGCGCCGCTCCACCGCCGACGCCGGGAATGTCTTCCCGCCCTTCACCGCCGCCGCAAACGCCCCGGCTGGTTGCAGCAGTTCCTTCCCGCTCGGCTTCTCCGTCAGGCTCGCCGCCGTTCCATCCGGCCGGATCGTCAGACGTACCGCGCCGGTCTCGAAGACGAAATCCTGCGCCCGCGCCGCGCCCGCCGAGGCAAACCCCAGCGCCACCGCCAGGATCCAAGCGGTGTAGGCCGGGGAGCCCAGCGCTTTTCCGGGTCCGCCTGCCCAGCCGTGCGAAGCACGGCCGCTTTGGAGTTTGGTCTTTCGTCGGCAGCCTGAGGGCGCACCGGACTTGGCCCCGAAGCGAAGCCGCGCCGCGCCGCAAGCAGCAAAGCCAAAAAGCTGAAAGCGGAAGGCCGACGGCTGATGGCTTCTTCTCACGATAAATCCGTGCTCCGCCAAGGCCACGAGGCCGCCCGCTGGAACAATCTCCGGTTTGCCTCCACCACCGCCGGATCCGAGGCCCGCTGCGCGGCGTAGTTCCGGGCCCGCTCCGAGAGCGCTGCGTGCCACTTGCCATCGCCATCCACGCACTGCTGGAGCACGCGACGAAATTCCCCGATATCCTCCAGCGGAAGATCCCATCCCACGCCTTCCGCCTCCAGATTGCGCCACGGCGTTTGATCGCTGATCAAAACCGGGCATCCCACGGCCAGGGCTTCGGCAATCGTATGCCCGTAGTTTTCGCCAAGAGTCGGGAAAAAGAACAGATCGTGCTCCGCCAGGGCTCGCGGCACCTCTTCATGCGCGATTTGGCCCAAGTACTGCGCGTGGATATTCGCCGGGAGCTCGGCCATGAGTCGCTGGCATTCCTTCCAGTACCCCGCGTCTTCCACCGGGCCGTAGATATCGAAGGTAATGTCGCCCGAGACGCCACCCAGCATCTCGATCGCGCCGCTCAGGTTCTTCTTCCGCGCGAGCCGTGCCAGAAATGCCACGCGAAGCCTGCCGGGCGACTTCTGGCCGGCAACGCGATACGCTGGCGGCGCCGGCCCGATGTCGGATGCCGTAGCCAGTTCAGTACTCCGGCCGGTGGCCGGTTCGTTCGAGGCCGCCAGTATATTCGCGATATCGATGTGCTTCGCGCGCGGAAACCCCCGCCGGATATCCGCCGCTTCGAAATCGCTCGACGCGTGCCAGATCAGGCCGCCGTACAGCTTGAGCCAGCGCGAAAAGATAATGTACAGCCGCTTTCGCCCCTGCTTGAGCCGCAGCGCGCCCGGGGAGAATTCGCCGCGCGGCGCAATCACCAGGCACCGCGGACGGCACAGCGTCAGCCATCGCAGGAAAATCGGCAGGATGGAGTGACGCCGGCTGAAAAAACTGTTTAGGTAAAGAACCGTGTCGCGCTCGTCGATCTCGATCAGCCGCGCGCAAATGCTGAGGACGCCGCGCAACCCCGGCGGCAGGTACATGACCTGCGCCCGCCCGACCGGGACCCATCGATTTGTAACCACGCCGGGATACGGGGCCAAGTCGCCTTCATCGTGGTTCGAAGTGAGAATCCGGAAATCGAATTCGTTCCCCAGCGCCGCAACCAGATTCTCGATGCTGCGCAGCGGACCGCCGGCTTTGTAGCCAGGCAGATACGCGCCGAGAACAACGAGGATTTTAGGGCGGCGTACTTGCTCGGCAGTCGGGGCGACCGAGGTCTCTGCCGCTTTCGGAATCATGGAAAGGGGCGACCCGGCTTAGGCTTGCCGGTATTCCAACCGGCCGCTCGGAGCGCGCCGGGCCTGCAGCATGCGCAATGCGACCACGTACAACAATGTGTTGAAAACGATACCCAACAGATCGGATCGCTGCAGCCCATGAAGCGCGATCGGTAAAACGATCGCCTGCGTAGCGACCCAACTGCAATCATTAGGACGCATTGCAGCGAATTGGAAGACCTTCCCATGCAGCCAGCCGAAGAGGATCGCTGCGAGCACCACCGCCCAACCTCCAAATGTGTACTGAACCGACGTGAAAGCCGACACAAAGTCGCTGCTTTCCACGTAGCTACCTGTGACGGCCCAGGTGAACTGCATGTCGAAATACCGAATCGTCGGAATGAATTGGTTGGTGATGAGGCCGCTCATGGGTATACCCGAAAGGAACTCTTTAATCAACTCCGGGCGTTGTTCTTGGAACAGGCCTCGGAGGCTTGGGTTGTCAACGAGAATAGCATCCGAGTGAAAGCTCGCCCCTCGCGTCATCAAGGCATCGGCGAAGCCAGCAACCTCCGTCGGTGTGTCTTCCGATTGCGACCGCTCGGTCTTAAGCTGGGTGACAAGCATAAAAACGAAACCCAGGGTGGCCAAGGTAAACACCGAGCCTATGAGGGCCAACGGAGAAATCCTCCGACGCCGCTGCTCGAACCAGACGGCTGCTAGGGCAGCGGTCTGTTCGAGAACGTAAAAGCGCATTTTCGTCACGGAAACGACCGCGATGCCTAGTGCAAAGTAAACGGCGTGCAACGCCCATGCAGCGCCACGGAGGAAACGCGATCTGGCGCCCCGTTCGAGCGCTACCACCGCCAGCAGCAGCACGAAAAGCATCCGAAACCGGTCGATGTTGGTGGTGATATAGAACAACAGCCCCGTGAATTCGGCCTGGTGCCCATAGGTAAACAGGAACGCCACAACCGAAACGAGCAATATGGGATGTGCCAGGAGAGCGGCTCGCTGCCGATCGACCGTGGCGGCGGGGGCTATCGTCCGGCTCGGGTGATACGCCAGGTGGAGTACGAAAAAGTAGAGCAAATGGGTCAGCAGGTAGAGCGCACATCCAGGGGCGGCTGACTCCATGGAATAACCCAGCCAAGTCCATGTGTACGTCACGAAGTCTTGCGAGCGCAAGGCTATTTCGTCGCGTATCCAGCCCAGGAGCTGAAAGGTTAGGAATATCGGAATCCAGGCTTGCAAAGGGTGATTGCGCCAGAGCCCCCCCGAGGATCGCCGGGCGCCAGCCCACAGAGTGGCCATCGCGATCGAGGTGGCCAAGATTGACCCCGCGAACACTCCCGCTAGATAGAGCAGGAGCCCCACCACGCCCACTGCGGCGCTCAGCAGGATGCTGAACCTGCTAGCGCTACTATTCCGACTGCGGCCGCCCCCGAGCGGTGCTGATCGCAACACAACGCGCGGTCGGTCGGCGGGAGTCGCCGGCGCAAAAGGTGATCGGCTCAAGCTGTCTCCAGAAGCATAGCTAATTGGCCCGACAACCGGGCGGGGCTGAATCGGGCTCTCTGCCGCTCCAACTCGGCCACTTGGGCTTGGTATCGAGTGGCTGGGAACTCCTCGCCGATTTGCCGAACGGCCTCGACGAGATCCTCCACAGAGGCAAAGGAGTCCCCGATGTCACCCATGGCGCCACGGTACTCCTCGAACAGCGCATTGTCGACCGCCAGCACTGGAGCAAGATAATTGAAAGAGTCGAGCAAAGTTGCGCTCGCTACATAGCGGTGATAGAGGGAATCGGAGATATTCATACTGTAGGCAATCAACGGGGCCAACTCGTCGTACATGCGCGCCGGAACGGGTTTGAACGAGGATCCTGGGATGTACGACGCCAACCGCTCCGTAGACGGTGTCCTGGCGTGGAAATGACCGAGGAGAGTGAACTCCACGCGGGGCGCCACGCTCCGCAGCGACCTGACGGCATAAGCGTAGTCATCAATACGGTGCCGCAAAGCGCCGAAAATGCCGATTCGGAGAGCGCCATCAACTCTTCTCCGCAATGGGCGCGCAGCGTCGAATATGTATGGGTGGTCGAAGCGGCGCCAATCGTTCCCAGGGAACTCCTGGCTAACGGCATTGAAGATGCTCTCCGAGAGCGTCAGCAGCCGCAGATTCCTCGGCGCCGGCGCGCGCAAAGCGGAGACTATGTCGATTGGACGGTTCCAGACACGTCTGGTCCGGTGTGGAACGCCGGATAGTATCGCGTGTGGAACGGCCGCGACGACTCCACCGAACGCCCCACGCGAGAGGAGCTTCTTCAGAGCGACCAGTGTCCAGCTCGTCACCGAACAGAAGAGGACGGCCCTAGCTGATCGTCTTCGGGCGGAACACAGTACCGTTTCACAGAGCCGCTCCTCCTCCCGGAGGCGAACCCAGGCATGCCCGCTCCACCGGAGGCGCAATGGTTCGTCAAGAGAGACCCTCTCGTAGGCGCAGCCGCTCCGCCCTAGCCTCTCCAGCACGCACTGGCCATGCTGCTCCTCGGCCAAGAAAGCTACTCTCTCGGCGGAGGGGCCCGAAGCGGCGGACGCAAGGAGCGCGGCGTTGAAACGTTCGTGTTCGAAGCCTACGCACTGAGGTTCGACCGCCAGGATCATGCCGCCTCACCCTCGCACTTCAGGGCCGCCGCCAAGTCCCGCTCCTTGTCGTGTTCCGGCGCACGGCGCGCCCGTAAAAAGTAGGTGCCAACCAGCGCCACGGCGGCGGCTACCCTTCCCCATGCCGTTTCCGGTCCGCCAGCCGCCACCCAGACACCCGCGACGCCCAGGTCAAGCAGGACGCCAAAAATCGTCAGTCGCGCCATCCCAGCCGGGAGCCACTTCCGCAGTAGCCAAGTCTGGCCGCCCACAAGCGCCGCGAAGCCGAGGACATAACCCATCGCCGCCGCCGGCGCGCCCATGGGCTCAACGAGTGCGCGCGTCGTGAAAACCAAGCCGAGCGCCCAAACCCCGTTCATCAGGAAACCCATCCACAGAAGCCGAGAGCACTGGAGGGCGATGCCGCTCGTCGAGCCGAACGCCTGCACCGCCACCGAAAGCAGGAGCCACGCCAAGGTCTCGGACCCGTGTCCATATGACTTGCCGAATACGAGCATCAGCGGTCCGGCAAGATAAAGCATCACCAACGAGCCTGCGTGCAAAGGCAGAGTGATGAGGTTGTGGGTGAAGCGCATATATCGGGCGAAGCGCGCCGAGTCTCGCTTTATCGCGTCCATAGCGAAGGGGAAGGCGGCCTGCCCCACTAGGAGAGGCACAAACAGGAGCAACATTCGTACCGCGTTGCCGGCGTTAAGCAGGGCAACTGCCGCGTAGCCCCTGCTGCTTCTGGCCAGGGTGGCGTTCACCATCCAGACGGCTGGCGCTGAGATAATTCCAGACAGCATCGTCGGGATGCCAAAATGCCAGACCATCGGGAGGTCGGGCCTGAGATCTCGCCACCTAAACTCGGCGGCGCCCGAGACCCACCCTCGCCGCACGCAAAGGCCCGCAACCAATGCGCACACCGCAACCCCCAACGCCAGCGCCGCCACAGCGCCTTTCGCCTTCCAGAGCGGGACCAGAATCCCGTACGCGGCGATCAAGACGACCGCCTGAACGGCCTGACTCACGGCGATCGGGCGAAAGTCCTGGAATCCCCGCAACACTCCCATGGCTGCGTCGCTTAGGGCATAGAACAGGATGTAAGCGGCGCCGATCTGAATGAGGGGGGTCAATTCCCCGCCGCGGGAAACGTCCCGAGACAAGGAAGCAGCGGCGCAGAACACAATGGCGCTGGACAGCAGCCCGCCTGTCGTAGAAAGAATACTGGACAGAGCGATCGCGGAACCCAACCCACGTCCGCCGGTGACCCTCCGCTCCGCAACCATGCGGGTGCCCATGGCTCCGCCGCCCATCGCCCCGACGCTGATGAACACCGTCAGGGTGCTTTGCACTAAGGACACCTGCCCGAAGTCCGACTGCGTCAGCATCCTGGCCAGGAATACGGCGCCGCAAACCTGGGCCAAGCGCAAGACAACGCTCCCGATGACGCTGTAGGCGGAGCCTGAAAGCAGTTCTACAGGAAAGGAGGCTTTGTCACACAGGCTTCTTAGGATTGCCCTCAACCGACTAAACGCTCGGTTCAGCTCCCGGTACCTCATTGAGCCAGTGACACCTCGGAGGGAGTTTCACCGCAATATCGGCCTAGGTCCAGAACCCGACCTGGCGCCGCCGCCGTTCCGGCGCCGCCCCTGAGACGCTGTGCGCGGAGTATCTCGGCTAGCTGGGCGTATGCGTGTAACGGGTCGGGAATAGTACGCAGAAAACGCGCGCAGGCCCGCTCATAGTGTTCGCGTGGCGTCGACATCGCCCGGCTTAGAGCGCTGGCGATCGATACCGGATCCAGAGGGTTGCACACCTCTCCAAGCGAAAACTCCCGTTCTAAGGACCGCAACCCCGGGTAGTCCGGAAAGATCATGCCAAGCCCGAAGTAGGCGTACTCAAAAACCTTATTAGGCGCGCAATAGACGTTGTTGAGATTCGTTGGGGCATAGAGGAGGACGCCCAGGCGGCAGCCGCGCGTGATCCGCAGGTGGTGGGGTGGCTCGACGCGCGGGAGGAAGACAATCCGGCGATCTTCGCGGTACCGCGACCGGAGCGCCACAGTTCTGTCCTCCTCGTTGCACATCACGATGAATCCCCAATCGGCTCTACCCAATTGGCGAAATCCCTCCAAGGCTTCGGCCACGCACCGGTCAAGGTGCATTCGCCCCTGATAGATCACAAAGTCCCGGCACTCAGCGCTCCCACCGGCGGCGAGAAACGCCGAGCGGGCCTCGTCAGTGTTCGCCCCGTCCGGCAATGCGTATTCGGGCAGCCTGTTAGGAATGACCACAAAGGGGGCTCGCGATCGTGAACGCATCTTCATCATCCACGCCCGGTTGACCTCCGGGACGATCACCATTCCCGCCCGGCGCAAAATCGCCTGTTGCAGGCGCCCGTCGATCGAAGTGGGCGAGTCCATCTCGTGGGCGTGCGCAACGAGCAGCCGGCGCCTCGCCCCACTGCAGAACCACGCATACCGCATGCTGTGGCGGCCGTGATACCAGACAACGTCAGGCTCAATCCGCGCAATGGCAGCCCGCGAAAATCGGATGAAACGAGCCACGAAGAAGGCCTTGCCCGGCTTACTCGCCGGGAGATCCTCCAGATTGCATGTGGCCACTGTAACGCCGCGTTCGCCGAGAAAAGACTTCGTCAGGGCACTGCAACCGGCCGCCGCAATGGTCACCCGCTCGCCCTGGGCGGCCAGGGACGAGGCTGCGGTCAGGAGCGGGGGGAGATTCTCCACCATCCCCGCGAATATCATCAAGATATTCATTGGCCCCCCCCGACGTTCACCTCCGCCAGCCTCCCGGGGCCCGTGCATCTGGCGTTGCACGAGGCCGCCAATACGTTAGCGATCCTCTCACTGGCCCTGCCATCGCCATAGGGGTTGTGGCGCCGCGCCATCTGTCCGTAAGCTTGGGGGTCGTCCAATAGCCGCTCCACCTCCTCGACGATCCTCGGCGCCCTAGTGCCAGCCAAGCGCGCCGTTCCCGCCGCAACGGCCTCCGGGCGTTCGGTTTTGTCACGCAGCACCACCACGGGCTTGCCGAGGGAAGGTCCCTCCTCCTGGATTCCCCCCGAGTCCGTCAATAGAAGGTGCGCTCTGCGCATGAGGTCCACGAACGGAACATAGTCCATTGGCTCAATGAGCCTGATATTTGTTTGGCCCGACAGATACCGGCTGACCACTTGGCGCACATTCGGGTTCGGGTGAACAGGATAGACAATCTCGACATCTCCCCTGCGCGCGAGCCGGGAGAGGGCCACGCAGATCTGCTCGAAACCGGCGCCGAAGCTTTCCCGGCGGTGCGCGGTTACGACGAGGAGCTTCTTAGACGCGTCAAGGCGGAATCCATCGAGCCCCGCAAGCCGTCCCGCCTCCAGGGCTCGTTCGACATGGAGAACTGCGTCAATGCCGGTATTCCCGGTGACGGTAATAGCTGCCGGGTCCACACCCTCGTCGTAGAGGTTTTGAGCAGCGCCCTCCGTGGCGGCGAAATGAAAGCTGGCAATCCGCGCTGTCAGCACGCGGTTCATCTCTTCGGGGAACGGTTCCTGCGGATCGCCGGTACGAAGCCCGGCCTCGACGTGGCCGACGGGGATTTTAGCGTAGAAGGCCACCAGCGCGCCGCATAAGGTGGTTGTGGTGTCGCCCTGTACCAGGACGACGCCGGGCCTCTCCTCCGCGAGGATCGGCTCAAGGGCGGCGACGATGCGCGACGTAGACTGCGGAAGGCTCTGGCCGGGGCGCATCACATCCAAGTCTCGGTGAGGCGTCACGCGGAACGCGTGGAGAACCTGGTCGAGGATTTCGCGGTGTTGTGCAGTGACGCAGACGCGGACATCGAACTCGCCCGCGCGGGACTCCATATGCTGGATAACTGGGCAGAGCTTCACGGCCTCCGGCCGAGTGCCGAAGATGAACAGAACCTTCAATGGCATAGAAGACGGGGCCGGTGGTCGCGGCCTACTCATGGGCGGGCGCAACGCATGACAGCGCCGCGCCGATAACGTGCTGCTGCTGCTCGATCGTCAATTCAGGGTAAATCGGGAGGGCTAACACTTCCTCCGATGCGCGCTCGGCTTCCGGAAAAGCGCCCGGCTTGTATCCCAGGTACGCGAAGCATGGCTGCAAATGCAGGCACAGCGGGTAGTAAATCTCCCAGCCGATGCCCTCCCGCCGCAACGCTTCCGCCACTTGGGCGCGCTCCGGCGTCCGTATCACGTACTGGTTGTAAATGCTGAGGCACTCCCGCGCGATGTACGGCGTCTGCATGCCGCTTCCGGTGAAAGCCTTGTCGTAGACCACGGCGTGCCGCCGCCGCCGCTCCGACCATTCCTCCAGGTGCGGCAGCTTCGCCAGAAGAATAGCCGCCTGAATCGCGTCCAGCCGGAAATTTCCGCCGATCCACGTATGGTGGTATCTCGTCTCCGAGCCTTGGTTGCGCAGCGCCTTCATGCGCTCGTATAGCGCCTGGTCGTTGGTCACCGCCATGCCGGCGTCCCCCGCCGCGCCCAGGTTCTTCGTCGGATAGAAACTGAAGCAGCCCACGGCGCCCATGCCGCCCGCCTGCCGCCCTTTATAGGTAGCGCCAATCGCTTGAGCCGCGTCCTCGATCACAGCCAGGCCGTACCGTTCCGCCAGCCGCAGAATCGGGTCCATGTCGCACATCTGCCCGAACAGATGAACCGGAACGATGGCTTTGGTGCGGGGCGTGATCGCTCTCTCAACCCCATCCGGAGCAATGTTGAAGGTCCGAGGGTCGATATCCACGAAGACCGGCGTGGCCCCCGTGCGCGCAACGGATCCGGCCGTTGCAAAAAAGGTGAAGGGGGAAGTGATCGCTTCGTCGCCGGCGCCAAGGCCAAGCGCCATCATCGCGCACAGAAGAGCGTCCGTGCCGCTCGAAACGCCTACCGCGTACCGGCAGCCGCTCAGCGCCGCCACTTTTTCCTCGAGTTCGGAGACCTTCGGTCCTCCGATGCAGGACTGGGAATCCAGTACCTCCACCGCGGCCGCGAGAATTTCCTCGCGGATGGCGGCATACTGCGTTTTGAGATCGAGAAGAGGGACCTTCATGGAAACAAGATGCCCGGCCTCCGGCCCGCACGTCCCGCGGGCATGCAACACCCCGCCGGGTGCGGCCGGAGGCTGAGCTGAAAGAGCGGAAAGACGAAACGGTTTGCCTTAGGCGTCTTTGGTCGGCTTGTAATATTTCGAGTAATACTTGCCGTAGTACCCGTAGTAATAATACCGGTCGCTCATATCCTCGCGGACTTCATTGAGCGCCACGCCGATCACGTTCGCCCTGAGCCGCTTGAGGCTATTGAGAACGCTGGCCACCGCCGTGCGGCTGGTTTGCCCGGCCACGGTGATGATCACAACGCCATCCACGATGGCCGCCATTTGCAGCGGCTCGGCGAAACCCAGCAGCGGCGGGGAATCCACAATGATGAGGTCGTATTCCTGCGAGGCCTCCTCCAGCAGTTTCTCCAGCACGCCGCCGATCCGGTCGGCCGCTCGCCGCGAGGCCGGGCCGGCGGGCAGAACGGCTAAATCGGGATAGGCCTCCACGTGCTGCACCGCTTCCCGCCATGCGATTTTCCCGTGCACCACGGAGGAGAGACCCGTTTCATTTTTCAAGTCAAAACGGGTGTGGACGCCGGGGCGGCGTAGGTCGGCGTCGATCAGCAGCGTCTTCCGCATTTGCAGGCTATGGGCTGCCGCCAGCCGCGAGGAAGTGGTGGTCTTTCCTTCGCGCGGTACCGCCGAAGTGATCAGCAGGGTCCGCGGCCTTCGGTTCGGATCGGAAAGGAGGATGGAGTCGCGCAGCGTCCGGATGGCTTCATCGAATTGCGAGGTTTGTCCGGTGCCTCTCGCCTTCCCGGCGCCGAGCTGGGCCATCAGGCGTCCGCGCCAGGCTTTCACCACCGGTAGGGATCCCAGAACTTCCGTCTTCATCCCGCGCTGGATCTGCTCCGGATCGCGGATGGTGTTGTCCAGGACATCGGCCAGTACGGCGACGCCTACGGCTAGTATGGAAGAGAAGAGAAATGCCAGGCCCGCGTTTAACGGGATGTTCGGGAAGACCGGCTTGAGCCCGGGCCGCGCCCGGTCCGCCAGCCGGATGGAGCTGCTCTGGAAGCTGGCGTTGATTTCCGCTTCCTGGATTTTCCGCCACAGCTCGTCGTAGATCGCCTTGTCGCTATCGGCTTCCTGCTTGGCCGCTTTGTAATCGAAGGAGCTGGCGTTCAGCTTGTCGGATTCGTCCTTGGCGGTCTGTACCGCTTTGCTCAACTCCGCTTCCCGCTGCAGCGCCTGCTGGTAGTCCGAAGCCACCCGCTGGATGATGTCATCCTTCATCGCGTCGCGCTGAGTTTCCAATTCCGCCACCGCTCCGGCGGCTTGCTTGTAAGCGGGATGGTTCACGCCGAACTGGAGCTTCACGGTCTCGAATTTCTGCTGCGCGTCATTGAGACTTTCGGAGATTTTGCGGAGCTGATCTCCCTGGCTGGAGGCCTCGGCCGCCTGGAGCGACCCATCCTTCACCGCGTTGAACGCGTCCCCCTTCCGGATGCGATCTTCTTGCGCGTTGGTGAGCTCGGTGTTGAGCTGCATCAACTGCGAGGTCAGGATGTTGGTCTTCTGCTCCGGATCCACCAGCTTGAGGTCTTTCTCGAATTCCGCCAGGCGCTTGGAGGAGGCCTCCATCTTCGCCTTTAACGTTTCCAGTTGCTTCTCCATGTACTTGGATTCGTCCACGGCGGAAGCGTAGCGGATGTCGTACGTATGCTGCTTGTAGCTGTCCGCGATTTCGTTGGCCGCCTCGGCCGCGAGCTCGGGATTCGGCGACCGGTAAGCGATGAGCAGGATGTACGTGTTCGGCGGCCTGGTCACCCTCAAATCCCTCAGGGTGATTGGAGCATCCTCCATGCGAGCTGTGGGGAGCGGGTGACGCGGATCCGGCTTGGCCGGTGTCGTCAAACGGAGGCGCTGTGCAACTGGGCGCAGGACGGAATCAGACTGAACGAGTCTCATCTGAGTTGCAAGAAAGTCGGAATTGTAGTCGTAATTGTCCGATTGCATCTCAGGGCTCTGCCCAAGGAGCTTTGATGGCGCCTCGCGATCGATGTCGATTGTGGCCGTGGATTCGTAAATCGGCGTGAGCCGGGACGAGATCACGATCGTGGCCAGGACTGCGGCGACCACGAACGACAGGATCTCCCACCGGCGGCGCTTCAGGATCCACAGGTAATGGGACAAGGGGATGTGGCTATCGGCATCCTGATCCGAGGAGGCGAAGGCCGGCGGCTGCACGGTAACCCATTCAGGGATAACTGGCACTGTGCTGCCGGATTGGGGGGCCGGAAGAGCGGGGCGTTCTTTTTCTTCAAACATGGAGTTTAATCTCTCAACTAGGGATGGGTGTACACGAGCGCAGTCCCAACCGCGGCGCCGAAGGGCGCGAGCTTATCCAACGCGGTCAAACCGATCCGCTTGCCTCTGCTATCCGGGACCTCAAAAATATCGTTGGCCAGCAGCGGCACATCCGGAGCTTTACGGTCCAGAATCTTGGCGAGCGGCACCGCAATTTCTGTTCTGCCGCCCGAGCTATTGGGCCGGTAGATGTAAGCGGTCTTTCCGGCGTAAGGCGCCAACCCCTGGGAAAGCGCCAGTACCTGCCGTATGCTGATTTCGCCGCCATCTTGCAGCTTGTAGGCGTTCGGCATCTTAACGTATCCCAGCACGTACACCTTGGATGCTTGCGGCACAATGACCTGTTCGCCGCCCGTGAGGCTGATGTTGAGGTCGGCGTCGGCGTCGTTGATCAGCCCGCGCACCGGAATGTGGCGCGTATGCGTAACGGGCTTTCCGTCCGGTCCGGGCTGCGTCTCCGTGACGAGGATTTCCGAGCCGGCGTCATCGCTCAACCCGCCCGCCTTGGAAATGGCTTCAAGAAGCGGCGTGGGACTGACGGCTTGAAACTCCAGGGGCAGCTTGACCGACCCCGAAACAGTGATCGGCCGGCTATGGTACTCGGCGATGGTCACCGTAACGAAGGGGTCCACGTACAACCCCGCGGCTTGAAGCGCTTTCGCGATGGATTGTTCCAGCTCCGCCGGCATCGAGCCTTCGGCCTTGATCCTGTCGGCGACCATGGGCAGGCGGATATACCCGTCCGCGCTGACGCGAATCGTCCGCGTGAGCTCCGGGGCGCCATAGACCGAGACCGAGACCAGGTCATTCGGTCCGATCGGCTGCGCCGGAAGATTAGCGCCAAGTTCCGGCGCCGCGACGGCGTATACAGCATTAGTCGGTTGTTGCGCCGCCGCGCCAAGCGCCAGCAGCGAAATCAGAAATGCCAATCGCATGGGGACATCTCCTTCCTTCTTTCAGGCCTCTTGCCTGCGGTTCTCTCGTTCGCCTAGCGCTTCCACAAGCCGCGCTACGTTCGCTTCCAGGACGTTCAATCGCCGGTCGAACAGCGACAACTTGCCGTCCACGGACTCGGAGCCGCCCGGCGATTGCGCGCCCGTGGCCGTTCCCAGCATCACGAAACGCGCGAACTCGGAGAGACAGCGGGAGCCTTGAATGGTTGCGGCGGCCTTGAGCTGTTCCAGCTCCTCGTCCGTCACACGAAAATTGATAAGTTTGCTTCGGACCTTTTGCACGGAAACCCCCACATTAAGGAAACCCATCATGGCCCGTCCGAGGGGGATCGGAAAAGCGCTAAAACAATGGGCTTGATTTATGTCTGACGATAGGAAGCCGGGCGAAGCTCACGCATTGTGAGTCCCATTTCCCGACTCAAAAAGCGGTTAAAACTGACTGATTTGCGCCCCGGAGACAGCCCTATTTCACGCCCCCGGACTACCGCGCTCTGTGGAATGTATCACAAACAGAATACCAATGCAATATGTCGTCTAGGGGCTTTATTTATAATATGTTATAAATAATACAGTGTGCCGGGGCATGCCTTTGGGAGGGCGCCAAAAGCTCTAAAACGGAGTTAAAACCCCTATTACTTCCCTATAGCGGAGCTTTGCCTTACAGTATTACCTAGGCGGAGCAAAACCAGGAGGCCGCGTCGGCCCCTATGATGAGCTTTTACGAGGAACTGGGCATTCGCAAGGAAGCCTCGCTCGAAGAGATCCGGCAGGCTTATAAGGCGCTAGCTCGTGTCTTACATCCGGATAGTCAGATAGACGAGAAGCTGAAAGTCGTCGCGGCGCTTCAGATGAAGCGTTTGCACGAAATGCTCGACGTCCTCACCGATCCTCAGAAACGCCGGGCGTACGACGCGGATCTTGCCGCCGCCGCTTTCCCGAATACCATGGTGCTGTGGCCGGCGCCGGAAGTGGTTGCGCCGCCTGAAAAGGCCAGCCTGGCCCAATCCGCCATTCGCTATTGGTCCTGGATCTTGGTCGGCTGCATGATCCTGGGCAGCGGCGTCTGGTGCATGACGGCTCGAGGTCCCGCCCCCCAGGAAGCGTCCATCGATCCGGCCGCCTCTCCGCTGGCGCTTTCCGCCGGCGCGCCCGAGGCCCCCGCCGTCCGCGAATCCGCTCCGAAGCCGCATGTGTTTTCCCCGCCGCACAATCCCTCGGAGAGCCTTGTCCTGGTCCATCAGGATCCGCCCAAGCCGGTGGAAATACCCGCGCCGCCGGTGGTCAGCGCCTCTAGTCCCGCGCCGGGCGCGGTTTATGCGGCGCGTGTGGCCGAAGCGCCGCCTCCGGAGACGGTCCCGCCCGCCCCCAGCGCCCGGTCGTCCACCTTCGCCGGGGAATGGTTCTATGTGCCCTCCATTGAGAAGCCCGACCCGTCCCTTTACGCTCCGCTGGATATCGATCTCACGCTGACGGAAAAGGACGGCCTGCTGAGCGGGGAATATCGCGGCGAGTATAAGGTCCCGGACGCCGCCCTCTCTCAAAACGTGGTCTTCAAGGTCCAGGGCAAATCGCCCGGCGGGACGGCGGCCGCGTTGCACTGGGCTTCCGGCGATGGCGCCGCGGGAGAAATCGACCTCAACCTCAGCCAGCCAAATCTGATGAAGGTCACCTGGTGGGCCACCCAGCTCGGCCGCCAGCCGGGCTTGAGTTCCGGCGCCGCCATGTTGCTGCGCCAGCAGGCCCACTGAACCAGACCTCCTGGCCGGCCCGCCGTTGACTTGCTTTCAACCCTACCCGCGGGGGCAGGTGTTTTCCCTCCACACGCTACTCTTCCCGCGATTTCCAGAATTGCCACCAGCGCTTGGGCTCCGCCAGGCAGGATTGCTTCCCTCCCAGCACAGGTTCGCCACGGATAATGTCGCGCGGGTTCTCGGTAAACAGGATCTCCGCGGCTTCCTCGCCATAGCGCGTCAGAATGGCCTGCCGCGCGGTCTCCAGGTTCGGGCTGCGGTGCTTCGGGTCGTGGGCGTCGCTGGCCACAATGTGAACCAGGCCGCGATCCAGCAGCTTCTTGCACGCGGCGTGCGCCGATTTCCCAAAGCCCCCCGTCACGGAGAGCGCTGTCACTTGCACCAGGCATCCCAGTTGCATCCACTCCTCGATCCGCCCAAGGTCCTTTTGCAGAACCGGGTTGCGCTCCGGGTGCGTCACAATGGGCACAATCCCCGCGTTCAGAATGCGCTCAATCACGATCTCCGTATGCTTGCCGACATGGAAATCGGGGCACTCGATGAGCAGGTATTGCGTACCGTTGATGGTGTAGGTGGCCGGCCGCTCCAGCAGATGGTCCACGTTGTCGTAGCTGAGATGAAAATCGCAGCCGCGTAGAATGCGGGGCGCGCCGCCGGTGGCCTCGGTTAACTCCCGAATCCTCTGGTCCACCAACTCGGGCCGGTATGTGAACTCGCCGTTGGAGTGCGGCGTGGCGACAATGTCGGTGGTCCCGTTCTCGCGGGCCACCGCCAGCATGGCGATGCTCTCCTCCTTGCTCGTGGAGCCGTCATCGAGTTCCCAAAGGATGTGGCTGTGAATATCGACCATGGGCGAAAACCATTCTAGCCTACGCGTTGCGCGGCTCCTGTCCGGCCAGGCTGGAGATTTCCTGGCGCGCCCAGGACTGCGCGTACAGCCCGCCCTTCCGCAGCAGCTCCTCATGCGAGCCGGATTCGGCCACGCGGCCCTCGGCAATCACGTGGATTTCATCGGCGCGCATGGCCGTGGTGAGGCGGTGCGTGATCAGTATTGCGGTGCGCCCCTGCGCCAGCGCGCGGAAGCGCTCAATCCATTCCGCCTCCGCCCAGGGGTCCATGGCGCTGGTCGGCTCATCCAGAACCAGAATGGGCGCCTGGCGCAGGAACGCGCGCGCCAGGGCGATGCGCTGCCATTCGCCGGTGGAAAGTTCCGCGCCCTCAAGGAAGATCCGCCCCAGCCGGTTGTCGTATTTGCCCGGCAGTTTCTGGATGAAGCCATCGGCCCCGGCGGAGCAGGCTGCCTCCTCGATTTCCTCGTCCGAAGCCTCCAGGCTGCCCAGACGGATATTCTCCCGCACCGTATCGTTGTAGCGCGTGGGCTCCTGGAAGAGTGCGGTGATGCGCCGCCGGAGCTCCTCAAGGGAAAAGCTGCGCAGGTCCTGGCCATCGAACTCGATGCGGCCGCTGGCGGGGTCGTAGAACCGGCACAGCAGTTTCACAAAGGTGCTCTTGCCGGCGCCGTTGGGGCCCACGATGCTTACCAGCCGCCCGGCGGGGATGCTCAGGCTGAAGTCGGTCAGCGTGGGCCTGCGCGCTCCGGGGTATTGAAAGGTCACGCGCTCGAACCGGATTCCGTGTTCCAGCCGGGCGGGCACGGGGATGGGGTTGGGCGGGCTCAGCACGGTGGGCTCCAGCGCCAGAAACTCGAACAGGTTGTTGAGAAACAGGCTGTTCAAGTAGAGCTGTCCAAGATTCTGCAACAGCGCCCGCATCAGGCCGAGGCCTTGCTGGAACGCTTGATAGAAGAGCGCCAGGTCGCCGGGCGTAATCAGGCCGCGCACGGCCCGCAGCGCCATCCAGAGCAGGCTGGCCCCGGCGGCCAGAAGCGCCAGCGCGCCGGCGGCGAACTCGCCGATCGCCTGGCTCTGGGCAAGCGCGTACCGCTCCCCGCGCAGGCGCGCCCGCAAGGCGGCGTACGCCTCCTGGAACCGGTTCCCCAGCGCGAAGAGGCGCAGCTCGGGGGCGGCTTCGTAGCCGGTGAGCAGCCATTCGTAATACCAGGTGCGCCGCTCATCCTGGGTGGTGCGCATGCGCCAATCGTGCTGCCGCGAGGTATTGCGCAAAACCACGTAAAGCGCCGGCGCCGTGCTCACCAGAAGCGCCAGCGGCAGAAGCAGGCCAAAGGGCGCCAGCACCGCCAGCATGGCGGCCAGGGTGATGCCGTTCTGGAGGATGCCGCTCAAGCTTTCCAGCAGCATGACGGGGCGATGGGGCCCCTCATTCCGCGCGCGGTGCAGGCGGTCATAGAAATCCGCGGAGTCGTAGAAGCCCAGATCCACCTCCGTGGATTTGCGCTGGATCAGCGCCGAGATGTGATCCTGCATCAGCTCGGATTGGTGCGTGCGCACCCACACGATGGCGCTTTGCAGAAACTCGCTCAGGATGGCGAGAATAGCGATGGCCGCCCCCACCGCCAGGGCGGGGCGGATGCTGGCCCAGGATCCCCGGTCGCGTATGGCGGCCAGGATGCGGTTGACCAGGGGCCGCGTTAGATACACGTTGCAAACCGGAAGCAGCCCCTGAAGAATCAGCAGCCCGGCCCACAGCGCGGTCCACATTCGCGCCGACTCCCAGGCAAGGGTCAGAGTTCGCGGCAGGCGCCGCAACTCGGTGGCGGCGGTAGAGATTCTTTGGGCGATGTAGGCGAGCACGATTCCACGCGTCCGCGGCGGCGGCGCAGCCTTCATCCTGCGACGCCGTTCGCGCGGTTGTCAAATACCGAAGCGATTCAAGCCGCGCCGCCAATCCCATACACTGTTAGGTTGAGAAGATTTCTGCGAGTCGTTTGGGCGATTCTGATCGCCGTGGTGGTGATCGGAACCCTGCTTCCCGCCAGATCGGCGCCAATCCGAATGCTCGACTATCTCGGGATCAACGACAAGTTAGAGCACGGGCTCGCCTACTTTTCCCTGGCCCTGCTCCCGGCATTGCATGAAAGCCGCCGCCGGCTTTTGTGGATCGCGCCGGCGCTGGCGGCCCTCGGCGTCCTTCTGGAATACGGCCAGCGCCTCTCGCCGGGGCGCGATTTCGAAATCGGCGACATGGCGGCGGACGCCGCGGGAGTGGCGCTCGGGATTGCCGCCGGCTGGCGGGCCCGGGCCTCTTTCGCCGCCCGCTGCCTGCGCGGCGAAGGGCACTCCGGATGATCCGGCTCTTTCGCGTCTTCGTTCCCAGCAGCGTTCTGGCGCTGCTGGTGTTCGACACGCTGCTGATCGTATCTTCCTTCGTCCTGACCACCTATCTGGTCATGGAGGTGGACCCCATGCCCTACCTCCTCTACGACGGCGGTCTGGTGCGGATCTTCGCCATGGCGCTCACCATCCTCCTGGGGCTGCACTTCCAGGACTTCTATTCGCGCTACCAGGTGCGCTCCCGCATCATCCTTCTTCAGGACCTGTGCGTGGCCATGGGCTGGGCTTTTCTCCTCCAAGGCCTCATCAGCTACCTGGCGCCGGATCTGAAGGCGCCCATGCAGGTGATCCTGTGGGGAAGCCTCATGGCCCTGGGCGTGATGTTTCTCTGGCGCGTGTTCTTCAGCGCGCACGCGCTGGAAATTCTGGGCCATGACCGCCTGCTGCTGGTGGGCGGCGGCCCGCTCCTGGAAGACATCGGGGGTTATGTGGCCGCCCATCCGGAACTGGGCCTGCTGGTGGCCGGCTATGTGCGCGATTCTCCACCGGCCGGCGCGGACCTTCCCGGAGGCAAGGCGCTTGGCCCGCTGTCCTCGCTGCGGGAGGTAGTGGAAACGGCCGGTCCGGATCGCATCATCATCGGCCTTTCCGACCCCGGGCTGCGCGCTCCCGTGGTGGAGCTATTGGAACTGCGTTTCGCCGGATACGCGGTGGAGGAAGCCGCCAGCGCTTATGAGAGAATCCGCGGCCGCGTTCCCTTGAAGGGGCTGCGGCCGGCGCAACTCATGGAATCGGGCGAACTCGGCCCGCGTCCGCGCACCATTTTGTACCAGAGCTTCTGGAACATCCTTCTCGGGGCTGTTGTGCTGCTGGCGGCCGCGCCCATTATGGCGGCGGCCGCGCTGGCGGTGAAGCTCTCTTCCGCGGGACCGGTTTTCGACCGCCAGCCGCGAGCGGGTTTGCACGACTCCGCGTTCACTCTCTATAAATTCCGCACGACGCGCATGGACGCCGCCGCCGGGCCCCGCACCACCCGTTTGGGCGCCTTCCTCCGCCAATTGCGCATCGACGATCTGCCGCAGCTATTCAATGTCCTCAAGGGCGACATGTCCCTGGTGGGCCCGAAGCCCGAGCGCCCCGAGTTTGTCGCGGCGCTTTCCCGCTACATGCCCTACTACCGGCAGCGGCACTGCGTGAGGCCTGGCATCATCGGCTGGGCGCAGATGAACTTTGCGCTGCACGGCGAATTGCTGGATACCGTGGCCAAACTCGAGCGCGATTTCTACTACATCAAGAACATGTCCCTGGGCATGGACACCTTCATCATGTTTCACGCAGTGAAGGCCCTGGTGCTCTCGAGGGGATCGGTGTAGGGAAGAGATCGTCAGGCGCTTAGGCGCGGTCTTTGGGGGATTTTGGCATTGGTTTAGCGCTTGAGGTCCTTCAGGTTCATGCCTTCGAGCATGGGCGGGAGCTTGATGGTGGATTTCTGCGCCAGGTTGATGGGGCGGTTCTGATTCTGGGAATCGAAGCCAATTTCTGCTGATTCCAGGACGCTTGCCGGCTGGTCCGGGGTCTGGGGGTTGGCTTCAGCGGCGGGCTTGGCCGGGGTTTGGGTTGGGGCCGGGCCGGCGCAGGCGGCGATTTCGGCGGCGTGGATTTCGGCGTCGATGCGTTGGGTCTGGAGGCGGCGGAGTTCCTTGAGGTTGCGGAAGTAGC
>Ga0335069_10000173_pt1 | contig 112638 bp, 97 predicted proteins | sample Lox_Sample_11_FD_206714 | JGI IMG/M metagenome (GOLD analysis project Ga0335069, IMG submission 206714) | Soil microbial communities from Loxahatchee National Wildlife Refuge, Florida, United States - Lox_Sample_1.1 | ecosystem: Environmental > Terrestrial > Soil > Wetlands | place: USA...
GCTCATCGTGAGCCGCGCTTCCGTTCCGTCCTCTTTATCTGCGCGGCTAACACCGCGCGCAGCGTGATGGCGGAGCATCTCCTGCGCCGCGAACTTGCGGCGCTCGGCGCCGCGCATCGCGTGCGCGTCACCTCCGCCGGCATTGCCCCATTTGCTCGCGATGGAGCGCTGGTATCGCTCGATACCCGGCTGGCGCTGCGTGCGACCGGAATCCACCTCGGCGAGGAGGCAACCTCGACCGACTTGAAGCGTCATCCGGAAATGATCGAAGAAGCCGAATTGATTATCGCGATGACGGAAGAGCAGGCGCGCCAGCTCGCTGAGCGGTTTCCGGCCGCCGCCGGCCGACAGGTCTTCACGCTGCGCAGTATCGCCGGTGAGCCGGGCGATATCGCGGACCCTTACGATCAGGGCGAACAGGTCTTCTCTCAATGCCGCGAAGAGATCGAGCGGCTGGTCCCGGCAATTGTCGCTCGCCTGTTTCATGAGGAATGATCGCGGATGGACGCGGCGGACTTCAACAATCCATCCGACGATGAAATCCGCGCGATACTTTCGCGGCCGGCAACCGTCGCGGTTGTCGGATGCAGCGATAATCCGGCGCGCGACAGCCTTGACATCGCCAAGCTGCTGCGCACTCGCGGCTTTCGCGTAATCCCCGTCAATCCGCAACTTGATGTGAACGCTCTTTCGGATGCGCTCGGCGAGCGATGTTATCCGAACCTCGCGGCGATTCCCGACCCGGTCGAAATCGTCGACGTGTTCCGCCGTCCGGAATACCTGCCGGAGATCGTTGAGGCGGCAATCGCAAAGGGGGCGCGCGTGCTGTGGTGCCAGCTCGGCGTGATCAATCTCGCCGCGGCTCATCGCGCGCGCGCGGCAGGAATGACAGTCGTGATGGATCGCTGCCCGGCGATCGAATATCGGCGGCTGTTCTAAAGCCGCCAAGGACGCGCCAATTGAAACCGCGTAAGTGGAAGACGCTTAAGACCGCAGCCGTTTACCGAACGCCGATTTTCGACCTGCATCGCCGCCGCTCGATTCATCCGCACAAGGGAGAACGCGATTTCTTCATTCTCGATGCGCCCAATTGGGTGAACATCGTCCCGCTCACAAAAGGCCGGGACGTCGTGATGATCCGCCAATGGCGACACGGCATCGGCGGCTTCACGCTGGAGGTGCCCGGCGGCATGGTCGATCCAGACGATCCATCGCCCGCACACGCAGCGCGGCGCGAAATGATCGAAGAGACCGGCTTCGACTCCGACGCAATCATCGAGTTAGGGCGCGTGCATCCCAATCCCGCCTTTCAGGGCAACATCTGTTACTCGTTCCTGGCCGAAAATGTCCGCGAGATCGCTAAGCCCAAATGGACCGCGACGGAAGAAACTGAAGTCGTGCTGGTCCCGCTGGCCGAGATTAAACGCATGATCGCATCGCGAGGAATCATGCACTCGCTGACGATCGCCGCATTCTCGTTCCTGCACGTATACAATCCGCCGCGGCGTCGCCGCGGCTCATAATCATAACCTTCCCGAAACCCCTGACGGGTTTCGGACTTCCCGCATTGCCGAAAACGGCGGGAGGCCGTTTTCGGACGGCTCCGGGAAAAACAGGAAACCCGCACTGGGTTTCGCAATGGCTATAATTTTAGAGAGGGGGAGTAATCAGACTGAACCGCTGTCGACCGGCCCGCCATAGCGCCGCCTGCAGAGCGCATACACCGGCCATACGCACGCGGTCAGTGCAATTGCGAGCATGAATACCTCCTGTGCGCCGCCGGTGGAAACGGCAAAGCCAAATGTTGCCAACCAAGTGACGATCGGCAGCAATGCAGTCAGCATTAAACCCACGCGTCCGCCGCCGATCGTGAATCGTCCGTCGCGATCGGGAACCATTCGGCGAAGGCGCACCAGCGCCGCCATCTCCAGCACCAGAGCCGCCATGTAGAAAAACACATCGAGGATGACCAAATCGTAGAATCCAACCGGCACCAGCAGTGTAAAGACCACGCAGCACAGAACGATTGATTTGCCCGGCGTTGCCCGCGCCGACCAAAGCTCCGCCAATGGACGCGGCAGGTAGCGCTCGCGAGCCAGCACGAATGGCATCCGCGAAACCCACAGCATAGCCGCCTCAAACACCGCGAATGACATCACCGTGCCACCAATCGCAAGCGCCGCGCCCAGCATCGGACCGCCTATCCGAAGCCCCTCATGGGAGAACCATCCCGTACGCCAGTCAGACGCACTCTTTGCGCCTGAAACCGCAACGGCCAGCGGCAACAGGTAGCCCATCACGATGACCGGTAACGCAACTGCAATCGCGCGCGGATAGTTGCGCTGAGGCTCCTCGATTTCGCCGGCGACTACGCTCAGATTTTCCCATCCGCTGAAATTCCAGATGACCACCGTCAGACCGGCTGCCAAAGCGCCCGCTGGATCGTCGCCCCAAAACGGCGGCGACGGCATTTGAAAATGCACCAAATTTCGATAGCCGGCGATTACCAGCGCCACGAAGGGCAGCATCACAACCGCAGCCAGCACAATCGACGCGCGGCCGACCGGGCGGATGCCGAATATATTCAGGAGGCCGGACAACCATACGACCGCGATGCCGGCAACGATTTTCGCCACCCAGCCAATCGGCAGGAGAAACGACAGATAGGTTGCGAACAGCGTTGGATAAATCGCCATATCGACGGCGGTATAAAGTATCGTCAGGTAGGCTTCCGCGAAGCCCGCAAACGGCCCCAGAGCGTCCTTGACCCAGAAGTAAAAGCCCCCCTCGACCGGCATCAGCGCCGTCAGTTCCGCGGCCATCAGCGCGGTGGGGAGACTCAAGGTAAGCGGGACGACAATGCACAGCAGCATCGTCATTCGCGGACCAGCCGACCGGACGGAATCCTCAAGACCATACGCGCCACCGCTTACGACCAGAAACATCACGCATATCAGCGGCATCAACTGCAGCCGCAGCGTGGTGGGCCGCGACTGCGCTGACGTTATTGAGGTGGATGCTACGGGTGGTTCCAATTTCTCGGGGAGCGGTAATTTCGGTGAAACTCCCGCCTCCCGCTGTAACGAAGGCAGCCGGCGATGGCAAGCGGCCGGCTTCAATTCGACCGGTTGCGCGGTCGCCACGGCTGGCGGAAACTTAAAGGGAGAAAAGCGCACAATGGCGGTGTTAATGAGCGGTGTTTCACCGCGGCCGCACATTGACCTTCAAGCACCGTGGTGTTAGCAGAAATCAATCATTTCTCCCGGGAATTTCTTCGACCAATGAATCGTTTTTCCAAATCCGCGATAAGGTTCGCGTTTCTGACGTTCGTAGCTGTATCGATGACGGCGTCCGGATGCGCAAAATTTTTCAACTCAAAAACCGGCGCCCAAGGCGAAGGAACCCCCTTCGGCGGCGCCGCTCCCGTGCAGATTCCCGCCGAAGGCCGCGCGATGGCGGCATTCTTGAAGGCGGAAGCCGCGATGAGCGATGGCGATCGCGAGGCGGCACTCAAGAATCTGGCCGAGGCCGTCAAATACGATCCGAACAATTTCATCCTGCGGATGCGCCTGGCGACGATGTACGTTCATGACGGAATGCTCAAGGAAGCACTCGATCAGGTAGACCACGCCACCGCCATCAATCCCAAATCAGACGATGCGCTGCTGCTGGCGGCGGGAATCAACTCGGCGCTGGGCAATGATCCGGAAGCGGAAAAAGATTACCACGAAATACTGCGCCTGAGCCCTTCGAATCGGGAAGCGTATCTTTATCTGGGCACCCTTTACGCCAAGCATGGCGACTACAATGAAGCCCGCGACACTTTCAAACAGATGATCGCGGCTCAGCCGGATGACTTCCTGGGTTATTATTACGCCGGCAAAGTCGAGGTCGCCGCACAGAACTACGCCGCAGCCGAAAAATTCTATGAGAAGGCGCTCAGCTTTAATCAGGAGCCGGAACTGGTCCTGCTCGATTTGGCGCTGCTGCGCGAGCGGGAGGGCCGTCCCAAGGACGCAGTCCAATATTACAACAAGATCAAGGAACTGAATCCCCACAACGAACTGGTTCGCAAACGGCTCGCCGAGATCGAAATCGGCGAACAGCAGTATGCCCGCGCACTCGACGAACTCAAGCGGCTTGAGGAGATTCAGGCCAATCCCGTCGACACACGGATCAAGATCGGGCTGATCTATTTTCAAGCCGGCAATTACGAAAAGGCGGCAACCGAGTTCAATCTGGTGCTCGGAGCCGATCCGAAAAATGCCCGTGTACACTTCTATCTGGGAGCCGTCTATACCGAGCTCGAGGAAAACGACAAGGCAATCCACGAATTCAGCCAGGTTTCTCCCGATAATGAAAGTTACGTCGAATCGCGCCTGCAGATCGCCTATCTATACGACAAAGACAAGAAATACGATCAAGCACTGGCGGCGTTGAACGAAGCGCTCGCGAAAAAGCCCGACGACACTGAAATCCTGGGTTACATGGCCGGCGTGTACCAGGAAAAAAAGGATTTCCCAGCCGCGATCAAGCTGGCCCGCAAGATGATCGAAATTGATCCCAACAACGACAAGTTCCACTTCACCCTCGGCGCCCTGCTCGATCAGAATAAACAGCGGACCGAGGGAATGGCCGAGATGAAGAAGGCGATCCAGATTAACCCATCCAACGCCCCAGCCCTCAATTATCTCGGCTACACCTACGCGGAGCAGGGAACCAACCTTGCCGAGGCGGAAGACCTGATCAAGCGCGCGCTGCAGAATGAACCGGACGACGGCTTCTACGTGGACAGCCTGGGCTGGGTTTACTATCAAAAGGGCGATTACGCGGGCGCGGCGGACCAATTGGAGCGTGCGGTCAACTTGACAGGCAGCGATCCGACAATCACCGAACACCTCGGCGACGCCTATCGCAAGCTCGGAAAACTCCAGGCGGCCTCTCATGAGTACCGCGACGCGCTGGACAAGGCGCAGGACCCGGAGCAAGTCGCGCGGCTCAAGGAAAAGTTGCAGGACCTGCGCAATGCGGCTAACGCGGGCCGCTGAGTCGCGCCACTACCGGGCCACGTTCGTCGCCCCGTTGTTTGTTGCAATGACAGCGCTTTCCGGCTGCGCAGTCCTGTCACCCTCGCAGTCCCTCAAGGCCCGAACGCGGATAGCTGATGCGCAAACGTTGAATCGCGAGGCGCACCGGCTCACCGCTTCACTTGCCGAGCGTGGCCGCCAGCTTACGTCGATGCAGACGGGCGCGGTGATGGAATATTCCGTGCCCGGCGATCGTGCCAAGGTGAGGGAGGAAATCGCCGTACAGAAACCCGACAGTCTTCGCGTCGATGCTATGTCACCCTTCGGTGTCGCGCTCATTATGACTGCGCGCGGCGGCGAGGCCGACATCTTCGACGCTGAACATAATCGCTTCATGCGCGGCGCCGCGTCCGCCGCGACGCTGGACCGGTATGTGAGAATTCCAATGGCGCCCGCGGACGCCGTTGCACTTCTAATGGGCCTCGCACCCGGCGACTTCGCCTTGAATCAACCGCCGCTCACCGTATCGGACGAAGGCGCGATGATCGTCGCCGCATACGGCAGTGCCGGTGCGGAATTGCGGCAGCTTGGCTTCAGCGATGGCAATCTGGCGATGGTTCGCGAGATCGGCGCCGACGGCCGCATCCGCTTCGAAGTGCGATACCGCGACTATCGCGATATCGGCGGATTGATGTTCCCGTACGTGGTGGAGGCCAGCTTTCCTCCGGCGCAAAGCCGCATCACACTTCGCTACAATCGGCCGCTAATCAATGGCAACCTGCCTGCCTCAAGGTTCGTGCTGACGCCTGAAAAAGGCGCCACCATTATGAATCTAGGCGGTGCCGTCACAGATATCTCCAACGCACAAGGATGAATTCCCACGATGCGTAACCGCCCCCGCCGCTACCTTGCGATTGCATTTGTCGCGATTGCCGCCGCCTCCGGATGCCACGTCAACCGCTCGGCGAACGATCACGCGAAACAACAGATCTTTTACAGCTCGATCGGAAGCGATCCGCGCACTTTCAATCCGCTCCTTATTACCGATGCATCATCCGGGGCACTCACAAATGACCTGTTCGAGAGCCTAATTCAGATAAATCCCAAAACGATCCTCCCCGAGCCCAGGCTGGCTGAAAAGTGGGAAATCGCGGCCGACCAGAAAAGCATCACGTTTCATCTTCGCCACGGGGTCAAGTGGTTCGACGGCCAGCCGGTCACCGCGCACGACGTGATGTTCACGATGAACGTCATCTACGATCCGAATGTTCCAAACAGCTTCCGGCCGATACTTACGATTGACGGCAAACATATCGTCACCGAGACGCCGGACGATTCCACGGTCGTCATGCATTTGCCCAAGCCGTTCGCGCCGCTGCTCTATTCGATTGGAATTCCCGTGATGCCGTCGCACATATTGGAACCGATCTGGAAGTCCGGCGAGTACAATCGCGCTTGGGGCATCGACACTGAGCCGGCCAAGCTGGTCGGCAACGGCCCATACAAAATGACGCAGTACGTGCAAAGCCAGTCGGTCCAGTATGTCCGCAACGGCGATTTTTGGATGAAGGACGAGAACGGCGGCGAGCTGCCGCGGCTGCATGGACAGGCCGTTACTGTGATTCCGGACCAGAACGCCGCCTACCTGCGATATCTATCCGGCCAAATCGACGCCTTTGGGCCACGCCCCGAAGAGGTGATCGATCTGAAGGATCGAATCGCCCGCAAGGAACTTGACGTTAACCTGCAGGAGATCGGAATAGATCCAGGCTCTCTGTTCTTTTCGTTCAATCGCAATCCGAAGCACTTCGTGAAAGACGGCGTAACCGACCCGAAGCTGACGTGGTTCAGCGATATCAATTTCCTGCGCGCGATGGCCCACATGGTGGACAAGAAGTCGATGATCGACCTCGTCTTCCATGGGATGGCGGTTCCGGCGGTCGCCGATATTTCGGAATCGAACCAGCTTTTCCATGATCCAAACCTCAAGGATTACGATTTCGATCCGAAACTTGCGGCACAGATCCTTGATGCCGCCGGTTATCATCTCGATAAGTCTGGCGTTCGCACCGACCCCAAGGGTAATCGGCTGGAATTCAATCTGATGACCAGTACCGGCAGTCCCGACCGCGACCAGATGTGCGCGATATTCAAGCAAAATGTGGAGGCACTTGGCATAAAGGTTAACTATCGCCCGCTTGAATTCACCACCCTGGTCGATAAACTCGATACGTCTTTCGATTGGGACTGCGTGCTAATCGGTTTTACCGGTACGCCAGATCCCAACGATGGATCGAACTTTTACCGCTCGTCGGGGAATCTGCACATATGGGATCCGAACCAGCCCAAACCTGCCACGCCGTGGGAGGCAGAAATTGACACGCTCCTCGATCAGGGCGCATCCGAAATGGACCCGACCAAGCGCCCGCCCTACTACTGGCGTATCCAGGAAATCCTCCACGACCAGTTGCCGATAATCGAGACCGTTCGCCAACAGCGATACAGCTCGTGGAAAAAATCTCTCGAAAATTATCAGCCGACGGTATGGGGCACGTACAAGCCCGAATGGATTCAATTCACGTCGGACTAATGCCGCCGCACCGCAGCGATCGGCCGCACAACCGATGAGCCGTTTCCTGTTTCGCCGCCTGCTTGCGATGATCCCGCTGCTCGTCGGGATCACCTTCATTTCGTTTCTCGCGATGTCGCTGGTGCCGGGCGACTTCCTCTCCAACTTGAAGCTCGATCCGCGTTTTTCACCAGAGGTGATCCGCCAAATGGAGGCGCAATTCGGCCTCGACCAGCCGCTGTTCGTCCGTTACGTCAAGTGGATGTGGGGCGTACTCCATCTCGATCTGGGCATTTCAATTCAATATCGCGTCCCGGTCGCAAGCCTGATTGCCTCGCGCGCATTCAACACGATCATCCTATCTGCCAGCAGCATGATTTTTTCGTGGGCGCTGGCGATTCCAATTGGCATCGCGGTTGCGGTTAATCAAAACTCGATTTGGGATCGCATCCTGTCCTTTCTGGCGTTCTTTGGGATGTCGGTGCCCAACTTCTTCTTCGCCTTTCTGATGATGTACTTCGCTCTCAAGACGGGATGGTTCCCGATTGGCGGCACCTTTTCGGTCGACTATTCCTCGCTCGACGCATGGAGCAAAATCGCCGACCGCGTAAACCATCTCTTATTGCCGGTGTTCGTGCTCGGGGTGGCCGGGATGGCCGGCCTGATGCGGCTGATGCGGTCGCAGATTATCGAAATCAAAAATTCCGATTTTGTCCGCACCGCGAGAGCGAAGGGATTGTCCGAACGCGTCGTGATCTACAAGCATGTGCTGCGCAATGCGCTAAATCCGTTTGTCACGATGGCGGGATACTCCCTCGGCGACCTGCTTGGTGGCGCGGCCCTGGTTGAGGCAGTGATGAATTTGCAGGGCTTGGGCCTGCTTCTGCTCAACGCCGTGCGATCGCTGGATATCTACCTGGTGATGGGCTCAGTGCTGATGGGCACGGTGCTGCTGCTGGTGGGCAACCTGCTCGCCGATATTGGACTGGTGGCCGTCGATCCCCGCGTCGATTTCTCCTCGGTGTCGGAATCATGAACGCGCGTCATCTCCCACGTCCGCATCCATCCGGACTCGCATACGAATGGCGGAAGGCGCCGCTTACCGTGCGGGGGTCGGCGATCTGTCTCGCGTTTTTCTATCTGCTCGCCGCTGCTTCGCCATTTTTTGCGCCTTACGATCCCACCATGCAAAATCGCTCGATGCCCGATTGTCCGCCGATGCGGCTTCATCTAAGCGCGCCGGCGGACTGGAACAGTGGAATCTTTTACGTGCATCCAATGCGGCTTTCGAACTCCAGCGAACGGACCTACGCGGAAGATCCGGCACGATCTCTTTATATTCATCTGTTTTCGCATGGCCATCTTTTCACTACCGATAGCGAGACCGAGCCGTATTTTCCGCTGGGTAGCGACGGCCTTGGACGCGACCTCTTTTCGCGCATCGTCTATGGCGCGCGCGTCAGCATGTGCGTCGGGCTGCTCGGCGTGGCGATCAGTTTTACTCTTGGAATCGGCATAGGAGCGGCATCGGGATATCTGGGCGGGACTTTCGACTACGCCGTTATGCGATGGTCGGAAATCGAGATGTCGCTGCCTTCGTTCTATTTTCTGCTGGCGTTGGCGGCCGCAATTCCGCCCGGCATGAGCACGGTCGCCACTTTTTTTATGATCGTAGCGATCATGAGCTTCATCAGTTGGGCCGGCCTTGCGCGAATTATCCGCGGGATGGCCAGCTCGGTTCGCACGCGTCCCTATGTCGAAGCAGCCCGCGCACTTGGCGCCTCGCGATGGCGCATCATCAGCCGCCATGTCGTTCCGTCAGTCCTCGGCTATGCAATCGTCGCGGCCACCCTCTCAATTCCCGGATTTATTCTGGGCGAGAGCGCGCTTTCGCTGCTGGGATTGGGTATTCAGGAGCCGGCAGCGAGTTGGGGAAATCTGCTGGCGCAGGCCGAGGACGTGCAGAATCTCGCGCGCTACCCGTGGATTCTGATTCCCGGCATCTTCATTTTCATGGCCGTGATGTCATTCAACTTCCTGGGCGATCATCTGCGCGACCGCCTCGATCCCTCCAACGCGGGCTGACGCCGCGCCGACGCGATGCTAGCGTAGGGCGCGCATGCAGCCGCTGCTTGAGGTCAAATCGCTTTGCACCTCGTTCTTCACCGAAGCGGGCGAGGTTCGAGCCGTCGATCGCGTCGGGTTTTCGATCGCGCCCGGAAAGCTGATGGGCTTGGTCGGCGAATCAGGCTCGGGAAAAACCGCCAGCGTTCTCTCTATCATGCGGCTGTTGCCGGAGACGGCGAAAACCACCGGCGGGGAAATCATTTTCGAGGGTCGCGACTTGCTCAAGCTCACCGAACCTGAAATGCGCAATGTGCGCGGCGCGAAGATCGCGATGATCTTTCAGGAGCCGATGACCTCTCTCAATCCGGTGTTTACAATCGGCAACCAGATTGGCGAGGCAATCCGGCTTCATCAGAAAACTTCGCGCGCCGAGACGCGGAATCGCGCGATCGAAGCGCTCCGGCTGGTTGGAATAGCGGACCCCGAGCGCCGCATCGATGATTACCCGCATCAGTTGTCCGGCGGGATGCGCCAGCGGGTGATGATTGCGATGGCATTGTCGTGCAACCCGAAGCTGCTCATCGCGGACGAACCGACCACGGCGCTCGACGTCACGATCCAGGCGCAGATCCTCGACCTGATCCGCGAGCTGCAATCGCGCCTTGGACTAGCGGTAATTCTGGTCACGCACGATCTGGGAATCGTCGCCGAGTATGCCGACGACGTAACAATTCTTTACGCGGCACGCGTAATGGAACAGGCGCCATGCGCCGATCTGTTCAAGAATCCGCTCAACCCGTACACGCGCGGGCTGCTCGAATCGATTCCCAAAATCGGCGGGGCAAATCAGCGCCGCCTGCAGGCGATCCCCGGCGCAATCCCAAGCGCGCTGGATCCGCCGAGCGGATGCCGATTTCATCCGCGCTGCTCGATTGCGATTCCCGCCTGCGCGGCGGGAGATCCTCCGCTGGAGGCAAAGGCTCCCAACCATTATGTCGCCTGCATCCGCGCATAACCCCGCCAGCGAAGGCGCGGGCACACCGCTGATCCGCACGGTTACGCTGTCCAAGGAATTCCCAGCCGGCTCCGACGGATGGTTCGGCGCACGGCGTCTGACCGTCAAGGCGGTCACCAGGGTGAATCTTGAAATCCAATCCGGCGAGACGCTGGGACTGGTGGGCGAATCGGGTTCGGGCAAGTCGACGCTTGGGCGGCTGATTCTGCGCCTAATCGAACCGACCGCCGGATCCGTATTCTTCGACGGGCGCGATCTGTCGAAGCTGGGGCGTGCCGAAATGCGCGCGCTGCGGCGCGAGATGCAAATCGTCTTCCAAGACCCTTACGCTTCGCTGAATCCGCGGATGCGCGTGCGATCGATCGTGGGTGAGGGAATCGAGATTCACGATCTGGCGCGCGGCAAGGAAAAAGAAGACCGGATCGCCGGACTTCTCGAGATGGTCGGGATTGGCGCCGACGCGCTCGATCGCCATCCGCACGAATTCTCCGGCGGCCAGCGCCAGCGTATCGGCATCGCACGCGCATTGGCGGTCGGACCGCGCTTTCTGGTCCTGGATGAACCGGTCTCAGCGCTCGATGTGTCGATTCAGGCGCAGATCATCAATCTGCTGCAGGACCTGCAGGACAAGCTCAAGCTGACCTACCTCTTCATCGCGCACGATTTGCGCGTGGTCGAGCACATCAGCCGCCGTGTCGCGATCATGTACCTGGGCAAGATTGTCGAATTGGCGTCGCGCGAGGAGATTTACCAAAATCCGCGCCACCCATATACGCGCGCGCTGCTATCGGCGATTCCCGATGTCGATAAGGCCGAGAAGCCGGAACGGATCAAGCTGCCGGGCGAGATGCCCAGCCCGCTGAATCCGCCTTCCGGCTGCGCCTTCCATCCACGATGCCCATATGCGAAAGATGTCTGTAGGACGGGGGAGCCTCCGCTTGAGACCGGGCGTGGCGGTCATGCTGTCGCATGCCACGTGTTCCCCGCGCCATAGGAAGCCAATTCAATGCAGGCGGGGCAAAACGATCGACAACCGGCCGGGACGCGCCAGACCGCCGGTCCCAATCCGGCCGGCGTGGCAAAACCCGCGATCGCATCCACTGAAACCGCTGGCCATTGGACCGAGCAGCACACCCGTGTAGCGGTGGGCCGCAACGTCAATGTCTCGGGTAAGCTGATTTTCAACGAACCGGTGCGAATCGAGGGCCATTTTCGCGGCGAAGCGCGCTCGACCGAATTGGTCGTAATCGCCGAGGGCGGGATGATCGAAGGCAAAGTCTTTGCGCCGCGGCTGCTGGTGATGGGCGAGTTGCGCGGCGATGTCGCCGGATGCGAACGAATGATGGTCGGCGCGCGCGCCCGGGTGATCGGAAACATCGACGCCGGCGCACTCACAATCTGCGAAGGCGCATGGCTCGACGGCCACGTCAAGATGAGCGGCGCTTCGGAAAAGAAGGGAGAATGACTTAGGCGGCTATCGGTTCAGCCCGTCGTGTCCAGACGCGCCGACTTACCCGACAGCTCGCGCAGATAGTAGAGGCGGGCACGGCGCACTTTGCCCTTGGTCAGCACCTGAATTTTCTCGATCCGTGGCGAATGCAGCGGAAATATCCGCTCGACGCCCACCCCATATGAAACCTTCCGGACCACGAAGGTCGTCCGGTTGCCGCCGCGGTTAATCCTGATCACGACGCCCTCGAAGGCCTGCAGGCGTTCCTTCTCGCCCTCGACGACTTTGACCTGCACGCGCAGCGAATCGCCGACGCGGAATTCCGGCAGGTCTTTGCGCAGCCCGCGCTCTTCAAGCTTGCGGATTAAGTTATGCATGGAAGTAGCTAACCTCGAATCAAGAGCCAACCAACTTATCGAATCTCCGCCCCGGACTCAACCGGACAGGTGCGACCGACCCGGGTCATTTTGAAAAATGATCTACGTAAGCCATCATCGCATTGTTAGTACCTCGGACAGCAATTTGCCGACGATTCCGACGGCAGCGACCGCCATCGCGAAGATCGTTAAGCCGCGGTTTTTTCGGATCAATCCGACCCCGGTGCTGATAATTCCTACGCCCATCGTCCCCATGATGGCCGCCATCTGGTTGAAGTCTAAAAACTCTGCACGGTGAATTATTGGCATTCTTCCAGAGGGACAACTGGGGCAAATGACAAATGTTTGGTGCCAAGAGTCTCTCGCTTGAATCCAACGATGGCCCGTCAACGCGAGAACCACCGTACCAGCGATTACGAATACGATTCCCGCAAATATTCGCATCTTTCTCATTCGCGGTCCTTTCGTTACCCCCTTTCACCGGCCTCGCAAGCGATCCAAGATAATCCCGATTGCGCTGCGGACCGACAGATGATTGTAGTCGCCGGGGCCGACGATTGGCGCCAGCATGATGTCGGCGCGGCCGGCCATCTCGGGCGCCATCCCGAAACCGGTTCCGAACAGGATCATCATCGGCGGCGCATCCGGCGCTTCCATCCGCTCGCGCAGATCGGCGTAATTGGTGCCGCCTTCGGTGCGCGCGGAGGTATGGACGATTAGCGGTCGCGCGCCCGCGATTTTTTCCGCTGCCGTAATCGCTTCATCAAGGTCCACGGTAATCGACATCCGCTCCAGAGCCTCGCGCCGGCGGGAATCGTGGACGCGGCCGAAGTCGTTCAGCCAATGGTCGAGCAGGCTTTGCGCGAACTTGCGCTGCTCCGGAATTGGATGCACGACGAAGACCGCGCGCACATCGTAGGTCCGCGCCGCGCGTGCGAGGTCGTGAAGGTCCAGGCTCGTGACCGCGGAAGTAACTATCGCTCCGGTGCGATCCAAGACCGGATGATGAATCAGCGCTGCAAAGAGTTCGGCCACGCGATTTGGTCCGGTTCAGGGCTTGCGCCGCTTGAGCAGGTCCGGGCGGCGCCGTTCGGTGCGGCGGCGCGACTCTTCTTCGCGCCATGCGCGAATCTTGCCGTGATCGCCGCTCAGCAGGATTTCCGGCACGCGCATCCCGCGAAACTCCTCCGGCCGGGTGTAATGCGGATATTCGAGCGTCCCGGCACTGAACGATTCTTCGCCCAGCGATTCAGGGTTTCCGAGAACGCCGGGAATCAGCCGCGCGACCGACTCGATTACGACCATCGCGGGCAGCTCGCCGCCCGACAGCACATAATCGCCGATCGATATTTCCTGATCGACCAGCTCGCGCACCCGCTCGTCGATTCCCTCATACCGGCCCGCGATCAGCATCAGGCCCGCCGTGCGGCCCGCCAGCTCGCGCACGAGCGCTTGATCGAGTTGCTCCCCCTGCGGCGTCATCAGGATGCGCCAGAGGCCCGGATGCGCCGCCGTGACGGCATCGATTGCGGCCGCTATCGGCTCGGGCCGCATCACCATCCCGCTGCCTCCGCCATACGGCGCATCGTCGACCTGCCGATAGTTTCCCAGCCCATGCTCGCGCAGCGGATGCGGCACGATCGAGATCAGGCCCTGCTCGATTCCGCGCCCGATGATTCCGCCCGCAAACGGCGACTGAAACATCTCCGGGAACAGCGTGATTACGTGAAATTCCATATGCGGCGCAGCGGATGCCCTCCGCGCGCAAAATCCTAATCTAGCAGACCGGGGACCGGCGTGATTGTGACCCGGCGGGCGTCGAAATCCATCGCCTTGACGATATCCTCAATAACGGGCACCAGCACTTCGCGCCCGTTGGAGCGTACGACGAGTACCTCATGCGCGCCGTTTGAGAAAATATCCTCGATGGTTCCGATTCGGTCGCCGTTGGCCAATAGAACCTCGCATCCAATCGCTTCGTAATAGTAGAACTCGCCGGGACGGCGGGCGGGCAGGTCATCGGCCGCGATGCTCACCGTCGCACCCTTGAGCGCGTCCGCCGCGGTGGCATCGGCGATACCTTCAATCACGACGCGCATCGTCGTGGCGTTAAGGTGCGTGGCGGCTGCGATCGCGATTTCGCGAACCGCTCCGCCCTGCTCGATGAACATTCGTTTGACCTGTTCCAGCGAGCGCGAGCCGCGATCGTCCAGATGCACCCGCAGCGCACCACGCAATCCATGGGCACCCGCGACGTGCCCGATGCGCAGCATCGGCTTTGCGGGATGGGGCCGCCCGGACGCGGCCATCCTACTTCTCTTCGATGATCTCGAGCACTACTTTGCGGCTGGTGCGGGAAGCGACGGCATTGAGGATCGTGCGGATCGCCTTTGCGGTCCGCCCCTGCTTGCCGATTACGCGGCCCAAGTCCTCTTTCGCGACCCGCAGTTCAAGGACCGAAGCCGTCTCGCCCTGCGTCTCGCGAACCTCGACGGCGTCAGGATTATTGACCAGTTGTTGCGCCAGGAACTGAACTAGTTCCTTCATGATTGGCTCCGATGCAGCGGATTTCGTCAGGCGGAAGCCGTTGCGGTTGCGGCACGTTTGATAAGTTTGCCCACGGTCAAGCTCGGTTGCGCGCCAGCTTTGATCCAGCGCTCGGCGACGTCTTTCTTTATCGCCACGCGCGGCGGATCGAAGCCGGGATCGTAGGTGCCAATTTGTTCGACGTAGCGGCCCCCCCGCGGCGAACGCGAGTCTGCCACCACGATTCTGAAAAAGGGCTTTTTGCGCGCGCCATGGCGGCGCAGCCGGATTACCAATGCCATGCGATCCTCCTGTCCATATTCTAGCTCCCGAACCCCATTCCGCGCATCATCATTCGACCTGCCCCCATCTTGGTGATTTTCTTCATCATTTTGCGCGTCTGCTCGAATTGTTTGAGAAACCGGTTCACATCTTGGACCGAAGTCCCGCTGCCCGACGCAATTCGCATCCGCCGCCGGCCGTTGATCAGCAGATGGTCGTCGCGCTCCTGATGCGTCATCGAGCCGATTATCGCTTGAATCCGCGCAAATTCCTTTTGGGCTTCTTCGGAATCCGCCGCGCCGGCGAACTTTTTCATCCCGGGCAGCATCCCCAGAATATCCCCGAGCGAGCCCATCTTGCGAATCGTCGCCAACTGCTCGGCGAAATCCTTGATCGTGAATTCGTTCTTTTTGAATTTGCGTTCGAGCTCTTTCGCCTTGGCCTGATCGTAGTTCTGCTGCGTCTTTTCGATCAGTGTCAGAACGTCGCCCATGCCGAGGATTCGCGACGCCAGCCGGTCGGGATAAAAGACCTCGAAGGCGGCAAGCTTCTCCCCCGTCGCGGCAAACAGAATCGGCGCGCCGGTCACAATTCGCACCGAAAGCGCCGCGCCGCCGCGCGCGTCGGAATCGAGCTTGGTCAGAATCACGCCGGAGATCGACAGCCGCTCGTGGAAGCCGGCTGCGACGTTGGCCGCCTCCTGCCCCGTCATTGCGTCGGCGACAAACAAAATGTGATGCGGATTGATCGCAGCCTTGAGCCGCGACAACTCCTCCATCAGCTCGTCGTCGATTTGGAGACGCCCGGCAGTATCGATAATTACCGCATCGTGGCCGCCGGTCTCGGCGCGAGCGAGCGCGCGGGAAGCAATTTCGATCGGATCTTCGTTCTCGCGGCTCTCGGCAACCGGAATTCCCGCCTGCGCTCCCAGCACGCGCAATTGCTCCATCGCGGCGGGCCGGTAAACGTCGGTCGAGGCCAAGATCGGATGGCGTTTGCGATCGTTCTTGAGCCATAGGGCGAGCTTGGCGGCCGAGGTCGTTTTGCCCGAACCCTGCAAGCCGACGATCAGAATTTTGACGGGCGGCTTTACCTTAAGGTCGAGTGCACGCGCCTCCCCGCCCATCGCGTTTTGCAGCTCGGCGGCGACAAACTTGATCAGGTGCTGCTCGGGCGTGAGCGAGCGAAGCACCTCCTGCCCCATCGCCTTGCCCTTGACGTGCTCGATGAAATCGCGGACGACACGGATGTTTACGTCGGCTTCCAAGAGCGCGATGCGGACTTCGCGGAGCGCCTCGTCGATATTGGCCTCGGTAATCCTCCCGTGGCCGCGAAGCTTCTTGAAGATGCCTTCGAGGCGGTCGCTGAGCGTGTCGAACATTGATTGAATGAGGGCCTGTGGCTATGGCAGGTCGAAGTGCTTTATTCCGGCCTCTTCGGGCCCGTCAAATTAGTCTAGCAAACTGGCTAAGGTAGGCTACAGCCGCAAGCATGTCAATAAACAAACCGGGGTCCGTAGTGCCCTAATTTGAAATTGAGTCGCCAGTCGTTCGAGATTTATTCCATCTGAAGAGAGCATAGAACAGCATAAATACGGCAGCATTTACGACTAGAAAGACAACCGCATAGATCAAAATACTTTCGTGATTCGGCCAGCCGAACAAAATCCGGATCGCGAGCATGGATAGAAAATAGCCCGTACCCTGGACCAAGAATCTTTGCCACCGCGATAGCCCAAGATTGAGTGTCATGTCTCTCACGTTAACGGCTTACCACACTATTGGCACCTCTGTTCTGTCGCCGCTTCGATCAGTTCCTGAATGGACTATAGCCGATCTGTCAGATTGGCTGCCATCGCGATAACCGCGACGCCAGACTCCGCTACCCCTCCTCCGTAACCGGGATGTGCGGCGCCACCGCGCTAGAGCACGGCTACAGCGTCGGCAGTGACGGGTCGTTGCCGCCCTGATTCGGCGAGTAGATCGCGGCGGCACCGACGACCTCCTGCTTCGCATCGCGGAGAAAAATCAACCGTGCCGCATAGTGCGCCACGCTCCCGTCCTTGCGCAGCACGGGAAGATTGGCTGCCGCGCTGTCGAGCTTCGAATTTCCGCTGCGGATGGCGGCCCGGAAACCCATCCAATGACGCTCGCGATGCGATTCCGGAATTATCAGGTCCAGCGATTTTCCAACCGCGCTTGCGGCGTCATAACCGAACAGGCGTGTTGCGCCTTCACTCCACATCCGAATGACTCCGGCGGCATCGACGATCACAATCGCGTGACTGTCCATCGATCGCGGATATTACTCGGAAGAGAAAATTCGCGAAACCCCACGCGGGTATCGCGCTTCCCGTCTTACTCGGAGCGGTCCGCAAACGGCGCTAGGCGCCGTTTGCGGCAATGCGGGAAGTCCGAAACCCGTCAGGGGTTTCGGAAATCCCTTTCCCCAATCCGGCGCGGCTGTTCAATCCCACAATCCCTTCCACCATGGTTCGGGGGAACCATCGGAACTCAGTCCCGCCTTCTTGAACACATCGTCGAGCGGCCATCCGGTCAGATCCGCGAGTGTGCGAGCTTCCTCGCGATGGCGCTGGTCGACGCCGCGAAAGTAGCTGCGCGCCATCGTGCATGCGTCGCGCGAGCCGGTCCATGCATGGCGCAGGACATAGCGCGCCTGCCAATTCTCCGTGTCGCTGGTCTCCTGAAAGGACAGGTCCTCCGGGAAAGTATCGGCGCTGTAGCGGACGTGCAGCCGCGTGAGCATCACCGGGAGCGAACCGCCGCCGAAGACCCGATAGGGAGACAATTGCCGCTGGATGCCGCCGTTCTGGCCGTCGTCGAGCCAGAAGACACCGAGGCTGCGCAGCTCCTCGCGCGTCAGCGGCTGCCCGGCGCACGGATCGCACCATCCCATGCTCCATACATACTCGGTGAAGACGGCGTGCATGTCGTTGCGCTTGACCTGCTCGTTGAACATCGCCTTGTAAAAGCCGCCAAAGTCATTGCGCACGTACTCGGGGATGTCCATCCCGGTGGGCAGTTTCACAGTGCGATAATTGGTCGTTTCGACGCGGCCATTCTCGGTCAGCATGTAGATGACCAAATCCTGCGAACCGTTCGCGTTAATCATCCCCAGCCGGATCGGCAGCATGAATTTCGGCGAGTCGAATGCGAATTGCAGCGGGCGCAGATAGGTCAGCCCGGTGCGGCGATGCTCCTCCAAGTTGACCTTGGCGACGAAAAATTTCATGTCGAGTTTGATGTACGGTGCAAGCGCGCGGCTGGCGCCCTGCGGGATGTGATAGCCGTTTTCGATGAGCCAGGTTTCCAGTCCCGAGGACTGCTTGGCCGAAAGCATCACGATGTCGTACTCGCCGACGGTGTATTCCGCTTCGACCGTGACGCCATGAGCCTTTTCCTTCAACTCGTCGCGCTCCAATGCGGCCGAATTCCTTGACATGGACATTCCCATCGCCATCGGCGCCGGCATATTGCACGGGTCGGGATCCTGATATTCGACCAAGCGAGGCGAGCTGTAATCGTTAAGCCGGTCGAACAGCGCGCGATCGCCGACATGCACCTGCTCCTTCTTCAGCACCACCGGCACCGGCACCACCAGCGCGAACTGCGACGGCTCGCCTTCGTAGTCGTTCATCAAACTGATGACGGTCTTGTCGTCGTGATGCACCATCGCGACCTGCGAGGCATGGTTGGTCAGCGTCGCGTCGGCCTTGCCGACATAAAATCCGCAGAACGCGTGTGCGTCATGCGGCCCGGACAGCGTCGCGGCTGCAATCGCGACAATCGCAAGGAGCGGTTTTCGAAGCGTGAACGATTTCATGGTCTCCTCCATTTTGAGTCCATTCGAATTTTCGCGCGGGCCAAATCGCGTCCCAAAGCGGGACCGCCGGCGCCGCGATAAACAACGCCCAGATAAGTCCGTTGAAGGCGTACAGATGGAACTGCCACCAGTAAGCGATTGTCGCGACTAAGGCGGCGTGCGCGACACGGCCGCGGCGAGCGTTGGGGCCGGTCATCGGGTCCGAAATCATGAAGAAGGCGAACAGCAGGATCGCGCCGTTCTCCAGTTGATGCGTCCACACGGCCCAGCGCTGGCCGAGATACGCCACGCGCATTGCCAGTCCGCCACCATAGAAGAAAAGAAACGTCCAACTGATGTCGCCGCGGTGCACGCGATTGGTCACCAGCATCCCGAACGCCACCACCCATCCCGCTATCGCGACGTCCTGCCCCCATTGCCCCGGCGATACCCACGATCCCGGCAGAACCAGGAGTGCGAAAATCAATCCGAACGTCGCGGGATTGAACAGATGCTTTCCTCTAAATCGGAGTAAGGATTTGGACGAAATCGCCGCCGCGGCCGCGATCGGATGCGCGAGCAAATTATCGGCGCGCAGCAGCAGCGACAGGCTAAGTGAGGTGATTATCGCGCTGCGCAGCGATCGCGGTTTGTTGGGTTCGAGCCGCCAGCACAAAGCCTGGGTCGTAAGCGCGAACAGGAAAGTCAGTATTATCTGCGCGGGGCGGATGCTGAAGTCGCGGACGAATACGCCCGCGCCAAGCAGAATTCCAAGCGAGAGGATCTGGACAAGGCGCGGATCGGAAAGCGCCGCCGGGACGCGGATTTTGGGCAATTGAACAGTTATCGGAAGCTGGATTTGCGGCTGGCGAACAGCTGGTATCGCGTCCATGGGATCTTCCCTCTCGATCCATTGAACGGATGGCCCGGAATTTCTTGCAAAGAAATTTTATCTTCGGGGGCTACTTCTGATGCCAGCTTGCGCCGCCGTCGGTGGTCGCGAAGCTTTTTCCGTCGGCGGTCGTGATGACTGCATCGTTGGCGCTCGTAGCGGAGACCGCCGTCAGATCGTCCTTGACCGGCGATACAACCGCGCTCCAATTCTCGCCATCGATGGTGCGGACAATCGTGCCGCCGCGTCCGACGATCCAGCATACGGTGGCCGATGAGGACGCTCCAGCCAGCAGATCGGCGGTAACGCCGGTACCTACGATATGGATTCTGCTGTTGGAGTCGCGCAACAAAACGAGGCCGTGTTGGCCGATAATCCACGACTTCGACCGATCGGGCGGCTGAATCGCGGCAAATGGCGGCGGCCGAGTGAACGCCTCGGCTCTTTTGGTGGCCGCTCGAGTCTGTGCCAAAACACTTGACGATGCGCCGCCAGCAGGCTCCTGCGGCGGAACTGCCTTGCTCTTGAGCGCGTCCATTTCGCGCTCGTTGACCGCCTGCTTCGCCATCAATTGCGGCGCCGGTGCGGCACCGCCCAGAGCCTCCCTGCTCAGGGCCCCTTTCTCCTCCGCCAATCGATTGGCTCCCACGAGACCATGCGAGGTCGCGGACATCGGCTGATTGACTGCAATTTCGTCGCTGGCCAGCGACGGCGCTGCCGGCAGGGCGGGCGCGGCGGCGGGAGCAGCCGGTGCGGATGCGGCGGGCGCCTCCGGTTCCAGTGGCGCTGCGCGCCGTTCGAGATCTTCATTGGCGGCCAACTGAACGCCCTGAGAGACGATTCCCGGTGTACGCATCGATTGCACCACTACAAGGAGAACAGCGGCAGCGGCGAGCGCGGGAATCGCGATGCGCCAGCCGCGGAGCCATCCGAAAATTGGTGTAGCGCGCACCGCCGCGCCGTCATCGGCGCGGGCGATCGCGGCAAGCTGCGCTTGGCATCGCGCACAATCGGCAAAATGAGCATCGAGCCGCTCGCGCTCGCCAGCTGAGAGCGCACGGTCGTAATAAGCGGCGAAAATGCCGGCATCCGGACAATCGCGCGTCGCCGCGCCCGGCTGCGCGACCATCGCGCGGCGCAGCACCGATTCAAACTGCGCGCCGTCTTTTTCGCCGTTACTCAATGCGTTGCCGCCTCATCCTCTGAACGATCCGGCCGCGAAAATTTGCATCGATGCGCCGACATCACTTCGCCTCCGGGAACGCGCGGGCCAAATCGATCGGCAAATCGCCCGCCGCGTAATCATAACACAGTGCGATTTGCTCCCTGCTGAGTTTTCCATCCTCGCGCAGCGCGCGATCGACCCGGGATTTCACTTCGGCCCGCGTATGCGCAAGTTTTCGCGACACGCTCGACTCGTGCTCGCTCAGCAGACGGCCGATCTCCTTGAGTGACATCTGATGCCGGTAGTAATAGCCGAGCCGCATTCGATCGCGCGGCGCAAGCGATGCCAGCGCGGCCGCCATCGCCTGCCCCATCGCCTCCACGAACCGCGCGCGCTCGGGTTCTGGGGGATCGTCAACGGCGGCGGCCGCCGCCTGTGACGCATCGGCGGCGCGTTCGCCGCGACCCTCCAGCGGCTCGGTCCGGCCGGATGCGCGGATGTAATCGATATGACGCTGCGCGAGCACCGCGCGCAACCAAGTCAAAAGCGAACTGCGACCATGGTAGTAATCTAAAAGCGGACGGCGCCGTCCCTCCCGCGCCTCAAGTCCGTACAGATCGGCCCATAGCGGATCGGCGAGTTCGCGCCCCCGCATATCGTCGCCCGCGATCGCGCGTGCGGCACTATAGAGATTGGGCCGGAGCGTTGTGATGAAATGTTCCCACGCTGCGCCAATGCCGAGCTTGCATGCGATCGCCAGCGCAAGATCTTCAGCGCGAATCGAATCCAAGATGGCTTGGGCGCCAACGCCGCCAGCCGCGCCGGAGGCCGCAGCGGCGCGATAGAGCGCATCGGCGAATGCATCCCGATCGAGATTCCATCGCGCGGCGTTGCCATCTTTGTACAGTCGATCGATCGCGGCTGCGTAACGAGTGCAGAATTCAGCAGCTGCCGCGTCCATGAGCGCCTAGAGCGGCTGGCGATCGAGCGAGCGGTACTGAATCGCCTCGCTCACGTGATGCGCTTCGATGGAGCCGCCGCCGTCAAGGTCCGCGATTGTGCGCGCTACTTTCAGGATTCGCGTGTAGGCGCGGGCGGACAGTCCCAGCCGGTTGATCGCCAGCTCCAGCAATCGTTCGCCCGCGCTTTCGACCGCGCAATGCTCGCGGATTTCCCGCGCACCCATCTGCGCATTGGAGAAAAATGACATACCGGCAAAGCGTTTCAATTGGATTTCCCGCGCGCGATTGACCCGCTCGCGAATCGCCGCCGACGGCTCGCCGGCGCTGCGCTCGGAGAGTTCCTTGTACTTGACCGCAGGCACTTCAACATGAATGTCGATCCGGTCGAGCAGCGGCCCCGAAATTCGCGATCGGTAACGAGTAATTGCAATCGGCGTGCATGAGCATTCATGCGTGGGGTCGGTGTTGAACCCGCATGGGCACGGGTTCATAGCAGCCACCAGCATCACGCTGGCCGGGAATGTCAAAGTGCCCATCACGCGAGCAATCGTGATCCTCGCATCCTCCAGCGGCTGGCGCAGGACTTCGAGCACGTTTTTGCGGAACTCCGGCAGCTCGTCGAGGAACAGGACGCCATGATGCGCCAGGCTCACCTCGCCGGGGCGCGGAATCGGGCCGCCGCCAATCAGGCCCGCGTCGGAAATCGTATGATGCGGCGAGCGGAACGGCCGCGTCGCAATCAGCGCCCGGCCGTCGAGCAGGCCCATCACGCTATGCACCTTGGTGGTTTCAATCGCCTCTTCGAAAGTCATCGCGGGGAGAATCGACGGCAGCCGCTTGGCAAGCATCGTCTTGCCCGATCCGGGCGGTCCGATCATGAGCACGTTATGGCTGCCGGCGGCGGCGACTTCGAGCGCTCGCTTGGCCTGCTCTTGCCCCTTCACATCATCGAAATCGACTTCGTAATTCGAGAGCCGGCCGAACATCTCGGCCAGATTTGCCTTGGCGGGTTCGATTTGGCGCGCGCCCTCGAAGTATTCGAACGCCTCACGCAGGGTATCGACACCAAGGATCGCCACGCCCTCGCCCACTACCGCCGCTTCCGTCGCGTTCTCACGCGGCAGCACCACGCCGGCGAACTTTTTCGCACGCGCCAGCAGCGCAGTGGGCAGGCCGCCCTTTATCCCCTTGATTCGCCCGTCAAGCGACAGCTCTCCAACCACCAGATGGCTGCGGAGTCGCGAGGTATCGTGCAATGCGCCGTGCGCGGCGAGCACGCCCAACGCCAGCGGCAGGTCGAACGCGGAGCCCTCCTTGCGCACGTCAGCCGGGGCAAAATTGATGGTCATCTTGCGGCTGGGAAATTCGAAGCCGGAGTTGCGCAGCGCGGATCGCACGCGATCGAGCGATTCCTTTACGGCGCCCTCCGCCAGTCCGACCAGGCGGCTTTTATCGGGCAGACCACCGCCGATGTCGATTTCGACTTCGACCGGAAATGCGTCGACTCCGAGCAGCGCGGCTGAAAGTACGCTTGCGTGCAATCCCGTCCCCTTGCGGATGCCGGTGGCGAACGATGAAACGATAGCGCAAACGCGGCCCGTGGGCGATGCTACCCCGGCGGGATGACAGCCTCAGGGCCAGACGGCGCCTTCAGCGATCAACGCGTCGCGCTCGGCTTTGCCGATACCCAGCAATTCGCCCATCACATAATCGAAATTCTCGCCGACTTCGGGCCCAATCGTGCGGACACGGCCCGAGCTGGAGGACAGCTTGAATGGGATGCCCGTGACGTTAGTGGAACCGCCGCGAGAATTCGCGACCTCCGGCCAGAAGCCGCGGGCGGCGAATTGCGGGTCGTGCGCACACATGTCGACGCCGTTTTCGACCAATCCCGCCGCCACCTTCATCTTTTGCAGCGACATCATTGCGTCCTCGGCGCGCTGCGACGTCGTCCACTGCGATACGTGAGCGTCGAGGTCCGCGTGATTTTGCATTCGCAGATACAGCGTGCGGAACTTCGGATCCCCGGTCCACACTGGAGAGCCAATCGCCTCAACAAAGCGGCGCCATTCTGCTTCCGTCCGCACCGAGATTGCGAGCCATCGATCGTCGTCCGTCCCGTCCGCCTTGCATTTGTACACGCCGTGCGGCGCCGATGGCCCCTCCTGCGAGTTGTAGCCGGGGGGTGACTGCGTGCGGCCATTTACGGAGATATCCATCAGCGCAGGACCGATGACGGCCGTTACCGCCTCGAACTGCGCAAGGTCTATAAACTGGCCGCGGCCGGTGCGCTCGCGATGGTACAGCGCTATTAGAGCCGCCAACGCTCCCGTATATCCGCCGCACATGTCGGCGTACGAGTAACCATAACCTGCGGGCGTTCCGTCGGGCTCGGTCATCAGCATCGTGTATCCCGACAGCGCCTGCAGAGTCGGGCCGTAGCTGACGTAACTCGATTTCGGGCCGGTGTGGCCAAGTCCGGACATGCTGATGCAGATAATGTCCGGTTTGACCGCGCTCAGGCTTTGATAGTCCATGCCCCAGTTGCGCATGACGCGCGCCGAAAAATTATCCATCACGACATCGCTCATCGCGGCCAAACGGCGCGCCAAGTCGATGCCGCGCGGATGCTGCATATTGATCGCAACCGAAAGCTTGTCGCGATGAAGATCGCATTGCAGGCCGAGCTTGCGATTGCCCAGTGGCGGCGGATGTTTGCGCTCGACTTTCACCACCTCCGCGCCGTGATCGCCGAGAAGGCGCGTCGCCACCGGGCCTGCGACCACCCAAGTGAAGTCAAGGATGCGGATTCCTTCAAGCGGCATCGGGGGCATCGTCAGATCACCTCTTCCGCCATCAACGCCGCAATTTGCGCCGCGTCCATGCCCAGATTGTCGCGCAGGATTTCCGCAGTATGCTCGCCCAGCAGCGGCGGGCGGCGATAGACACGCCATGGCGTCGCGCTCCAGGCATACGGCGCGCCCGGATAGCGGAACTTGCGCCCGAGCTCCGGATGAGCCACTTCGGCGAAGAAGCCGCGCTCGATCAACTGTTCATCTTCGAATAGGGCCTCGGGCGGCCGAACACTCGCGTATGGCTGGCGCAGGAGTTGCGCGCGCTCCAGCAAGTCTTCGCGTGAATAATCCTTCACCCATTCATCAAGGACGTCGAACAAATGCTCAGCCTTGAGGAAGCGATAGACCACTTCATTATATTCGGGGACATCGAGGTCCTGCGCCTTTCCGTCGGCCTTGACCCATTCGATTAGCGAAGTCCAGTCGCCCAGCGAGCAATGCATGATGTATCCGTCGCGGCATTTGCCGACCCGAAAAAAGCGGCTCCAATGAAGCGTACCCCGGCGCGGCTCCGCCTCCTTGCGTTCGAAGTACCCGCCCGCGACATGCTCGACTGCCGCGGCCGTGGCCTCATGCATGCTGAGATCGATCCACTCCCCATTTCCGGTGCGATCGCGTGCCAGCAACGCAAGCATCACGGCAATTGCACCGAAGTAGGCCGACGAATGGTAAGCCTGCAGGCCGAGCGGCCGGACCGGCTGGCGTCCCGGAAAGCCGTTGATGTAGAGCATCCCACCCAGCGCCGACAGGACAGTGTCGTCGGCCTCAAAGTCGCGATATGGTCCGGTCTGCCCAAACAATGCCATCGAGCAAAGGACCAGAGCAGGATTATCGCGGTGAAGTGATTCCCATCCGATGCCGATTCGATCCATCGCGCCGGGTGCAAAACTTTCGATTACGACATCGGCGGAGCGTGCCAGCGAGCGCATCAGTTCCACGCCGCGCGGATCATTCAAATCGAGCGTAAGCGATCGCTTGTTCAGGTTGTAGAACCAAAAGAAGAGCGATCGATTGCGATGCGGCAAATCGTCGAGGAACGGACCAATGCGGCGGGCGTCGTCGCCTGCGGGCGGCTCGATTTTAATCACATCGGCGCCCATATCGGCCAGAATTCGCGCGCATAACTGTACGCGATGGCCCGTCAGGTCAAGGACCTTAAGGCCGGCCAGCGCGCCGCCGTTCACTTATTTCCTTTGCGCGCGGGTTTGACGATTCGCTCGATCGCGAACGGGCTGAGGTCGAGCGTGGGCGGAATATTCGTGACGACTTCGTTCTTGGGGCCGGTGCGGGTGCCGCCGCGGATGCGGATCGTCTCAAAAGTGTCGGGATTGACCCATCGCACGCCCATCACGCACGGCTTGGCCTGGCCTTCCTCGTCCACCGGCACAACGGCGGTTCCGGCCTTGTCGAATACGGTAACTTTTCTGAGTCCCATCGCAGTTTCAGTCCGACACTTCGCGATAATACGAATCCGCGGCGCTCGGATCAATTCGGCGCGAAAATGCTATCGTCACTATTCAACCCGTGAAATCGGTCGCCGAAATGGTCGTGGAGAAGGCCCATGAATTGGGCTTTACATTGGTGGGTTTCGCCCGGCTCCGACGGCTCGATGAGCGCGAAGCGGTTTTTCGCCGCTGGTTCGATCGGCGGCATCACGCGACGATGGCATATCTCGCGCGGGACCCGGAACGCCGATTCGATCCGAGGCGGCTCAACTCCAAGTACCGCTCGGTCATAAGCCTGGGCTATCCCTACGCCGCGCCGGCTACGCCAAAAATCGACTGGGCGGGCGAACTGCGGGGACGCATCGCCGCGTATGCCTTGGGCCGCGACTATCACGACGTCGTACTCAAGCGTGCCCGGGCGGTTGGCGATGCGATTAAGCGCATCCGCCCCGGAACGGTCACACGCTCGTATGTCGATACCGGGCCGGTGTTCGAGCGAGATTGGGGCGCGTCGGCGCGGATCGGGTGGTTCGGCAAAAATACCATGATACTCAACCGCGAGCGCGGCTCGTATTTTTTCCTTGCCGAGATCTTCACGGATATCGAATTCGACGCGCCTGCGGAACCGTATCGCGACCATTGTGGAACCTGCCGAAAATGCCTGGATCTGTGTCCGACCGGTGCGCTGCAGGATGGGTACATGATGGACTCGCGAATTTGCATTTCGTACCTGACGATAGAGAATCGCGGGCCGATCCCGCATGAGCTCCGACCCGCAATTGGAAATTGGATTTTTGGCTGCGACATCTGCAATGACGTCTGTCCCTGGAACGATGGAAAATCTCGGGAGCTGCCGATCGACGACTTTGCCCCCTATCTGCCCGATTTGATGGCGATCGATGACGCCGGCTTCGGCCTACGGTTCACCGTCAGCGCGATCAAGCGCGCCAAGCGGCGCGGGTTGTTGCGCAATGCCGCCGTCGTGCTGGGCAATTCGAAAAATCCCGTTGCCATACCGGCGCTGGCGCGCGCAGTCGAATCGGAACCGGAGCCGCTTGTGCGCTCGCATAGCGCGTGGGCGCTTGGGCAGATTGGAACCGCCGCGGCACGCAAGTCCCTTGAGTGGGCGCGCAAGCGCGATCCGGATCCGGCGGTGCGAGCGGAAGCAAGCGACGCTCTGGATAAAATTTGAGGCCTCTGGCTTGTCAAAGCGATGCCGCAGCGAGAGACTGGAGCGGGGATAAGTCGTTCGATGGTGGATGATACGCGAAGCGAGTTTGCCGCGCTTGCGGCACGCGAGCCGGTCCTTCTTGCCCGTGGCGCGCTTCTAATCGCAAAGGAGGAGTATCCCGCGCTTGACGTCGAATCCTACCTCGACAAGGTCGCGGCCCTGGCACGCGAGGCGGAGCCAATTGTGCGCGCGGGTATCAACACCGTGGAGCAAATCCATCTCCTCTCGAATTTCCTCTTCGAGGTCAAAGGATTCGAAGGTAACGCCGAGAACTTCGGCGATCCGCGCAACTCGTTTTTGAACGAAGTGATCGACCGCCGGCTCGGCATCCCGATTACATTATCGGTGATCTATCTCGAAGTTGGGCGGCGCCTTGGGATCAATCTGTATGGTGTTTCGTTCCCTGCGCATTTCCTCGTCAAAGCGGTGGATGAGAACGGCGAATTAATCATTGACCCCTTCTCAGCGGGGAAAATCCTCTCCCTCGACGAAATTCGCGCCCGGCTGACCCAAATCTATGGACAACCGGTGGAGTTGCATCCGGCGATGCTCAAGCCGGTGGGTGCGCGGCACATCCTGGCGCGGATGCTGCGGAATCTTAAGAATACCTATGTCAGCGCATCCGATTGGATGCGGGCGCTGTCCGCGTTGGATCGAATCCTGATGTTAGAACCGCGTGCGATCGAGGAGTTGGCCGAGCGCGGTGGACTTTACGAGCGGATGGAATGCTTTAAGGCCGCCCTCGACGACTACCAAAGCTTCCTCTCGCAGGCGCCTGAGCATCCTGCGGCCGACTCGGCGCGTGAGGCGATAATGCGCCTGGTCCGCCAAGTCGCGTTGATTAACTAAGCATCGCGGTACCGTCCTGGCGCACGGAGATCACGGGAATCCTCATTAGTTGGCCTTGTTGCGCTGGCAGGAAGCGGTCAGGTAGGAAATTGCTAATGAAGTTCTGTCCTCAGTGCGGCGAGCCGCTTTTAGCCGGCGCGAAATTCTGCGTCGAATGCGGGCGCGAACTCGCCACCTCGGCCTCCGGGGCGGGGCCGGACATTTGGAGCGGCAGTCATGCCCGCGATTCCGTGCTGCGCCGGAGCAACTTGACGATGGCGTTCACCGGTGTCTTCCTCAGCATAACGGTCCTGGGGCTTGGCGCGGCCGCCTGGATCTATCTGCGGACGCCCTCGATCGTGCGGGAGCAGGTTGAAAAGGTCGGAGCGCCGGAATTGCCAATGCGAGTGGTAAAGGACCAGCCCCCCGGCTCATCTGATGCTCCGCAAACTCAACCCGCCCCGCACTCCGCATCAGCTGCACCGGCGGCAGGTGCCCCAAACTCGGGAGGGCTGCCGCCCGGCCATCCGGCGATCGAGTTGCCGACCGAGGCGCGATCGTTCATCGACAAGATCGAAAAGGATGCGCGTTCCAAAAACAAAGATATATCGGCGTGGAACAAGTTCGGCGCGGTTTCGATGCGCGCCGCCATGTTCGATCAGACGTATTACGCCAAGGCCGAGGAAGCCTATTCCCACGTGCTGCAACTCGATCCGGAAAATACCGACGCGCTGCGCGGTATCGGCGATATCGACTACGACAAGCAACACTATGATCAGGCAGTCGCCGCATACGAGCATTACCTGAAGCACAAGCCCGACGATCCGGAAGTTCGCACCGATCTTGGCACGATGTTCCTTTACACCGGTAACGCCGACCAAGCGGTCGTTCAATACCAGAAGGCAGTCACCTCCAAGCCCGATTTCTTCCAAGCGTATTACAACATGGGCATCGCCTATGCGCAGGAAAACCAGCCGGACTTGGCGGTGAGTACGCTGAACAAGGCGATCACTTTGGCGCCTGACGATACTATTCGCGCCCAAGTCAAGGACCTTCTCGCGAAGCTGACCTCTCCGCCATCACCGACGGGGGCGGAGCAACCCGCAGCGCAGGCGGCCGCATCGCCGGCCAGCGACTTCAATGGAGAGATGGAATCGATGGTGCGTGGCCTGCCAATCGCGGGCCAGCGCATCGATACGGTGCAATGGCCGGAAAAGCTGCACGGCAAGGTGATCCTGAAGGACTTCCCGATGGATCAGATGCCGCCGTTCGCCAAGGATAAATTTGTCGCCGACATCAAGTCACGCATCGATACCGCCAAAAAGGACCACCAAGTTTCCGACAAGGTGCAGATCGATCTTGTCGATGGGCCAAGCGGCCGCGTAATGGCGACCGTGAACGACTGAATATTTCGCAGGACTTTATGGAATCAACATCGTCCGAACGGCTTAAGCGCGTTGCCGACTACCAAACTCTTCAATTGACCCACTACGGGCGCAAGAGCGGCCGGCCATACGAGGTGACGATCTGGTACATGGTCGATGCCGGGCGGCTCTATCTTGCCTCGTCGAATGCCGCGCGCAGCTGGGTCCGCAACGTTACAGCCAAGCCAAAGGTTTTGTTGCGGATCGGCGGCGAGAGCTTTGTCGGCGATGTCCGCCAATTGGAGGATCCGCTGGAACGGGAGCATGTGATGGGCTTGGTGGAAGGCAAGTACTGGTGGGCATCTCCAATGATTTGGCTTGGGCGGATGCTTGCGGCCGCCGGCCTGATGAACGACAACAGCGCCACCTTCGAAGTGGTGCTAACCGACAATTGACTACGGCGGTTCGCCGCCTTCCGCCGCCTGCTTGAGGCACTCCAGCCAGGTTTGATGCGCGGCGTGTACGACCATGCGCAGTGCCCACCACGAAAGCGTCGGCACAATTCCATTGTGACACACCTCGGTGACGACGCGGCTCTTGCCGTTTTCCTCCGGCACGATTAGCCAGCCGTGGAATGCATACAGCACGCCGCGCGCATCCCAAGCCAGTTCATACGGCGGCTCGAAAATTATTACCCGGCTGATTGACGAGAATCCGAACGTGCTCCATCGAAACTCAGTTCCCAGCGCCAGGTCTGGCGGCTTGCCGGTGACAAACTCGATCGCGTAGCTGTGGGGATACCATTCCGGCCATCGCGCCACGCGCGTCAGCCATCGCCAAATCCGCTCCGGCGGCGCGGCGATCTCGATCTCGTTACGGACGTATACCGGCGAGTTGTGCGGCTCAAAGCCAACCGGCCATTTCATCGATGCTCCCCCTCGATGCCGTCTCCTATTCTATCCGGGTTCGCCCGCCTCGGCCATCGCCTTCAGCCGCTCAAGCCAATACTGATGCGCGTTGATCACAAGCGGCCGCAGGTACCATGAGATGAGCTTCGGAATGATGCCGTTCTGGCATTCGTCGGTAATGACGCGGCATCCGCCGCGGCCGTCGGGCTCGACCGTCCATCCATGATACGCGCCGAGGATGCTGCGCGCCTCCCATCCGATCTCATGCGGCGGGTCGAATATGAACACTCTACATGTGGGAGTCGTACCAAAGGTCTTCCAGCGGAACTCGGTCCCGCCCGCAAGATCGGGCGGAGAGCCGGAGAGAAATTCGACATCGGCGCTGTGCGCATACCATTTCGGCCAGTTGGCCGCCCGGATGATCCATCGCCACACCCGCTCCGGTGGCGCCGCGACGATGATTTCATTGCGGCCGTAAACGGAGGAAGTTTCAGGTTCAAATCCGGACGGATATTTCATGGCGCGCAGTATAGCATCCGTCATTCCTTCGGATGTGAGCAACGCTATTTGCCTCCGGCATCGGCTGTCGGATGACGGCCAACCTGAACGGTCCGTTTAAAGCAGTAGTGGCCGGCGGGATGCTCCCAGTCTCCTTGTACGAGATTCCCCACCGGTTGAAACGACTCCGGATTGGCGTAAAAGGCTTCCTTAATCGACTCGGCATTCTGAGAAACATGAAAGTCCGCGCAGTATTCGACTGTGGAGGTTCCCGTTACGCGATACTCGTAGGGGACATTTGTCTCCGGATCGGCTGGCGGGTTGCGGTCCATGTAGCCGGCGTTTCGAATCTGGTCGACCGTAGCGGGCAGGGCATCCATCTCGCGAGCGTAATCGCGCAAGTGACGGTCGATTTCGGAAATGTCGGCAATTTTTCGCAGGTCAAGTCTGGCCAGACGCAGCTTGAACGGCGAACCGGTCAACACGAAGCCCGTAATCACGAGCGCGGCTACCGCTGCGCTTGCGCACCACGCGAACGCAGTTGTCTTGGCCGGCATCGGCCCCGGTTCGCGACGCAAAGCGTTTAGATAAAACCACATCACGCTGCCGGCAACTGCCATCAGCGCTCCAACCTTGAGCAGAAATCGTACTGTCAAATCGCCGTCCAGAAAGTAGTAGACCAGGTATGCGAGGTCGGAAAGGATTATTAGCCCGGCAAGACAAAGCGTCAGATAAATCGGAAACGTCCGCGCCCGCAAGCGGCGTTTGCCGGGGTTTACAGTGAGATCGCTCTCGATCTGCCGCCATGCCCAGCAATAGGCGGGAAAGAAAATGATTAGAAACGCAAGCGAATATCGGATCGTTTCATGTGGCTGGCTCCATTGCCAATCAAGCGGATCGGGAAACGCAATCGCGATAAAGCCGAACAGCGACTCGATGACCGCTGTGATGGCGATATACAGCGCGATAACGGCGAATAGGTGAATGAAAATGTCCCAGGATGAACCCTTGGTTGATTGCTCTTCCATTTATTGACGCCTCCTGTCAGCAAGCGATTGATTCGCTCGTCATAACGGGGACGCTAGTGCGGTCGAAGTAATTCGTTAAGACGGCATTCTATGACAGCGGGAGAGTGCCGCAGTTTGCCGTAGTTTGCCGTTGGTCCAACCAAATAACCCCACAAAATAGCCCTCGCCGGGGCGATTTGGGACTAAATCGCGGTCATCAGGTTACAGAGGTACAGGTCTTCCTTGGGCCGAGCCGAAGGCTCTCGAGGTGTGCTTATCTCCGTGTTTTCGCTATCCCCCGGCTCAATGAACCAGGTGGTACGCGTAGTACACGACGGGCACTAACACCATCACCACAATTATCCAAGCAACGGCGAGGGCTGCTATCTCCTGTGGTGACATAATATGCGGTAGCTTCGTCATATCCACAGACTAACATTAGCAACATTGCCTGTCTAGTAGAGCGTTACTTATGAAAAGAGGCCAAAATCCGCGCATCCAAAGCCGACGAAATACCGCCCGTGGAGCTAGTCCAGCCGCCCGTGCTCTGATATCCGGTGTTTCAGGGGATAGCGACCGCAATGGCAAGAGAGCGCATCCATGCCCTGCTTCACGCAATCGTAGCGATGCTCGCGTTCTTATCGGCGAGTTGTGCGGTGACGGCTCCGACCGCGCGAACGGCTGCATCGCCGTGGCCGATGTTACATCACGACCTTAGCCATACCGGCCGCAGTCCTTACGACACCAGCGCCAACGTCGGCGCGGTGAAGTGGAGCTACGCAACCGGGCTCCTCTATTGCTCCGGCTCACCCGTGATCGGCGCGGACGGAACGGTTTACGCCGGCTCCGATGACGGCAGCGTGTATGCGCTCAACCCCGACGGCACGAAAAAGTGGAGCTACGCAACCGGCGGCGAGGTTGAATCCTCCGCCACTGTCAGCCCGGACGGCACGATTTACGTCGGCTCTGATGACCACAGCGTTTATGCGCTCAACCCCGATGGCACGAAAAAGTGGGGTCACCTAACCGGTGACCGCGTCGAATCTCCCCCCACACTCGGCGAGGACGGCACGATTTACGTGGGCTCAACCGACCACAACATTTATGCGTTCAATCCAGACGGCACAAAGAAGTGGAGCTTTAGAACCAGCGGCGCAATTTTGTCAGCTCCCGCGATTGCCGCGGACGGCACGATTTACGTCGGCTCCATTGACGGCAACGTGTATGCGCTTAACCCCACAGGCGCCAAGAAGTGGAGCTACCCAGCCGGCTACGTGGAATCCAGTCCCGCGATTGGCGCGGACGGCACGATCTACGTAAGCTCGCTTGGTGGGACAGTTTATGCCCTCAACCCCAATGGCACCAAAAAATGGGGGCAGGAAACCGGCGGCCTCATTTCCTTTTCCTCTCCCGCGATCGGCGCCGACGGCACGATTTACATCGGCTCTGATGACCACAGCGTTTATGCGCTCAACCCCGATGGGAGAAAGAAATGGAGCTATACGACGGGCAACTCGATTCTCACCTCTCCAGCGATCGGCGGGGATGGCACAATTTACGTCGGCTCCGATGCCCTCTATGCGATCAACCCAGACGGCACAAAAAAGTGGGCCCAAGCATTCGCCGACCCGGTTTACTCCTCACCAGCGATCGGTGCGGACGGCACGATTTACATCGGCTCCGGTGACGGCAACATGTATGCACTGGGCGGGCCGGCGGGCGGATCCGTCACCGCAACGAATACGGCCGGCGGGACTTTCGCGCCGTACAGCACGATATCCGGCGGCAGTTTCAAGGTGACCAATACCAGTTCCGGCGCCGAGACGATTACCGGAGCGACGATCGCATTCAATCGCTGGACGATTTTCTCCAAGGCGGAGCTGGCGGCGGTAAAGAATGGCTTCACCGTTGCGTCGGCAAGCGCGTTGAATCCGTCGGGATCTGTAACCTTCCCGCTGAACAAAGGCGTGGCGATAGAGCCGGGGGAATCGTTGACGTTCAACCTACAGTTGAAAATCGCCCCGGGCCTCGGCGGCCCGTCCACCCAATCCGTCATTTCTCTATCCGCAACCGGAGCGGCCGGCGGCTTTACCGGCCTGCCGACGGGCTTGGGCACCGTGTCGCGCAAAGACTAAAAGCAGAGAAATGAGCGTACCGTCTTTTCGCTGCTGCATTTCGTAAGCTCATTCCCTCAGTATGATTACGCGAAAATCGTGGCACGCAAAAATGAACCAGCGCAGCTGGCTGGAAGGGCCTAGTCCGCACCGGTAGGTTTTGGTATGCGGTGTTTCGGGGGGAGGAATCCCGCAATGGCAAGACAGCGCATCCATGCCGCGCTTCGCGCAATCGTAGCGCTGCTCGCGTTCTTATCGGCGAGTTGTGCGGTGACGGCTCCGACCGCGCGAACGGCTGCATCGCCGTGGCCGATGCTCGATCACGATCTTAGCCACACAGACCGCAGCCCTTACGACACCAGCGCCAACGTCGGCGCTGTGAAGTGGATCTACGCGATCGGGTCGCTCTATTCCGCTGGCCCGCCTGTGATCGGCGCGGACGGCACGATTTACATCGGCTCCGACAAGGATGTTTATGCGGTCAACCCCAACGGCACCAAAAAGTGGAGTTTTGAAACCGGCGACGTGCTCGTATCGTCACCCGCGATCGGCGCGGACGGGACGATTTACATCGGCTCCCATGACCACAGTGTTTATGCGCTCAACCCCGATGGCACGAAGAAATGGAGCCACCTAACCGGCGATATAGTCGATACCGCCCCCACCGTCGGCGCCGACGGCACGATTTACATCGGCTCCATGGACAAAAACCTTTATGCGTTCAAGCCCGACGGCATAATGAAGTGGAGCTATGCAACCGGCGCCGCGGTCGAATCCTGCCCCGCGATCGGCGCGGACGGCACGATTTACGTCGGCTCCGATGACGGCAACATCTATGCGCTCAACCCCAACGGCAGGAAGAAGTGGAGCTATGCAGTCTATGGCGGGGTAAATCGCTCCGCCGCGATTGGCGTGGACGGTACAATTTACGTCGGCGGCCTCGACAGCTTTTATGCGCTCAAGCCGGACGGCACGCTGAAGTGGGGCTACAAACTCAAGGATCTCATGATCGTCTCCTCTCCCGCAATCGGCGCGGACGGCACGATTTACATCGGGACCGACAAGGATGTTTATGCGCTCAACCCCAACGGCACGAAAAAATGGATCTACGCGACGGGCAACTTGACCCTCGGGTCTCCCGCGATCGGCGGGGATGGCACAATTTACGTCGGCTTCGATGCCCTCTATGCGATCAACCCAGACGGCACAAAAAAGTGGGCCCAAGCATTCGCCGACCCGGTTTACTCCTCACCAGCGATCGGTGCGGACGGCACGATTTACATCGGCTTAGGTGACGGGAACGTATATGCGCTGAGCGGGCCCGCGGGCGGATCCGTCAGCGCAACGAATGCGGCGGGCGGGACATTCGCGCCGGGCATTACAGTATCCGGCGGCAGTTTCAAGGTGACCAATACCAGTTCCGGCACCGAGACGATTACCGGAGCGACGATCGCATTCAATCGCTGGACGATTTTCTCCAAGGCGGAGCTGGCGGCGGTAAAGAATGGCCTCACCGTCGCATCGGCAACCGCGCTGAATCCGTCGGGATCTGTGACCTTCGCCCTGAACAAAGGCGTGGCGATAGAGCCGGGGAAATCGTTGACGTTCAATCTACAGTTGAAAATCGCCCCGGGCCTCGGCGGCCCGTCCACACAATCCGTCATTTCTCTATCCGCAACCGGAGCGGCTGGCGGCTTTACCGGCCTGCCGGCAGGCTTGGGCACCGTGTCGCGCAACGACTAAAGGGCGACGCGGGGCTGCGATGGCGAGTCGAGCTCGCGCTCCAGCCGTTCGATATCGGCGGGCGAGAGGCTGAAATACTTCGCCTCCGGATGATGGAACACGACCGCGCTCACCGAGCTTTCGGGATCCATCATGAACCCCTCCGTAAGTTTCACGCCGATCGAGTGCTTGTCCACTTCGAGCAGACGCCATAGCTGCGCCTGATCGTCCAGCCGCGGACATGCCGGATATCCGAACGAAAAGCGCTTGCCGTGGTAATGCGCCTGATGCAAATCCTTCATTGAGAGGTTCGGCGCATCGCCGAAGCCCCACATCGCGCGGATTTTCTTGTGCAGCAGCTCGGCGAACGCCTCCGCCCCTTCGAGCGCCAGCACCTGCAGAATATGCGAGCGCAGGTAGTCGCCGGCGTTCTTCCATTCCTCCGCCAGCGCGCGCACGCCCGTTCCGATTGTGGTTACGAACATCGCAAGATAGTCGATGCGGCCCGACTCGCGCGGCGCAACATAGTCGGCAAGGCATAGATGCGGCGGATCGCTCTGGCGGCCAAAGGTGAACGATTCGAGCGCGGCCTTCCCGTCGGGCGCGAAGATCGTAATCGTGCGCGCGCCGTCGGATTGCGCCGGGAAAAACTTGTAGAGCGCGCTGGCGGAAATGTCCTTGCGGGCGAGAATATCGCGCGTGACTTCCTCGACGCGGCCGCGCAATTCGATCGCCTTGGGATCGCCGGCCTTCTCGGCTTCGAGGAAATTCTTGAACCCGAGATGGCGCGTATAGAGCATCACCGGGTTGATGTACTCGAAAATCTCGCCCAAGTCGTAATTGCGGATCGCGTGAATCTTCAGGTCGGGCGGCTTGGGAATTTCGGCGGCGATCGCTACCTGCGGCTTCGCGGGCGCAGCGGGCGCCACTGCGCCGTCGGCCTTGGGCGCCGAGTCGGCCATTTTGCGCGACTGCTCGGCGAGCACGCGCTTTAGCGATTCGCGCCGCTCGAAGTCCATGATCTGATTGGCCAGGTCCAGCCCGTTCATCGCGTCGTTCGCATACGCGACCAGACCATCGTACTCGGGTGCGATTCGCAGCCGCGTAAATCGGTTCGACAGCGCGGCGCCGCCCACCAGGATCGGGCAATCGATACCGGCGGTCTTCAAATCCTGCGCGGTCGCGACCATCATCTGCGCCGACTTCACGAGCAATCCCGACAGGCCGATCGCGTCGGGCGAATGCTCGCGATGCGCCTTTATCAAATCCTCGGGCGGCACTTTGATGCCGAGATTGACCACGCGATAGCCGTTGTTCGACAGGATAATCTCGACCAGATTTTTTCCGATGTCGTGAACGTCGCCCTTGACCGTCGCCAGGACAATTTTTCCCTTGGTCGCGCTCTCGGTCTTTTCCATGTGCGGCTCAAGGTGCGCGACGGCGGCCTTCATCGCCTCGGCCGATTGCAGCACTTCCGCGACGATCATCTGGTTGGCATTGAAGAGGCGGCCGACTTCGTCCATCCCCTTCATCAGCGGGCCGTTTATGATTTCCAGCGGAGCGCGCCCGCGCAGCGCTTCGTCCAGGTCTTCGGCCAGGCCCTCCTTGGAGCCCTCCAGGATGCATCGCGCAAGGCGGTCGTCCAGCGGAATCGATTTGCGATCCTCGACGACGACGGCGCTCTTGCGGGCGCGGAAATGCGCTGCGAATGCGGCTATCGGATCGTCGCCGCGCCACCAGATCAGGTCCTCAGCAAGTTTGCGCTCCTCTTCCGGAATCGACGGATAGCGCGCAAGTTTTTCAGCGTTGACGATCGCCAAATCGAGGCCGGCCTCGACGCAATGATGCAGCATCACGGCGTTCAGCACCTCGCGCCCGGCTTCCGGCAATCCGAACGATACATTCGAGATGCCGAGAATCGTCTTGCATCGCGGGAGTGCGGCCTTAATCAGGCGAATACCCTCAATCGTTTCGACGCCTGAGCCGATGTAATTCTTGTCGCCGGTGCCGGCCGGAAAAACCAGCGGATCGAAGATTATGTCTTCCGGCTCCAAGCCATACTTTTCCGTCAGCAGCTTCAGCGATCGTTCGGCGATCTGCAGCTTGCGCGCGCGTGTGACGGCCTGCGCCTGTTGCTTGTCTTCGTCGATGCATCCGACCACGACCGCCGCGCCATAGCGGCGGATTAGCGGCACTACCTTCTGGAAACGCTCCTCGCCGTCCTCGAGGTTGATCGAATTGATTAGCGATTTTCCGGGCGTGCGCTTGAGCGCCTCCTCGATCACGCGATGGTCGGTCGAATCGATCATCAGCGGCGCTTTGACCTTTTTCACTTCGATCTCGATGAAGCGCGTGACATCGGCCATCTCATTGCGGTCGGGGTCCTGCAGGCAGACATCCAGGATGTGCGCGCCGCGGCGGACCTGGGCGCGGCCGACCTCGGAAGCCTCCTCGAACTTGCCCTCCGCAATCAGCCGCTTGAACTTGCGGCTGCCGAGCACATTGGTCCGCTCTCCGACGACGGCGGGACGCGAATCGGGATCGAGCACGAGAGTTTCGGTGCCCGACACCGCCGAGCGCCTGAGCGTCGAACGCTCGCGCGGCCGTTTGCCTTCCACGGCCTGCACCAAGAGCCGGATGTGCTCGGTCGTCGTGCCGCAGCATCCGCCGGTCAGGTTCACCCAGCCGCTGTCGATAAAGCGCGCGACCTTGCGCGCGAAGATTTCCGGCGTCTCGTTGAAGCGTCCGTCTTCATCGGGCAGGCCGGCGTTGGGTATGCATGCGACGTTAAAGCGCGCGATGCCGGAAAGCGTGCGCAGATGGTCGGTCATAAAGTCAGGGCCCGTTGCGCAGTTGAGGCCCATCCAGAGTAGGTCGCGATGCGCAAGCGAAACATAGAACGCCTCGATATCCTGCCCGCCGAGAAGCGTGCCCATGATTTCGATCGTTCCCGATACGGCGACCGCAGGCGCGCATCCGGTCTTTTCGATCGCGCGCTCGACACCGACGAGCCCCGCTTTGCAGGTGAGCGTGTCATTCATCGTTTCGAGCAGGAGGACATCGACTCCGCCCTCAATTAGCCCGATTGCTTGGTCCTCATACGCGGCAGCGGCATGATCGAACGTCGTGGTCGCAGTGATAGAAATGTTCTTCGTGGTCGGGCCCATCGAGCCGGCTACGAATCGCGGCTTTTTCGGCGTGCTGAATTTCGCCGCCTCTTCGCGCGCGATCGTCGCGGCCAGTCGGTTGAGAAGACGGGCATCTTTGGCGATCCCATATTCGCCCAGCGAAAGAAAATTCGCATTAAACGTTGCCGTCTCGATTATGTCCGCGCCGACTTCGAGGAACCCGTCGTGCATTTCCCGAATTAGATCGGGACGGCTGCGGACCACATTGTCCGGACATCCTTCCAGCGCCGGGCCGCCGAAATCCTCCGCAGTCAGGTGCTTGCCGAGGATGAACGTGCCGAACGCGCCGTCGAGTACTAAAATCCGCTCGACAAGCAGCTCGCGCAGGAGCTTGATCCTATTCGCATCGGTGGTCATTCTCTAATGGGCCCTTCCAAAAGTCGGACAGAGAACGATCAGCCTATCGCACCGATGAAACCCACGCAATTTTGCCTTCCACAATCGGTTCCCGGCCAAAGCCACGGGACAAAGACGGAGCTGCGATGACCTCAACTGTCCCTTCCGGGGGTGCGCCCCGCCTCGTGATCGTCACAGGTGGCGGCGGCTTTATCGGATCGCATCTGGTCGATGCGCTCGTTGCGGCGGGCGCACGGGTGCGGATAATCGACAATTTCGCCACGGGGCGCCGCGATTACGTCAATCCCGCCGCCGAGTTGATCGAGACCGATATCCGCGCAGCGGGCGCAATCAATCCGCATTTCGCGGGCGTCGATACCGTCTTTCACGTCGCCGCACTGCCGAGAATTCCGCTATCGATCGCGATGCCGGTCGAGACGCACATGACCAACGTCGTCGGCACGCTCAACGTGCTGATCGCCGCGCGCGATGCGGGCGTGCGCCGCGTGATTTATTCGGGATCGTCGTCGGTGTATGGCGAGCAGGCCAAGCTGCCGCTGGTGGAGACGATGACGCCGAATCCGCTCAATCCCTACGCGCTGCAAAAGTACGTCGGCGAGCAATACACACGAATGTTTCACCGGCTCTTTAATCTGCAAACCCTTACGCTGCGCTACTTCAGCGTGTACGGGCCCAGGATGGTCGAGGAAGGAGCCTACATGCTCGCGATCGCAGCGTTCATGCGGGCCAAGCGTGAGGGGCGCCCACTGGAAATCTTTGGCGACGGCGAGCAGACACGCGATTTTACCCATGTAAGCGACGTGGTCGCGGCAAATCTGCTTGCGATGGATTGCAAGATCGCCGACGGCCGCGCGATTAATATCGGGCGCGGAGAAAACGTCAGCATCAACAAAATCGCCGCGCTGGTAGGCGGCCCGGTGGTGCGCAAGCCGGCCCGCTCCGCCGATATGCGCGATACATTGGCCGATCGCACCCGCGCCGAGCAGGTGCTTGGATGGCGCCCACGGGTATCGATAGAGCACGGGCTGGCGGACCTGTTGCGGCAGTGACGCATGGGGGAATGATATGGCACCTGAATGGCTTGCGTTTTACGACGGGATCATCGCGCTGGTAGCGGTTTCGGTCGGACTGGTCGGCGCGCATTTTGGGCTGATGAGTCCGATGGTTGGATTTTCACTGGTATTTTTCTGGGGCTTCATGTTGAGCCTGATCGGCACGACTGTGGGCCTGTTCGCGCGCTATCGGTTCAACACCCCGCAGACGATCGCAAAGCGCAATCGCGCGACGGTGGGCTTGGTCATGTCGATCGTAGTCGCAATCCCGGTCGGGCTGACCATCGCGCATGGGTTCATGGTCAAATCGGCGCCGATTAACGACATCACGACTGATTTCGACAATCCCCCCGAATTCGTCCACGCAAAGCTGTTCGTTGATAATGCCGGGCGCGACCTAAAATACGACAAGGCGAAATTCGCCGCCCGCCAAGAGTCAACGTATGGAATCGTCGCGCCGCTGAAGGAGCGTCTCGCACCAAAAGATGCCTTCCAGCGCGTTCAGGAAATCGCCGCCCGGATTCCGGCGTGGAAGGTGACCTACACCGACGCTGCGACGATGACGCTGGAGGCCGTCGCGTTCTCCTCCATATTCCGCTTTCCCGACGACGTGATCGTCCAGGTGCGGCCGTCCTCAGACGGCGGGAGCCTGATCGAGATGCGATCGAAGTCGCGCTTTGGGGTCGGCGACCTCGGCGTGAATCATCGGCGTATCAATCGCTTCTTCGATCGGATGGCGATGGCGCGCGGCGAGCCCGGATCCGCCGACATTCCGTAGCAGATCGTCCGCTCTGGACATTATCGGGCCATGGAACTAAAAGGTTCACCGGGAGGAGTGTCATGAAACGATTTGCCATCGGAATATTCTCGGCTGCCGCCGTGCTTGCGGTGGCGAACTCAGGATTCGCAAAAGATCTGACAACCACTGGAATCGAAGAGGCGTTCGTCGATGCAACCGGTGTCTGCGCCGCTTCCAGTAACGTCAACGGTGCGCTTGCGAAGTGTTCCGACCCGGCGGTAAAGGCCGCCCTGCGCGACGCCCTGATCATCGAAGCCGCAGACGACGCGGCCGGCGTCGCAGGCACGGGCGGCGCCCATTCGGATTGCATGAAGAAGGAGCTTCAATCGCGCGGGATGAACGCAAACCAAGTCAGCGTACTGCCTTACTGCGTGAAGCACGACAGTCCCGATCCTTTCACGAGCTTGGGAGTATGCGTGAAGAATCACTCCCGCTTGGAAGGGGCGCTTCACAAGTAACTCTTGCCAAATTCTTGATCCGATAAGGCGGCGCGCTCGATGTTGGGCGCGCCGTCTCAGTTTTCGGCCCCGACGGACCACTCTAGGAATGCCGTTTTGCCTGGGCATCGTGCCTAGCGGCCCGCAAATCGCATCGTTCCGCTGTTAATCTTCATGCAAATTGCAATTTGTCTGCCTGAAAAAGCTCAGATATGATCGAACATCTGATTGAGCAAGATTGAAAATTGCAATAAGCCCGGCGATATATTGCATTTTGCGGGCTCTCAAAGGGAGGTTCTCGTTGGCCGCTACTGTAACCCCGCTCCGCCCCACTAAGGCTGAACCATCGATACCTGACGGAAGGAGAACGCAAGCAATCGTTATCACGACCGGGATGCTCGCCTTTATTTCGTTCTGGCGGGCATCGGCAATCGTGCTATGCGACCTTGCCTCCACCGCCTACTACATCGGCGGAATCGTCGAGCAGGCCTGCGGCCGTTCCGCGCCCTACTTCATCCTTGCAGTGATGCTGTTCTCGTATGCGGTGCGCGCCGTGTACGTCGAATCCTGCTCGATGTTCACGCGCGGCGGGGTTTACCGCGTCGTGAAAGAGGCGATGGGCCCGACGCTGGCCAAACTGTCGGTGTCGGCATTGATGTTCGATTACATCCTGACCGGACCGATTAGCGGCGTGTCGGCGGGCCAGTATCTCGTCGGGCTGATTAATGAATTGCTCAAACTGGGTCATCTTCCGATCGTACTTCCGCCCGACCTGGCCGCGGCCATCTTCGCGATCATCGTGACCGTCTATTTCTGGCATCAGAACATCCTCGGCATCGAGGAGTCGAGCGGCAAGGCAATGCGAATCATGCAGGTCACGACCGTAATGGCCGTGATAATGATTGCCTGGTGCGGTATTACGATCGCGCTGCGCGGAGCGCATCTGCCTCCCTTCGAGCTCAACTTCACCAGCGACTCGCTGGGCTGGCTCAGCCACCTGCCGGCGGCGCGCACGATCGGCGCGCTCGGAATATTGATCGCATTCGGCCATTCGATACTTGCGATGTCAGGCGAGGAGTCGCTGGCGCAGATCAACCGCGAGATCGAAGCGCCCAAGCTCAAGAATCTGCTCCGCACCGGACTGATCATATTCGTCTACAGCCTGTTGCTCACATCGCTAATCTCTTTCTTTGCGGTGATGATCATCCCGGACAACGTGCGGATGTCGCAGTACGGCGACGATCTGATCGGCGGCTTGGCCATGTTCATGGTGGGACCGCTGTGGGCGCGGATTGCGCTGCGCGCGTTCGTCGTGTTTGTGGGCTTTCTGATCCTGGCAGGCGCGGTTAACACCGCAATCGTCGGCTCGACCGGTGTGCTGACGCGGGTGGCCGAGGACGGCGTGCTGCTCGACTGGTTCCGCCATCCGCACAAGCGCTACGGAACGAATTACCGGATCGTCAATCTCGTCACCGGCCTGCAAATCGCGACCATCGTGCTTTCGCGCGGCGACATGTTCGTGCTCGGCGAGGCTTACGCCTTCGGCGTCATTTGGAGTTTCGTCTTCAAGACTTTGTCGGTGCTGGTGCTCCGCTATCGCGAGAAATACAAGCGGCTGTGGCGGATGCCGCTCAATCTGACCTGGTTCCGTCCGGGCGGACAGGATTTTCCGCTCGGTCTTGCACTGACCTTTCTTGTGCTGCTCCTTACCGCGGTAGTCAACCTTTTCACCAAAGAGGTTGCCACGGTCTCCGGGGTCGGCTTCACTCTCGCGCTGTTCGTTGTCTTTGAAATCTCGGAGCGCATCAACGGCCAGATCCATCACGCCTACGGCGAAGAGCCTGAAAAGTTCAATCTGGAACTAGTGGATGAATCCGCGGTCGATGCAGTTCACTTGGGTTTGACCGAACCTCACAAGTGCCTGATCGCAATTCGCGACCCAAGCAATCTCGCGCACTTGCATCGGTATCTTGCCGAGCGCGACCATGCCGAATTGATTGCCATGACCGTCCGCACCGAGCGCGGCCTGGCATCGAGCGAAGGCGCACAGGTGTTCACCGATCATGAGGAGAAGCTGTTCAGCAAGGTTGTGAAGGTGTGTGAGGATCACGGCCGCGCCGTGACTCCGCTGGTCGGCGTTTCAAACGACCAGATTTACGCGATCGCACGGATGGCTTACCTGCTTCAGGTCGATGAAGTCGTGATGGGCGTGTCGGAGCGGTTCCATCCCGACACTCAGCTTGAGAATTTCGCGATGCACTGGGGATCGCTGGCCGATTCGGAGCATCACGTAAAGGTTCGGGTGCTGTCCGACAATCGCGACATCCGCGCGGAAATCTGATCCGGCCGCCGCGCCATCCGCCCGCCTTGGGTCGTGAGGCGGGCCACGGTATGATCGAAGGCTCGGAAGCCGCGCCATGATTGCAATCGTAGATTACCGCGCCGGGAACCTTGCCAGCGTAAAACGCGCGCTCGAGTTCCTGGGCCATCCCTGCGAGATCACCGATCGCGCCGATAAAATCATCGCCGCCGACCGTGTGATCCTGCCCGGCGTGGGCGCGGCCGGCGCCACCATGGAAAATTTGCGCGAGCTGAAGCTGGTTGACGTGCTGCGCAACGATGTCGCGGGCGCCGGCAAGCCGTTTTTGGGGATCTGCATCGGCATCCAGGTGCTGCTCGATCGCAGCGAGGAGGACTCCGCGCAATGCCTCGGCATCATCGGCGGGCGCGTGACTCGCTTCCCGCGCTCGATCGACGGCGGTCCGCTCAAGGTGCCGCAGATCGGATGGAATCGCGTGCGCCAAACGCAGCCGCATCCGGTGTTTGCGGGCGTGCCCGACAACACCCACTTTTATTTCGTAAATTCGTTTTATCCGATTCCCGAGGATCGCGGCGTTGAGATTGCGGCCTCCGACTACGGCGTGCCGTTTACCGCCGCAATCGCGCGCGGGAGCGTAATCGCCACGCAATTCCATCTTGAAAAGAGCGGCGCGGCCGGACTCAAGCTGCTCGACAACTTCTGCCGGCTGAAAATCTGACGATGCTCGCCAAGCGAATCATCCCATGCCTCGATGTGCGCGACGGCAAAGTCACCAAGGGCGTGCGCTTCCTTGAGAACGTCGATGTCGGCGATCCGGTCGCGATGGCCCGGTATTACTACGAGGAAGGCGCCGACGAGATCGTCTTTTACGATATCACCGCGTCCAACGAACGCCGCGGCATCATGCTCGACGTCGTGCGCGCGGTGGCGCGTGAAATCTTCATACCGTTCAGCGTCGGCGGCGGCCTGCGCACGCTGGAAGACATGCGCGCGGTGCTGCTGGCGGGTGCGGAAAAGGTCTCGATCGACTCGGGCGCGGTGCGCAATCCGGAGCTGATTTCGCAAGGCGCGCTGGCATTCGGCAGCCAGTGCGTCGTGCTCTCGATGCAAGTGAAGAAGACCGGCGTGCGTCCCGAAATTCCCAGCGGCTATGAAGTCGTCATCGATGGCGGGCGAACGCCCACCGGACGCGACGCGCTTGCTTGGGCGCTCGAAGGAGAGCGGCTGGGGGCTGGCGAACTGTGCATCAATTCGATCGATCGCGACGGCACCAAGCTTGGCTACGATCTCGATCTGACGCGCGGCATAAGCGCGGCGGCATCGATCCCCGTTATCGCTTCGGGCGGCGCGGGCGAGCCAGCCCATCTGCGCGACGCTTTCACGGCTGGGCTTGCCGATGCGGCAATTGTCGCCTCGATTGTCCACTACGGCGATCATCCGATTCCGGCGCTCAAGACTTACCTCAAGCAGAACGGCATCGAGATCCGCGATGCGATCCAAATTGCGGTGGGTGCACGATGAAGATTGGCCTGGTGGTTGCCGAGTTCAACTCCGAGGTGACCGAGCCGATGGCGGAGCTGGCGCGCCGCCACGCCAAATCGCTGGGCGCGGAGGTAACCCGAGAAGTCAAAGTGCCGGGCGTCTACGACATGGGCCCGGTGGTAAAGGCGATGCTCAAGCGGCGCGAGATCGCCGGCGTAGTGATGATCGGCGCGATCATCAAGGGCGACACCAGCCACGACGAATTGATTGCGCATGCAATCGCGAAGGCCGGGATGGAACTCGCGATAGAGTTTGAAAAGCCGGTCGGGCTTGCGATTACCGGCCCCGGCATGACCGACGATCAGGCGCGCGATCGAATCGACAATGCCAAGCGCGGAGTCGAGGCGGTCGTCCGTGTCGCCCGCGCAATCAAAGATCTCCGCCGCTGACCGCGAGGTCCTTCGCTGCGCTCAGGATGCCCGCTCACGATCGATTCGCAGGCACTTGTTGAAAAACCGCGCGCGGACGGATTGAGGAAGCATCCGGTTCTTCTTATACTTTTCTCCGGTTGGCGGTGAAGATGGCAGAGGCGGGCGGCGGAGCAGCCGCATTCTCGACACGCACGGCCGCGAGGATCCTCGCGGTTTCTCCGGATCGAATTCGATACTGGGTCAAGCGCAATTTTATTCAGCCGGCCACTCCGCAAAGCCGCAAGCACCGCTTTGCCTTCGGCGATCTGCTGGTGATGCGCATAGCCAAGGAGATGCTCCGCGCGCGGCAGCATCTGGACACCGTGCGCGACGCCCTAAACCGGGTTCGCAATCTGGCCGGACCCGACCGTCCCGTAACCGCACTCAAACTGGTCAATGACGAGGGGCGCATCGTGGTGCGCGACGGTTCCGCGCTAATCGATGCGCACACCGGACAACTCCTGTTCGACTTCGGCGGCGAATGCCGGCCCGGCACGATCGAAGAGCGCTTCGGACCCGCGCGCGCAAACGCGCGCTTCGAGGAGATGCATCGCATCGCGGAGGCCGACCCGCTGCGTGCGCTAACACTCTATAGCGAACTGGCCGCTCGCGAGCCGGGAACATTCGACACCCACCTGCAAATGGCTTCGATACTCGAGCGCGAGGGCGACACGTCGGGCGCGCTGCGCCATCTGCTCGGCGCGGCCGCGATCATGCCCGCCAGCGCCGATGTGCACCTGAAGCTCGGCCTGCTCTACCGCAAACGCTCCGAGCATCAGCATGCACTGCGCAGCTTTCTGCGCGCCCTGGAATGCGATCCCGCCAGCGTCGAGGCGCATTGCAATGCCGCCGAGATGTACGCAGCGCTGGGCCGCAAGCAGGACGCCCGCAAGCATCATCGCGCAATCCGCGGCCTCATCAAGGGCGACTGACCGGGTAAAGCGGCAAGGAAGTTGAACGACCGGCACAAACGATAGCAGAGTCCAATCAGCCATGTTTCCAAGAGAGGACGAAGGCCACCCGCTCTTAACAACACAACCCCGGTTAAGTCGCAGTTGAATCGCCCTTCGGAAATGCCTGTTTGGGCTGAAGCGTTGCGCCGACTCTTGTCATGTGCCTGTGCTGCTGGCTTGGTCCTTGCCGCATCAGTCGGTACACCCATATCTTCGCGGTGCTGTTAATGAAAAACCACGCCAGTGCATAGCCCCAGACGATCACGGCGTAGTTCCATCCGATCGGTTCAACGAACCAGCCGTAAACGGCGGCGAACGTGCCGATGATTTGGGTGGCCTCGCAAGTGACAACCAGACGCCAGTTCGGCCACGGCCGCCCCCAGACCGCACCGGTGTTACGCGTAATGTAAATAGTGAGGTGGCCGGCCACCAAGAGTTTGAGGAAGATGAGAGTCTGAATCGTATGGCGGGGAAGCCGCAGGTATGTTTCGGCGATCCAGAACAACCCGAATGAGGCAACAACTCCGAGTACGCCCAACACCGAACTGATCGTGAGCACTCGCTGCATGTCCCACCGGACCGGCCGCTCCGCAACCGGAGCGTTATCGTACGCGATCATCATTATCGGAAAGTCGTTAAGAATCGCGATTAGGACGATCATCACCGCGGTCACCGGATAAAAATTGAACACGATAATTGACAGCGTCATGAACAGCAGCACGCGGATGGTTTCCGCGATCCTGTAGATCGCATAGCTATTCATGCGTTCGAAGATTTTGCGCGCTTCTTCGATCGCTGTGGCGATAACCGAAAGGCCCGGTGCTGTAAGAACGAGGTCCGCAGCCGCGCGCGCGGCATCGGTGGCACCGCTTACTGCGATTCCAACATCGGCCTGTTTCAAGGCGGGCGCATCGTTCACGCCGTCACCGGTCATCCCGACGATGTGTCCGGCGGCTTGCAAGGACTTTACAATTTTGAACTTGTGCTCTGGAAAGACTTGAGCAAACCCGTCCGCCGTCTCGATTTGTTCGCTTTCGGCCGCCTGGCTGGCGGAAAACACTTCGCTGGCGACCACGATCTTCGGTCCGAGCGAAAGTTCGCGCGAGATTTCGCGTGCGATTGCAAGATTGTCTCCGGTTACCATCCGCACCTGCAAACCCATACGCCGTGCGGTCGCGATGGTGGACGCGGAATCCTCGCGGGGAGGATCGGACATCGGCAGCAACCCCATGAACTTCCATTTCCCATCCGAATCCGCACGCGCAACGCCAAGCGTACGGTAGCCGTTGGCCGCAAGCTCCTCAACTTTGCGGTCGGCCTGCGCGCATGTGGCCGCATCGGGATCGACCAGTTCGAGAATCACCTGCGGCGCTCCCTTCGAGACCTTGAAAATTGCAGCGTCGCGCCTGACCTCCGCCTCAGTGCGCTTGCGGACCGGATCGAAGGGCGAAAAGCGCGTCACCCGGCAGGCCTTCATCTCGCCTGGGTCGTGAAGCGCAGAGAGGATGGCGTCGTCGATCGTATCCCCTCCCTCCGTGCCCGACGCCAAAGCAGCGCTCAGGATCAAGTCCTGTTCGCTTCGCGCCGCGAATACCACAGGCTTGCCCAGCTTGAGCTGGTTTTTGGTCAACGTTCCGGTCTTGTCGGAGCAAAGAACATCCATGCCGGCCATTTCTTCGATCGACACCAGGCGGGAAACGATAGCCTTCATCTTCGCGAGCACGGCCGCACCGACGGCCATCGTTACCGACAACACAGCAGGCAAGGCGACCGGGATAGCCGCGACTGTGAGGATCAGCGCGAATAAAATGGTCTCGACCAGCGGGTCGCCGCGAAACAGCGCGACCAGAAGGATCATTGCGACCAGACCGAGCGTGATTAGGATGAGAAAGTTGCCGATTTTCAGCACTGCCTGCTGGAAATGCGACCGCGTCTCGGCTGTTGCGACCAATTTCGCGGTGCGCCCGAAATAGGTATTCATCCCAGTGGCAACAACCATCCCCTTCATCTCGCCCATCCGCGCGATCGATCCAGAATAGGCGAGGTCACCTGCCTTCTTGTCCACAGGCAATGATTCACCCGTCAGAGCCGACTGATCCGCAGTGAGGTATTCGCCCTCAGCAAGTTTGAGATCGGCAGGCACGATGTTGCCAAGCCGGATCATCACGATGTCGCCCGGCACCAGCGCTTTCGCTTCGACTTCGCGCCATTCGCCGTCGCGCAGCGCGCGCGATTTGAGCGCCAGATTTTGCTTCAGCGCCTCGATCGCGTTGTCGGCCTTGAATTCCTCCCAAAATCCGACCCCGGCGTTGAGCAACAGCATCACAGCGATGATGATGAAATCATCCCAATGGCGAACGGCGGCGGAAAGTACCGCAGCAATTTCGATCATCCATGGGATCGGTCCCCAAAAAAATGACAGAAACCGTACCAGCGAGCTGATTCGATAATCCTCGATCGTGTTTGGGCCGTAGCGTTCAAGCCGGCGCGCGGCCTCTTCCTGCGTTAGCCCACGTTCGAGATTGCTCTCAAATTTTGCGAGCGTGTCTTCGATCGAAAGCTGGGCAACGTTCTCTTCTGGCTTGGAATTACCATCAGGCTGAGCGGCGATAGCCATGTCAGTTACCTCGCCCGGTGAAGAGCACCTATCGGTCCACGCTGGATTCAGGCACCCGATGCGCGGTGCCTATTGTGGCCATTTTAGCGCGCTGCTGGCCGGGGTGCCATGAAACTTACGCGATCGATTACGCCAACAGTTGAATCGGCGCGCGATACGGCGATAACCTCGACTCGAAGGTATCGGACCCCTCCCCGCCCGCATGAGCAAATCAAAGGAATTCTATTTTCTGCTTGATTCCGGCGGCGCGCTCATCGCGTTTCAGGAAACGGGCGCGGCATGGGCGGGAGTGCTCGCATTCTCAGCCGAGGCAGGTGCGCGCGAGTTCGCGCGCCGACGCAAGCTGGATGCCGCCGAAGTGGCCGCAATCGATACGGGCGATACCGATGCGGTCGCGGCACTGGTGCGCTCGGTCAAACGGCGTGCGATTCGAAGCCTGCTGCTCGACCTCGATTACGCAACCGGACGCTGTATCGAAATTGGTTTTGAAGGCGAGGCGCTCGGCAAATCCGCGGAGCGCCAGTTCAAGCCGAATCCGGCTTAAGTGAACATCGCGGCAATGCCCTTGGGCTTCACCTGCTTGCCTGCCGGTTTGAGTGTCTGCGCCATCTCGGCAAGTCGGCGCTTGAACCCTTCCATCTCCGCTTCCTGCTTAGCCGTCAACGCCTCGGCTTCGCGCGTTTGCCGCCGGGCAAGGGCTTCGCGCTCGGCACGGCGGCGATTATAGAAGCCTTCGAAAGTCTCCCTGACTTCGCGGACCATCGACGATTTGGGAACATATGACCCCGAACATGACGGACAATAGAGGACCACGCCGGCCTGAAAGTGCCGATAGGGAATCATCCACGGCTCATTGCAGTCCTTGCAAATGACCGGAACCTCCCAGCCGGACGGGTTGTACTCGGTATCGACCATGGCAACTGGAGCAGCCGCGACTGCGGCCGGTGCTGCCGCCACGGGAGCTGCTGCTTTCGGCGCAGCCGCCGCTGCATCGCCGTTGGCAGCCGGGGCCGCTGGTGTCGCTTCTCCGCCGCCTTCCTTGCGGAAGCGCGACGGCGCATCGTCGGCTATCGTTTTGTCGGGATGCAACTCGCGCGCGCGCGCGAGCAGTATCGCTTCGCTCTCGACATTTTTTGGATCGGGCACGCAGCAATCGACGGGGCATACCGCCGCGCAAGCTTCGTGATCGAAGAACCCGACGCATTCGGTGCACTTGGAGGGCACGATGTAGAAAATGTCCTGGGCGATCGCCGGATGCTCTTCGCCCGCCATCGTCTTCCACGGAACCCCGCCCGCGTAAATCGCCGTGTTGGGGCATTCCGGTTCGCACGCCCCGCAGTTGATGCATTCGCTGGTGATAGTAGTCGCCATCGATCCACCACTTTAGCAACGCCGATTAAGCCCGGCAAACCTTCCGGAAAGAAGTTTTCGCCGGCTTCAATTATAGGGTTGCGCGGCTACGCCATTTTGAAAAATTGCTGCTATAGTCGCGTGCGTTTGAGTTATGACTGCGTTCATTCAAATCGAGGCATTGGAGCGGAGATGAAGCGTTATCTTCGTTGCGCGTTCGCGATCGCGGTTGCGCTTGCGGCGATGGCCGCACGGCCTATCGCATCCGACCGGATGAGCCGGGTTCCGCACGTCGTCCTATGGGCGTGGGAGCGGCGCGAAAATCTCGGATTTATCGATCCCGCCACCACCGGAGTCGCATACCTGGCGGTAACGCTTGAATTGAGCGGCGACCGCGTAGTGCTGCATCCGCGGCTGCAGCCGCTGACCGTACCTCCCCGCACGACGCTGGTTCCCGTGGCGCGGATCGAGACCGACTGGCATTCGCGGCCAACTTTATCGGATTTGCAGCGGGCAGAGGCGGCCCGCATTATCGCCGGGCTGGCCAATCCTTCGGCAGCGGCAATCCAGATCGATTTCGATGCGAGCAAATCGCAGCGCGGGTTCTATCGCGAGTTGCTGGCCGACGTACGCGGCCGCATCCCTGCGTCGATCCCGCTTTCGATGACCGCGCTCGCATCGTGGTGCCTCGATGATAACTGGATTGCCGGCCTGCCGGTCGATGAAACCGTGCCGATGCTGTTCCGGATGGGCCGCGACTCAGGCCGCATCGACAGCTACCTTCGCGCGGGCGGCAAATTTTCTCCCGCTATTGGCCAGACGAGCATCGGGCTCGCTTTGGATGAACCATTCGCTGGGCTGTCTGGAGATAAGCGCGTGTATCTGTTTTCTCCGCGACCCTGGACGGCTGCCGATGCAAACGCGGCGATTGTTGAGTTGGCACGATGAAGCATTGGCGAAAGATGGCGATGGTGATGGCCGTGGCGATGCTTTTGTTCGCACGTCCACTATGGAGCTGCGGTCCGTTTTTCACGTTCGCGATATTCGCAGCACCGGCGCATCCCGACACGCCTTTCGATCCATTCGTTGGGGGACGATTGGGCATAGTCAAATCGACTTGGAATCGCTCATATCGATACATCGCTTATCGTTACATAGCCGGCCCCGGCTTCGATCCGGCCGAGCAAGCGGCGATGCTCTCCTTGCTGAATGGACGGCTTGGCTTGGAAACTACAGCGGCCACATCCGATCGCCTGGACGCGCACACGATGCTCGGCGTCTCAAGTGGAAATTCGGTTTCGGTAAGCGATGCGTCGGGGGGTTGGATTGCGGCGCGCGGCAAGGTACCGGGCGTTTCGGCGCTTGACAAAATCGAGGCGTATCGCTCGGGGCCGGGCCAGTACTCGCTGTTCTATTACGCCAACTGCAATGACAGCTCGTTTCATACCGCGGCCAAAACGCTCGGCGCGATGATCGAAAAATTCGGGCTCTCCGGCGCACCGGTCAAGCAATGGGTCGATGCGCAGGATGAAGTCTTTCAAAATTGCTCGAATTTTCCGCCGGGTGCGCCATGGACTGCCGGGAGTTCGGACAAGCCGCCTCAGGTCAAGATTCCAGACCCGCTGAAGGACGGGACGCCATTCGAACAGGCCCAACGCGCGTACCAGATCGCGTGCGCGAACTTCTACGGCGGGAATTTCGATGCGGCCATAAAACTGTTCGGTGCAATCGCCGCCGATTCCGCATCGCCATGGCACGGCATCGCGCCTTACTTGGTTGCCAGAGCGACAATTCGAAAGGCTACGCTCTCCGGCGAGAAGAATGACCCTGCGATTCTTGCGTTGGGCGAGACACAATTGCACAAGATCATCGCGGCTCCCGGCAGCGATGATGAAAAAGCGGCGGCGCAGCGGCTGCTCGGCTTCGTCGACGCGCAATTGCATCCCGATCAGCAAGTGGACGAGCTGGCGCGCGCGATAATGAAGCCCGGCTCCGAAGCGACACTCAGGCAGAACGTGAGCGATTATCTTTGGCTGCTCAATCACGGTCAGCTAAACAAAAGCGCTCATACTGACGATTTGACCGACTGGATTTTAAGCTTCGACAAGGATGCCGGCACGCCGCCCGATCATTTTGCCCAGCAATGGAAAAAGACGGCGTCAATTCCATGGCTCATCGCGGCGATTTCAGTGGCCCACGGCACCGATGCAAACGCGCCCGCTTTGATCAAGGCAGCCGAGGATGTGACGCCCGATTCTCCCGCATATGCGACGGCGACCTACCAAGTCGCGCGGCTGATGATCGAACAGGGCAAAGCCGATGACGCCCGCGTGAAACTCGACGCGATTCTCGCCACACGCGATTCGCTCCCGCGGTCAGCCGCAAATGAATTCGAATCGTTGCGCATGAAGGTCGCGCGCAATCTGGACGAACTCCTTAAGTATGCGCAGCGAATCCCGCTTGGAATCACCGACACCGGCGATGTCGAAGAGCTGCCAGAAACTTCGCTCGATCCGGAGGTGAAGGTCTTGGCGGCGGGCCCGCTCTTCGACGCTGACGGTGCCGAGGTTTTGAGCAAGTGGCTGCCGCTCAATCTTCAGAAGCAGGCGGCACAAAGCGCCGTCCTGTCGCCATACCTGCGCGGGCAGGTCGCGATGGCCGCATGGACGAAGGCGATTCTACTCGGAAACATGGCCGATGCTCGCGAGCTCGCGCCGATTGCGGGCGATCTCGTGCCGGCGCTGAAGACGCCGCTTGAAAAATGGAGCACGGCAAAAGGCCCCGCCGCGAAACGATTTGATGCTGCCTACATGTTGCTGCTGAATCCCGGTATCCGGCCGACCGTTGATCCCGGAGTCGGACGCAATGAGCCGATCGGCACAATCGACGATTACCGGGACAACTGGTGGCCGTCGATGGTGGCCTCCCGCACGACGTTCTCCGACTCGACCCCCACCGCTGAACCCGCGCCGGGATTTCTCTCCGCGGCGGAAAAATCGTCCGCGGAGGCTGAATGGAACAAGCTGTCCACGGTCAATGCGCCGAATTTTCTTTGCAGCGAGTCGATCGCATGGGCACGCAGCGGTTCTGGTGACGATCGGGCGCCCGAAGCACTGTCAAAGTGCGTGATGGCGGTAAAGCTGGGCGACTCGAATTGCGAAAGCACAAAGATCGGAAAGGCAGCCTTCGATTTGCTGCATCGAAAATATCCCGACAGCGCGTGGGCCAAGCGCACCAAGTTTTGGTACAGCGGCAGCGATTGCGCCACCCCCACCCCGACACCCGCCGCCGGTTCGTCCTGACCTCGACCAGATATGCGGCTGACCGCCGATCGCGCGATGCGGCATTTATTCGCGGTTTGGGCTATGCTGGGCGTCGATTGCGGTACCTTACAACTGTTAGGAGCCGAAAATGGACCTGAGTTTTAGTCCCGAGGAAGAGGCGTTTAGAAAAAAAGTCCGCGCCTGGATGGAGGAGAACGTCGCCAAGAGCGGCGTTGCCGCCGCGCGCGGTTCCGAAGGCGAGAAGGAATGGGCGACCCGCGCGCGCGCATGGCAGCGCACTTTGTACGAGGCCGGTTACGTCGCGCTGGGATGGCCCAAAGAATACGGCGGGCAGGCGCTGGACCCGGTCCGCCAATCGATCGTGAGCGAGGAGTTGGCGCGTGCGCAGGCTCCCCAACTGCTGGGCGGGTTAGGCATCGCGATGCTCGGACCTACGCTCATCACTTGGGGGACCGATGAGCAAAAGTCGCGCTATCTGAAAAAAATTCTCACCGGCGATGAAATTTGGTGCCAAGGCTATTCCGAGCCGGGATCCGGATCGGATTTGGCTTCGCTCAAAACCCGCGCGGTGGTCGACGGCGACCATTTCGTCGTCAACGGACAGAAGGTCTGGACCTCCGCCGCGCAATTCGCCGACGGGATGTTCTGTTTGGTGCGCACCGATCCGGAAGCGCCCAAGCATCGCGGCATCTCGTACATCCTCATCGACATGCATTCGCCCGGCCTCACGGTCAGGCCGCTGGTCCAGATGACGGGCGATCGCGGCTTCAACGAAGTCTTCTTCGACAACGTTCGCGTGCCGCGCGAAAATCTGGTCGGCAAGCTGAACGAGGGCTGGATTGTCGCAAATTCCACCCTCTTCCACGAGCGCAACATGCTCGGCTCCTCCAGCGCCGCCGATCAGCGATTCATGCGCCTTTTGGCGCTGGCCAAATCGATCAAGCGCGGGGGGCGTCCAATCAGCGCCGATCCGGTTTTTCGCCAGCGATTGGCGGATTTGGAAATGAGGACTGCGGCGCTGCGATACCATTCGATGCGGCAGCTCTCCGACCACATCCGCGGGCGCAGGCCGGGCACCGAATCGATGCTCAACAAGCTGGTCGGCACCGAGCTGATGCACGACATCGCAATTGCCGCGATGGAAGCGATGGGCGATTACTCGATGCTCGCGCGCGCGGACGAATCCGCGATGGACAAGGGCTACTGGCCGTACGAATGGATGTTTTCGCTGGGCATGGTTATCGGCGGCGGCACCTCCCACATCCAGAAGAACATCATTGCCGAGCGCGGCCTAAAGATGCCCAAGTCGCGATGATCCCTCCAATTTGGCACAGGTGAGCTAAGATGGAATTCGGACTCAACGAAGAACAGCAGCAACTCAAGCAAAGCGCCCGCACATTCCTTGCGGCCGAATGCACTTCCGCGGCAATTCGCAAGACGATGGCCGGCGCGGAGGGTCATCCGCGCGAGCTGTACGCGCAGATCGCCAAGCTCGGATGGAACGGCATCCTCGTGCCGGAGAAATTCGGCGGCGCGGGCCTTGGGATGCTCGACATGGCGATGATTCTCGAAGAGTGCGGGTACGCCGCGATGCCGGGACCGTTTCTGTTTTCATCGGCAATTGCGGCCAGCGCGCTCAAACTGGGCGGCTCCGATGCGTTCAATTCGAAGTGGCTGTCCGCAATTTCCTCCGGTGCCGCGACCGGAACAATTGCGATAGTCGAATCCGCTGACAGCTTCGACCCCGTGGATATCGCCGCGAGCGCCTCAAAGACCGGGGCGCAATGGCGCCTGACCGGCACAAAGATGTTCGTGCCGTATGCGCACGTCGCGGATTTCATCGTCGTCGCGGCGAAAAACGAAGCGGCGGACATCGGCCTGTTCGCCGTTGAAACCAAATCGCCGGGCGTGAAAATGCACTCTCTGCAGGGAGTTGATTTGACCCGCCGTACATCGATTGTCGAATTCAACAACACTCCCGCGATCGCACTTGACGGTGCGGGAGATTTGTTCGCGAAATTGATTGACATCGGCGCGATTGCGATTGCGGCAGACTCGTTGGGCGGGATGGAGCGGGCGCTTGAGATGGCCGTGGAATATTCGAAAGTCCGCGAGCAATTCGGCAAGCCGATCGGTTCGTTTCAGGCGCTCAAGCATGCCGCGGCCGAAATGGTCGCCGAACTTGAGCCGGCGCGCGCGCTGCTGTGGTACGCCGCCTATGCGATCGATTCGGGCGCACCGGACGCATCGCGGGCTGCCTCAATGGCGAAGGGGTTGTTGTGCAGTATCTACAGCCGCGGCACGGACCGCGCGGTGCTGATGCACGGCGGGATAGGCTTTACCTGGGAGCACGACATGCACTTGTGGTTCAAGCGCGCGCGATTCAACGAATCGTATTTCGGCGCCCCGCCCTATCATCGCGAACGCGTCGCAGCGCTGGGCGGCTATTGATCTGAGTTCGGCGCCGGCCCACCGATATTCACCCCGCGCAGGATGTCGGTCTTGGTGACGATTCCGGCCAGCTTGCCGGTGTCGTCAACCACCAGGAGCATCTGCGCGCCGCGCTCGCGAACCAAAAGCCGCAATGCCTCACCGAGATCGCAGTCCGTATCGACGCATACGGCGTCGCGATTGGCTGTCTCTCCGGCGGTGACGGTGTCCCATTTCTCCGGCGGCACGCGGCCCAAATCGGATGCTGAGATCGTTCCGCCAATGCCACCGGCGTCGGCCACCGGATAGATCGTGTGCCGCTGATTCGCCGCGACCGCCGCCGCGAACTCTCGCAAGGTTGCGGCGGCCGAGACCGACACGACTTGCTGCTGCATCACATCACGCACCGTCCGGCCCGACAATTCAGCCAGCCGGGCCGCTTCGTGCAGGTGCTGATCGCCGGAAACCGATGCTTCCCCGGAAACGGCGTATGCAACCGCCGCACCGATAAGGCTCGGAATCAAGAACGCATGGCCGCCGGCAGCCTCCGCCACAAATACCACCGCCGTCAGCGGTGCTTTGTATCCAGCCGCGATGAACGCAGCCATTCCGACAGCGGCATACAAGCCAAACTGTGGACCACCCACGACCGCAAATGCATACGCCCGCCCAATCGCCGCACCGGACAGCAGCAGCGGTACGAACATCGCGCTTACGCCACCCACGCCGAGCGAGCAGATCGTTGCGGCGAGCTTGAATCCCGCAAACGCGAGCAGCACATGCGCGGGCATCCGATGGCTCAAGATGTAACGCACCGCCTCATAGTTTGGGCCGATAGGGATGAGCGGGCTGTCGAAAAACGATACGAAGGCGATTCCGCAAAGCGCAGTGCCCAGGCCACCGATGGCGAGCTTGAGCGGATGCGGGATGCGGCTGGCAATGAAAAATGTTCTCACGCGGCGAAACGTGATGTCGAACACCAGCGCAATTAGACCGATGCCGAATCCCAACAGCGCCGCCCAGGGCAAATCGTGAGCCTGGAACCCGGGGGCGTTCGTGGCCGCGAATCCGAACAGCGGCTCCGCGCCGGCAATCGATATCAGCGTGGAGTATGCCACCACCGATGAAATCAGCGACGGCAAGAGCGCTTCGTGAGCGAGATCGTCCTTGTACGGCATCTCCAATGCGAAGACCAAGCCGGTCAGCGGTGCGCGAAACACCGCGGCCATCCCGGCGGCGGCGCCGCTGATCAGCATGATTCGGCGGTCGCGCGGCTCCAGCCGCAGGCGCTTGAGTTTGGTCCACAGCCACGAACCGATCGCGCCGCCGGCGTAAATTCCCGGACCCTCGAGCGCACAACTGCCGCCCGAACCCACCGTCGCGACGGCGGCAAGCAGCTTCCACCAGAACGGCTGTATGTCGATATCGCCGCGATGCTCGTGATACGAGCGAATGATTTCTTCGGTCGAATGTTCGTTGGGATTGGGCGTTCGGTACCGCATGATCAGCCCGGCGATCGTGAATCCGATCAGCAGGCCCACGACCATCATCCAGTGATGCGCCATGTAGATCGGAAGCATCGCATTCCAGATGACATCGAGGATGGTGATGGCGATTCCAGTAACGACCAGCCCTGTCACCACGCCTATAATTGGGGCAACCACGAGCCATTTTTGGATGTCGCGCGAATAGGTTGCGGTCAGATCTTCGCGGACCAGCGAGCGATATCTCCGCAAGCGCGGATGACGCAGGAGTTTCGAATCGAGCGCCGCCGATATGATGTCCAAGTCCTCGGTCCTTTCTCTCGATTGGAATCGCCAAGCGCGATTCAACCGGGAATTTAATGTGTCGGCCTGTGCCTAGGTGGCACAGCGAAAAGAACTGCTGTGGCAAGGATGCCACAAATATCGAGCGATGCGAAACGACCGGAAGCTTGAGTATCCTGGCAATAGCTCTAAGTACCTGTAATTAAAAGAAAACTGTTCAAATTTCAATTCATGGTGATCAGAATCTTCGAAGTAACGCATTACGATGAATAAGCGTGTCGTTCGGAGTTTTGTCCAAGATTGCCGCTAGAGCGGCCTCAATGGCACAACCCTTGAATGATGTTCTGGCAGAGCGACCCCTCGCGCGACGAATTCGGAGCCTTTGGTTCAGCGGGCTGAACGGCCGATTTGGTCTGGTGAGGGAAGATGGTCGAACAAGAAATAGTCAAAAGCGGTCCGGCAGTCCGGATCTTCTTAATCGAAGATAATCCCGATCACGTCTTTATTGCGCTGACGGTGGTCCGGCAGGTTTTGGGTGACGGCATCGAGATGCTGCTCGCGCAAAATACCGACGAAGCGCTCCGAATGATCGAACAGTTCACCGAGCAAGACCGCCCTGATTTGTTCCTGGTCGATCTCAGGCTGCCCGACAACGGCGGTTTCTCAGTTTTGCATGCCGCCCATTCAAAAGAAGAACTCCGCGCCGTCCCGCTGTTTGTGATTACCAGCTCGCTGTTCGACCGCGATGTCGCCGCGAGTTATCAACTGGGTGCCGCCGCGGTTCTGTGTAAACCACTGTCACGATCCCGCCTGCGCGAGGAGTTGGTACGCGTCGGCGCGCTCCCGGCAGCCGAGCAGCGCCAAACAGCCGATCCTTTGTATCGACAGTAACTGAAGAGAGATTTGTGCTTACGCGAGAGCCGGCCGAATCAATTCGGCGCGGCAGTCACCGCGTGCAGGTGCGGCGAGCGCGACCGCGCTTCGATCGACAGCCGATCGGAGATAATCCGGTACACGTCCGGATTTACCGCCATCCCGCAGTGGCTGCTCATCACCTCGACGTTCTCGACCAGTTCTGAACCGGTGGGATCGACGCAGCTTTCCCAATGCGCGATGCCGTCAGTTCGCGAGTAGACCACCGTGGTCGGCACTTCAGGCATCCGATGGTGGATCCGGATTCCGCACGCGCACGATTCGGTCAGGCACCCCTTCTCTTTTCCGCGCAGCACGGCCATCGATCGCGCAACAGCTGCCACCGCGACGTGGCTCGTATGACGCGGCAATTTGACCGGCGAGCCGAGCGTGATCACGCGCTCGATCAATTCCGGATGGCGATGACTGAGTTCGCGGGCGTACAAACCGCCCAGGCTCTGGCCGACGATCACTACGCGCGCGCCATGCTCGCGATGCATTTTCTTAAGCCGCACGCTGGCGCGTTCGATCGTCTCACGCGGGCAATCGGAATTAACCCAAATTCCGGCGTAGTCCGTCGAATGGCCGAGCCAGCGCATGAACGCCGCCATCGGCGCGAGCGTAAGATCGCTCGCCATGAATCCCGGAATGAGCAGAACGGGTTTGCCCTCGCCCAGTTCCGCACGCGGCCACGGATGATTGACCGCGCTGAGCCAGAAGACAGATGCCTCCAACGGAAACCGCAGTTCACCAAGCACATGCAGGAGGGAAGGCCGTTTTAGGTCTTCCTCGCTCTCGCTAGACCAAGGAACCGATGTGCCCGCTAACCCCATAAAACTCCTTTATGCGTCCGGTTTGCAGACCTTAACTTTGCAACGGACGCATCATAAGCGGGTAAAAATACCCGCCAGTCCACCCCAAGCCCCTATCACCACTATAAGCGCTTTTTAATTAAAAGTTCAACATTCCGAAACGATGCTGCTGCGGTCGGTTACGTGACGCTATGATTGCCACGCCGGCACCTCTCCTCAGATGCTGAAGCTGAATGATTTGCGGCGCTTATCGGCCAGCGATTGCAGCGTGGCAGCGCGCAGCGTCGCATCGACACCGTCGCGCACCTCCCGCCATACATCGCGCATCGCGCACGGTTCATCTCGATGGCACAATGCATTGGCGCCGTCCTTCAGGCATTCGACCGGGGCGTAGCCGCCTTCGACGATCTCAACCACATCGGCCATTGAGATTTTCGCCGGCGGGCGTGCGAGCAGGTATCCGCCACTGGGCCCCTTCTGGCTGGCGACTAAGCCGCCCCGCTTTAGTTCGATTAAGAGCCGCCGCAGGTAGTTCTCGGGGATACTCTGGGATTCGGCGATTTCCTCGACCCGAACCGGCTGGCTATTGGGGTAACGCTCCGCCAGCATCAGGAGCGCCTTGAGGGAATAATCGACACCGACGCCGAATTTCATTGACGCTATATCCCACCGAATTCTTTCGTATTTATCATGGGTTGCGACGCCCTAGAATAGCGAACTTGATCGGTGATCTAATTAGTTGACTAAGAAGGTAACCAAAGTTACCTTATTTTGTGCCATGAATTCAACGGAGCAACGGTCCGGCTCTTCCCCTCAGGCGAGTTCCGCGATTGGCCGCAATCAGCCGTCATTCGCAAAACAGTCCGATATCGACGAATTCGTCGCGACGCTGGAGCGCTACGAGCGTGGCGAAATCAATGCCGAGGACTGGCGCAGCTTCCGGCTGGTTCGAGGCGTTTATGGGCAGCGTCAGGACGATGTCCAGATGTTCCGCATTAAAATTCCGCAGGGCATCCTGTCGGCCCAAGCGCTGAATGCTGCTGCGGACGCATGCGAGCGCTATTCGCGCGGCTTCGCCCACATCACCACCCGCCAGAACATCCAGATGCACTTCGTCAAACTCTCCGACACGCCGGCAATTATGAACGATTTGGCGGCTGCCGGGATCACCACGCGCGAGGCATGCGGCCACTCGGTCCGCAACATCGTCGGATGCCCGATGGCGGGAGTTTGTCCCGAAGAATTATTCGACGTGACTCCATACGCCGATGCGACCACGCGCTATTTCCTGCGCCATCCGCTCGCTTCGTCGCTGCCACGCAAGTTCAAGATCGCGTTTAGCGGATGCGGCCCGGATTGCGTCGGGACCGGCTTCAATGACATCGGCTTCCGCGCCGAAATTCGCGGCATCAATGGAAAGGCCGAGCGCGGCTTCCGCATCACCGCCGGCGGCGGCACGGCCACGCTGTGCCAGGCGGGCGACGTGCTCTACGATTTCGTCCCGGCCGGAGAAATTCTCAGCGTTGCGGAGGCGATCCTGCGCGTATTCCACCAGCATGGAAATCGCCGCAGCAAGGCCAACGCGCGCATGAAGTATCTCATTCGCAAGATCGGCTGGGACAACTTCAAAAAGCTTTACTACGAAGAATTTGCCGAATTTATCGCGCAAGGCGGCGCTTCGCTGCCGTTCGATCCGCAGCACCCGCCCGTCGAGACCGCGCCCGCATGGGACCGTCCCGCCGCGCCCGCCGTGGTGGAAGTCGCCCAGCGCGCGGCATCGGCGAAAATGAAAGGCCCCGGAATCGTGCCGCCGATCCCGCGTGCGATGCCGGAGCTGTTCTCCGCCGAGGACTATGAAGCGTTTTGCCGCACCAACGTAATGCCGCAGCGCCAGGACGGCTACGCCGCCGTGACGATCCATCTGCCGATGGGCGATCTGTCCGGCCAGCAATTTAGAATTGTCGCCGATCTGGCGCTTGCCTATGGCGATGGCTCCGTCCGCACCACCGCGCGGCAGAATCTGCTCATGCGATGGGTCAAACGCGACGACGTTTCCGAATTATATCGTCGTCTGCGTGCGGCCGGCCTTGGACCATCCGGCGCCGAAACGATCGCCGACGTGACCAGTTGCCCGGGCGCCGAATCGTGCCGTCTGGCGGTCACGCAGTCGCGCGGCTTGGGACGCGAGCTTACGGAATATTTCGCCGCGCATCCGGAGCTGGCCACGATCGCACCGGAGGCGACGATCAAAATCAGCGGATGCCCCAACGGATGCGCACAGCATCATGTGTCGACATTCGGCTTTCAGGGCGGACTTCATCGCCTGGAAGGCAATCGCCTCATTCCGCAGTATCAGCTCTTCATCGGTGGTGAGGTCGACGGCGGCGAGACTCACTTTGGCCGGCGCAGCGTAAAACTTCCCGCACGCCGCGTGACGGAAGCGATGGAACGCCTGCTGCTTTGGTATCGCGATTCTCACGCGGCAAACGAAACGGCGATCAAATTCTTCCGCCGCGCCGATCTTAAGGAAATCGAATCGCGCCTTGCGGACCTGTGCGAGATTGTCCCCGCATCCGTGCGCCCCGAAGACTTCATCGACATCGGCGAAGACCATGCCTTCGCCCCTGAAACCAAGGAAGGCGAATGCGCAGCCTAGATATCGCCGCCGGAGCGGAGCCGCGGCTCGAGCGCGGCCGCATGACCGAGTCCGAAGTTGCCCAAATCGCAGCAAGCTTCGAAAGCAAATCGCCTGAAGCTCTTGTGGCATGGGCGATCGGCCGATTCGGCAGCGGATTGGGAATCTGTTCGAGCTTTCAAGCCGAAGGATGCGTTCTTATCGACATGGCGTGGCGGATCGATCCGAAGATTCGCGTGTTTACGATCGATACCGGCCGCCTGCCGAATGAAACTTACGACCTGATGGACAAGATTCGCGATCGCTACGGAATCGCGATCGAAGTTTTTTTGCCCGATACCAGCGTGGTCGAGAAGATGGTGACCAAGCACGGCTTGAATCTCTTCTACCGCGATCTCAATTCACGCCTGCTCTGCTGCCAGGTGCGCAAGGTGGTTCCGCTCCGGCGCGCGCTCGAAAACTACAGCGCGTGGGTGACGGGGCTGCGGCGCGGGCAGTGGGAGACGCGCGCCAATCTGCAGAAGGCCGCGCTCGATAACGACCATGGCGGGCTGGTGAAGCTCGCACCGCTGGCCGATTGGAGCGAGCGCCAGACGTGGAATTACATCCGCGCCAACGACGTGCCCTACAGCACACTCTACGACAAGGGCTACAAGTCGATCGGATGCGCCCCATGCACGCGCCCGGTTAGCGAGGGGCAGGATCCACGCGCCGGACGATGGTGGTGGGAGGACGAAGGTCCCAAGGAATGCGGGATGCATTGCACGATCGAAACCACCGGCTTCGAAGGCCGCGAAGGCTCCGCCACCCCGCTGGTAGCCAAATCCAGCGGCCGCAAGTAATTAAAGGGATAATCTAGTCGGCGAAAAAAGGGTCACGCGACAGCCGACGGAGAAGTAATTCCCGATTTCTTTCGAAGCGCACACGGCTTAATGAGATTGGAACTCGAACTTTCCCGCTCTTGCTTTCGTCAACAACCGCCTCAGCCCCGTGCTTAACGGCTGTCCTTGCCGGCGTTAAGAGAAAGCTGAGCTGCGCCTCCTGCTTTTTCTTTGCCATCGCCTGACTCCCGGTCGCTCTCGGCCTCGGTCTCGAGTGCCACTATCTGTTTGACGATAATGTCCTCTCTTCTTTGAAACCCGTCAAGAGGAGCTGGAAATACCGGCGACGCCAGTAGCGGGTTCCGCTCAAGAAGCTTCCCACCTTCCTTCCTTGCTAGTCCATGCTTAAACAGTCGAATTATATTCTTCGGCGCCACCCCTTCGTACTGCAAAAATGCGACCCGCGCCTTCGAATCATTCCGAACCGTCGAAATCGCATCGCTATGAAGCACCAAAGCTAGACTCTTCGCATATGGCTCTATGTATATGACCCGATCGATGCCGCTCGCAATGATGTGACGCGCGCAGTGGTGACAAGGAAATGTCGTTACGTACATCGTCGCCCCGACGATTCCATGCTTATTCCCGCGCGCGACGGAAATAATTGCTTCCATCTCTGCATGCACAGCGCGGGAATACTCAATCAGGTCCTTGACCTCCGTCTGCGCCAAGGCATTTCGCACTTTACTACTTTCGGCATTAAGAACGAGCAACTGTTCCTTTTCTAGTACCTTCTGGATAGCCGAATAGAGCATCCCCTTCCGTTCATCATTATGGCAAATCTTCCCACCCCATTTGTAGCACCTATGATCTTCTTCTCCGTCTTCGGTAGTATACAAGCCCCCGCCTTTTTTGGGCACGTCGTTTGCACCAACACCAATTAACTCGCCCGAATGGCTGTAGATCGCTGCACCAACCTGACGCGAAAGACAGGCAGATCCAGAGGCAGACGAGGCTGCGCTATACATTGCAGCTTCGTCCTGCGTGGGGGTATGGACACCGATATCAAATAAGATTTCGAGGTATCTTGTGACAACAGATTTTAGGCGAACATCGTTTTCTCCGTCGTTTCTAATGAAGAAGTCTGCCATGTGAATCGTTTCGCGAACTCGTTGTCCATATCCGACTCCTGCCTCTTCGTCAGTATCGATGATCTTCGGCAGCGCACTGTGCGCGACGCCGAGATTCAAAAGGCGATTCTGCCTTATATTGTCTGGTGCGAATACTCCGATTAGCCAAAAGGTGTCACCGTATACTTCTTTAAGGAGTTCAACCTCGGCGGGATTCTTGAGAGAATCGATCAAATGAACAACCCGCATGGGACTTGGGCTGACTGTACCAGCTTCCTCTTCATTTCCAGTTTTGGCCGCACGCCACACCGCAATATTCTCGACACACTTTTCTGCCAAATAGCTTTTGGACCATTGCATTCGAAACTCAGTTCCGAGCTGTTGAAGTTGAGATATCCGCTCAGCTTGCGGTATCGCTGGACTGATCGGCTTTTTCAGCTTGTCTGCACGGTCGGCAATTATATCGCTTACACGTATATAGTGAGGCTCATAATTGAAGCGTTCTTTGAGTATTCCGCTGAGAATCGTCGATGTTTTCGAAACTCCCGCTCCAACTGGTCCAACGAAAGCGATTATCAGCTCTGGTGTCCGACGTTCGGAAAGACCGACGATCTTTTGACCAGCCACTTTGCCGGGCGTTAGGGCGAGCGCGGGCTTGGGTTTTGCCTCTGCCATAAATTAGGGACCTCTTCTATTATTGACGAATTGATTAGCATAGATTTGGACTGAAATTCACGCACTATCGCAATTGCCCATCGGCTTCAATGGCGATGAGGACCACGCGGGAAGTTGGCGCGTGCAAGTGGTGTGCCCCTCCCCGCCGCCGGCTACTTCATATCCGCGCGGTAGGGCTTGTGGTCCTCGTACAGCTTCAGGCGCTTGCGGTAGGCCGCGATATCGACCGCGAGCAGGCTCCGCGAAACCGCCTCCCGCTCCGCATCCACCGCAGGCTCGAAGTTGCCGTTCTCGGCATACGATGCCGCCAGCGTGTCGAGATATTTGGATTTCTCGCGCGAGGTCAGATCGCACGCTTGTTTTGCGTAGCCGATCGCCGTCACCCCTTGGCGGAATCGTGCCTCGGGGCAGGTTGCCAATATCCACGCGGCGGCATTCAGGGTGTCTGCGTCGCCGGTGGTTGATGCCAGGCTGTCGGCCAGATTTTGCGCGGCCGATTGATAGTCATTTGCCGCATCCTCGCGATCGCCCTTGGCATAGAAGGCATTCCCGCGCGCAAAATAGGTAAGCGGTTCTTTTGGGTCTTCCAACGTAAGCGCCATCGTAAAATCGGCGATCGCGTGGTCATAATCGGCGTTCAATGTGCATGCGATGCCGCGATCGAAATGGGCAGCCGCCAGCCGCGGACTGGGTTCCGGAACTTGGGATGCACGCTGTGCGGTCTGCGCTCCGGCGATAATGCTGATCGCTTTGTCGTAATCGGGAATTGCGCCGGCATATTCGCCCTCGGCTACGAACGTGGAAGCGCGGTTCCAATAGGCGTCGGCCAGCCATACCGGCCGTGCGAAATGCGAGCCGGCAATTTGCAGCGCTTGGCCGAAGTCGGCGACCGCGTGGACATAGTCGCCCTTGCGATAGTAGGCGACGCCGCGATCGTTGTATGCCAGCCCGTCGCTTACATCGATTCGAATCGCGTCATTGAAATCGGAAATTGCCGCACTGTAATTCCCCTTGGCGAGGTAGGCCACGCCGCGGTCGCGGTAGATATCGCCGTCGTTCGGCGAGGTCCCCAGGATTTCCGAGTAGGATGCGATTGCCGCATCATAGTCTCCACGCTCAAGGGCTGTCCCCTGTGTGCCGGTGACAAAAGTTGCCGCGCATCCACCCAATTTTCCGCATTGGCCCATCTGCGCCGGAGGTGCACCGGCGGTGACAAAGGTTGGAAGCGCCGTGCATCCAGCCATCATCGGCACAGCGAACAGTATCGCGCCGATCCACGGCGCAATCTTATGATCTCGGATCATACGTTCTCCTCAAGCAAATCCCGGCGGCTCCGGGACGCAGTAACATACCGTGTTTTCAAAGGGAAATCTGCGCCAATCGAACCGGCGTATCGCGCGTGGTAATGTTTTCCTTCGCGAAATGGCACGGAGGGACACGCCGTGCTACTCGCGTTGAGAAGATTCGAATCAATGTGGCGGCGCGAAAATACCAAAGCCCAACTTCGCCCGGCGTTTACCACGATCTGTGCGATTCTCTGGCTTGCCGCGACGACAGTTTTGGGTTTGATCCCGCCGCGCGCGATCGCGCAATCGCCCGGGCCATCGGCAACCGGCCAAGCCACCGCCTCCGCCGCGCCGAATCCGGGCGAAGCCGGACCGCCGCTTGCGGATTCGCAGGAGATTATCGCCTACCTCAGCAACGTCATCAGTTGGTACCGGCATCTGTCCGTCGAAGAGCAACTGGTCACCGAGCCGTCCGAAACACTTTTGTTCGCAGACGACAAGCAGACTGCGAACCAGGTGCTCGATTTGGCGTTTGAGTATGCGCGCGCGCAAGCCGCCAATCTCGCAAAGACCATCGGCCACAACGGAATTTCATCGGGCGCGGCTGTCCATGCCCGCCCCGGGGCGCCGGACTTCTCCGCGATGCGAAAGCGATCCGACGAACTGCAGGCCGAGGCCGACTCGCTACAAGCGCGAATCCACGACCTCCAATCGCACTTGAATGCCACAACCGGCACCCGCCAGCGAAAGCAAATTGAATCGCAGGTTGCGGCCGCGCAGGGTGCGCTCGATTTGACACAGGCACGCATCGGCGCGATCGGCGCGATTATGAACTTCGGGATGGGCAGCGCCGCGCCCGAAAGAAGCGGCGGTCTGCTGGGAAAAATCGACGAGCTCGAAGCGTCGATCCCGGAGTCCGAACGCAGCCTCCCGCATCAAGCGACCGAGGCTGCGGCAGCACAGCCGACGGGGATTTTTGGGCTGGCCGCTGACTTGTTCGAGTTGCGCCGCAAGATCGACACTTTGGATGACACCGCCGATCTCGCCCGCGACCTGTCCGCGCGCATCGCCGCCGCGCGCAAACCGCTGTCCGATGCGATGCACGGCATCGACGCCCGCGGCAATCAGTTCGCACAGGCTCCGGATTCCGACGACGCCGGCACTCTCCGTGATCGCAAGCATGCGTTCGAAGCGCTGCTCGACGAACACAAGCTGGTGGCAGCGGCAATGATTCCGCTCAGCAAGCAGGCGGCCCTGCTGGAGCATTATCAGGACAACCTCGCGCAATGGCGGGCATCGGCCGAACAACGCACCACCGAGGACCTGCGCCTGTTAACTATCCGGTTGATCGCGCTTGGTTCCGTCTTCGCCCTGATCTTCCTTGGCGCGATCCTGTGGCGGCGGCTGACAAACCGATATGTGACCGACTTCCGATTGCGCGGGCAGGTGATGGCGGCGCGGCGATTCGCAATCGTCCTCATCGTCGTCGCCGTCATCCTGATCAACTTCTCCAGCGCCCTCGGATCGGCGGCGACCGTAATGGGCTTTGCCGCCGCGGGTATCGCACTCGCGCTGCAGAACGTGATCCTGTCGATTGCGGGCTACTTCTTCCTGATCGGACGCTTCGGCATCAGGGTCGGAGACCGGGTCGAAATTAGCGGGACCACCGGCGATGTGATCGATATCGGCCTGGTCAAACTATCGTTGATGGAACTGGGCGGCGTCGGCGTCGCGCGCCAGCCGACCGGGCGGGTGGTGGTTTTTTCCAATGCAATCGTCTTTCAGCCCAATGGACATTTCTTCAAACAGGCTCCCGGCGCAAGCTTCATCTGGAACGAAGTCCGCCTGACGCTGTCGCCCGACTGCGATTATCATCTGGCCGAAAAGCGCTTGGTCGAGGCGGTCGAAAGCGTGTTCTCGCGCTACCGCGACCAGGTCGATCGCGATTGGCGCGCCCTGCAACTCGAATTGAATATGATTCTCGAATCGCCAAAACCGCAGAGCCTGATGAATCTGGGGCCGTCCGGCCTCACGGTGATCGTTCGCTATCCAGCCGAGACCTACAACGCGCCGAAAATTGCCGACGAGGTCACCCGCCGCGTGCTCGAAGCGATCGATCGCGAGCCGGGACTCCGCCTTGCGATGAAGGACGCCGCAAACATTCAAGCGCAGCCGGTAACGCCCGGTGCGGGCGATCCGCGCAGCAGCGCATAAAAATGAAGCTGGTTTCCTTCCGCTAGTTCTCCCCCTTTAGGGCAAGATTACAGAGTGGTTGCCCGCCTAGGGCTTCGGCCCCGCTACTTGATCGATTATGTCGGCGAGTTCGGGGATGCGATAGCGGTCGCCGGTATACGCCTTGTACATCAGGTACAGCCAGAACACGGCAAGCGCGAAGTTGACCAGGTCCTCGGTCATCCTGAGCATCCATGAAAGCGCACCTGGCGTCACCGAGATGAACACGCCCAGCACCACATTTACCGCAAACCACGCGATCGAAAATCCGATCGATTGGCGCGCATGGAAGCGCACAAATTCGTCCTGGTTGTATGGCTCGAGGTAGAGCAGCACCAATCCGCTCACGAAGAAAAACAAATATGCGATGGCGCCCAGCGGATGCTTTTGCTGAAATGCGAGTTCGTCACCCATGGCCGGTTCCTCTTACCGTCTAGCGTTGGCCGGAGGACTGCATCGCCTGGAAAATGAGCGGGCCCGCTTCGGCCATCATCTCGGTCAGTATTTCGCCCAGCGGCTTGCTCGGCAGGGCAAGCTTCTCGGTCAGCGATCTCAGCACGATCAGGTAATGCTCTTTGGTCTGCGGGTTGATTGTCTCAAGCCGCACTTCCTCCATCACCTCGACGAAACGGCGATGGATTTCGACAATCTCGATATCGATTGGTTCGGTAAATTTTTTTGCGCGCGCCATGTTTTTCCCTCGGCGAACTGCTGTGGGCACGGGCTAAAGCCTGTGCCGCGAATCATCAATATATCAGGGAACGGCCGCAGACATACAGCCGCGACGATTACGGAACCGGCGAAGCCGACATCCGCCGCAATGCGGATTTTGAGCGGGCGGAATCATTGACCGGCTGCATGGTTGTCGTTAACTTCTAATCTATCGATCGTTAGTGAGGAGCACGCACATGAGTCCGTCGAGCGCTCACCCGGCAATCCCCATCAGACAAATTTCCTTCGACGAGTCCCTGCGGGACCTCCCCAAGCATTTCGCGGGCGAGGGCGACTTAATCACAAGCCACTGGCTCGCGGCGCTCTCGGGCGTATTTCCGGAGGGCGAGAGGTTCTTCGTCCGATCGGTGCAGCATTTCCGGGATCGGATTGACGATCCTGAGTTGAAGCGCGAGATGGTGGGTTTTAGCGGTCAGGAAGTCGTGCATGCCCGGGTGCATAACGCGCTCAACAATCGGCTCGCTGAGCTCGGCTATCCGACCCGGCGTTACGAACGGAACACCAGGTTTGGGCTGAAGCTTCAGACGCGCTTCTTCTCCCCGATGAGAAATCTCGCCGTCACCGCCGCGCTCGAGCATTTCACCGCCACGATGGCGGAGCTGGTCCTCACTAACGAAGACGCCCGGCGCATGTTCGGCGAGGGCGCCGTGCAGAACCTCTTCCTTTGGCATGCCTTGGAGGAGGCCGAGCACAAGGCCGTCTCCTTCGACGTGTACAAGGCGGTGGGCGGAAGCGAGCGCATGCGCGTTAAGGTCATGAATTCCATCCGATGGGGCTTCACCCTCGGAACGGCGGTGCAGGTCCTGATATCTCTGCTCGGCGATCGCGATACCTACCGCCGCGGCAACCTCCGCCGGAGCTGGCGCAAGTTCCGCGCATCGCCCTTCATGAGCAAGAGATTCTGGCAACGATTGAAAGATTACAACCGGCCCGACTTCCACCCCGGCGATTGCGATACGACGGCGCTCGTCACGCAATGGCGCGCAGAGTTGTTCGGTCAGCACGGCACATTGAACGACAAGCTGATGAGCTCCGCCGCCTGACGCCGCGGCACGCCGGCAACACTCGAAAGATCCGTCGCAAAATTTCAGCGCATTGCGCCCGCCGGGAACGCCCAAGGCGCCCCACCGTGTCTTCCCTCGCGCGCGGGAGATGGAACAGAGCCTGCCGCGAGCCGAAGCCCTGAGCCATTCGACTGCTCTCAGGGTAAACTCCTCGAACGGAGAAGGCGTAGGGTCCGCGCCGGTGGTGAGGACCTCGTAGACGCGCTCGACTGTGGCAATGTCGTTCAAAAAAGGCCTGCAATCATTAATGAAATTGGGTTCGTTTCGTAATTTTCCTAATTTTTCCCAGCCGACCTCCCATCGATTCCGGGCGGCAGCCGGGAGAGCGGAAGGGGCGACCGCCTTGATTGTACCCTCCCAGCCGCGATGAGCCATAAGGCTGAACTGTTCAGCCCTGAACTGATGCCGTGTTCTTTTTTGCCCGCCGTCCTCTCTTCGTGTCATTCCCGCGCGTGGCCGCCGCGCGAGGAATCCCGACTCTTGCGAGCGTTGGTCAGTCCCAACGTGCGTTCAAATCTTCCCATACTGGATTCATGGACACGACCAACCTGATCTTCCCGGCTCGCGACATTCGCTTGATCTTCTTCTCACGCGCGATCGCTTCGGTAATTTCGCCGAACTCTTCGAAATAGGCGAGCCGATTCACGTTGTATCGAGCCGTGAACGATCCTGGCGCACCCTCCTTATGCTCGATAACGCGGCGCTCAAGGTCGTTGGTTACGCCGGTGTAGAGCACCCGCGAAAGGCTACTCATGATGTAAACGTAGTAGGTCCTGGTACCCATGGCGGCCTTCAACGAAAAGAATAGGGGTTCCTCGCGCGGCGGCCACGCGCGGGAATGACACAAGAGGGGGCATAGCGGACGCGAGCGGGGACGGAAGCGGCTCTCAGACATTTGCGTGAGGGCGCATCGTCAGCGGCATGGCGCATCGTAGTGGCGCGCGCTTCGCGCGCGAGGTCCTTCGACTCGCGCAACGCTCGCTCAGGATGACAGAGGGGGGCGTCGCGGGTGATCCTGCACCCTCACCCGCCGCTAATTCTAAGCGCTTCGCGAAAGCGGTCGGCGACCTCTCCCGTGAAAATAACGGGCGAGGAGAAGCAGAGCGGGGGCATCGCCGTTCGACCTTGCTCAGGGCAGCCTTGCGCCCCTACGGGATTTGTGGACAGAAAAGAATCCGGGATCCCTCGGCTTCGCTCGGGATGACAGTGGGGGAAAAGAATCGGTGCGGTCAGAACAGATACCGGTGCGTGTTGATGCTGATGAGAATCCCCATCGCGGCCATCATTGCGATTAGCGACGAACCGCCGTAGCTCACCAGCGGCAGCGTGATTCCCACAACAGGCAGCATCCCGGTCGCCATCCCAAGGTTGATCGCCACCTGCCAAAAAATGATCGCGGTCAGACCCATCGCCAATAGCGACCCGAACCGATCGCGCGCATGCCGCGCAATCCACGCCCCGCGCCCGATAATCGCCGCATACAGCGACAGCAGGACGATCGCCCCGAACAGGCCGAATTCCTCGGCGTACACGGCAAAGATGAAGTCGGTGCTCTGCTCGGGCAAAAAATTCAGGCGCGCCTGGGTGCCCTTAAGGAATCCCTTGCCGGCCTCGCCGCCGGCGCCGATTGCGATTTCGGACTGGATGATGTGATAGCCCGAACCCAGCGGGTCGGCCTGCGGATTCAGGAAACTGACCAGCCGCTGACGCTGGTAGGGCTTCAGAAAATGCATCCCCATCGGCGCCGCGAGCACCGCCGCGATCGTGAGCATGGCTGCCAGCCGCCAGCTGATCCCGCTGACAAAAATGAGCGTCACCGTGAGCAGCATCAGGACCAATCCCGTGCCGAGGTCCGGCTGCTTGAGCACCAGCGCGGCCGGAATGCCAAGCAACAGGAACGGGACGATCAGCTGCCTAAGGCGCCATCCGCCGCGCGGCGGTTCCTCGCACAGGTATCTGACGAGCACCAGCACGACGGCCAGCTTCGCCAGCTCCGACGGTTCAAGATGAAAAAATCCCAGATTGATCCAGCGGCGCGAACCTCCGGTTGCGTGGCCCGCGGCCATCACGACGGCAAGCAGCGCAACCACCGCGGCATAGAATGGATATGCGTAACTCTGCAGCGATCGATAATCGACCAGCACCGCCGCAACCATCGCCACGGTTCCAACCGCGATCCAGAGCAATTGCCGAATCGCCAGCGGCGTGAATATCGAATGGCGCCCCGCGTAGGAGGCGCTAACCACGCTGGTCAGCCCGACCGCCGCCACCCCGAGCGTCAGCGAGAAAAGCAGCCAATCGAAATGGGCGATTAATTTGCGTTCGGAGTGAGCCATTTGGTGAGAATCGTCACTGCGCCGCCGGCACGTTGTCGATCACACGCACGATTTGAGGCTGCTCGGACGGCGGGTGAAGCTGAAAAAATTTCTGGAGCACATCGTGCACGACGGGCGCCGCGGCACTGCCGCCGTGGCCGCCATGCTCGACGATGCATCCGATTGCGATTTGCGGCTTGTCTTTGGGCGCGAATGCGATGAACCAGGCGTGGTCGCGAAATTGCTCCGGTGTCTTGCTGTTGCTCTCGTCGTCGGATTCGCCGCCGCCCTGATCGCCGACAACCTGAGCGGTGCCGGTTTTGCCGCATACGGTGATGCCGTTGAGTTGCGCCTTATGAGCGGTGCCGCCGGGCGAGTTAACGACGTCGCACATCGCGTCTTTTACCGCATCGAGATCGTCCGGATCGATTTTGATTTGGTTTTCGATTTCGGGGGGATATGGTTTCGCGATTCCGCCGTCGAGTCCTTCGACATAGCGGACGATCTGCGGGCGGTAGCGCGTCCCTCCGCTGGCGATCATCGCGGCGACTTGCGCCATTTGAAGCGGTGTTGCCGCAACGTAACCCTGTCCGATCGCAACCGACAACGTCTCCGCCGGATACCATCGCTCATGAAAGCGCTTTTCCTTCCACGCGGACGAGGGAATCACCCCGGGCCGCTCGCCCTCGAGCGCGATCCCGCTCTTCAGCCCCAAGCCCATCGCATTGGCCCACTTTGCGATTCGATCGACGCCGAGCCGCTGGCCGACGTTGTAAAAATAGACGTCGCACGAGCGCTCGATCGCATCATGCAGCTCGACCGTGCCGTGCCCTTGTTTGCGCCAGCAGTGATATTCGCGGCCGCCGAACCACATTCCGCCCGGGCAGTTGTACGCGGTGCCGGGATGCAACGTGCCCTCCTCCAGCCCCGCAACCGCTTCCACGATTTTGAACGTGGAACCGGGAGGATAGATTCCCTGTATCGCGCGATTCTGGAGCGGATGGTTCGGGTCGGTCATCAGCGATTTCCAGTCCGCCGCCCGCACCGCCGCGCCGAACACGTCGGGGTCGAACGCCGGATGCGAGACCATCGCGAGTACCTCGCCATTGTTCGGATCGAGTGCGACCAGCGCTCCATTCTTTCCCGCCATCGCGGCTTCCGCCGCCTGCTGCAGCGCGAGATCGATCGTCAACACGACGCTCTCGCCCGGCTGATCGGCGATCCGGCGAAGCACGCGCAAGCGCCGTCCGACCGCGTCGACTTCAACCTCCTCTCCACCCGCAACGCCGCGCAGGTATTGCTCCCATCCGCGTTCGAGGCCGGACTTTCCGATCTCGTCGCCCATCCGATAGTCGGCCTTCTCCATCAGATCGTTCTTGGCAACCTCGCTGACGTAGCCGAGCAGATGCGCCGCAAGCTGCCCGTACAGGTAATGGCGGCCCGGCGTGATGTCCAAGCTCACACCGGGCAGTTCCAGCTGATGCGCCTCCAGCGCGACAACCTGCTGCCAGTCCAACCGTTCGGCAACGGTAACCGGCTCGTAGGGCGGGCGCCCCTGATCGTCGGCATTGTTAATCTTGTCGGCGATATGGCTGGCGCCCAGGTAATGCTCAAGCTTCGTAATCGTGTCGTTCAGGTCGTCGGAATCCTCGGGCACGATGACCGCATCGAATGACGGCTTCGTATCGACCAGCGGCTGATGATTGCGATCGAATACGAGGCCGCGCGGCGCCGGCACCCGCACGATCCGGATGCGGTTGCGATCGGCCAATTCGGCCATCTCGCGATGATGGAGAACCTGAAGGTAATAGAGCCGGACGGCAATTGCCGACAGAACCGCCAACATCACCACAACCAATACGGCAATGCGCGGTTCCACCCGCGGAACCGGTCGGTTATCTCTTGGGTCGCGAAACTTCGCCACCGATACGCACCCAATCTAGAATTTATATCATCCCCGCGTAACCAACACAGCGGCATCCCGGCCGGGGCAAACGACGCTTGGCCGCCGACGCGAAATCGCATAAATAGCCGAAGTGGAATGACTCGCCGCCACGCCACCGCACTCGCGCTTGTGGGCTGGTATCTGATGATGCCGCCGACCGGTCGTGACCACCCGATGGGTAACGCGAATGCACCCCTTTCCCAATGGATCAAGCGGCCCACGATGTACCGGGACAAGGAAGAATGCGAGCACGTGCTGGATCGCCATCGGCGAATGACGAACTCGAAGAACCGCCAGATCGCGGTGAAGTTCTATAAGCAGGCGCAGTGCGTGGCGTCCGACGATCCGCGCCTTAAGAAAAAATAGCGCAACTCAGTTCGCCGGCGCGGTGCGCTCGGCAATCAGGCGATCGAGTTCGCTGCGCAGCCGCGGCAGCACTTCGTCATAGCTGAAGAACCCGACCTTGCGATCCTTCTTCTTGAGGTTCACCGTGGTCGGCCCGCACCATAGCCCCAGGTCGGCATCGTCGGTCTCGCCCGGTCCGTTCACGCGGCAACCCATCACCGCAATCGTGATCTTGAACTTCGCCGCGTAGATCGACATCTCCTTGACCTGCTGCGCCAGCTCGACGAACTTTTCGTTCTCGACGCGCGAGCACGACGGGCACGAGATGATGTTAAGGCCGGTGCCGAAGTCGGGCACCGAAATGAAGCGGCCCGCGTTCACATCCTCGATGATCTTGTGGCCGACGATCACTTCCTCATGTTTGCGCTCGTTGGGCAGCGTGAGCGAGACGCGGATGGTGTCGCCGATTCCCTGGGCCAGCAGCTTCTCGAATGCGATGCGGGTTTTGACAATTCCGTCGGGCGGCAACCCGGCCTCGGTCACGCCCAGATGGACGGGAACGTCGGGCCGGCGCTCCGAAAAGCGGCGGTTCGCCTCGATCACCTTGGCGGGATCGGAATCCTTGAGCGATACGGCAAACCGTGTGAACCCGCGCTCGTCCATCAACCCGCAATGGTAGGCGGCCGATTCCACGATCGCACTTAACTGATCGCCGGGGTATTTCTCTAAAAACGCGGGCGCAACCGATCCGCAGTTGACGCCGATCCGCACCGCGAGATTGTTTTCGCGGGCGACGTCGGCAATCCATCCGACCTTCCGCTCGATCGATTTGCTCTTCTCGATGTGATGCAAGTGGCCGGGGTTGTAGCGGATTTTATCGACGTGCGGAGCGACCCGATCGGCAATCTTGTAATTCTCCTGCAGGTCGACCGACAGCACTATTCCCTTGGTCTGTTTGCGAATCTCCGCGAGCGCCGGAATTTCCTTGTCGCTGTCGACGGCGATCCGCACGATGCCGGCGCCGGCCTTGGCCAACTGGTGCGCCTGCGCGACGGTCTGATCGATATCGATCGTCCGGGTCGCGCACATCGACTGCACGACGATCGGAGCGCCGCCGCCAACCTTCGTGCCGCCCACATCTATGGTGCGGGTCTTACGGGTACTTGCTGCCTGAGTCATCCCATATATCGTGCCGCAGTTGCGCCTTTCGCGCTACCCCTCTGTCATCTCCCCCTTCAGAGGAGAACTAACGGTATGAGGCCAGTGTCCTAATGCTGATGCTCCTCGGCTGCCGCCATTGCGAGCACGCCGTGGCTGAACCCTGCGCCCGCGCGCATCGCGGATGCCACCCACACCGCCTCCGCGATCTCGGCATCGGTGCATCCTTTTTCCTTGGCGCGGCCGACGTGAACCTCGATACACCATGGGCATTGCGTCACGTGCGCGGCGGCAATCGCCATCAGCTCCTTGGTCTTCGACGGAATCGCACCATCCTTGAAGACGGCCTGATCGAACTCGATGAACGCCTTGAAGCTGTCTGGCGCAAGCTGGCGCAGCTTGCGAAGGTTTTTCGTAGTCTCCTTGCCGTAAAAATCTGCCATCGTCATGCTCCCTACGGAAAGATTGAGCGGCCAAAGAAGATCGATATCACACGGGAGGTGGTTCTCAACCCCCCTGCATAAACCGGGTCCCTGCGGCTAGCGTGGCGCGCCGGGATGCCGGACGCAAAGGGGGCGGAGGCGGATTGACGCGCGGGCGGAAATCATGTACAGATATCCTGTACGGAGAAGCGATCATGGCGAGGGAGACCAGTTACACCGAGGCGCGGGCGAATCTGGCCTCGTTCTGCGACGAGGTGGCCGCCGGCCGGGAACCCCTGATCATTCACCGGCGCGGCGCAAAGGACGTGGCGCTGGTCGCGGCGGACGAGCTTGAGGCGCTTGCCGAAACCGCCCACCTGCTCCGCTCACCAAAGAATGCCAAGCGGCTGATGACCGCCCTGCGGCGCGCCCGCGCCGGTGGCGACCGCGCCGGTGGCGACCGCGGCGGGCGGCTTGGGCCGCAGTCTATCGATAAGTTGCGGCGCGAGTTCGGGCTTGGCAAAGAAGTCTGAGCGCCTGGCGGTCTTTCATCCCGAATTTCGCCAGGACCTGCGCTACTGGACCGAGACGAATCGCCGGGTGGCGCTCCGGATTATGGACTTGGTGGAGGCCGTAATGCGGGAGCCTTTCCACGGCATCGGCAAGCCTGAACCGCTGAAATACGTTCTGGCCGGAGCCTGGTCGCGCCGCATTACCGAGGAGCATCGGCTGGTTTATTCGGTAAGCGCCGATCGGATCGATTTCCTCCAGGCGCGGTACCATTACTGACCGCTGCGCTCGATCGCGGCCATCAGCGCGCGCGCGTTGGAATCGCCGGGCGCCTGCGCGAGCGCGATCGAGCACTCATCGCGGGCCTCGCGTTCGCGGCCCAACTGATGGAGCAACGAGGCGATTTTGTAATGAAGTTCGGGCGCGTGGGGATCAATCGTTAGCGCCCGCCGGTACACAGTGAGCGCTTCTCCATAGTTCTGTTCGGACAATAGCGCCGCGCCGAGCGCATCGAGCGCCCGCACATTATTCGGATGGCGCAGGAGCAATTCCCGCAAGATTCCCTGGGCGCGCTTGCCATCGCCGTGACGGAGACGGAGCTGTGCATCCGCTAGCGCCACGACCTCTGCGCTGCCATGCAGGGACGCGGCCCACATCAGCGCCGCTTTGGCTCCCTCCGCATCGCCGGCGGCATCCTCAGCGAACGCCAGATCTACGTACGCGTTTGTATCCGCACGATCGAGCCGTTTGAGCCACTCGGCCATCGTATCCGCCGGTACGCTCGCTCCGGGTCCGGGTAATGACGGCGCCCATTTGATCCGGTCGTAAATCGACCGCGCCACCCATTCGTTGCCTGCAACTGTGTAATGACCTCCGGCTGCAAGAACCGAGTTAAGCGGGGTGTCCCATGGGATGAAGAAGTCCGAGGCTTGTTTCATCGGCAAGGTTCTGATGGCGTCGACCAAGTCGATTAGGTAGATGCCCTTCTGCGCGACTGCGGCCTTAAATCGTGCTCGAAATGCGTCAAACTGATGGTTTGAATAGTCGTCAAATTCAGGCAGGTAGACGAGGACCAGCGTGCTGCGCTGTTGAGCATTCGAGCGCGCCAGTTCCTCGAACATCGTTACGCTTGCATCGAACACCCCCTCAGCCCCCGGATCGTCAGGAGCCGCTCCCCCGGAGGCGCTGGATAAATGCAAGAGTTCGCCGATTTTCGCGCCGAGCCGGACCAGTTTCAGTTCCGACAAATCGTGCATCATATGCAAAACACGAAACCACCGCTCATGGAGCGGAACATTCACCGCAACGAGCCGTCCCCCCTTGAGCCTCAACAACGGCTTTAATCCCGAATGGGACCAAGACTGCATACGTAAGAAGTCATCGGTGATGAACGCAAAAATATGGATCGAATGCTCGATTTTTGAACCATCGCGCATGTACCACAGGTAGGCTTGGTCGTTCCCATAAGCGGGATAGCCCATGTTGACGGGAGTCAGCCGGGGGTCGAGGCCGGCCAGAAGCTGGCACCACGTGTGTTTGTCATCGACATAGCCGAAAGTGAATGAATCCCCGGAGCAGATGACCCTGAACTTGCCGGCTGGCGCCTTCACGGGAATATCCTCCTGGCCGCGAAAACCCTCCGCATCAATTGTGAGATCAAGACCTGGACCAAACAGATTCGGCATTCTAGTGCCGGGAATTGCGGCCCATCCAAGCAATGGGTCAAAGCGCGTAAACCGGCCCTCGCCGAGATCGTTAAATCGCACCGGGCCAAGATCGCGAACCACTACAATCGCGATCTCGGCGCCTTGGAAGATGAGATAGAGCAGCGCCGCGGCCTTTATTATGGCGAGAAACCCCTTCCCGGCAGTGGACTTTCCCCGCATCGCACTCTATTCGTTAACCCAACTCCATTGAGAATACCACGGGGGCGTTAGTGGCCGTTTCGTATTGTTCGCGCCGCGTGATCTTCAATGGATTCCGGCGATAGGCGAGAAGATTCTGGCTGCAACGGCACCCATTGATGCCGCCGTCCGCCACACCGCCGGACGGCGGCTCATGCGTTATGCTTTCCAGTGCTCTATCGCAACCCTTTTTGCCGCATCCCGCGAGTGTTAAAATTCCGGGTGAAGATTCGCTTGCAAAATTTTCACGGCCAAACTAATTGTGGAATTGTCCCGTTCATTAGTACGGGTCGCGCATCGCATAAGTTACCGGTCGGCATGATTTATTAGCCGGCCGGCGAACGTGAGGTCCACTGCGTGGGGGCAGGCGACATACAAGCGATGGAACAGGCCGTAAATCATGGCGGGGATACGCGTCCCTATCCGGACGTAATCCTGCGCACCCAATTTTTCGAACTAATCGGCAAGCGCCAGCTGTCGAGCGAGCAGCGCCTGATGCTGGCGGTGCTGGCCGATGCGATCAACGTCGTGCAGGATTTTTGCCGTTCCGCAGGCATTCGGCGGCGGCGCCCCTTCGTCGAGGCATGGAACTGGATCTTTCGCAGAAGCGGTGGATGCCCGCTCTCGTTTGAACACGTGTGCGATGCGCTTGGGATGAATGCGGAGGCATTGCGCGACCGGCTGGCTAAGCTGAAATCGGGAGCCGTCGAAGCGCCCGCGCGGCTGCGGCTTAAGGACGCCAGCCGGATCCCGCGGATGACCGTGAATCGATCCCGCGTACGCCATCGCGGCCCGATGACTCACGCGCATCACGCGCACTGAATCAGCCGGTCTCACGTTCCCCGGCCACCTGCCGACCATTTCATTTTTTTCCACAATCCTGACAGAATCCGGACCCGACCCGTTTGTCGAAGGAGATCGATGCAATGGACCGGCCGCTTGAGGGCATCAAGGTAGTTGAACTTGCAATGTGGGTGGCGGGACCGTCATGCGCCGCCGCGATGGCCGATTGGGGCGCCGAAGTTATCAAGCTTGAAGATCCCAATGGCGGCGATCCTGTGCGCGGTACGCTGTCCAAAATGATGGGAGGCACGGCCTTTCCGATCTCGCCGCCTTTTGAAATGGAAAACCGCAACAAGCGATCGGTCGCCGTTGATTTGCGCAATCCGGAAGGCCATGCCTTTGCACTGAAGGTAATCGAACGCGCCGATGTATTCGTCACCAGCCTGCGCCTCGATGCGATCAAGCGGATGAAGCTCGATTACGAAACGCTGAAGGCGCGCAACCCGCGCCTCATCTATGCCACCCTCAACGGCTATGGCCATCGCGGTCCGGATCGCAATCGACCCGCATATGACTACGCGGCGGGATGGGCGCGCTCGGGCCTCATGGCGACAATCGGCGAGCCGGGGCAGCCGCCGCCAGCGCAGCGTCCCGCGATGATCGATCATCCGGTGGGGCTGTCGCTGGCGGGAGCGATTTCGGCCGCACTGTTCCAGCGTGAGAAGACCGGGCGCGGATGCGAAGTCCGGACGTCTCTCTTTGCAATGGGCCTGTGGATGAACTCGGTCGATCTGACGATGGGGCTGATCCTTGGGCTTACGCCGTCGGCGGAGGCACGAAACACCCGAATCAATCCGCTATGGAGCTCGTACAAGTGCAAGGACGGACGCTGGATCTATTTCGTGATGATCCAGAGCGATCGATTCTGGCCGGCCTTTTGCTCCGCATTGGAGCAGCCGGGTTGGCGCGAAGATGAGCGCTTCAAGAATGCGCCGGCGCGCGCCGTGAATTGCCAGGCGATGACCGCCGAGATTGACCGCGTGATGGCGACAAAGACCGCGGATGAATGGGCGCCTTCATTCGATAAACACGATCTCATTTGGACCTATGTCGCATCGCCGGCCGAAGTGCTGAAGGACCCGCAGGCCGAAGCGATAGGAGCATTCCCCAAGGCCGAAAATCCGAACTGGCCCAACTGCAAGGTCGTCAACAGCCCGATTGAATTTGGCGACGGCCCCCCGGGACCGCATCGCGCGGCCCCCGAACTCGGCCAGCATACCGAGGAGGTCGCGCTTGAAGTGGGGCTGTCGTGGGAGGATATCGCAAAGCTCAAGGAATCCGGCGCACTGGGGTGAGAGGAATTGTCGCAATTCGATATTTTGCGGCTTTCCGCGCGCCGAAGGTGCGCAGCATATTAGCCCAGCGCAACGCGCTGGGTTGAGAGGTTCTTTTGATTAACGCGCCCTGAAGGGGCGCGAGGAAATCCCCCCCGCCCATTCAGGGCGGGATTAATTTCTTCGGATGACCCAGGGCGTTGCCCTGGGCTAATATGCTTCGGCGCTTTCAGCGCCGAGATCGGCTTACATCAGGCTAAAGTCAAATTGGTCATTAGCATTCTTGGATTCTGCTAGATTACCAGCGGAGGCCAATGAGCATGCCACTCTGCCCAGTGTGTCAGAACACGGCTGATGCGGATGAACAAATAGACGTTAACCGTCGCGCCGTACGCTGTGCTGGCTGTGGACGATTTATAATAACCGATGCAGCAGTAGATCTTCTTGAATCGGACAATTCCAAGCGAGGCATCATAAGCCATTGGATTAGGTGCGCGTGGGAGAAAGGTCAAAGGCCGGAGATCGATCAAAAGCACCTGCAAGCAATTCTTTGTGAACAATCGTTACCTTCGGTTTCAGAACAAACTAACTCGTTGCTGCTATGGTTAGGCGATGAGCTCTCGAGCCTTGGCACACCTGCAGCACGAGTTCAGTTGCAAAATTCTCGGAGACGGCTAACGGCTTTACTTGGAGCTGCACCGCAGCCTGAAAATGAAGGTCTGCATTACTTGCTTCAAGAGCTGGCTGAAAGAAAACTGATCTTCCCGGCGACCACCTTTCTTGATGCGGCCGGTCTCACGTTTGACGGGTGGCAAAAATACGAGGACCTCAAACGGGCTCGAACCGAAAGCAGGCTGGCTTTCATGGCGATGCCGTTCAAAGGCGATCTTTTCAATCGTTTGTTCGCGGTGTTTAAGGTAGCTGTCGCTCAAACCGGCTTTGACCTTCGTCGGATTGATGACCGGCCACCAGCGGGATTAATCGACAACCGTTTGCGAGTCGAAATAAGAAAATCGCGTTTTATGGTGTGCGAACTGACCAACGAAAATGCTGGTGCATATTGGGAAGGTGGGTTCGCAGAAGGTCTCGGCAGGCCTGTGATCTATTCTTGTGAAAAATCATATTTTGAGCGGGAGAAAACGCATTTCGATGCGAATCACTCCCATACGGTCCGCTGGGAAGAGTCAGACAATTTTCAGGATGGAGCGGAGCAATTGAAGGCCACCATCCGCGCGACACTGCCGGGAGAAGCGAAACTGGTAGACGAATAGGCGTTACTTCGACACTTCCAAAATCACCCCTTCATCCGGGCGAAGTTCGAGTGACCCGTTGATCTCATCGCCCGCGCGGTCGAGATGCGTGCTGAGCACGATCTTTCCGTTAGCTGACGCAATCTTGCGCGGCTCCGCCGTGAAGTTGAGAGCAACAAGCAACTTCTGCGTGGGCGTTTCGCGATGGAAAACGAAACAATCCTCGGGCGCGCCGGGATGCTCGCTGAAATTCCCCTCCAGCAGAGTGGGAGTATTCTTTCTCAGCCAAATCAGCCTGCGGTACAAGGACAACAGCGAGCTTGGATCATCGGTCTGCTTCGCGACGTTAACCGCCTTGAAATCCCCGCACGGAAGCCATGTATTCGTCGAAGTTGAAAAGCCGCCCGACGGCGCATCCGACCACTGCATCGGCGTGCGGCACCAATCGCGTCCGACCGGATCGCGCGCGCGGCCGACCGGAGTCGCATCGGGCATTCCGATCTCCTCGCCGTAATAGATGAAAGGAGTGCCGCGCAGCGTCATCAACATCATCGCCGCCACCCGCGCGCGCGCGATCGGATCGCCGCCGTGCGTGTAGCGCGAGAAATGGCGCGGGATGTCGTGATTCGAAAGCGTCCAAGTCGGCCATGAGCCGGGGCCGAAGGTGCGCTGCGTCGTATCCACCGCCGCACGGAAGCGCCCAGCCTCCCACGGCGCGAGCAGGAAGCGGAAGTTGAAGGCTAGATGTAACTCGTCGGGCCGCAAGTAGAGCGCCAAATCATCCGCCTTTCGCGGGAATGCCTCCCCCACCAAGACCCGCTCGCCGAAGCTGTTGGCCACACTGCGAAAGCCGCGGATTACATCGTGCACTTCGGGCCGATCGGTGCTGTAGAGCGGCAACTGCATCCCCTTCATATTCCACGGGAGGTCGGGGTCGTCTTCCTCGCGCAGGGGATTGTCGCGCAATTTGTCGTCCTTGATCATTCCGTGGACGACATCGATGCGAAAGCCGTCGGCGCCCCGCCCCATCCAGAACTTCATCACGTCATGCATCGCATCGACGACCTTGGGATTGCGGTAGTTAAGGTCGGGCTGGCTGGAGAGGAACATATGCAGGTACCAAGCCGCCGTCTTCTCGTCGTAGGTCCATGCCGATCCGCCGAAGTTGCTCCACCAGTTCGTGGGCGGTTTATCGGGCGTCCCTGGGACCCATAGAAACCAATCGCGCTTGGGGTTGTCACGCGATGCGCGAGATTCGACAAACCACGGATGGCGGTCGGAGGTATGGCACGGCACCAGATCGACGATCACGCGGATGTTGCGGCGGTGCGCCTCCTTGAGCAGGCAGTCGAAGGCGGCCATGTCGCCCAGTTCGGGATGGATCCCGCAGAAGTCGCTTACGTCGTAGCCCCAATCCTCCAGTGGCGAGGGGTAGATCGGGCTTAACCAGATCGCATCGACGCCGAGCGAGTTCGGCGTACCGTCATTGAGGTAGTCGAGATGAGCGGTGATGCCGTCAAGGTCGCCGATCCCATCGCCGTTGGAGTCGCCGTACGAGCGCGGATAAATCTGGTAGAAGACTCCGGTTTGCCACCACTGTAAGGCCATTCGATTTCTCCCGCGCGCACGCTAAAGGGGAAAGCCCAAATCCCTCAGACACATGCGCGCCCGATCGGCATCCTGCGTATGGACCATCAAGCGTACCGGCACGAGCAATCTGCGCCCTATTCCAAAAATACGAGAGGTATCCGCATCGAAAATAAAACCGTCAATATGGCACCCTGCCAACTGGTCCCGCGCGATGCCAACCAGGATGCCGTCGCTATTGGCGAAAACTTCCACCAATTCCGACGGATCGATGACTTCGCTGCGATTCGCCATCAAATTCGGCTTACTTGCGCATCGCAGCCTGGATGCGGTTGTAAACAAACCAAGCGGCGGGCACGACCATGATTACAACGATCACCGTATCGAAGCGATGAAAATACGGCCCAAGCGTGTGCCAGTCCTCGCCGAGTTTCATGCCGATATACGCGAGCGCCAGGCACCACAGGTACGATCCGATCAGCGTATAAATCGTAAACGGCCACAGCTTCATCCGTGAGACGCCGGCCGGAAAGGCTATGTATGTGCGGATGACCGGCAAAAGCCGGCTGAAAAACACCGCATGCGCTCCCCATTTTTCAAAGAACTTGTCGGCGATCTCCAGTTCGTGATGCGAGATCAGAACCCACTTCCCGTAGCTCTCGATGAGCCGCCGGCCGCCGGTCGCGCCGACATAGTACGCCGCGTACGAACCCACCAGGCATCCGACCGCGCCGGCAATCGCGGCCATCTGCAGGCCGAATCTCCCCGTCGATACGAGGTAGCCCGAAAACGGCATAATCACCTCCGACGGCACCGGAATGCATGCGCTTTCCAGTGCCATCATCAGGATTACGCCGCCATAGCCGAGCGTCGAGATAGCGGCCACGACCCAAAGCGAAATTTTAGTAATCAGCCTGTCGATCATTCGAAAAGATAGTCCGCCTGGATGCGATTTTCCCCCGGCGAGAGATTGCCACGCCCGGCGCGCGAAATCGAGCGCCTAGGCACGCGGCTCATCGAACAGCTTTCCCTCTCGCAGGCGGAGGGCACGGCCGACGCTGCGCATCAGGCGTTCGTTGTGCGTCGCTATCACCAGTGTGATGCCCAGTTCGCGGTTGAGCTTGTGAAACAGTTGGTGCACCTCTTCCGCCGTATGCGGATCGAGGTTGCCGGTCGGTTCGTCGGCCAGCACCAGCCGGGGCCGCAGAACCACCGCTCGCGCCACCGCGACGCGCTGCTGCTCGCCGCCGGACAATTCGGCCGGCCGCCGCGAAAGCTTATCGCCCAAGCCAACCATATCGAGCATCTCCTCTCCCTTCTTGCGCGCCGCGTCGTCGGTCATTCTGGCGATCAACGCCGGCATCATCACGTTCTCCAGCGCGCTGAAATCCGCCAGCAGGTAATGAAATTGAAAAACAAATCCGAGCCTCAGGTTGCGAAACTCGGCGAGCGATTTCTGATCGAGCGCGAACAAATCGTTGCCCTCGAACAGGACTTTCCCTTCGCTGGGCGCCTCCAGACTGCCGATGATATGCAGCAGGGTTGATTTGCCTGTGCCCGATTCGCCGACGATGGCGATCTCCTCGCCTTGCGCAACCGTCAAATCGAGTCCGGACAATACATGGATTTCACGATCGCCGTCGTAAAAGACCTTGCCCAGGCCGCGCGCGTCGATCAGCGGCGAGGCGCCCGCGGTTTGTGCGGAGACAGCTGCAGCGCCGGGGTTACTCATACCGAATCACCTCGACCGGCGACAGCGAGCGCGCCCGAATCGCAGGATAGAGCGCGGCGCCCAGGCACAAGAGAATCGAGGCGCCGGCAACCGCGAGGAAATTCATCGGATACAGCCGCACCGGAACCGCGCTAACCATGAACATATCCGGCGGCAGCTGAATAAGGTGATAGGCACCGATCAAATATGACACTCCGAAGCCCGCACCGACTCCGATCAGGGTGCCGAACACTCCCAGCGCCGCGCCTTCGCATAGGAAGATCGATGCGACCGAGCCGGCCCGCGCGCCCATCGCGCGCAGGATCGCAATTTCCTTTCGCCGCTCGATCACGACCATCACCAGCGTCGCAATAATATTGAACGCGGCGACCAGCACAATCAGCAGCAGCACCATGAAATAGGTGAATTTTTCCAGCTTTAGCGCGGAAAACAACGGAGCGTTTGCCTGCGTCCAATCCAGCACTTCGAAATCCGGGCCCGCACCCGCCGCGATTCGTTCGCGGAGCGCAGGGGCGTCAAACAAGTCGTGCAGGCGGATTTCCAAGCCATTCTCGGCCTGCGGATCGCCAGCCAACAGCGCGCGTCCATCCTTCAGCGCGACAAATATCAGCGACGAATCGAAATCGTACATGCCGGAATGAAAGTACCCCGTCACGACAAACCGCTTCAGGCGGGGCGAGCCCAGCGCTCCGCCAAGGCTGGCCGGTGATATCAGCGTCACGACCGCGCCCGGTCGCACCCCAAGCTGGTAGGCCAGCGATCTTCCGAGAATCGCGCCCGGTAGATCGACCGCGTGCTGATTTCCATGATCATTAATTGTAATTCGATGCGGTTGTGCGAGGCTCGCCAAATTGCCGGACTCAAGCGTGTCATTCAGTTCCTTCAGGACCGGATTGTTTTCGGGCTCCACCGCGCGCATAACTCCGCCCGCGACATAGCCGGGTGCGCCATTGTCAGTGCTGGAAACTGCCATCACTTGCAGGGAGGTGAATGGCGCGGCGGCCTCGACCTCCGGAAATCCGGTCAATTTGCGCTGGAGGTCGGCAGGATTCCATTCACCGCCTCCAGCACGCTGAACCGTGATTTGTGGCGTAAACGCGAGCAATCGATTGCGCAAATCTTCCTGAAATCCGCTCATTACCGAAAGCGCAACCGTCAGGGCGAACGTTCCAAGGGTGACGCCCGCCAGCGAAATCAATGCAATTAGGGAGACAAATCGCTCGTGGCGGCGCGCGCGCAAATGGCGCATCCCAATCAGCAGTTCGTAGCGCACCGCGTTATTTTCCGGCCTCCGCATGCAGCGGCAGGCGCCATCCGGCGGACGGTCCGGGGCCGACGGGAAAGAATCTGGGCGGAGACGTCATCTGAATTAAGCCGGCGGGCGTATCGTCAATAGTCTCGGAGCGGCGCGCAGTTTGCAACCTTGACGGGTTGCACAGCCGCGCGGCGCTGAATTAAGCTTGCGGACCACCATGCGGAGACAGTTTCCATGAATCGCCGATTATTCGTGGCGATCGCCGCGATCCCATTGCTATTAACCCTTTCCGTGATGCCGGCGCACACGGCGGATTCGGCAGCAGCCGATCCTCCCGCTGCCGATCCCCCCGCCGGGGCGGATGGCGGCAGCGGAACGGCAAACCTCATCACGATGAATTTCGAGAACGTTGACATCGCCGTACTGGCGAAGTTCATCAGCGAGATCACCGGCAAGAACTTTATCATCGACGAGAGCGTCCGCGGCCACATAACGATCGAAGCGCCGCAAAAGGTGACGCCCGAGCAGGCCTACCAGATTTTCCAGTCGGTGCTCGAAATGAAAGGCTTCACGACGGTCCAGGCCGGCAAGATGATCAAAATCGTTCCGGCGCGGAACGTGCGCTCGACCGCGATACTGACCCAGGCCCCAAATCCCGGCGAAGCCCACGGCGAGCAATTCGTCACGCGGCTGGTACGGCTCAAGAACATCGAAGCCGGCACGATGATCGGCGCAATTCAGCCACTCATCTCTCACGACGGACTGATCGCGGCCTTTCCTGAAGATAACACCATCATACTCACCGATAACGCTTATAACGTGGAACGCCTGCTTCACATCATTGGGATGCTGGACGTCCGCGGCGAACAGAAGACCATCAATGTGATTCCGCTCAAGCTGGCATTCGCGGACGAAATCGCTCCTGAGATCGAGCAGTTGATGGGCGCACGCACACAGTCATCCGGAGGCGGCGTCCCGGGCCGTCCTGGATTTGGTGCCGTCGCACCCAGCGCTCAAGGGAGCGCAACCGGATTCAAAGTGATTCCGGACGAGCGCACCAATTCGCTGGTGGTGCTCGCGGGCCCCGTGCAGATGAAACAGATCGAGGAAATTGTCGAGAAGCTGGACATCGTGCCGCCCATCGCGACCGCACGAATCCACGTTTATCGTCTCAAGAACGCGCAGGCCCTTGAAATGCTCCAAGTAATCAGCAGCTTGCTGGGCGGGGGCGGGGGACCCTCGACGCTGTCGCCTTCCACCGGCAAAGGATCGCTTGGCCGCGGCAGTTCGCTCGGTTTGTACAACGGATCGTCATTCGGCTCGGGCTTTGGTGGAGCTAGCAGCGGAGGGATGGCCGGCGGTGGAATCATCGGCGGATTTGGCGGCTCGACCGGCGGCATCGGTGGCGGCATGGGCGGCAGTATCGGCGGCGGAATGGGTGGTGGCGGCGGAATTAGCCGTGGCAGCTCTGGCGCCGCAGGCGGAGCCACCTCCGCGAGCAGCAGCGGCAAAAGCCTGGAATTTTCATATCCGGTAAACGTGACCGGCGATCCGGCCACCAACGCATTGGTGGTTAGTGCCGCGCCTCAGGATTGGGCAACTCTGAAGCAAATAATCGACGATCTTGATGTTCCGCGCGTCCAGATCTTCGTGCAGGCGATAATCGTTGAGGTATCCGCCGATCGCCAGCGTCAGATGGGCATCAGCTATCAGGGCTTCGCCGATCTCGGCTCGAATACTATCGGCATCGGCCATCTGGACTTCGGAACACTCCAGAACGCGATCGGAGACCCCTTGGGAATAACCGGCTTGGGACTTGGGCTTGCGTCGGGTTCGATCTGTACTATCCCGGCGGCGGTCGTATCCGCAGCCAGCGGCTCCGGGTCGTCGTCGCCCGGAAATGTGAAAGTTCCGTGCGATATTGCATTGATGACTGCGCTGGAGTCCGACACGCATACGGATGTGCTTTCGGCGCCAACGATGCTCACCTCCGACAATGAAGAGGCGATGATCGTGGTTGGCGAGAACCTGCCATTCATCAGTAATTCCAACGCGACCGCCGCGCTGTCCGGACAGGTCTTTACGTCCGTGGATCGCCAGAACGTCGGCATCACGCTCGATATAGTGCCGCAAGTGTCCGAAGGCGATTACGTAAAGCTCGACGTTTATGAAGAAGTTTCCAACGTCGTCAACGGCACCCAGAACAACACGCTGGGACCCACAACCACGATTCGGTCCGCGTCGACGTCGGTGTCGGTCCCGAACCATCGAACGGCAGTGATTGGCGGACTTTTGGCCAGCCAGGATCAATACACGAATCAGGGCGTTCCGTTTATTTCGAATATTCCGGTGCTCGGCAATCTGTTCAGCAACAAGTCCTCCGACAAGAACAAGGACAACTTGCTGGTATTCCTGACCCCACACGTGGTTCGCACCAAGACCGAATTACGCGCGCTTGCCCTTGATGAGCGGCAACGGTTCGTAAACTCGCTGGGCCGCAAGGAAATGCACGATCTGCCGGCTTCGCAAATCCGCGAGTTGTACCGGCCAAACTTCTCGATCCCGGTGTCGCCCGCGACCGACCTTGGTCTTCCTTCAGGTTCGCCCGGAGGCGCTCCTCCCGGACCAGAATCGGCACCGCCGCCCGCCCCGGAGACCGGCGACACGCCTTTTAATACCGAAGAGATCGGGCCGACTTCGATGAATTCCGCTGGTGCGGCTCCGGCCAAGCCGTCGGCGCAGCCGGCCGCAGCGGCGAACTCATCGGCGCCGGGCGTCGCACCCTGAACCGGCGTCCGCATCATACAGCTGGCCGCCACCGGAAATGCGCACCCGCGCACGGCGTACCCCGGTTGCACTTTGCACCGCCCATGGCCATGGTCTATAGGTGATGCCGCGCCAAATTGGTCCGCTTAGAGCTCGAATCGAATACACCGGTGTTGCCGCTGTGGCGGCGGCATTGCGCGCAATGCCGCTTGAGCGTGCGGTGCGTGCGGGCGCACGGATGGGCGCGTGGGCGATGCAGATCGATCGGCCCAACCGGCCGATAGCGATCAAGAATCTCGAAATCGCATTCCCTGAAAAATCCGGCATCGAACGACTCGGGATTCTACGCGCGATGTACCGCAACTGGGGCCGGATGCTCGCGGAATGGACTCATTTCGGTGAACTTAGCCGCGCTAATATCGAGCGCGTCGTCACCTATCGCGGCAAGGAAGTATGGGACGATGCGGAGCGACGCTATCCGAACAAGGGTGTGCTGGTACTAACGGCGCACTACGGCAACTTCGAATTGCTGCCGCTCGCGCACTCAATTTATGGTTACCATATCGCGATCATTCACCGCCCGTTGCGTAATCCGCTGATTGACGCGGCGGTAATTGGCGCGCGCGTCAGTCATGGCAATAAAATCATTCCCCGCAAGGCCAGCGGCCGTGAGATGCTGCGCCTCTTGCGGCGAAACTGGATGGTCGCAATTGCGCTCGATCTGGACGTGCGTACCGGCGTGTTCGTCGACTTCTTTGGTCTGCCGGCCTGCACCAGCGACGGAATGGCGCGGCTTGCGATGGCGACCGGAGCGCCGGTGGCGCCATGTGTACTGGTGCGCCAGGGGGATTCGATTCACCACCAAATCGTGATTCGGCCGCTCATTGAGACCGTCAAGGACGGCAACCGCGAAGAATGCGTTCGCGAAAATACCCAGCGTTACACAGCCGCGCTCGAGGACTTGATCCGCGAGCACCCGGACCACTGGAACTGGATCCATCGCCGCTGGAAGACCCGTCCGCACGGCGAGGCCCGCTTCTACTGAGCATTCCCAGAATCAGCTGACGGCGGCGCTAGCAATGTTCATGGACGGCGCGAGCGGACACGCACGTCGGCATTGTCTTCTGCTTGTATTGCTTCCAGTACAGTGAAATCATCCTATTTGGCATTTCTTTGCTCTTAATGTTTGTGCTTGGCTGTACGTTGGGGAAGTGAAGCTGGCAAAAAGCATTGTTGCGGCCATGTTACTGCTGGCCTCGATCGCTGCGGCGCCGGCGGCAGCCTCGGCAGCGGCCTGCACTACATCGATTAGCGGGCCCAACGATCCCAATTACGCCCCAGCCGAGAAGAATCCCGCCGGAACCACGACCTTCAATGCCGAGGAGTGGTACTTCTACAATTGCATGCCGCAGAGCGCGCCGGTCGCGACCGACCCGGAAAATGCGTCCGGAGTGAGCGAGAACTCGGCATGGTCAACTTACGGTTTCGGCCGCAGCGACGTAATCGTTGCCTACATCGAGGGCGGCGTTAACTGGCGCCAGAGCCAGTCCTCCGATATTCGGCTCCGGGCCTATTTGAATTGCGGCGAACTGCCGGCGCCGGAAAAATCCAACGGGTCAACCGTCGCTGGCACCTCACCGGGATGTAAAGAGCCGACCAAAAGTTACGACCTGGACGGCGACGGCGTACTCACAGTCAACGATTATGTCAACGATCCACGAGTGCATAAGCCCTATCTTAATTCGGCCTCGGGCGGCATCAGCGCGGAGGATCTGATCGTTGCGTTCAGCGATGGCACAGACAACGACCACGACGGCTATGTCGATGACATCTCGGGCTGGAATTTCCATCGCGACACCAACGATCCGCAGACCGACAACAGCGTCTATGAGCACGCAAACGGTGAGTCCGACCAGCTTGCGGCCCAGGCAAACAACAGCTCGCAGGGAGCCGGTCTCTGCCCCAATTGCCGGCTGATCTCGATCAAGGCGGGTGATGAGGCGATCGATCGGCCCGATCGCGTGGCCGAAGCGATCGCCTTCGCGGTCGATTCGGGCGCAAAAGTTATCGACGTAACATCGTCGTCACTGGGTCATTCGCCGGCCATGTTCGGCGCAGTCCAGTATGCCTATAACCACGGCACCGTCGTTACCTGGGCCAGCAATGATTTTGAATCGGCGGACCACACCGAGGGGATGCGCCTGCCGCACGTATGGCCCGGCAATTCGATTGTATCCGATCAGACCCAGCGCTCCGGATCATCGTCCTCAACCGATCGCACCGCGGTAACTTTCCGCTCGCGTTCGTCGCTCACTTCCTTCGGACCGCATTCGCTGTTCAGCGTTCCCAATGAAGACGGTTCCACCTCCAGCGGTACTCCGACGCAGGCGGGCGTTGCGGCGATGGTGATAAGCGCCGGTCTGGATGCGGCAGCGGCGCATCAGATCTCCACACCGCTCAACGCCAATGAAGTGGAGCAGGTGGTGCGTGCAACCGCCTCGCCAATTAACTACACGCCGTGTCCGACCTGTTTTCCCGGTCTTCCCGGCGCTGAATTCAATATTCAGTACGGCTACGGCCGGCCCAACCTATTCAAGGCAATGCAGGCGGTACATGGCGGATTAATACCTCCGACCGCCGACATTCAAGCGCCCGAGTGGTATTCGGAAATCGATCCAACCGAGACCAGATTTTTGCCGGTGCAGGCGGCGGTCGCCGCGCGGCGATCGCGTTCGTATTCATGGCAGTTGCAGTATGGCTTGGGACCGCAGCCGCTCAATGCCGCCTTCACTACCATCGCCAGCGGAAACGGAAAGCAGGCGCGGACTATAAGCACCAGCTTCGATGTAAGCCAGATTCCATCTTCGTTCTGGAGTGGCGACTATTCGGCGCCAACCTCGGACCGGCTCTCGATCGAACAGTACGATGTGACACTCCGGTTGGTTGTGACCGATAATCGCGGGTTGGTCGGTGAAGATCGCCGCGTATTCCATCTTCGTCACAATGACAGCGAAATGGCGGGCTTTCCGAAGTATTTGGGTACCTCGATGGAAGCCGGAGTGACGATGGCCGATATCGAAGGCCACGGCACTCTCGACATGGTGGTCGCTGGCTCCGACGGCAGTGTCCATGCGATCCGTCCCGACGGCAGTGAGACACCGGGATTTCCCGTCTACACCAACCTCGCGCGCGGCGTCGATCCGAACTATCCGTACAACTACCTGGCTACCCGCGCGTGGAAGTCTGGGCAGATTCCTTTGCCGCATGATCCGATTGCCGGTCCGCTTGCGATTGGTGACCTCGATCACACTGGAAAGCTCGAAATCGTCGTAACCACACTCGACGGTTACGTGTACGTCTGGGACGGTGCGGGCCGGTTGCGTACCGGGTTCCCAGTTTCGACGGATCGCAGCGTGGCCCGCCAATCAGTGCCACCGCCCAACACTCCGGACTCTTACAATCCGATGACCGGGTCGTTTGGCGGGCCGGCGCTTGGCGATCTTGAGGGCAATCAAAACCTCGACATCGTAATGTCTGGGTGGGACGCGAAGATCTATGCATGGCGGCCGGACGGCACCGCGGTTCCGGGATGGCCCGTCGATGCCGCCGATATTCCCCCGTCGTCAATTCCGTCCGGCGGCACCTATACCCACGACCCGAAGATCGTCGACACGCCGACGCTGGTGGATATCGACGGGGACGGCCATCCCGACGTGATGGTGGGGCTCCAAGACACTGTCCAAGGTTCTTCAATCGTAACCACGTATGTAACGGCGTTTTCATCCACTGGACAATTGATGCCGAACTTTCCGCTCCAGATGCAGACTCCTGTTCAGCTGTACGGAACGGCAACAGATTTTGTGACTTTGGGCGTTCAGACACCGGTCTCTTTCACATCGCCAAGCGGACCAATCGGCATCGCAAGCCCGGAGTTGGGTCCGCTTTATTTGATCCAATTCGACAACAGCAACGCGCTCACACAAGAAAGCCTGTCGTCGCTGCCGGCGGAGGGCTCATTGCAACAGGCGACGCCGTTGATTCACTTCACCAGTTCGCCCTCGATCGGCAATCTGCTCGGCGGCGCCACTCCTCAGATGGTCGATGCAGGCGTAGCGGCGACCGACTTGGTGTATGGCCTTGAGGACACACCCGGCCAAGGTATCAAAATCCGGTCGGCGATTTCGGCGTGGGACGCAACTACCGGCAGCAATCTATCGCAGTACACCCAGGAAGTTCAGGGGTTGGTGTTCTTCGGTTCTCCAGCGATTGCCGATATCACCGGCGATGGTAATCCGGACATCGTGGTCGGAACCGATTCAGCGGCAATGCATGGGTTCGACGGGACCAGCGGACAGCCGATCTCAGGATGGCCTCAATGGACGGGCGGATGGATTCTAACGACTCCAGCGGTCGGCGACTTGCTTGGGAATGGCACGGTCGAGGTTGCCGCATCTACTCGTGAGGGTTATCTCCACGTGTACACGACGCCGGGCTTGGCCTCCGCGGATCATGAGGCCTGGCACTGGCATCAAAACGATCGCAACACGGGACATTACGGGGATGACACCCGTCCGCCGTCGGCTATCAGCGACCTTTCCGTTACGCTCGGCGGCGCCAGCGACACGCTGAGCTTCACCGCGGTCGGCGATGACTGGAAATCTGGAACGGCGGCTTCGTATCAAGTGTTCGCGTACTCAAGTCCGATAAACCAGGACAATCTCAGTTCAGCAGCCTCGATTCCGGTTGGAAATGTTCCGCAACCGTCGGGCTCGCCCGAATTGATAACCGTGCCCCATCAAGCGGGGCTGAACTACTACGCGGTCCGCGCAATCGACGCCGCCGGGAACATCGGCCCGATTCCCGTAACTGGCACTACGTCGCCAAATTTGCTCCTCTCACCCGCAGGCGGATTGTTGTTCGGGAACGTGAATTGGGGATCGTCGAGTAGCCTGACAGTACTCGTTTCGAACTATCAGAATCAGGCGGTTTCGATGAGTTCATCGCTGGCCGGAGCCAATGCAGGGGACTTTTCGATTACCGGCGGCACGTGCGGAAGCACGCTTAAGCCCGCCGTTTCGACTACTTCGCCAACCAACTGTATCCTGACGATCTCATTCAGCCCCGGCACGCTCGGAACCGAATCCGCCTCGTTGATGGTTTCCGATAGCCCGGATACCACCAGCCCTCATACTCTGACGCTGACCGCAGGATCGATTCCCGCCGTAGTAACTCCGGGCGCGCTCACTTACAACGCAATCGATACATCACATTCGCAATCCAAGAACATCGTAATCAGCAACATTTCCACTGTGCCGATTTCGCTCGGCCCGTATGCCATCGGCGGGGGCGCGGCGGGCGACTACACAATCTCTGGCGGAAGCTGCGGAACGATGCTGCCGGGCGGATCGAGTTGCACTATCAACGTAGCATTCCAGCCGACGGCCGCCGGCACTCGCAATGCTTTCATATCGATTGCGGACACCCTCGACCCTGCCAGTCCGCGCACCGTTTCGCTTTCGGGGACCGGCTTCTTCACGACGCCGACGCCCACTCAGACGCCGGGATCGACTCCCACTGCGACCCCAACTGCCACGCAGCTTTCGACTGCCACTGCGACGCCTACCGCCACGCCTGGCTTGATCGTGGCCAATCCCGACTTGGGCGAAATCGCATCGTACCCGCTGTCCGCTACCGGTGCGGCAACGCCCGTGAACACGATCTATGTCACCGGCGCCAACTCCGATCCCCTCGTACCGGAGGCAGTTGCGGTCGACGCCAGCGGAAGTATCTACGTCGGAAACTATTATAGCGACGGTTGTCCTGCGCCTCCGGGCAGTTCTGAGATTCCCGGCAAGGGCGGCGTGATGGTCTATCCCGCCGGCAGCAACGGCGAGGCCACCCCGATCGCGTCGATCGCGGGCACACCATGCGGCACCGACGTCACGGCGCTGGCGAATCCGATCGGCATCGCCGTTGACAGCTCAGCAAATATCTATGTCGCGAACCTGTCGGGCGGCGCCAACGGGTATGGCAGCGTGACGAGCTATTCGGCGGGGAACAATGGAAATGTCGCGCCAGTCACTCAAATCGCAAATTTCAACTTCGACGGCAGCGGCGGCAACGCGGGTGACTTCACCAGCTTGGATGTTCCAACCGGTATCGCACTCAATGCGAGCGGCAATACGTATGTGAGCAACCTGGTGGGCGGCGCCAATGGATTTGGCAGCGTAACCGTGTATGCCGCCGGCGCCAGCGGCAACAACCTTCCGATTTCGATGATCGCGAACCCAAATGCCGATGGCAGCGGCGGTAATGCAGGCGACAACACAGGACTAGCCTTCCCCAATGCAATTGCGGTCGATTCGGCTGGAAAGATTTACGTAGCCAACGAATTCGGCGGCGCCAACGGATACGGCAGCGTGACCGTCTATGCCGCCGGCGCAAACGGCAACGTCGCCCCCACGGCGACCATCGGCAATACCAACGTCGACAGCAAAGGCGGCAACGCCGGCGACAACACGGGCCTTATATCGCCGAGCGCAATCGTGGTCGATTCGGCAGGCAACATCTATGTGGCAAGCGATTGCGGATTTGACTGCGGCTCGATCGCCGTCTTCCCGCCGGGTTCGAACGGCAATGTGGCTCCATCGGCGACCCTCACTGGTACGGGCTCCGGTGGTCTCGCGATCAGCCCACTCGGCCCGTAGCCGCCGCTACAAATTTCCGATCACAGCGCGGGTGAACTCTGAAGTCGTGGCGCGCCCACCCTGATCCGGCGTCAGCGCGCGTCCTTCCCCATACACATCATGAACCGCGCGATTCAGCCGCGCTGCGGGGTCGTCGAAGCCCAGATATTCAAGCATCATCGCGGCCGATAGAATCGTTGCGGTCGGATTGATGATGCTTTTGCCCATGATGTCGGGCGCGGTTCCATGTACCGATTCGAAATAGGCGTAATCGTCGCCGTAGCATCCGCTCGGCGCGAGTCCCAACCCGCCAATTAGTCCGGCGGCCTCGTCCGACAAGATGTCGCCGTAAAGGTTGGGCGCGACGACCACATCAAGCTCGCACGGCGATTGGACCATCCGGCGCGCGAAATCATCGATAATATATTGCTCGTATTTCAGCTCCGGATGCGATGCGACGGTTTCCTCGGCGATGCGGCAGAACAGGCCGTCGGACTGCGGCAGCATGTTGTATTTCGCCGTACAGGCGACCTTTCCCGGCTTTCCGTCACGCTTTCGCTTAAGCGCGATCTGGCATGCAAACTCGACCACGCGGCGCGTGCCGCGTTCAGTAATTACTTTGATCGCATACCGGCCCGGCTGCGCAGTATCCAGCGGCGCACGCGTAATCCTGCTGGATGGCTTAATCGGCGCAAGCGCATCCAGCGGGCCTTCGAGCCCCAAGTACAGGTCCTCCAGATTTTCGCGCACGATCACAAAGTCGATTCCGTCGGGCACGGCAAGCGGACTGCGAAAACCTTTCGAATAGCGCGCTGGGCGAACGTTGGCATAGGTTTGGCGGCCCCATCTCAGGTGCAGGATCGCCGTGGTTTTGCCGGAGGTCGAGCCGAACAATGTCGTGTCGGAGGCGTCGATCGCACGGCGCACGGCCTCGCCCGTTTCGCCGCGAACCCAATTCTCGCCGGGTGGAAATTCGACGTAATCGATCGGCAGCTTAAGCGCTCGGAGCACGTCCATCGCGGCCGCCATCGCCTCGGGCGCGGCGTCATCTCCCGGTATTACGACGACCTTTTTATTCGCCATAGACGCGTTCCCGGTTCGTTCAGGGCGAACTTTCTTCGGCCGCTTCGCTTAGCGCCATCAGGCATACGCCGGTCGCAAACGGCGCGTGTCCGATCTTGATCGAATTGTAAAAGTCAAAATCGCCGGGCGGGGTCTGCTCTGAGACATTTGTGAACGCGCCCTGCACGTCGATATTTGCGCGCAGCGCCTCCAGGGCGCGGCGGTACGCCCCGCGCACAAGTGCCTCGTTGAGGCCGGGAATTCGGATGCGGAGTGCGCGTCCCATCCCCAATGCGAATCCCGCCGCCGACGATGCCTCGATATACGAATCAGGCCGGTCGATCACGGTATGCCAGAGTCCGCTTTTGTCCTGCAGCCCGGCAATCGCATTCAGTTGGCGGGCAAGCACCTCGCGAATTTCACCAACGGGCGCTGCGAAGCGGTCGATCGTCCCGGCCGCCTCGACATCCGCCAGCAGCTGTGGCGCCGCGATCGAAAACCAGCTGTTACCCCGCGCCCACAGGCATGGCGAATGAGCGCCCTTGTCTACGTATGCGACATGCCAAAAGAGACCTGTTGCGGGATCGAGCAACGTGCGCGCATGCGCGATCAGCTGTGCAAGCGCACGCTCCATCCGCTGCGGATCGCGCTCGATCCGCGCGAGCATCGCCATCGCCGGTGCAGTGAAATAGGAAACGTCGATCCACACTTCCATGGCGGGCGGATGCGGCACAATTGCACCCCCGGGCGTGCGCGTCGCCGAGGATTCCATGAAATCGACGATTTTGCAGGCATAGTCCAGATAAGCGGCATTCTTGGTCTTCTCGTACAAATCGAGGGTGGGAAGCGCTTCAGCCGCCCATACCCAGAACCATCCCTGAGTTTGCGGACCTGCGGACAACCTTGGCGCGAACCACTTTTCCGCAACCAAACGCGGTGCGTCGCTATGAAGCGCGCGCGCCGCATACACGAGCCCGTCGCATAAAATCGCATCGCCCCAATGCGGCTGCTTGGAAACCAGCTCCGCACCGGCATGCGCCGCGAGGCGGTCGAGATTGTCGAGGTCGATAACTACGCTCATAATGATCTATCGCGGCTGGCCCCAACGGCTATAATCGCCGCAGAGCATCGTCTATGGCGGTTATCAAGCCAAAACATCCAAAGATCAAGAGCTTGAATGAGGTCGGCCGATATGCTGTCGGGGTTCAATGGACTGACGGCCACGACAGCATCTTCCCCCTTGAGAATCTGCGCCGCGGATGCCCGTGCGATGCCTGCAAGGGCGCGGTCGAAGGCGACATCCCGCCCGCCAGCCTGCGATTGAGCCAGTTTTCGCGCTTGGGCGAGTCCGCCGTCTTCATCGCCTGGGCTGACGGCCATGAGACGCTCTATACCACGCACCAGTTGCGCGGACTGTGCCGATGCGCGCATTGCGTGGGGGAGCCGGAGCGCCCAATCACGGGCGGCTAAATTATCCATTCGATTGGACCCGGTCAGAAGATGCGGCGGCTGATATTGACCGTCGTGCTCATCGCGGGCGCGATATTGCCGGGCGGCGCATATTGCGCACCGGACGCGGCAAACCTCGCAAGGAACGGCGACCTCACCAACGGCAGCGGCAACACGCCCGCCGACTGGTATGCGATTTCGACCCTAAAGCAGCTGACGACATTTCAGTGGCATCGAACGGCCGACGGCAATTGTGTCGTCGAGATGGCGAATCCGGTTCCCGGTTATGCAAGCTGGCATCAGGCGCTCTATCTCGCTCCCGGCATATACAGGATCAATGCAAAGGCACGCATCGAGTTTGGCGCATCGGATCCGGGCAACGTATCGCTAGGCGTGCAGACCTACGACGGCCAGCAGTTGATTTCCGATCATCCTCGCGACAGTGGAAATTGGAATGACATCGGGATGACTCTCAAAATCGATCGATGGGGCGAAACGACGGAACTGCTACTGCAACTCGGGACCCCGACGACGACCGCAGCCGGTGTCGCATCGTTTCGAGACATCACCGTAACGGAAATTCATGACGCAGCATCCTTGCCGGGTCCCACGTACGACGTGGGCGAAATTCTCGCGCGTAGCGCTGTAGAGACCGGCCGCGAGGTCACCGGCGCGCGCGCATTGGGCTTGATTTGCGGGCTGGGATTAATAGCCCTCCTGGGCTGGGGTTTGCTGGCAGTGTGGCGTCCGGCGATCGAGGCCAACCCGTATCGATGGACCATAGCTGCAATCGTGATGGCGGCGATTACCGCCATCGAGTTTGCGGCGCTGTTTCATTTTCCAGGCTACTACTGGGACATTTGGTCCAAGACCAACCGAGCGATGCTCGCGGCAGCGCTGGGCCCGTCCAGAATCTACGACCCAGGACTGCCCGTCGATTCCTATCCACCCGGTTCGCTCTATCTGCTCTGGATGTCGGGATGGCTGGGCCGTCTGATTAAGCCGGGGGCGGACGGCTTCCGTGTAATCGTTGAATCGCCGCCGGTCCTGGCAACGTTTCCAATCGGGCTCGCAATCTTTTCGGCGGCGTGGCGAGGCGGGCGGCGCGCGCGCGCGATCGCCGCGATGCTCTGCTTCGCATTCAACCCTGCCCTGCTTTTCGATGCCGTCGTGTGGGGCCAGAGCGATTCGATCGTCGCACTGCCGATGATCACGGCGGCAATCCTCGTGATCGCAGGACGTTATCGCCTGGGATGGAGCATCGTGGCGCTTGCGATGCTGGCCAAGCCGCAGGCGATAGCGCTGTTGCCGCCGCTTGGACTCTGGACGCTGCTTAACGCCGGTCTCGCGGAATGCGGATGGTGCGCCGCGGCGTTCATCGGCGTGATTGCAATCGGAATTGCGCCCTTCCAGTTGGGCCATCCATGGAACTGGATTATCGCGGTATATCGCGACCTGGGCACTCGTTATAGCGATGCGTCTGTCGGTGCATTCAACTTCCTTGGACTGATCGGCGGAATCGGGGCGCCCGACGATGCGCGCGTTATCGGCGTGTCGTACTACTCAATCGGGCTCGCGATGACATTCGCAGCGTATGTAATCGCATCGTACTTGATCGCGCGCGCGCGATCGGCACCGTCGGCGATATTGGCGATGTTCGTAGCGCTGTTCGGTTTCTTTATGTTCGCGCCGCGAATGCACGAGCGATATCTCTATTTCTCAGTTGTATTCATGGCACCGATCGCGCTGGAATCCGGCGCCGCAACGGCAATATTCGCCGCCGTGACGATGACGTTCCTCATGAACTTGCTCTACCTCAAACATTTGGCCGACATTTCCGCTTATTTTTCCGGCCACGCAAATCCGGTGCTGGTCGTAACTGCAACGGCAAATCTCGCGGCGTTCATCGCAGCCGCCGCCTACGGCTTGGCCGGTAATTTTACAGCTAGATCGTCGAAGGCCTGACCGCCGCCATAGAATTTACGTAATCGTGCATCTTGCCTGCCCCCTCAAATCACTCGGTGTCAGTGGGAATCGTGGACGGCTGTCCCTACCCATCTTCAGTGGGACACTCCGATTTACTACGGATAGCGTTCAGAACTTTCCGTGCTTGCCGACGCCGGAGGCGAAGCGCTGCGCACCGGCGAGCGATTCGCCCGATTTGATCGTCTCGATTCCGTAGCGGTATTCATTGCGGAGCGCATCGTCAAGCGGCATTCCCCACGCTTCGTAGGCCGACATTCGATCACCGCGCAGGCAATGCTGCGGAAATCCCGCGATCTGCTTTGCGAGTTCGCGCGCCGTCGCAAGCGTATTCCCAGGCTCGGCGAGGCGATTGGCCAGCCCCATCCGGAAAGCCTCCTCACCGCTTACGCCGCGCCCGGTCAAAATCATGTCCATCGCATGGCTCATCCCGATTAGGCGCGGCAGCCGGATCGTTCCGCCATCCGCCAGTGGCACACCGAACCGCCGGCAATAGACGCCGAAGGTTGCGTCGCGCGCCGCCACGCGCATATCGCACCACAGCGCCAGCTCAAGGCCGCCCGCGACGGCATAGCCTTCAACCGCCGCTATTACGGGCTTGCCCAGCAGCATCCGGGTGCATCCCAGCGGGCCGTCGCCATCTTCTCTTACATAGGTACCGTGCCCGGTGGCGCCAGCCTTTAAATCAGCACCCGCGCAGAACATCCGATTTGAACCGGTCAGGATCGCAACCGACAGCGACGCATCGCGGTCGAAGCGGCGAAACGCGTCCGCCAGTGCGGCAGCGGTATTCCGATCGATCGCGTTACGAACCTCGGGCCGATCAATTGTGACGACAGCTATTTCGCCTTCGGCGGCGAACTCTACCGTGCTCATCCGGAGCGCCTCCTCAAATGGGTGCCCGATCCTAACACGAATTAGGCTGGGAAACGAAAAATCCTGAAGCCTCAGAGTTCGCCGGTAGGGCGATGAACACGGACCACGCCGACTTCGGGCGACTGACCTTCCTTGAATCCGCAATGCGCGAATACCTCCAGCATCCGCCGGTTGCCGCCCATCACATCCGCTTCGAATTCCGCGATGCCCGCAGCGTGTGCGATACGATCGAGATGTTCGAGCAGCAGCGTGGCGATTCCACGGCCTTGATGATCGTCCAATACCGCGAATGCAACCTCCGCGCGCCGCGGATTGGCGCCTCGCACGTAACGGCCGATCCCAATAAACCGTTCGCCGCCGGGCCCGGACGCCGTCGCGGCCAGTCCGACATGATTCTTGAAATCGAGTTCCGTCAAATATTTTAGATCATCCGGTGTTAGGTCGCGCCGAAATCCCATGAAGCGCAGATAAACCGATTCGTGGCTCAGCGTATGGAAATGATCGAGCAAGAGTTGCTTGTCATCTGGACGGATTGCACGGATCCGAATCGAACCACCGTCGCGCAATATCAAGTCAACAGAGTAGTTGCGCGGATCGCCTGCCGGTGCATGCGGCAGCAGCGCGATTGCCCTGCCGATTTGACTAAGAATTTCAGCCGCCGGACGCATCGTGTCGACGACGATGTGATTAAGCGGAGGAAGTTCGGTCATTGCCACGAACTCCGCTCTCTGCAGCCGGTGAATTTCGGGTGTTGCATCGGAGACCCCGCCGGGAATCGTTGTTCGCCGCGCGATCCGCTGAATGATCACACCTTCATCCGCCGTGCATTCTACAAACAGCACGGGCGCACCGTGCCGCGCCGCAACTTCGAGCGCACGCCGGCGATCATCCGGCTCCTTGAACGTCGCATCGAGAATAGCGCCGCGCCCGCCGCTGATTGTCCTGTCCGCCGCATCAAGGATCGCGGCGTACGTACGGCGCGTGAAATCATCTGAATAAATGCCTTCGCGGTAGCCCGTCCCGGCGTGAACGTCCGCCGGGACATTCGCCAGCCGCTTGCGCGTCACGTCCGAACTTACGATTTCAAATCCGGTCCGGCGCCGGACCATTCGCGCAACCGTTGATTTGCCGGTTCCCGATTTCCCGCATACAACCAGCAGCGCCGGCGCCGCATCGCGCGCATAGTTAAGCGCGAGGCTGAAGTAGCTGCGCGCGCGATTGAGCGAGCGTTCGCGTCCGGGTGCATCCACTTCCGGTTCATGGGCGCGCAGGCTCTCGACTTTGCCGCGCACCACCGCGCGATAGCACTTGTACAACGGAAGCACGGAGTATAAATCGTCGTCGCCTGCAATCGCCGCGTACTCGGAGACGAATTCGTCCAACAAATCGCGCGCGCCCAATTGATCGAGGTCCATTGCAAGGAACGCGATATCCGAGGCAACGTCGACGGTGCGCAAGCGCTGCGAAAACTCCACGCAATCGATCACGTCGATGGTTTCGCCTCGGACGCATACGTGCTCGCAGCGCAGATCGCCGTGGCCTTCACGCACACGGCCACGCCGTGCACGATCATCGATCGTGTCCCAATGGGCGAGAATGAAGCCGCGGCAGAATTCGTCGAGCACGGACAAATCACCGGGTGGGATCGTGTCGCCGGCAAAAGTGTCGCACTCGGCGAGATTTCCGATGATTAAATTCCAGACGGACATCGCCCCGCCATCAGCGGCAGGCGCGCTGGAGTGAAACGCGGCGATTCGGGCCGCGATCCGGCGTATCAACTGAGCGTCGGTGCTGCCCGCGGCGACGATCGCGTTCAACATTCGATCATCGGGTAGCCGGCGCATCCGGACCGCATACTCAACCGCGCCGGCGATCACGCGATCTGCGCGTACGCCAAGCTCGAAACCGCCGCCAGCCGTGGCCATTATCGCGTAAACACCGTCGTAAATCCCCGATGACATCCTGGCATTGAGACGGACCTCCTCCTGGCAAAAATGAAATCGGCGATCCAGACTGGAACAATCAAGAAAATCGAAATGGACCGGCTTCTTCAGCTTGTAAACCCACTCCCCCGCGATGAACACATACGAAATATGGGTTTGCTTGAGTTCGACCGGCGCTGTTGGATGCGGATAAAACTCCCGCCGCATCATCGCCGGGACCAGAGCCGCAAAGTTATCGGATGCGGCCGTGGCAGATGGCAACCGCGGTCTCATCCTGCGCCCGCTGTTATATCACTCTTCCGCGCTGAGCGCTTCGAGCGCGTCGGTTGCGGTAACTACACCGACCAGTTTCCCGTCCTCGACCACTGGCAGGCCGCCGATCTTGCGCTCGCGCAGAATTCGCGCCGCCTCGCGCATCTCGGTTGCGGGAGTGACGGTAACCAGCGGCTCGCTCATCGCGGCGTTGACCAGCGTTGATTCCAGGTAACCGATCTGTTTGCGCAAATCGCGATCCGTAATGATGCCGACCGGGACGCCGTCCTTTACCACCGGTACGCAGCGGAACCCGCCTTCGAGCATCTTGGCCTGAACGGCGGAAAGCTTATCGTCGGGAGCGGCGGTCACTGGAGTCTTCGTCATCCAGGAGCCGACCAGATTCTTTTCGGGCGGCGCAAATTTTACTGTGAGCACGGGGCATGGCGATTCCCGCAGTACCAACTCCGCAACGCTGCCCAGGAAAAATCTCGAGAAGCCGCGGCGCCCATGCGTCGCCATCACGATCACTTCAGCGCCGACCTTGCGCGCCGTTCGAATAATCGTTGGCGCGGGTTCGCCCAAATGAGTCAGCATTTCGTACTTAAGTCCTTTGAGCCGTTTGCGCCCGATCTCCGCAAGCTTCGCGCGCGCGGCTTCCTCCTGGCCCTTGTACAGGTCGACATAAACCGGCATCCCGGTTGGTGGGATTATCATCGGGACGATATGCAGGACGAATACGGTACCGTCATTCAAGCGGGCGATATCCGCCGCAGCGTCCAGCGCGCACATGGAATTCTCGTCGAAATCGACCGGGCAGAGAATTTTGCGGAATGGAAGCGGCATAAGTTTGCTCCTTGCGTTACTTTGGCGTCGTCAACGACGTCAGTCCGATAAGCGATTGCCGTGCCAGCATTTGGGACGTTCCGGCCATGATTATCTCGCACCTGAATTCGATATGCGAATCGGTAAAAGTGCGCGAAGTTACGCGGAAATTACCTGAATTGGGTATAGCGTGTCTCAACGGACGAGTGTATCCGATCGCGCCACTACTGCGCAGGGCATTGCCGCCGCCGGATGCGCCAGGAATCCGGAATTGGTCAGCAGGTCATTTCGGCGCCCGGCCAGTACCGCTCAGCGGCACCTTTTGCGGAGTACCGGTCGCGTTGTCGGTAATCGTCAGCGTTCCGGTCTGCTTCGCGGCCGCTGAGGGCCTGAATGTCACCGCGATCGTACAAGATGCGCCGGCGGAAAGACCGCCCGTTGGCCAGATCGGACAGTTGTTGGTCTGCGTGAACACACCCGGATCGGAAATCAGCTCGATTTGAACAGCAACCCCCGGATGCTTCTTGCTGCCCTTGGGGTTGGAGATCTTCACGTTTTTCGGTTTGCTGGAGCTTCCGACTGTGGTCTCCTGAAATTGGACTTTCTTCGGCGTGATCTTGAGCTTCACCGGCACCGCGGTGGGCGTCGGAGTTGCGGTCGTCGTGGCGGTTGTGGTCGCCGTCGTAGTCGTAGTTGGCGTAGCGGTGGTGGTGGCAGTAGCCGTGAAGGTCGCCGTAGTGGTCGCGGTAATGGTGGCTGTAGGGGTGGCTGTCCGCGTTGCGGTCGCAGTCGGCGTAGGGGTAGGAGCCGCTCCGATGGCATGCACTGCGCCACTGTTATCGCCAATGTAAATCGTTCCGTCGGCGCCGATCGCAGGGGCGGTGAATACACCGCCGCCGGTGGGCGCAACGGCCCATTTCTGAGTGCCATTGGGATTTACGGCGTACACATGGAAGTCATCGGCGCCGGCATATATCGTTCCATCCGCGCCAATCACTTCAGTTTCCACATTACCCTTGGTTCCAAATTTCCACTTTTGCGATCCGTCCGGATTTATCGCGTAGAGGTGGAGGTCGGAGGAACCGGCGTAGATTGTTCCATCCGCGCCGATTGCCGGCGCCGAATACAGAGGACCGCTCATGGTGAACTTCCACTTTTGCGTACCGTTGGGATTGACGGCGTAGAGATTAAGGTCCGCGGAGCCGATATAGATGGTCCCATCGGCGCCGATAGACGGTGAAGCGTACTTCAACTCATTGCCGGTAGTGAACGTCCACTTTTGGGTACCGTTGGGATTGACGGCGTAGAGTTTGGAATCGTCTGAGCCAATGTAAATCGTTCCATCGGGACCGATCGCCGGCGACGAGTACTCGATCGCGCTGCCGGTGGCAAAAGCCCATTTTTCCGTACCGTTGGGATTTATTGCATAGAGATTGTCGTCAATGCATCCGAAGTAAATGGTACCGTCGGAGCCAATTGCCGGTGACGACTCGATAATGTTACCCGCCGGGAATGCCCATTTCTGGACGCCATTGGGGTCGAGAGCATAAAAGTTGTGGTCATAAGAACCGAAGTAGATTGTTCCGTCGGAGCCAATCGCCGGGGCTGACTCCACCATGTTGCCGGTTTCGAACGCCCACTTCTGTGTGCCGTTTGGATTAATCGCGTAAAGGTTGTCGTCCTCGGAGCCTATGTAAACTGTTCCGTCAGCAGCGATTGCGGGAGCTGATTCGACAATCGAATTTAGGGTTTGGAATTTCCATTTTTGCGTGCCGGGGTTGGCGCTGGTGTCAAATGGACTGAGACCTGTATGGCCAAGGTTGAAATGGAACATCGGCCAAACCGTCGGATGATCCAGCTCCACCGCGGCCGCCAATCTTCTCGGAGAATTCATTGATGCAGTATTGCCGGAGGCCGCGAAGGTATCATTGGCGGGTAAAAACAATTCGGTTGATGCTAAAGCTGTCCCCGTGTTGTCTTCTCCACCTGCGAGCAGAATTTCCCCGGCGCTCGGCCCGGATGAAATCGCGGTCGCGGTCTGACCCTCGCGACCCACATTCATGCTTCCGATTGGCGTGAGGGTGTCCGCCGACGGCCCATAGACCTCCGCCGAATTGAGAGCAACAATTCCCGAATTATCGCCGCCGGCCATCAAGATCCCGCCCGCACTTTCTCCCACGGCGATCTCCGTTGCGGTATGGCTATCGCGCCCCGCGTTCATATCCGGTCCGGCGGAAAACGAGTTGACGACGGGATCATATTCGTCCGTAGTATTGAGGGAATCTGGAATTCCACCTGCGATTAGAATTTTGCCTGCGTCGGGTCCGGAGAGGATGACCGTCGCTGTATGTTCATACCTGGCGGTCGTCATCGTCGGCCCTGCACTGAACGTGTTGGCCACCGGATCGTAGAGTTCGGTTGAGGATTGAGCGACCTCACCCGTTGTGATTCCGCCGGCGATCAAGATCTTCCCGCCGTTTGGTCCTGAGGTGATTGTAGTAGCGGTATGAAGGTCACGCGGAATGCTCATCGTCGCCGTACTGGCCGGAGGCGCGAACGTGTTGCTAATGGGGTCGTAAAGCTCTGTCGACGCCAAGTCGCCGGTGAAATTGCTGAATCCCCCCACCACCAGTACCTTTCCGGCGTTTGGACCATACGAAATAATCGTGGCAGTGGAACCTGACCGAAGCTCATTCATGACTGCGGTGCTTCCCGCGCCCGCAAAGGTGTTGCTCGCGGGGTCGTAAAGTTCCGTCGTGCTAAGCGCATTTCCGACCGAATCGCCTCCGCCAATAATCAGAACCTTTCCCGCATTCGGTCCAATCGTAAGCTGAACCGCCACCGCCACGTCGCGAGCGGTGTTCATCGAGGGTGTCGACGGTGCAAAGGTGTTAGCCGTCGGATCGTAAAGGTCGATGCTGGCCAAAGTAGCGGTACCGCTATATCCACCCGCGACCATAATGTCGCCCCAAGTAGCCGAAGGCCCGGTTGCATTCGACGGCGATCGCATCGCGACCAAGGACATCGCTATAGCTGCCGCCAGCAGCAGAACAATCGCACCGACTCGGACTTTTCCTTGGGATTTGGTCATCACTCTTGCCTCAGCATGAAGCTATAGTGGATTCTGTTTACTTATGGAAGGAAATGTGTGCACGCGACATTCGATAAAGTATCGCACAATCGCCCAAGCAGGTTCCTGAGTGCCCAGCCTGTGATAGCAGTGTTCCTATTTCCCCGGCCATATTCGAAATCAGATTATGGCAACGGGATTTGAGACATACGAAGTGACGGTATGAACGTGGAACGAATGAAGCGAGCCGGACAAATCGGGTTGGCATTACTCGCGGCATTTTCGTGCTGGAGCGGGGCGATGGCACTTAGCGCGGCCGATATGGACGGTGTGATGATGAACGATGGGAAAATGATGCTGATGAAGAGCGGCAAGCCGGCTGGACCGATGGACCACGCGATACGCATGTCGGACGGCACCACCGTCCTCCCCGATGGAACCATCAAGTTCGCCAACGGCACGATTGGCCGGATGGAAAACGGTGAGATTATCATGATGGACGGGCATGTGATGCGGGGCGGCAAGGCGGCTGGAATGAATCAGTAGAGACAGACTGACGGCGGACATCCTCGATGTTACCGAAGAAAAATGTTGACCGATGGGCGAATCGCCCGGCTCATCCTCTGATCATCCGCCTGACGCATTGGATCAACATTCCGCTTATCATCATCATGGCGGGCAGCGGCCTCCAGATTCTCATCGCCTATCCGTATCTCGGCCCGCGCGGCGGCCAGTATCGATGGTATCCGCTTCAGGGCGTTCCTCCCCCCGAATGGCTGACGATAGGCGGATGGCTGGCAGGCGCGCGCCATTGGCATTTCGCAATCGCATGGTTCCTAATCGCAAATGCGATCATCTACATCGCGTACCAGATTGTCAGCGGTGAATGGCGGCGGCGGATTTTTCTGCCCCGCCGTGACGCGACCGGCGCATTTGCGATGCTCAGCTACTACTTGCGGATTCGAAAGGAGCCACCGCCTGAGGACTTCTACAATGGCCTGCAGCGGCTTGCGTATACATCCGCGATCCTGTTCGGCATCGGAGTGGTCGCGTCCGGCCTTGCGATCTACAAACCGGTTCAATTCTATCGGCTGACCTGGATTTTCCTCGGATACGACGGTGCCCGCGTGGTGCATCTGATCTGTCTGTTTCTGCTCGCAGGCTTTACCGCGACGCATATCGTGCTGGTCGCGCTTCATCCGCGAACGATTGCGGACATGGTGACCGGAGGAAAGCGTGGCTAGGTCCATCTCCCGCAGGAAGATACTGGCGTCGATAGCGGCGTCGGCGGTGCTCGCCGGCTGCGACAGCCGTATCGCGTCGAGCTTTCTTGCCGGGATGGACCGTTGGAACGATTCTTTCCAGCGCTTTGTTTTCTCACCCAATCGGCTTGCGCCGGAGGAGCCTGAATCGGCATTAACCCCGGAGGACGCCTTTCCGAGCTATTTCGTCTCCGACTCGATGCCGTTTCCGCCAGACAACTGGACGCTCAAGGTCGGCGGACTGGTCGCTCGGCCGGCGGTTTTCACGCTCGATCAACTCCGGCGGATGACCCCGACCGAGATGCGCATCCGGCACCATTGCGTGGAGGGATGGTCGGCGGTAGCGGCATGGAAGGGAGTGCAGGTGCGCGATATCGCAAAGCTGGCCGGCGCGAAAAACGACGCGCGCTACGTCGAATTCCGATCCTTCGACAACGGCTATTGGTCATCCTGGGATATCGAAAGCGCGTTTCATCCGCAGACGATACTGGCCTACGCGATGAACGGGCATGCGCTCTATCCCGACCATGGCGCCCCGCTGCGCCTCTACTCGGCGGTCAAGCTCGGCTACAAAAACGTAAAATATTTGACCGAGGTGAATTTTATGCCTGAGCGCACGGGCGGCTACTGGGAGGATCAAGGATACGAGTGGTACGCGGGGGTTTAAGATGAAGACGCAATTCGCTGCCTCGAAGGTGCTCCTCGTCGCAATTATGATCGTCGCGTTAGGAGGCGCGCTGGCGGCCGATCCCGCCGAAGGAACGGGAAATCCGGGAGCGATCGCTAAGGTTGCTTCGGCGGACAACGATTTCGGTTTTCGTCTGCTCCGGACGCTTACGGACGGAACCGGCGGCAATGTCATTATCTCGCCGCTCAGCGTCTCGATGGCGCTCGCGATGACCTACAACGGCGCCGCCGGCGAGACGAAGGCGGCGATGGCGAAAACGCTCGGCATCGCGCAAATCGGCGACGAGGAGGTCAACCAAGGAAATCGCGACCTGCTCGACAGCCTCAAATTCAATCGGATAAACACAGCTCTGTCTGACGTTCGCAAAAGCGCCGAACGCGCCGCACAACTTCATCTTTCCGCCTCTGTGGCGGATTTGTTTGATATTTTCAAAGGGGCGGCTCCGCCTGTTCAGGTCGAAATCGCAAACGCCATTTGGACACAATCTGGATACTCCATCAATCCGGCGTTCCTAAAGATGAATCGAGAATATTATGACTCGCCTGTGGAAGCCCTTGATTTCAAAAGCAATCCGAAAGGGGCGTCTGATCGCATCAACAGTTGGACGAATAAGAACACGGGCGGGAAGATTCCGTCAATTATTGAAAGGATCGATCCGGTTACCCGCTTAGCATTGACCGATGCGGTTTACTTCAAGGGACGCTGGACCAACGCCTTCGACAGCCGGTTGACGAAACCGGGCACCTTTCATCTGCTGAACGGGAGTTCCGTCGAAGTCCCGATGATGACCCAGCTTGGCGAGTACAGTTGCGAGGACTATTTCCCCGATAGGATAGCAGCGGGAGCGGCGTCTTTTGGGGTGCTCCGTCTGCCATACGGCTCAACTGAGCAATTCGCAATGTATATTTTCCTGCCGCATGAGCCGAACGGCCTTCCGCGCCTGATACCCATGCTCGACGAACGGCACTGGCGCGAATGGACCAGCAATCTTCGCAATCGCGAAGGAGGGATCATTCTTCCAAGATTTGAGTCAAACTATGGCACACAATTGAGCGACGCGCTCAAGACGATGGGCATGGATGCGGCGTTCGATGAGGTGAAGGCCGATTTCTCGCGAATACATTCGGCGCCGTTATTCATCAGCGATGTTGAACACAAAACGTACCTGAAAGTTGACGAAGAAGGTACCGAAGCCGCTGCCGCGACAGTCGCTCTCGCGACCATGGGAAGTTCGTGCAGCATGGAGGTCGATCATCCCTTTTTCTTCGCAATTGCCGACCGGCAATCGGGCGCGATCCTGTTCGCCGGGGTCGTAACCAACCCCGCAAAATAACGCCAACCGCCGCGATATTGAGAATCACGCCGCCTGTGATAGCAATGTTCTCCGATATCCCAACTCAAACCGAGGAGCCAAGCCATGCCCAGGGCACTTAAGAAAACTGAAGAACCATCCGGACCGCTTGGGGATATGTTCCCCTATCGCGACAAGTTCGAAACTTATCGCGAGATTCCCAAGCGCGGCCGCAACCGCGCCGAAATCCTGCACGAGATGCGGACCATCGCGAAGGAGGAAAACGCCCGCTGGCAGAACGGCAAAATCTCCGGCACGTACTACCACGGCGGCATGGAGCATTACGCCTTCCTGAACCAGATCTTCTCGCTCTATTCGCACGTCAACCTTCTGCAGCGCGACATGTGCCCCAGCGGCACCAAATTCGAGGGCGAGATAATCGCGATGACGGCGCGGATGCTGGGCGCCGAGGAGGCGAAAGCAAGCGACCCCAACGCAGACGTATGCGGCGCGATCACCTCGGGCGGCACCGAGAGCATCATCCTGCCGATGCTCGCCTATCGCGAGAAGGCGAAGGCCGAACGCGGCATCACGGCGCCCGAGATGGTCGTGCCCGATACGATCCATCCCGCTTTTTCGAAGGGCGCGCATTTTTGGGGAATAAATCTAATTCGCGTGCCGGTCGGCCCAGACTACCTCGCCGATGTCGAAGCGATGCGCGCCGCGATCACGCCGAACACAATCGCGATTGCGGGGTCTGCGGCGAACTATCCGCACGGACTGATCGACCCGATCGAAAAGCTGTCCGCGCTGGCGCTTGAAAAGAACCTTCCGATGCATGTCGATAGCTGCTTCGGCGGATACATCCTGCCGTGGATTTCAAAGCTCGGGTACGATATTCCGAAGTTCGACTTCCGGCTGCGTGGCGTGACCTCCATGTCGTGCGATACGCACAAGTGGGGGTATGGCCTTAAGGGCGCGTCGGTCGTGCTCTACCGAAACAAGGCGCTGAGGC